>Ga0315314_1004540_pt1 | contig 10380 bp, 8 predicted proteins | sample TDP9_MG_FD_203631 | JGI IMG/M metagenome (GOLD analysis project Ga0315314, IMG submission 203631) | Freshwater sediment microbial communities from Lake Towuti, South Sulawesi, Indonesia - TDP9 | ecosystem: Environmental > Aquatic > Freshwater > Lake > Sediment | place: Indonesia: South Sulawesi... | reverse complement strand
CTATCAGTAAATCGAGGGGAAACAGGATCCATAACGATCACAGTTACCTCGACAGGTGGCTTCGCGTCGAAGACGAACTTGAAAACCGATTGGGTCAGTGCAACGACGCCGACCGGTGTGACCCCATCGCTATCGCCGAGCTATGTTACACTTACTTCAGGCGGGACCAAGACTTCAACTTTGAAGATTGAGACGACATCATCCGCGACACTAGGGACCTTCAAGATAATGGTCACAGGGACTTCCTATCCTCGTTCGCATAACGTGAACATAACTTTGACAATAACATCTGCCGCCGACTTCACTATGACAGCTTCTCCAACATCATTATCCATAGTCGCAGGTCAAACAGGCACCTCAACTATTACGATAGGATCAACAGGAGGGTTCAACTTGGCTGTATCTATGTCATTCAGTTGGGTTGGAACAGCTCCAGCAGGAGTTACACCAAGCTTAACCGCATACTCTATAACTCCCCCCGCTGGCGGAACTGGAACAGCGACGCTAAGTATCGCAACATCATCCACAACGGCCGCTGGAAGCTATGTCATCAGGATAACTGGCGTAAGCGGAACTCTGACCCATAGCGTAGATGTAACGTTTACTGTTACGACTCCCGCGCCGACACCGGACTTCACTATTTCTGTCTCGCCTTCTTCTGCCCAGATCAGACAAGCGCAGTCAGGCAATTTCGTTGTTACAATAGGATCAACTAACGCGTTCGCCTCGGCTGTTGCACTGACACTTTCCGGTCAACCAAGTGGAGTTACAGGAACGTTCAGTCTTTCGTCACTTACACCACCGTCGGGAGGATCTATCACATCAGCGTTGACGGTGAGCGTAGGGGCAACAGCTACCCCTGGAACTTATACTTTGACGATTACAGGGACTAGCGGATCGCTTTCTCATCAAGCCAGCATCGCGTTGACGATTCAGACTACGGGTCTGCCTCCATGTATCATAGCGACTGCCACTTACGGCTCAGAACTTTCGCCTGAAGTCCAGTTCCTGAGAGCGTTCAGAGACCAGCAGGTCAAGTCTACATTCGCTGGAGACCAGTTCATGGTAGCCTTCAACGCCTGGTACTACTCCTTCAGCCCATACATAGCTCAATTCATAGCGAGCAACGGTTTCGCAAGAGCGGTGATGAAAGTTCTGCTCTACCCGCTGATCGGGATACTACACTTGGCAGCGATGACCTACAGCGCATTTAGTTTCAGCCATGAACTTGGAGTAGTTATGGCTGGTCTGGTCGCAAGTGCTCTAATCGGTGTAGTCTACTTCTCGCCATTAGCCATCGTAGTCCTACTGCTGCTCAGAAGGTACCGTAAGACAACCTGGAGAATGAGCCAACTGAGAATACTAGCGATAGTATGGGTTGCAAGCCTGCTTACGATATTCGTAGGCGAGGTTGCGTTGCTTCCAGCCCTGACCATGGCTTCAACAGCACTCTTCGTGCTCTCAACGCTTGCGCTAGGAGCGTTAACGGCAGCCACAGCTCTCTTACGTCGAATCCGGTAAACCTCCTTTCTTTTTTTCTTTTCTAGACGTATATCCAGTGATACTTATAAGTGGGATTACGGTTTTACAGTATAATGGTGAAAAATTTGCCGAAGCACAAGACCACAATCCTAGTGGACGAGAAGCTATGGAAGAGCTTCCTCTCATTCATAGTCAAGAAGCACGGAACCACTAAGAAGACGAGTGCGGAGATAGAAAGGGCCATCAGAGAGTACTTGAGCCATCATGAGAAGGAGATTTGAAAATGAAAACCGATTCTCTACTCTTGACTGCACTTCTGATCACCTTCTTGTTAGCAACTGCCCTTAACAACATTCAACCAGCGATAGCTCAGAGCTTTACGATTGCAGCTAGTCCGTTTTCTAAGACACATTACCAAAACGGCTATGTCTCCTACTATGTAAGCGTCACTCCTGTCGGAGGCTTCGAAGGCACGGTCGGACTTTCCGTAACTTACTCCAAGCCCACAGCCGCTCCGGACCTCTATTCATGTGTAATCCTTCCTCCATCAGTGACAGTCAAAGGTGGGGACACAGAGTACGCTATTCTGACCGTTGTAGGCCCTTCCACGGCTGTATCAGCTTGGTATACCTACACGTTCAGCATTCAAGGCTCTTCTAGCGGATATCTAGTGCAAACAACATCTTGCCAGCTTACTGTAACACCAAATCCGACCGGGGGCGATTTCTATATGAAGTTCACTCCGACGTACGCGTACATTACAGCAGGCGGAACAACATCCTACGGCTTCGATATGGATATAGTGCCTGGCTACACTGCGAACGTCAATCTCCAAGTAACGGGACTACCAAGTGGCGCCACAGGAACATTCAGAGATTCAGGAGGGACAACAATAACATCCACAAGTCCGACAGCTACTGGACTCTCGCTCTACATAACTACTGCTGTATCTACCTCCGTGGGGTCATTCTTGCTTACGGTAACAGGTACAGGCACTACTACACAATATTACTATCTAGTTCTAAGGGTCGTACCAGTTGGAGATTTCGCTCTCAGTTCATCATCCACTTCAGCGACGCTTACACAAGGCGGAACGATGTATCTCACGCTAACGGTCCAGTCAAGCGGTGGCTTCTCATCGCCAATCTCAATATCAAAGGCATGGACGACTGTGGCACCTTCAGGCATCACGACGACGCTTTCTACGGCAACTGTCACGCCGTCAGCTGGCGGCACTGCTTCTTCAACTCTAACGATAGCTGCTGCGTCAACGGCAGAGCTTGGAAGTTTCACTCTCAGAATCACAGCGAAGTGCTACACTCTAAGTCACTACGTGGACATTGGGCTAACCGTAGCCCTGGTCCCTGAGTTCAGCATATCAGCGTCCCCTACATCGCTATCTGTTACAGGAGGATCAACTGGAACCAGCATCATAACTGTCATGTCAATCGGTAGCTTCAGCTCAGCTGTCTCGTTAGCATGGACTTGGATTGGAACGGCCCCTACAGATGTTACCGCGTCTCTAAGCCCTAACCCGATCACGCCGCTTGCAGGCCAATCTACAAGTTCGACGCTAATAGTTACAACGCAACGCACTTCACCAAACGGAACGTACACGATTAGGATAACAGGAAGTAGCGGGTCGCTTTCTCACTACATAGACGTAACGATAACTATCACGGCACCTCCTGCGCCTCCTGATTTCACAATTTCGGCATCACCAGCATCTTTCAAGGTGAAGGCTACCAGCACCAATACCACGACGATTACGATAACTTCTACGGGCGGATTCAACTCCGCGGTGACTTTGACCGTTTCAGGACTCCTATCAGGGGTAACCGCGACCTTCAGCCCGACCTCAGTTACCCCGTCCGCTGGCGGATCTGTCACATCAATTTTGACCATCTCTACCAATGCGACAGCCTCCGTGGGAACACATAGCTTAACGGTCACAGGAACAAGCAGCTCAATATCACATCAGGTCACCATAACTCTTGAAATTGCGAGCGGTGCCAAATGTATTATTGCGACGGCGACCTATGGTTCAGAACTTTCGCCTGAAGTCCAGTTTCTAAGAGGGTTCAGAGATGGAACAGTCATGTCAACCTTCGCCGGTAGCGGGTTCATGAAAGCCTTCAATGCATGGTACTACTCCTTCAGCCCTAACCTTGCGGACTTCATATCGAAGCAGCCTCTACTCAAAGAAGCGATGAAGATCCTCCTCTACCCACTCATAGGGATACTTCACATCTCAGCGTTAACCTACTCAGCGCTCAGCTTCAATCCGGAGCTCGCGATAGTAGCCATAGGCATAGTGGCAAGCGGCCTCATCGGAATCATCTACTTCACCCCATTCAACCTCATCACACTACTATGCATGAAGCGGCACCGAAAGTTCAGGTTGAACCCAAGCCACTTGAAGAACCTAACCGCAATATGGATCGCTAGCATAGCTCTAATATGCCTCGCTGAAGTAACAGCGACACAGCCAGTCATGATGGCAGCCACAGCGATACTGGTCCTCTCAACATTGACGCTAACCGCATTGGCAACAACGCAGAGAATAATCCAGAAGCTCACCTGAACCTCCTTCCTCTTTTTCTGGACCATCGACCTCAAAGTGCAAGAGGCTTGATGTTCCGCTAGGCATGCGGTAGAAGGACTCTTCAAGCCGAATCTAGAATAGAGCTGAAACGGTTCTTTTCGCCTTCCCTGAGAGCCTCAAGAGACAGAAGGCTTTAGGTAGGCATTTGACGTCGGCTACAGGAAGATAAGGGAAGAAAGTAGGGAGCTGGATGGCCAGCGCAGGCGAATGATCAGGGCGAAGAGGAAAGCCGAGGAGAAGCTATAGAACTCACAAGGTATTACACCCGTATTAAGAATTTCCATAAAAACGGGGGAGGGGGGTCTTGAAGGTTAATCTCTGGACGTCAACTCCAACATCCCACAAGACGGCTATGTAAAGAGCGGGAAGCTTCAGAAACAGAAGAAACTGATGTTCAAAGCTAAACAAAAAGCGCTAAATGAATTCTCTCAAACTGCGCGTTTTTTATTTTTTTCAAAATGCGCATTTTGCATAGCATGGTAGATCTACTTTTTTGCCTTCCACCAATCAAAAAGTTTTCGACAGATCTTGAGTACGTTTTCGGCATCGGACACTGCTTTCTCAGCGTCCTCCTTCGCATACAAGTTTCTAGGAGGTGTAAAAGCAGCTTCATCGCCATAGAATGCTGGACCTCTATTCTCCACGAGCCTCTTGCTCGCAAGAATAATGGCGGGTAACTCTGAGAGAAACCATTCAGGCAGTCCTCTCTCGACGCTGACTCTGCTTAGTAGGTCGCCGACCTCATGCTGCCTAGGATACTCGACGCCTAGAAGTCTAAGCGTAGCTTTGAGAGAGAACTCAACGCATTCCTGCGCTCTCCTAACAGCTCTATGATAGATCCCTCGATTGACCGCTTGTCTAGCCTCTTCAAGCGAGTATGAAGCATCGCTGATGAAGCCCTGGGCCATAGCCTCTGTATTCAAACCTCAACAACCTCTCCACGCTTTATGCTCGGCTTCAAATCCCAATACCAAGAGCCGTCCTCCAAGAAAATGCGTTTGGCTCCAAGAGCCTTGAGCTTGGACTTGAGCCCTTCCATAACTCGTTTTATGAAATCACCTCTGTCATAGACTATTATTCCATCCTCAACCACATCAAGGTATATAGGCCTATGAAGCTTCGCTTCCTCCATTGTGAGAGGGTGAAACTGAACCCAAGTGTTCAAACCCTTACGATTCAACTCTTCACAAGTCTGAGTCTTAGAGAACTCAACCAGCAGATTGGCTAAGATCTCCATCCTTTCACTCAGACTTCGAGGCATATTCGATGCGATCAGAATAACGTCAGTATCGCCATCAAGATCCGCCTGACCCCTAGCCACGGACCCGAAGACAACTACGCTGACAAGGTTGTCCGCAAAGAACTTCTTAAGAAGCTCCAGAATGTAGGTAACAAGTCTCCTTCGGTCGGCATCCGTGATCTCTTCTAAGCCGATTCTCAACATACGCGTCATCCCAATGAATGATCGACCATGAATTTAAGCGTCATTGGCCTCTGCCCCCGATTCGATTCAGGCGCCTCCAATCCCGTTCGACTCCTAGGTGACTTGCTCCCCACCCATAAATGGGTGTGGGCTTCTGGGCTCACTGGCTTCTGAGGCCAGATCCTTCCCAGTTTCGGGTGAGTCAACTGCACCCAGTCGGCTCAGCCGCTCAGCGAAGAAAACTGAGCCGATGTTTATGGCGCTGTTCCAGTCCGCGTTGTACTGTAAGCCGCAGTGATGGCACCAGAGGAGCGATTGGCCGATTCTACGCGTCTCCAATGAGCCGCAGCGGTGGCAGCGCTTGCTCGTCCAGGTTTCAGGAACTAGTTCAGCTTTGACGCCTAGCTCTGCGCACTCCTCAATTATGTATTGAATCTTGCGTCCATATGGGAAGTATTGCTGGAGGATTCTACGGAGTCTTCGCTCTCCGTTGCCGCGGAAGCTCTTGTATTTGATGTGTTTCGGATAGCCGATCGCCACCATGGAGTCTTCCTGTTTGGCCAGTTCAGCGATGCGTATAGCGTCTAGCCGGTCATATTGTTCGCTGATGTTTCGTCTCTTGTGGCGGAGGCGTTTCAACGGCTCCCATTTCTCAGCTCGTTGTAGCTCTGCGACTCTATGGTTCAACATGTCTAGGCGATGCTTCTTTTCGCGGTCCTTCAAGATCGAGAGGTCTCCTCGGCGTAGCGGCTGGTTGGGCTTGAGCAACACGGTTGCTATAGCCCTGCGCACGCCAAGGTCGATTCCTCTCACAGCCTTGACCGGAATATCTTGGATCTCGTATTTGACGCAGACATGTGCATAGTATCTGCCTTCGCGCTTGACGAGTTGGAAGTCCACAATGCGGCCTCTCTCCAGAAGGTTCAGGTGGTATTCGGCTGGGTTGAGCGGGATTGTGATGCGAGTATTCTTTCTCAGCGTTGAGAGGCGGAGAACGTACGGGGAAAGCTTGATTCGTTTCGAGGTTTCGAGAAGGCCTGTCCTCGAGTCTAAGCGCACTACTAGCTTTTTGCTGAGGCCCTTTTGATACGGCTTCTGCGGTTCCCGTTTCAGCAGCCTCTCCCGCCAACCGCGCCTAGCGTACTTCAATCTGTGCTCCCACTCCCTATGCAGCGCTCGGTAGCTTCTCCACATCCATAACGCCTGATCGCGGCACTGCTGCACGTAGGCCGAAGACAGTTTCGTCAGTACAGTGATTCCGGTTATGTCGCTCTTTGTGAACTCTCCATACTCTTCTACATTCATGTTGCGTTCCTCGATGAGCTTCGAGAAGAGCCATGTGCAGTAGCTGAGGCGCGCTGTCAACTTATCAATTATCAAGAGCTTCCGCTTCGTCAAAGCGTAATGGACTGGCACACGGACGGTCTTGACGACCTGCAGCTTACCCACCCATTTTCCTGCCTACCCTTAAAGCTTCGAGAGGCGCGTGAAAATGTTCTGTGGAATCAGCTACGCTGAAGACGTAGCTTTTCCAGCTCATTTCTCTACAAGGCTATTCCTCTTTAATTTTAATTCAATGCCATTCATCCCACCCTTAAAAGGCGTGGGTTTTCTGGCAAACCTTGATAAATGCATTGGATGAGTCTGACCGATTTAATCTCTAAAGGAGGAATTTAGAGCTATAGCCATTCTTGTCGTTAGAATTTGTAGTGAAATCGCAGGCTCACATTTTGAAGACCTGGAAAACCAAATTAGACAATTACCAGAGAAAGCTCCAGCTCCGCGGCGACGTCACATGCATCAAACCTAAACATGTGAAATTTCTGAACTTTTGAAAACCTACGTTTTGCATAGGAACCTCATTGCCGAGATATCTATTTTCAACTAAAATCCACCCGAGATTAAGGTGGGGTTCAAACTTCTCTGCGAGCCAGCAAGCGAATGATAAGTGCGAAGAGATAGGAATATTTTCAAAGTCAAAATATTCCTATAGGAATTGGAAGCTATGCGTCAATTTACATCAAAACAGGGGGAGGGGGGTCCCGAAGGTCAATCTCAAGGCGCTAATCCCAACATCTCATCGAGAGAACTAGGTGAAAAGAACGGGAAGCTTCAGAAACAGAACAAACCGATGATCCAAGCCAAACAAAAAAGTACTATACGAATTTTTCAAATACTTTTTGAGACGCTAATATTAGGTTGGGCTTTATCTCGAGGCCCATGTCGAGCGACATGAGGTTCTGCTCAGTCAGAAAAATGCAGGATTCATGTGGATAAGATGATGAAGATTGACATAGCTAGATAAACGGCGCCGCTCGTATCCAGAACACTTTCAGCCCACTCTCCTCTCTTTTTATGTTTCCATGCAGCCCAAACTTATATAACCGAACTCTGGAACTCATACAGGGATTCTCGAAGACCAGAGGATAAGGTTTGGCTGAAGAAACCAAGAGAAAGTATGAAGCGATAGAAGATATACCTGGAATCGGGCCGGCTACAGCAGAGAAACTGAAGGAACTGGGATTCCACACAGTAGAATCCTTGGCGACAGCCACGATCAGGGAGCTCGTCCCAGCCGGCATAGGCGAGAAACAAGCGGGAAAAATCATCTCAGAAGCAAGAAACAGCATAGCACTCACCTTCATCCGAGCAGACGAACTGATGAAGATGCGCGAGAACATCCTCCGACTCACAACAAGCAGCAAGCCCATAGACGAACTCCTCGACGGAGGAATAGAAACCCAAACCATAACAGAATTCTACGGTGAGTACGGAGTGGGGAAAAGTGTCCTATGCCATCAACTCGCAGTGAATGTGCAACTCCCAGTCGAGAAAGGCGGATTGAGCGGAGGCGCACTTTACATTGACACGGAGCAAACTTTTAGGCCAGAATGGGTTGTGAGGATGGCTGATCATCTGAAGCTGGATCCTGATAAGACTGCTAAGAACATTATCTACTGTGAGGCTTACAATAGTGATCATCAGATGCTCCTCCTCGATAAGGCGGATAAAGTCATAAAAGACAACAATATCCGCTTGATAGTCATCGACTCGTTAACAGCTCACTTCAGAAGCGAGTATTTAGGGAGGGAGATGCTCGCTGAGAGGCAGCAGAAACTCAACAGCCATATGCATAAACTCGTAAGACTTGCGAGAGCATTCAACGCAGCAGCCGTAGTTACAAACCAAGTCATGGCTAAACCAGATCAATTTTTCGCGATGGCGGTTGAAGCAGTTGGTGGACACGTGGTCGCGCACACTTCTCACACCAGGATCTTCATAAGGAGAACAGCGAGCGGTCCGGTTAGAATAGCTAGGCTTGTCTCAAGCCCATACCTCCCTGAAGGTGAGCGGATCTTTAAGATAACTGAGAACGGGATTGAGGATATTACTGAAGAGGATGAGGTGAAGAGAAGGAGGTAGAAGAGTGAGTTGATCGATCAAGCGGTCGTTGAAAAATACTTCAAATTGATTGGAGAGAGAAGAATGTCTGAGGCTGAGAGGGAACTCCAAACGATTAGAGAGAAATCGGATAGCTCCCAATGGGAGAAAGGCTATATGAAAGCACTTGAAGGCCTTCTACTTACTCAAAAATCAACAAGCGACAAGTACATCTACCTAGCCCGAGTCAACCTGAATGAAGAATCCGCTAAGAAGATGAAGATGGAGTTCGCCGAACATGCTTCGAATGAGCTCCACGGCGAATATGACAGAGGGTACTTCAAGGCACTCTCAGACTACGTGGATATACTGGAGAGAAATGCCCTCTGGAACAACAAGGTCGCGCCCACAGCTCAAGCAGAAATTGAGATTGAAGAGAAGAAAGAAACAGAGCCCCGCTAGTATGGGAAAAGCGTATAGAGTAGAACCCAAGAGGCAGCCCAAACGAAGACGTAGGTCCCTAGGCCAAGCATAACACTCTTGTATTTTCCCTTCAATTCTACTTCTCCGTAACGTAGAACATACCTAACGAAAAGGTATGAGACGACGTAGACAGACATCATCGTACTTATCCCAGAGCTTCCTTTCAACTGGAGAAGAAAACATATGAATGCCGCAACGATACCTAACCCGAACCTCGACCAGTAGACAATGGTCGTCGAGCGCACTCTACTCGGCGTAGGCTTTGGGGACTTGGAAATGAAAGAAGTAATGTCAAGCTTCGACATCGCAGCCATAACCCTTGAACTAGAGCAGAACATAATCGGCAAGCATCTAGATAACATTTATCAATTGAACGAGAAGACTTTCCTCATCAAGATTAGACCAGGAGACCTCAACCTCATAATACAGATAGAAAAGAGGATACATCTAACGAAGTACGCTGTCAAGGCACCGCAAACGCCAACACAGTTCTGCATGGCCCTAAGGAAGTACCTATCGAACGGGAAGATAATAGATGTGGGGCAACATGAATTCGAACGAATAGTCACGTTTACAATTCAAACACGCGAAGGAAACTTCAAACTGATCGCTGAGATCTTCAAGAGAGGAAACCTCATCCTTCTAGACCCTGAAGACAAAATCCTCCACTCCACAAGATACATGAAGATGCGAGACAGAAACATAATCAGAGGAGAGAGATTTAGACACGCACCTTCAACAGGTATAAATCCGCTCAAAGCAAGACTTGAAGACATCGCCAAGCTTGAGCAGATAGAGCCAACTGAGACCGTCAAAGCTCTCACCAAGATACTTCCAATAGGGGGACAGTATGCTGAGGAGATCCTTGCCAGAGCAATTGTAACGAAAGAAACTAGAACAGATGAACTCTCCCAAACACAGTTGAAAGCAATCTACGAGTCGGTGACATCTCTAGCCGCTCGATTAGCCCAACGCAGAATTGAACCCTGCATAGTCGTCGAAAAGG
>Ga0315314_1004538_pt1 | contig 10382 bp, 17 predicted proteins | sample TDP9_MG_FD_203631 | JGI IMG/M metagenome (GOLD analysis project Ga0315314, IMG submission 203631) | Freshwater sediment microbial communities from Lake Towuti, South Sulawesi, Indonesia - TDP9 | ecosystem: Environmental > Aquatic > Freshwater > Lake > Sediment | place: Indonesia: South Sulawesi... | reverse complement strand
CTGCTCAAGTATCTTCAGGAGCGTCATAGAGTTCTAACTGGTGAAGTGACTTTTGAGTTTGAGAACAAGCAAGAATTCGACGATGTTGTCAATGATAGCGAGTTCAGCCTTAAATTTGGCTTAGGCGGAACAAACAGCGCCCTGTTCAAATATTGCAAGTGGGAGAAAGTCGGCTCACCCACCAAGATTGAAGACTTGGTTTCTTTGAAGGCGCCGTTTGTTGCGAGAGACATTGTCATAAGCTAAGGAGGTGACTGAGGTGAACAAAGCAATTCTCTTCATTGCTCTGGCTGTGGCTTTCCTGCTCGGCTCCGTCTCAACGTTTGCCGTTATGGAGTGGAGCCAGCGCGTTCACAACGTTGCCCGAGTCAAAGTTGTGGGTGTGGGCATTTACAAGGACATCAATTTCACAGTATCCGTCACCGAGATTGACTGGGGCATAATAGAGCCCGGTGAAAGCAAGAACTTCTCAGCCTACATTGTCAACGAGAGCAATGTACCATTGACTTTGACGATTCGTACAGAAAACTGGAGCCCGCTGAATGCCAGCTCCTTCATGACATTATCATGGGATTACAATGGGACTCAAATAAGCGTGGGCGGCTCGGTTCCCGTCACTTTGACGCTTCAGGTTGCTCAGACAGTCTCAGGGATTGAGAGCTTCAGTTTTGACATCGTAATTGTCGGAGTGGGTTAAGGATGAGCGTTGAAGTCAAGACACTGGAAGGCTTCGGTCGGGACGCCGCTTTGCGTAGAAAATGGATGCGCATGTGGGAAGACTTGGGAGAAAGGGTTCTGAAGCTGCCCAAGTGGATGCAGGACATCGTGCTGGAAGACATCAACACAGCCATCAGAAATCGAATCGCAACCATGGAGATGATTCAAAATGCGAAAGGAAGAAATTGAGCTAGACAACCGTTTTGGAGAACAGTATGCTGGACGCTACGTTTTCCAAGAGATCACATGGGCTAAGCGAAGCCGTATCATTCAAAAGCATACGAAGTACCATCACATCACTGGACAAGTCGTAAGCACTGACTTTGTGGCCATCCAAGCTGAGACGATCTGGGCTAGTCTCCGTGAGCAGCCTTCATTGAAGCCCATAAGCCTTGAGAAGTTGCTCGGTGAAGACCAAGGAATTCCCATTGAATTAGGCGAATTGTTCTCTAGGATCGCCAATAAACTCTGTGGCATAACTCCGGAGGAGCAGCGTTTTTTATCCGAGCCATCCGAAGGCAAAAGCCCCATCCCAACCTCATCGAATTCCGACTCTGCAAAGAACTCGGCAAGCTGCCCAGCGAAATCAGGAGAGAATCAGCAAGGGACATCGAGACCTTCATCGTGATTCTGAGCGAGATTGATCGTCAAACCGAGGAGGAAATTGGCAAAGCAAAGCGGGAGGCGCATCATCATGTCCATTGAAATGCAAGTCGACGTATACGGGATTCCTGAACTGCAGCGTAAACTCGACCGCCTAGACCAGAGCATGCGTGGGCGTGTCGATGAGGCTCTGGATTTTGAAGTCTCAGCCATGCAGACGAGAGCTCAGAATCTGGCGCCTAAAAGGACTGGCTATTTGGCTAGCACTATCTTTGCTGAGCGTGTTCGTGAGTGGGCATTCAAACTTGGTGCCAGAGCATCTTACGCCGCTTTTGTTGAATTTGGAACTCGCTTCATGCAGGCTAGACGCTTTCTCAGTCGCGCCCTAGAACTGGGCATGCTCGGTTTAGTGAATCATATCAACCGCGCAATTGACGATGCGATAAGGGAGGCGAGCACAAGTTGAGCTTTCACGAGATAAATGTTGCAATCAAAGCTGAGAACCGTGCAAGCTATGCCTTTCGAACCATCGCTATGGACACGATTCATTTAGCCTACGCTTTCGGAGCCCTTGATTCTCAGACAGGCCGCATGATCACTGGTATTATGACCGCTATACACCTTTTCACTTCTCTGAAAGCAGCTTTGGGAACAACAACCGCTGCTCAGATAGCCCAAACTGTCTCGACTCACATAGCAGCAGCGGCAACTTGGATTTTGAACGCCGCCTTAGCTATGAAAATTGCTTTGTTGACTCTAGGCGTGGGTTTGATTGTTGCGACTGCGGCGTATATGGCTTGGCTGGCGTCGACCACTCGTGATGCTGCTTCTGCCCAGGCAGAGTATAATGCAGAGCTTGAGAAGACGCCCTCTCGGTCGATTAGAAGGGCTGGCGAGGAAGAGTACTATCGGCGAGGAGTTGAATATTGAGCGTAGGCCTGCCTGTTTGCGCGGTTGTGTTCGGGTCTGTGGCGCCTCCGCAGGGCGATGTTGCAGATTTGAGAGTGCATTTGGGCGCCACCGATGAAGTCTCTAGTTTCGAGTGTTTGCTGCAGAATTTTGACAAGAAGTACAGTCCGGGCGGGACTTACCCGATTAATGTGGGCGTTGATGGCAGCATCAGCATTGGGCGAGGAGCTAACTGTCCGCTTGTTGCCACGATAACGGTTGAAGAAATCAAAGCATTGTCAGATTCCCGTAGCGAAAATTACTTGCGTGTTCTGGGGCGCTGTTTGGGAGAACGCCTTTTTCGTCGAGTCGTAACCAAAACGTATGAGAATCAGAAAGGCGAAGCCATTGTCAAGGACCTCATCGACTATTTTGTAGGCCTCAGCCACGTCAGAAATTCGGTTGAACTCGTGGAAAATACCGATACGACCTACACCAAACTCGAGTATGAAAACACGCCTGTCTTTGATATCTTGAAATTCATAGCCAAAAGCGCTGATCTCGCTGGCGTGATAGGATTTGACTTTCGGGTTGCACCTGATGGCAAATTCGAGTTCTTTGCCAAAAACAGCAAAACATCCTCTGTCAGCCTCTCTGAGCGGCTTGACATCAGTGAGTACCGGAAAAGCATTTTCCGTAAGCGTGACAAGATTTTCGTTTATGGCGCCGCAGAGAAGAAGTATCCGTTGAATGGCGATTCTTGGACAGAGACCCTCGACATTAACAATGACACAATCAATGATTGGGTGAGCGGCACAGGAACAGGGAGCGTTTCTCTCGCTACCGACCGCGTGGCTGTTGGAACATACAGCATAAAGCACACGACAAATACCTCTGATTATTACGGACGGCTTCGCTTAATCATTCCATCTGGATGGCAGCCCAATTGCAATAGATATCCAACGCTACAATTCCAGATTAACCGTCAATCAGCTTTCAGTGGAGCATGCACAATCATTTTGGAGGATAACGCTGGCAGATGGGCTGCTCGAGAGTTTAACATTCAAGCAGACAAATGGGTTTTACAAAAATTCAATGTGGGCAAAAAATATGCTAGTGAGTGGCAAGGGAGCGATATCGCTAACTTCAATTGGGAAATAATTAACGAGATCAGGTGGGATGTTCATTTTAGCGGAGTTGGAACAGGTAGCTTTTGGGTTGACAACCTTTTCTTCGATAGTGCTCGGTGGAGCGGAACTTACGGCTCAGGTTCTCGGGAATTGGCTGAAACTGATGAGGAGTTGCACACTGACAATGAATGTTTGCTCCGAGCTAAGGCGCTCTATGATTATCTCAGCAGCCCAGCAGAGTACATTCGAGTCGTAAGTGATGTTATCGATTTTGGAACCACACCTATCCTAGCTGCAGATCGCATTTGGATTACTCTGCCAAATGAGAATGTTGATGGCTACTACCGTGTGATCAGCGTTGAGTACAGGCTCATAGCGGAGACTCAAACCCTCGAAACAACATTGGAGCTAGGCAAGGAGCCACAGCTGCTCGCTGATTATCTCTATGCACTTCGGAGCAAGACTGGTAGCCTTTCACGCTACAAAATCGGGAGGATTTAATGATGAATGGGAAAATCTTGAAGCAACTCAAAATTTGTGAGAAGGGTGATTTCATCCAGGTTGATTGGTTCGATGCCAGCGATTGTTCTGGTCCGATAAGTGACCACAAAAAGCCTGAGTATCTCGTTAATGAATGGGGCGTTTATCTTGGAGTAGAGGGTAGCCCTAAGCATATTCTGTTAGGCAAAAATTACATTGAAAGAGACCAATGTTGGCATGCTACGAGGATTCCTCTTTCACTTATCCGAGCGGTGTCGATTGTCGCAAAGAAAGTTGTTAAACCTGTTTGGCTCCGGCGCTACTCTGTAGCCGAATACAAACGGGATCGTCTTGTGGTGAGAAGATGAGAGATTGGCTTCGAAAGGCTTTCACTAGAAAAATCGTGGTTGAAGACAGACGCGGCGAGATTCGAACTAAATTGGAGCCGCCTAGCCCTCGGCTGATCCTTGGTGTACAATTCGCCATCATTGCCTTGATCAGTCTCACCGCCCTAGAAACCATCCACATGGTCGTAGTAAAATCCTTCAGCTCAGAAATCTTTGCGGCCATCTCGCTAGTGATTGGAACTATTTTGGGTGCTTTCTTTGGAACCAAAGCCTAAGTATTATTGGACCCGTGAACAAGAAGCCAAACTTCTCGAGCTGTGGAAGAAAGGCATAACGGACCCTGCGGTTTTGGCGAAGGAGCTGTACCGTAAACCCGGAGCCATAAAGAAGAAGCTTGAGCGTTTGGGAGTTGTCGTCGTCTCTCAAAAATTTCATAGGACGACGACAAGTGAGATCGCTACGAAGGATCTACTAACACATGAGGAGGCATTGAAGCTTTTGGCTGGCGCCTTGAATGCCCTTCGTGAGCCTGGTCAAGACAAATTAGAGTTGCAGCGTCTTCGCATCCTCGTGGACGCTATTCAGGCGTACGATTCTGTCCTTGAAAAGTTTGAGCGGTGGAGTGAGATTGAGAGCCGTCTTCTCGAGATGGATAAGAAAATTGCGGAATTACGGAAAGGGCAGAAGGTACAGGCCTGACGCTCGAGACCATGCTCTAGGCATTTTAGAATCTCGATTGAGTGAGATTTGGCTCCAGGCTGAAGAAAAGCGAATGAGGCTCAGCTCTGATCCTATCACGTTTTTTGAGCAAGTTGTGGGATTCAAACCCACGGAGTATCAGGTCGACCTTGCGAAGAGGTTTGTTGAGAATCAATTTGTGGCTATGCGTTGGAGTCGCCAATCAGGGAAATCGTGGATATCCGCCGCTTTGCTACTCAATTATGCCTTGACACATCCAGGAATTCACATCGGAATTGTGGCTCCGGGCTGGCGCCAATCAAAGGCTGTAATCAGGCGAATTCAATATTTCTTGCAGAAACTTCCGAAAGAGATTTGCCCAAAGCCTGGGCGAACAGTTCTCTATCTGTCAAATGGTAGCATCATCGAGAGTTTTCCAAACAACGATCAGACAATCAGAGGCCCGTCGCTAAGCTGCATCTATTGGGACGAGGCAAATCATACGCCTAATGACATCGACCTATGGACCGCCATACTTTTCACGGTTTCAACTACGAAGGGCAAAGTCCTCGTCAGCTCTACGCCTTGGAACACGGATTCCGTCTTCTACAAGATTTTTCATAACGAAGATTTCAAGGATTTTGTGAGGAGCCATGTAATGTGGCAGCAGGCGTTAGAGCCAAACGGTCCGCTCGATAAGGCTACTCTAGAAAAGATTCGTAGACAGTTTGGTGAGGACCCATGGCGTTGGAAACGTGAGATGGAGGCTGAGTGGGCTGAAGATGAAACTGCTTGGCTGAGCCAAGCCTTGATCACGAAGTGCATTGCAACAGAGAAGACGCTCGGCGAGGAGTTGGATCTGTGGGATTTTGAAAGCGTACACAGAAATGTAACTCTGTTCGCTGGCCTGGACCTTGGGCGAGTACGAGATTATAGTGTCCTCGTAGTAATTGAGCAAATTAAAGACAACAAGTATGTACTCCGCCATGTCAAAATTTTCGACCTTGGGACCAGCTATGCTAGCGTGATCGGCTACCTCAAGACGCTGCAAGATCGGTGGGGCGGCTTCAGCAAAATTCGGATTGACAGCACTAACCAGGATTACGTTGTCGAAGATATGAAGAACAGTGGAATCGATAACGTGGAAGGCGTGAGGTTCACTGTCCCACGGAAACAGGAGATGGCTACGCTTATCAAGCAACGGATGATCCAGAACCAGTTTTGGTATCCGTACTTCACTTGGGCAAAGCCATATCCTGGCGAGTGGGTCACTGAACTCAACATCGAACGCTTCGAACTCCGCAAAGACGGGTCGATAGCCTACAATCACCCTCAGGGCACCCATGACGATTGCTTTTGGGCCTGCTGCCTCGCCTTGTACTCAACCGTTGAACTCATACCTGAGCCTTTCATCGCGGTGCTTCCAGCATGAGACAGCGTAGAGAACACTTCAAAATTACTCGTTGGGCTAGGCGTTATGATAAGCGCAGTGGCAAATTCATTGTCGACATCGCCTATCGGACAGCCACAGATATCACACCACGTACAATAGCGGTTTCTGAAGCCTTTGGCGTCGGCGTCGACCAAGAGCAGAAGTTTGTGGTCTATGACAACGTAGAGCTGAAGATAGGTCCTAAGGACGTCGTCCTGATCACAGGCGATTCAGGCAGTGGCAAATCTGTTCTCTTGAAGGCTCTTGCAAAGGACATCCAAGATAACCCTGAGCTGGGCGGAATCGTCAACATCACCGATGTATTCATCGATGAAGAAAAACCCTTGATCGAAACTGTTGGCGCCACTGTTGAGGAAGGCTTAGAGCTGCTCAGTCGCGTGGGCTTGAATGATGCCTTCTTGTTTGTGCGTCGTTTCAAAGAGCTTTCCGACGGGCAACGGTATCGTTATCGGATTGCCAAAATGATTGAGTGCGGTGCACAATGGTGGGTGATGGACGAATTCTGCGCTACTCTGGATAGGGATACGGCTAAAATCGTAGCTTTCAATGTGCAGAAGTTGGCTCGTCAGACCGGGAGAGCTGTTCTGGCAGCGACTACGCACACTGATCTGTTCGATGATTTGGCTCCTAGCGTCCATATTCATAAGCGGTATGGAAAGGAAATCTGTGTAGTGTACTATACAAATAAGCCAGCGAAGCAATGCAGCCTCGTCAAGGACATGTACGTGGTGCAGGCCAATTTGAAGGAATATGAGAAGCTGGCAGGCTTTCATTACCGTGATTCTGGAGGGATTCCCGTGGTGCAAAAAGTCTTCGCCTTGAAGCGGGGCGATGAGACAGTTGGTGTGATTGTGTACAAGTCGCCTGGTATGGTTGCTCTCGGTCGACTTCTTGCCCTTGGTCGCAGAATCATGCTGCAAGAATTGAACAAGGATTGGAGCCTGATCACCAGAGTGGTTGTGCATCCAAAATATCGCACTATCGGTTTGGGCGCCAAAATCGTGGAGGATACCCTGTACAAGTGCGGCAGACCTTATGTCGAAAGTATCGCTGTCATGGCTCGATACAATCCGTTTTTTCAGCGTGCGGGCATGCGGCGGATCGCAGAGAGTACACCTGACCGGCGCCTGCTCAAAACTCTAGCTAAATTAAGCGATCTGGGTTTTGACCAAACTTTTCTCAGCAGCCAAGCATATAATTTGCATAAACTTCGTGAGGACCCGAATCTTGTGGTCATGGTCAAGGATGTACTCCGTGAGTTTTCTCGAGGAGCCGGTATCTATCGAAAACGATTGGCTGGAACCCGAGACGCCATTCTCAGCCATGAAGAATTCAAAAGCATCTTGGAAAAGGCGGACAACGAGAAATTTGCTAAAATGCTTCGAATCCTCAGTTTTCTAGCCCAGCCAAAGGTCTATCTATTTTGGAAGAGCCCAGCTCTTGATTTTCTTAAGTTTCTCCAAGACGAGAAGTCAAAAATGAGTCGTTTAGCCTAGCCCAAACCCTCAAAAAGCCTCCTCCGTTTATGAGAGTCTCATAAGTTGCGGCGCCAGAGTCTGGCATTTCACTTTCACTCATCTCTCCAACTTTTGCCCCAGGGGGCAATTTTCTTAGGGTCGAAAAACCCTCGTGAAAAACACATGTCAAAGTGAAAGTATTCCGCTCGTTTTCATCATTCTCTTGTCTATTTTGTTTAAATGCGGCTTGGTTCAAAATTTTGCGACTAGTGTTTTTCTGCCCGCAGAAACGTTTTGCCGAGGGTTTTGAGGTCCATAAGCGTGTCAATTATTGTGATTAGGGTGAAAAGTACAGACTCTGTAATCGCAGGTGATGTTGATTGAGGGAATATGTGAGAGGAGCATTCCAATCGTTGAGCTGGGTTCGACTGCTGCTGAGCAACGTGAAGGATCTCGAGGGCCTCAAGAAGGTCCTGGATGAAATCGATTCTGCCATGGACAACATCAAACACTCGATAGGAGTCGACTTCAAGAAGGATATGGAGACCGAAATTAAAGGAGGAAATCCGAATTGCATGACTATGTGCGAGGCGCGTTTGAAGCCTTAAGCTGGGTGCAGCGGCAACTTCGCAAAATCGATACCAAGAAGGACCCGGTCGAGCAATTGAGTAGGCTAAACGATGAGGTTGAGGCTGCCATCGCTGACATTAAGGAAGGCGTTGCGGAGAACTTCAGATGGAAACTGAAAAGCTAACATTGAAGTGTCCTGTCGAGGGTTGCAACCAAACATTCACGGCAGCCACCGAATTTGAGGCCAGGATAAAACTCATTGCCCACGTCGCAGCTAAGCACAGTTAGCCTACTCTCTCTTTCCCGTTATTTTTTCATATTCCAACGTGACCAAAAGCCGTATCAAATCAGCATTCGACTCTATACCATAACGTTTCTTAATTGCAGCGAATTTTCTAGCCATGTCCCCTTCAAACACGACTCGAACTTGAAATGTTTCCTCAGATTCTTTTTCCTCTGACATAGTTTAGCACCTTGCGTGCTTTTTTGTAACTTTATGATATAAAAGCGTTGTGAAAGTCAACTATAGAAAATTATTTATACGCATCCTACGTTACAATAAGTTACGTGGTGTTACAATGAGTGAAGAAGAAGTGAATATAAGGGTTGAATTCACTGGCGAAATGGCGAAACGCTTCAAAAAAGTGAAGGAAAAGCTGGGATTAGAAAATAACACTGAGGTCCTCCGCGCTCTTGTCAACAAGGAATTTTCAGAGCTAGAGAAGCGCTAGGGAGGTTAAAGCTGTGGGCAGGGTTACTGCTAGGATGCTTCACGACCTCGGCGTTAAGAATGGGCCTGATCTGCCAGTGTCGTTTGACCCCGTGCAATTGGCTAAGGCATCGATTCTCCAGGAGTTGGAAAGATTGTTCAAAGGTGATTATGGTCTCTGGCTCCGGTCCTTGAAACGTCTCCAGGCAAAGGATGCCGCCACAAAATTTCTGTCGCCTGTTCAATCTCAAGCGGTGCAGCAATTGATTGACGAACTCGAAAAAAGAGCTGGTGAAAATTGTGGAAACCGTTAAACTCCATCCTACAGGGATAACCACAAAAATCGCTTCAGTGCTAACTCCAAAAGAAGCCAGAGGTAAATGCCCGAATTGCGACGTACCCTTAGAGCTAAGAAAATTCGTCGATTCTTATGGACCCAATGACGAACCGGGCGACATCAACAAGGACCTTTACTGTCCAAAATGCGATATTCGGTGGCAACAAGAGCCAGGTCCACACGATTTCTGGGTCGAAAAGAGGGTTGGTGGCCGCTGATGGAAGTTGACCTGAAGGTTGTTGAGCATCGGAAGACCGAGACAATTGACAAAGTGCCGCGTTATACTGTGCTTCTCAAGGGCTTAACTGTAGAGGCGCAGGAGATCAGGCTTAGCATCAAGGGCGACAAAGAGGACCTGTTCAAAAACTATGCGTTGAAAACTGAGCACACGATTAAGGTTCATAATCCGCAAACCAAACTGACCTGAGGGCTAATTTTTGGGTTTTCAGCTTTCTCGAGCGAACGCTCTATACAATCGCCGTCGTAAACGTAAGAGTTGCCATGGCTGTGCTCACGAGTGGGCTGACGCCTGCGACCACAACAACCTGCATTTGCCCAGCCAGAAAAGAATCTGTGAAGATTGCGCTCGGAATCCTAAGCCTGCACGTTTTCCAACCGTTGACCGATTTGTCTCAATGAGACAAATGATTGATGAGGCGGTCCCCGCAACATGAGTGGCCAGCAGATTCTCTCCGGCGCCACAGAAAAGCTGCCCTCCTGGAGGCCTCAGGGCATTCCGCTTGACGAACCTGAACGCAATGCGTACCGGCAGCTGTGCATTCAGGCTGTGTTTTCTGTTTGGGCTAATGAGCGTCGACCTGCTCATTTGAGTGAGATCTACAGGTTTGTGAGGGCTCGAATCAAAGAGAAGATTGCGGATCGTGAGTGGCCGTTTTCGCCTTACCGTGGAAAACGGACTGTGGACCGTCGTGTCAATGAGGCTGCTTCATCTGTCTTCTATGCTGATGGCGTTGCCAAAATTGTTGCTGTCACTTCTGGCATTTATCAGCCGA
>Ga0315314_1004537_pt1 | contig 10383 bp, 9 predicted proteins | sample TDP9_MG_FD_203631 | JGI IMG/M metagenome (GOLD analysis project Ga0315314, IMG submission 203631) | Freshwater sediment microbial communities from Lake Towuti, South Sulawesi, Indonesia - TDP9 | ecosystem: Environmental > Aquatic > Freshwater > Lake > Sediment | place: Indonesia: South Sulawesi... | reverse complement strand
CCTCGGGAGTCTGCCCGATGTCCCCCACGGTCAAGTGCCCAGGCTGCGGCGCTTCGATCCGCCCCGACCGCCTGGAGCGCCACCTCGCCTCCGTCCACCCTCGCGAGGCGGAGCAGCTCCGCGCTCACCTCCCTGAAGAGGCGCTCAGAGCGACGGCGAGAGCCTCGGGGCGTATGAGTCGGACCGAGCAGCGGACCTACCTCGTGCTCGCCGCCCTCATCATCGGCGGCGTGTTGATCTTCGCGCTGCTCCCTCGAGGAGGGAGCGGGCCTCAAGAGGGTCGAGAGGCCCCAGGATTTGCCCTCCAGGCGGCGGGCGGAGGATCGCACTCACTGAGCACCTACGCCGGCCAGGTCGTCTTCTTGGACTTCATGTCGCCGACGTGCCCCGCCTGCATTGCCGAGACCGACGCGACGCTCGTACCTCTCCACCATGCCTACGCCGATCGCGTCGTCTTCCTCTCCATCGACATCTTCGGAACACAGTCAGGTGAGGAAGCGCGTGTGCTGCAGTTCAAGGCCGACCACGGCACGACCTGGCCCTACCTGCTGGACGATGGCTCGGTCGCCGATGCCTATGACGTGACCCGGACGCCCACGACGGTGCTCGTAGGCAAGGATGGTCGTATTGCCAACGTCCATGTGGGGGCGACCGCCTATGACGTCTTCGCCGCAGAGCTCGACGCCCAGCTCGCTGCCTGATCCTCGGGCGGGCCTTCGGCTCCGGGGGGTGCTGCTCCTCGCGCTTGCAGGCGCCGGGCTCGCCGCCTTCCTGCTCGCCGATCACTATCGCCTGGCGGATGCGGGCTTCTGCACGATCGGCTCGTGGATCTCCTGCACCGAGGTCAACCGGAGCGCCTACGCCGAGCTTGCGGGGATCCCTGTCGCGGGGATCGGCCTTGCGGGGTTCCTCGCCCTGTTCGCGATCGCCTTCATGGTGCTCAGTGGCACCGAGAGCCGGCTCCTCCGCCAGCCGATCCTCCTGCTGATCCTCCTCTCCGCCGCCGGCAGCGCCTTCGGCATCGCCCTCCTCCTGGTGGAGCTCTTCGTGCTGGAGACGCTCTGCCTCCTCTGCCTGGGCGCCCTCGCCGCCCAGCTGGGGATCCTCGCGCTGCTCGTCCCGCTCCTGAGACAGGAGCGCGCAGCCCGCCGGGCCGGCCTCGCCTAGTCCCCGCCGAGGAAGTCCTCGAGCTTGCTCTTCCGGACCCGGTCGGACTCGAAGAGCGACTTGATGGCGTTCTCGACGAGTTCGATCCGCTGCATCGTGTAACGCGGGAGATGGTACTTCTCGCCGATCTCCTTCGATTTCGAGAGATACTTCGTGACGCTCCCTTCGTGGACCGTCAGCGTGAGGGAGTTGCCACAGTAGCAGCGGCCCCGCAGGGGGATGCGACGGTACTTCGCGCCGCACTTCGCACACCGAAGCGCCTGGCCCGAGAAGCTCCGCAGGCCTCCGATGAGGTCGGGGAGGAGGTGACGCGTGATGACCCGATGGACCACATCCTCTACATCGACCGCGCGAATCTTTGAGGCGAGCGCGAACTGAGCGTCCATCATCTCATCGATCCTCTCGAAGGCGGTGTAGGCGGAGGTCAGGGGGGCCGCGGCGATGTCGGTCGTGTCGTGGGTGAAGCCGAGCCCCTCGTACTGAAGCACGGTGCCGATCCGGGCCCCCACGAGGTCCATCTGGGCTTCGAGCTCGCGGGGTTGGGCGTAGCGGAGTGCCGCCTGGTAGAACTCCAGGGGATACGCGGAGACGACGTCCAGGTTGTGCGCCTCCTTGTCGATCTCGGCGGGGTCCAGGCGCGTGGTGAGGACCAGCGGCGCGTCCATCAGCCCTCCCCGGCTCTCGGGGAGGAAGGCGCGCGAGAAGTTCAGAAGACAGTCCATCAGGAGGATCATCGAGTCCTCGTCTCCGTCGCAGTTGCGCCGCTTGGCCGCGTGGAAGTAGGGATGGGCGTACTCGGCCTGTGCCTGAGAGTAGCCGATGATCCGGCAGAGCACACCGCCTGAGGTGTGAGGGGCAAGGCCGACGACAAGCTGGCCGATGAGATCGCGCGGCGATTCTGCGCGGTAGAAGGGCTCCTCGCCATAGTGCCTCTCCAACAGCTCATCGATGAACTTCGCCACGCGGACGAAGTACTCCCCGCAGGAGGCGGAGGGGATCACGTCCTGGGCCTTGAGCTCGCAGAGCTGGTCGTCCCGCTTGAGCGGCTCGCCCTTCCAGTCCCGCACGTAGCCGAGCGCCCGCGCCTCCCCGACGCTCAGGCCGATCTCGCGGGGACGGAAATGCGTGAGGGGGACGTCCGTCATGTCGAAGCGGATCGTGCCGTCCTTGAAGACGAACACGCCATGTTTGGCGCGCAGGATCCCCTTCTCGAGCGCCTCTGGCGTCTTCGTCTCGGAGATCATCCCGTAGACGCCCTTCATCTCTTCGGGCCAGGGCTCGTCGAGGCGCGCCGCGGCCTCCTCGAGAATGTGGCGGAGCGGGATGCGCTGGAGGCTCGGCACATCGGAGACCACCGTGTGGGCACCACACTCGCAGCGGGGCAGGAAGGCGACCCTCCGGCACTTCGGACAGGCCCGCATGCCGAGCTCGACCTGGATCTCCTCAGCCTTCGCGGCCTCTGTCACGAGCCGCTGGGGACCTCCGCGCGGGCCGAGCGGGAAGAGGACATGCGGCGGCGGCTTCATGCGCCGCTCCCTCGCCTTCTCTGGCCTCGCCATGCGGGCGCCGATGCGCGTCACCGCTCTCGCGCGGATCGGCACGCCTGCGAGGCGGCTGACCAGCTGGAGGGCATCGGCGGGGAACGGCTCGGGGAGCTCCGCCGCCACCCGGATCTTCTCGCCATGCCGCTTCAAGCCCAAGCCGAGGAGGAGGGGGTCTACCGCAGACTCCTCGAGGAGGACCGCACCGTCCCGAACTCGATGGGGCGATCCGAGCGTCTCCAGCAGCCGCTTGTACGGCGGGTCCGCTGGGAGCCGGAGCTCCGCGGGGCCCTCCCCGTGCTGGAGCACCCAGGAGCGCAGGTCCCTGATCTCCTCCATCGAGAGGTCGGCCCAGAAGAGGTTGAACTTCGGATGGAGCGGGACGTTGTGGGCGCGGCTGAGCTCGATGGCACGCGTGAAGCTCGGGTCCCGCCAGTCCACCGGGAGCTCCGGTAGAGCGGCGCGGAGCTCCTGTTCGTGCCACTCGAGCGAGTAGGCCCCTGGCATGAGGAGGTGGTTGTTCTCCAGGAACTCACCAAAGGGCACGAGGATCTCGCCCACATCAACGATCTCGGCGACCTGGCTCCGGAGCTGCCGCGCCTCTTCCAGCGTGCGGACCTGCACGAGGTCTCCGCCCTCCAGCAGGACGATCGGGCCATCGATCCTGTCACACGGCGTGATCGCCGTCGCCTTCCCGGGCCGTTCGATCTTCAGCTGGGTCCCCACCGCCACGAACTCGTCGAGGAGGTGCATGGTGGCGGGATGCAGCGCGAGCGCAGCGAGGCCCGCGGCGCGGCTCCGGCCGTAACGAAGCCGGAACCCGCCCGGCCGCGAGGGATGGGCGAGCACGGGACGGCCCGCGACGATGTCCTTGAGGAACTTCGACGAAGGCTCGATCCTGGCCTCTCCCTCTTCGGCCTCGAGGCTCTGGCGGCGCTGGAGGAACGTGTCGAGGAACTCCCAGCCGTCGATCTTCAGGCGCTTCACGTGCTTCTGGAGCTTGGGGGCCTTCAGGCAGAGCCCCTCGGCGATCACCAGGCACGCCCCGCCGCGCAGGCGGTTCGTCTCGATGCGCGGCTGGTCGCGGTAGCCGGAGATCTCCATCTCCTCGGTCCCCTCGCCCGTGATGAAGACGGGGACGTTGCGGGCGATGAGCTCGATCTCCTCGTTGGCGGGGGTGTACTGGAGATGCTGGACCATCTTGTAGAGCGGGATCTCCTCCTTGAGCCGCTGGACCTCGCCCGTGGTTGGAAGATAGCGTCCGATGCCGAGTTCACGCCGGACGACATCGGCGATGAGCACGCTGAGCGCCTGGCCCGTCCCTCCCGCGGAGCGGATCGGCCCCGCGTAGGAGACGGCGAGGAAGTCGGATCCATCGGGGTTCTTCCCGATCTTCACCCCCGCGATCCCCTCGAGCGGCGCGACCAGGATCCCTTCGGTGAGGAGCGCAAGCCCGACCCGGATGGCTCGGTCGACCGCCTCCTCCTTCGAACGAGCTGGCCGTCTGGCCATCTCGCGCGCGAGAAGAAGCGAGGTCTCCTCCCGGTCGTGGTGGCGGCTGAGCTCGCGGATGCGGCTCGCCACGCCTTGAACATCCCAATCGACCAGGAGCTCCTCGACGCGGGTGGCGAGGTCTTCGGCTCGGGGGACCTCGACGTGTAGTTCGGGATCGAATCCGCGCCGCCGCGCTCGGGAAGCGATCTCGTAGCACCGATCGGCCTCGGCCTGGAGGCTGCGCAAGTAGCTCTCCATCGCCTCACTGCACGCTGGAGCCTTGGCCACGGACTCCCCCGGAAACACCGCCGCCATTCGCTCCAACTTGAGAGGGAGGAGCGCGGGGCGGCGAAGTGCAATCCCGCCGCGCGTAGCGGGCGGCCTTCCTAAATAGGTTGTGTCCGCACGCACAGGGCTACTGTGACAGACGCTCCACCAGGCGGTACACATCGAAACCGCCAGGGACGGGTGTCGCCTCGGCATCGGCTCGGTCCGCGGCTTCGGCTTCCGTGAAGACGCGTTGGAGTTCGCGGACTGGCTCGGGGTGGTGATCGACCCGTAGGTTGTGAGCGGTCTTGGTCTGAGGAGCGCCGACGAGCAGACAGGCGCTCATGTGGCCCCGCTTGTCTCCTCCGGCCGCGTACCCCGCCTCCAGCGCGCCGAGCAGCCGATGCTCCAGCGGCCCCGCAGCGTGTTCGAAGCGCTCGACCATCACATCGAGCACCTTGGGTCCCACCAGGATATTGCCTGCGACGACGCATTCGGAACGCTCTCGATGGCCCGCCCAGGCGTCGCACTTCTGTCCCGTCCAGGCGAAGGTGCTGGTCGCGTCGATCCCGATGACCTGCCGGAAGTCGCGACCCCTATCCTCGGTGAGCAGCGACGTCAGAGCCGATCGGATCCCCAGGCCCGTGCGGAGGAGCTCGATTCCGACTGCGCCCAGATTCACGTTCACCCAGGCCTGTGTCGCGATGGCGCCTCTTGCCTGGGAGACGAAGGGCACGAGGGCGCCAACACCCACGACGCCGGTGCAGGAGGCGACGCCAAACGCTCGCCCCTCGCGATCGCGGGCCACGATTGAGAAGGTCATCGGCTCCCCCTCGAAGGCGATGTCGTTGCAAGTTCAGAAGGGTTTTTCCTGATGAGCTCCACGGCCTCATGGACGAGCTCAGCAACCCCTTGGCCCGTGAGCGCGGAGATCTGCCGGCGCTTGGAGCGGCGATTGGGCTCGAGGTCGGCCTTGTTCTCGGCGATGAGCCACGGATGGGTCGAGAAGTCCTTCTGGAGCGCGGCGAGCAGGTGCTCCTGAGATGCCCGGGTGTAGCCGCAGCCTTCGGTCGGGTCGATGAGGAAGATGATTGCGCCGCCGAGGTGCTGGAGGGCCAGGATGGCCTGGCGCTCGAACGGGTTGCGCTCCGCGAGCGGGCGATCGAGCAGGCCGGGCGTGTCGATGACCTGGTAGCGCTGATGGCGGAGCGCGAAGTGCCCGACGAGGATCTCCTGCGTCGTGAAGGGATAGGAGGCGATCTTCGGCCGGGCGCTCGAGATCCGTTCCACAAGCTGGCTCTTCCCCACGTTCGGGCTTCCAGCAATCACGAGAGTTGGGACGGTGGGGTCGACCTCCGGCAGCTCGGAGAGCTCCTGCGCGGCCTCTCCTAGGAACCGGAGCTCGCCGCCGATCTGATGGATGACCGAGGAGATGCGGCCATAGGCTCGCCGGCGCAGCTCATCGATGTCGGGCATCCGCGGGGCGCGACGGATCTCGCGGATCGTCCTTCGCGCGATCGTCGCCACCTCGCCCCGGCACCAATCGCAGGCGCCCAGGCTCTGGCGGAGACGATCAAGCCCACAGAGGAGATCGGTGAGAGCCTGATCGAAGGTGGCGAGCCCGCTGAGGTTGGGAAAGCCGCGCACGACACGGCCCAGCGACTCAGAGACCTTGTCTTGGATTGCCTGGAGCTTGGCGATGTTGGTGGCCCGAACGAACTCGAGCTTCGTCTTGGCCGTCACATCGACCCGAGACGCCTTTCGGAAGGCGCTGTCGACGAGCTCATCGGCGGTGGGGACATTCGGCAGCTTGCGCACGGACGCGCGCGATGGGGACAGGCACGGTTGAACCTTGCGCCCGTGCTCACTTCACGGGGAGCTCACCGCGATCGAGCGCCAGGGCGATCCTGAGGTTCTCCTCATCGTCCCGCACGGAATCGATCGGCGTCTCCAACACCCGTGGGATGCCGCGAAGCTTCGGATGGCGGAGGAGCCGGCCGAGCGGAACGAGGCCGATCTTTCCGAGGCCCAAGTGCTCGTGGCGGTCCACGCGCTCGCCAAAGCCCACCTTGGAGTCGTTGAGATGGATCGCACGGATGCGCTTGAGGCCGAAGGCACGATCGAGCTCTTCCAGGCAGCGATCCAACCCCTCAGCCGTGCCCAAATCGTAGCCCGCCGCATACGCGTGGGCGGTATCGAAGCAGACCCCGATCGCCTCGGAGTGTGTCGCCAGGCCCAGCAGGTCTGCGATCTCCGAGGCCCGGGCGCCGATCTCGCTCCCCTGACCTGCGGTCATCTCCAACAGGAGCACGACGCCAGGCGGCATGCGCGCCATCGCGAGATCCAGCCCTTGGGCGATCCGCTGCTCCCCCTTCTTCAGGCCCTTCCCCATATGCTTGCCCGGATGGAGGACGACGAGCTGAGCGCCCAGCAGGTGCGCCCGCGCGAACTCCTCCTGGAGCGCCAAGACCGACTGCCCGAAGAGCTTCTTCGTCGGCGAGCCCAGGTTGATCAGATACGAGGTGTGGACGAGCAACGGCTCGATACCGTGAACCTTGAGCGCTTCTCGGGAGGCCTCCGCAGCCTCAGCAGCGAGCGGGGAGCTCTTCCACCCCATCGGATTGCGGGCGAAGATCTGGGCTGTGGTGCAGCCGATCGCCTTGCCGCGCTCGTAGGCCTTGGGATACCCCTTGGCCACGCTGAGATGGACGCCGTAGCGGTTCGGCGCCGCTGCCCGCTTTACCGCGCGATCTACCCCCGGGGGAACGGCCGCGCATCCAGAGGGAGCACAGCCTCTTTGAAGAGTGGGGATGCAGCTAGGCCAAACTCGCTCCGCGTAAGGGAGCTGATTGTCTCCAAGCTCTGAGGTTGGCCATGGTAGGGCACGACGAGCGAGGGGCGGGGACGCAGAGCGCCAAGGAACTCGAGAATCTGGCGACGCGTGCTGTGGCCGGAGAACCCGTTGCAGTACCAGACCTTCGCCCGCACGTCGAGCTCCGTCGCCCCCTGTGTCTCGCCGATCGGGACCCGGCGCTCTCCGTCGATAATACGGCGGCCGAGGGTGCCGCGCGCCTGGAATCCCACAAAGATGAGCCCAGTGGTCGGACGGAATGCAGAAGCTCTGAGATAGTCCAGCATCGGCCCATGGGTGAGCATCCCAGAGGGAGAGAGGACCACCTTCGGGCCGCTCTCAGCGGCAAGGCTCATCCGCTCCGACGGCTCAGGCGCTCGCTCAAGATAGGCGGGCGAGAGCTGTTCCAGCCCTCTCAAGCCTTCTGCGCCGAGCAGCGGGGCGTGCTCGCGGTAGATTCGGGTGGCTTCCGGGATTCGCCCATCAGCAAAGACGGCCGATTCGGGGATCCGGTCCTCCTCCATCGCGAGGCCGATCGATGCGAGTACCTCCTGGGCATGGCCGAAATCGAATGCAGGGATGAGTGCGGTTCCTCCCGAACCGAGTGTGGCCGCGAGCCCCTCTTCAAGGATCCCGACCGCCTCGTCGCGTGGCATGTGGACCATCCCGTCGCCGCCATAGGTGCACTCCACGATCGCGAGATCCGCGCCTTGGAACGTGCTAGCTGCGCGCGGAAACAGGGGAGAGTCGCCGTACCGGAAGTCCCCGGTGAAGATGAAGGATCGACCCCCTCGAATGGCCACTTCGAGGAGCGCTGAGCCGAGGATGTGCCCGGCATTCCGGAAGCGGACGCTTGCGCCGGGAATTGGTTCGAAGGTCTGGTCGTAGGGCTGCCGCACCACGAGCTGGGAGGCGCGATCAGCATCCTCGCGGCCGTAAGGGAGGCCCATCTGGTTCTCCGCCCAGTTCTCCAAGAGATCGCGGTAGAGCAGGCGGAGGAGGTCGGGGGTCGGCGGGGTCGCGTAGACCTTGCCGCAGAAGCCCTGCCGCACGAGGATCGGCAGCGCTCCAGAATGGTCGGGATGGGCGTGAGTGAGCACGACCGCCTCAAGTTCCTCCGGGGTGAAGAGCTCCGGGCGCGCGAGGTAGTTGGCCGTGGGGTCACGCCAGACGTCGAGCCCCGCGTCGATAAGGACCTTGGCGCCGTTCGTGCGCAGCAGGGCGCAGCTCTTCCCGATCTCGCCGAACCCGCCGAGGCCGACGAGGTCGGCCTCGAGCAAGCCGAGCTGTGATGCGAGCGTCTGCTGCATGATCGTCGACCGCTCTGGAGGATTCCTGAGGGGGCAGCTCCCATGCGGAATGCCGATACTTGAAGCTGCGGTTGAACGACCGCCGGAGCCTCACGCCCCTGCATTGTCGTCTCGAAGGTGGGCGACTGGCGCGGCTCGAGCTGAAGTATCGGCAGAGCGATGTCCTCGCCACGGGGAGGAAGGTGGAAGTGATCCTGCAGGATCTGTCTGTACCGGCCCTCGCGAGGGCGAACGAAGAGAACCTGCGGGAGACCTTCGGGAGTTTCGGCCGCCTCCCCCAAGTTGATGTCCTCGATGAGCGGGGCATCTTCCGCTTCGCGACGGGGATTCCCCATCCCACCTTCAACGGCGTGCTCAGGTCGCGGCTTGCACCTGCTGATGCTGACTCTAGGATCGAAGAGACGCTGGGCTTCTTCAGGGCTCGAGGCCTTCCGATCACCTGGTGGCTCGGGCCATCGAGCAAGCCCGCAGACCTGGCCGCGCGGCTTGAAGCCCACGGACTGGTCCACGTGTTCGATTCACCAGGTATGGCGATCGACCTTCGCACGATAGGCGAGACATTCCCCTCGCCACAGGGCTTGGTCCTCAGTGAAGTCGCAAGCCCTGAGATGCTGAGGGAGTGGATGGGGCCCTTCGCCGAAGGGTTTGAAGTGTCACCTGCAGCCGCAGAGGGCATCTTCCATCTGCTCGCGGACCTGGGCCTGGGTCCAGAGGGCAGAATCCGCTATTACCTGGGCCGACTGAGGGGAGAGCCTGTGGCGACCTCGGCACTCTTCTTGGGCACAGCCGTGGCAGGTATCTACGCTGTCGCAACCTCCCCTCATGCGCGCCGCATAGGCATCGGGGCGTCCCTAACCCTTGAGGCTCTGCATGCGGCGCGGTCGCTGGGGTATCGAGTCGCCATCCTCCAGTCCTCGCCCGTAGGAGTCGGCGTGTACTCGAAGCTTGGCTTCTTCGAGTGCTGTCAGTTCGCCCACTATGAGCGGCCCGAGGGAGGACAGCCAAGAGTTGCTATGCGTTGACCGAGAGTCCAACGGAATCCTTCTCGTTGTGCGACGTGCAGACCCAAGGCTAGTTGCACACTCATACCGAGGCCAGCGCCAGGGCTCATTGGCGGGGTTTCGGCGCGTCGGGACAGGAACGGAGGCCGTGAGGAGACACTCCGGACTGGCCGAAAGGCACTGAGCCAAACCTTGAAGTAAGGGAGGAAATATCCGACCCCGACCTACAGCCGAGGGGTTCCGCATGACCCATGTCATCTGTCAACCCTGCATTGGCGTCAAGAACACCGCCTGCGTCGACGTCTGCCCCGTCGACTGCATCCATGACGGTGGCGACATGTACTACATCGACCCTGATGAATGCGTGGACTGCGGCGCCTGCATCGAGGCCTGCCCGGTCCAGGCGATCTTCCCGCTCGAGAGCGTTCCCGAGCAGTGGAAGAACTTCATCCAGATGAACGCGGACCTCAAGGCGAAACACCAGGGCTAGGACTGCCAGCTCCTGTCTCTGATTCTGATCTCCTTCCCCCGTGTGAGCGCGGCTCCTCGAAGCCTTCTTCGGCTCTCACCGCGTTGCGGCCCCCGCGATGGCTCAGGCGAGAGAGATCCGAGCTGGCCGTGGGCCGACCCTGCGCTGCCGCGGATGGCGGCAGGAGGCGATCCTGCGGCTCCTCGAGAACAACCTCGAGAACGCCGAACTTCCTGAGCAGCTCATCATCTACGGCGGGACCGGGCGCGCCGCGCGCAGCTGG
>Ga0315314_1004536_pt1 | contig 10384 bp, 10 predicted proteins | sample TDP9_MG_FD_203631 | JGI IMG/M metagenome (GOLD analysis project Ga0315314, IMG submission 203631) | Freshwater sediment microbial communities from Lake Towuti, South Sulawesi, Indonesia - TDP9 | ecosystem: Environmental > Aquatic > Freshwater > Lake > Sediment | place: Indonesia: South Sulawesi... | reverse complement strand
CTATCTTCGATCGTTGATAGGAAGTCTTCTACGATTTGTTGAGTGCTCCACCCCAGCGTGGTTGCCGACCTACCATAGGGGGGGTCCGTAACAACACAATCAACTTTAGAGACGGGAGGACGCCGAGCATCCGCGACCACTAACCCTTCGGCATGCACATTATAACGTACAAGGTTTCGGAGGCTTCCTTCCACCATATTACGTCGTGCATCAAATCCCAAAACACGACATCCAATCAATCCCGCCTCGATAAGGATGCTGGCTGTTCCACAAAACGCATCTAATACCAGATCACCAGCCTTTGGCTGGGCTAAATTTACCATGCACCTCGCAAGCTTTGCAGGCATAGCTGTTGGATGAAAAAATGGGCGTTTTCGAGGTTTCCTCTCAACAAAAGGTTTCGGCGAGACCTCAACCATTTTCAATCCAAAAATTAGTTTGTCTTCTGTCAAAACTCCATAAAACGTTTTTTGGGGTTTTGTTAAATTCACTCTTACACCTTTGACCTTGTCTAAAATTAACCCGCCGAGCTTCCCCTCTAGATCCCAGCTAACAATGTGTGGTGAACAACTTCTGATCTTTTTCACTCGAACGACGAAGCTTTCCCCTTTCTCGATGAGGTTTTCAAGGGAAGCCTTTTGCATTTTCTTGATGATTTCAGCTATGTTGGCGTGGCAGTTAAATAGCTCTCGACCGCAAACTCGAGTCATGGCGGATCGAGATACAATAGACCCTATAGCGTCAACGTCGGTTTTAACCCGTAGTGCTTGAGTCAGCCTCTCGAGGACTCGATATCTGTAGCCTTCAGCTTCCAAGATGGCTTTTAGCTCAGAAGCTGGTAAAGTTGGATGCTCACCCGACAATACGAAGAAGAGAGTGGCGGTTTTGCTTTCTCTTCGTCTCTGCATACCTCGTTACACCAGGCTTCCCGTATAGAGTTATTCCTTTGATAGAAATAGTAAACTACTTCCTTTTCTTTCTTAGGCAATAAAACAGGGAGTGAGCACACGCTACATAATTAAAGGACCGCTTTTGAGAATGGCTGTTTCTTGTCGCAAATGAAAACTAGCTGCTCAAGCTCCTCTTTTGGTTAGGGCCTCTGCGATTAATGGAGCGACTGAGACCACGCTTACGGGGCTGGGGACAGAGTCTGTGCCCACAATTCCGTTTGCGCCACTCTTTAGAATTTTTTCCTTCGCGCCTCCGATGAGGAGGGGATGCACGCATGCAGCATACACTCTTCCAGCGCCTTGATTCCTAACCCATTTAACTGACTCAACCATTGTTCCGCCACTGCTGATGATGTCATCAAATATGATCACGTCCCTATTCTTTACGGGCAAGGTCTTTTCTTCGATCGTTACTTTTCCGGTCACCCTGTCTCTCTGGGTCGATATGTAGTCGTATTCTCCCTTTAAGACGCTATTTGCTTGCTTTGCCATGTCTAACGCCTTTTTGCCGAGAGATAGGGAGAAAGCCCGGTCAAAGCCGTGTGTTTTGAAGTACTCTGCTAAGAGCCCGATGGCTGACAAATCCTCAATGGGCAGTCGGAAGGTTTTTAGAACTTCTGGGTTGTGAGAATTCACGGTGATGACTCTATCTACACCACAAGCCTCGAGCAGCGACGCTATAGTTTTTGCGCTGAAAGCCTCCCCTGACCTGAAGCGTTTATCTTGCCTCGCGTAAGCAATATAGGGAACAACCACGGTGATGGTTCTCGCATTTAGATCGTTTGCGTTATCCGCCATGAGAAAAAGCTGAATGAGGCTTTCGTTTTGAGGAGGACTCGTCGTTTGAACAATTACGACGTCCTCGTTTTTTAGGTCACCATCGATTCGAATGTAAGACTCTCCGTCTGGGAAGCGTTTAAACTCAACAGAAACAGCCTTTACTCCCAGTAAATCAGCAATTTTTCGACCCAGCTCTTGTGACGCTGGACCCGGAACTATGATCAACCCTTTTCTACCTCGGTTCTGTTGCGTCTTCGAGTGATGAGTGGGACTATTGACAAATTATTTAAACCTTATCTCTCGAATTTACAGAACTATTCTTATGAAGATTTACTTCCATCAAAAGCCTCTCGAATTAAAGTCATTGAAGGCATCTTAAATTGGAGACTAAGGGTTTAGGTTTTAGTTGTTAGCTGTCTTTTGATTCTTTCATTGAATTCTTTAACGTCTTCCATCCTTCTCTTTATGGTCTCAGCGTGGCATAGCCCGTCGTAGAAGCAGTCTCTGTGGAGGTCGTCCACTATGAAGGTATAGGTCTTGGCTTCCTCTATAGAGATGCTCTCCAGTGCCCTCTTACGGGCGAAGAGGCTTTTTGGCTTCTCCCAACCCTTACTGAGCATCAATGCATCAGCTGCTAAGGTTGCTGATAGATGGGCCTTCTCGGCCATCTGGCGTAGGTCCTTCTGCCTTAAAGCCTCTTGAAAGTATCTTTCAGCCTCCCGCATTAGCATCTCAGGATCTTCGACCATAATACTCCCAGACCTAATCACGATTGCCCCTTTATTAAATCCATCGCCCGTCACTCGCGCGCGAAACGAAATATTTCATAGAATTGTTTATTTGTTATGGTTTTCTTTTCTTGTATTCCTCTATCAACTCCTTTGCTCTATCCAGTCTCACCTTGCGCTCTTCCACCATCCTTTCCACGATTAGGTCGATTAAGTCTCCGGTCGCTCCAGCCATGATCGCCACGTTTCTAGCGTGTAGAGACATGTGCCCCCTTTGGATACCCTCTTGAGCCAACGCCCTTAACGCGGCGAGGTTCTGAGCCAACCCAACCGCGGCCAGTACCTCGCTCAGCTCCGTGGCAGTCTTTACGCCTAGAATTTTTAAGGCAATTCTAGCCGCTGGATGCACTCTTGTGGCACCGCCAACGATTCCCACTGCCATAGGCAGCTCAATCGAACCCACGAGGTCGCCGTCTTCGTTCTTTTCCCAGACCGACAGTGGACTGTAGTGACTTGATCTGGCGGCGTAGGCGTGGGCTCCTGCTTCCACGGCTCGGTGGTCGTTGCACGTGGCGATCACAACCGCGATGATGCCGTTCAATATTCCCTTGTTGTGGGTTGTGGCTCGATATGGGTCCGCCGCGGCGAAGGCGTATGCCTCCACGATGCCGTCGACGACTTCTTCTCCGCCTACCGCCTCCTTCGGTATCACGGTCCAAGCTCTTGCCAACCGTTTAGTAGCTAGGTTAGAGATGATTCTGAGGTATACTCGGCCGTGGGTTATCCTCTCAATCATGGGAGCTACTGCCTCTGCCATAGTGTTCACGGCGTTTGCGCCCATCGCATCCCTGCAGTCCACGTGAAGCTCGGTGATGACCATGGGTCCCGTGCTCGCCTGTATCACCTTCACGTCCAGATCCTTGGCGCCTCCACCCACCGAAACCAGCATGGGGTCCTGCTCATTCGCCTTCTTGAGGATCTCGTCCTTAGCTGCCAAAATCGCCATCTTTGCTCCATACGGATCCTTAATACCCACAGCTTGAACTTGCCCGATCATGACTGGCCCAGTGCTGCTGGTGAAGAAGCCACCTCCTGCCCTCGCCATTTTCGCAGCGTGGCTGGCGGCCGCCACCACCGAAGGCTCTTCAATCGCCATGGGAACCAGGTAGTCTTTTCCGTTGATGAGAAAGTTGACCGCGATCCCCAGGGGTATGGGAATCGCTCCCACCACGTTCTCGATCATGCGGTCAGCTAGCTCCAGCGGCAACGACCCAGTAGATTGAAGACCCGTGACTTCCTCGTCGGTTAAGCCCGCAAAATCCCTCACGATCTGCACCCTTTCTTTCGGGCCTAATTTATAAAATCCAGAGATTTGAGAAGTCTTGCTCATAGGGAAGCACATCCTTCGACTTTAGTTTACTAACGGCTGAAAGCATATGAATTTATCTGCATTTCCAGTCTTTTTAATAAATTCTTATGTTTATTTGCGTTTTCTGAAGAATTTGGCTTCATCGTGTTCGCAGACGTGTTCAAAGCCCACCTCTAATAGTTGTGTTATCTCCTCCACTGTTTTAGCGACCCTTACGTGAAATTCGTTTTGGGTGATCGCGAAAATCGCTGCTTCTAGATGTGTTTAGATCATGATGTTGCTGATGTTTTTGTGGCAAGCCGGTCTTGTTATAGAGCCTTCACCCCTTTAGCGTAGCCAGCAATGGTGTTCGGCGTTAGGGAAAGCGTCCGCTTGAAGATCCGCGATCCAATCATCTAGAAGTTGAATATGGTCGCGGAGAATCTTGGGGCTCGGTCAAACGTTACTGGAGGTAGGAATATCTCTACTAATCAAAGAATTTTTTAAGAGAAAAAAGGAGGTTTTGTTTACTCCTTTCTTTTGCCCATTCGTTGCCTGATGAATAGATAGACCACTGCGGCAACAGAGGTGATTATCGGAGTTGCGAAGCTGAACTCTGGCGCAGGTCCTGGCGGGCGCGCAATAACGATGTCGCCCCAATCCGTAACTGGAGCATTTTCATCGCAACTGTGTAGTGGCCCTGGCCATTCATTGCCCACCAGTGACTGTCCATCACTAGCGTATGCTAATGCAAACCCAACGGTGTCTCCCAATGACAGGCTGAAATCGTGAGCATCGTCAGCCGAATTTAAGGGGTGCCATATCTCAATATGATTTTCTCCTCCCACGCGGCTCATGGCTCCTCCCCCGTCTTTTGTTCCTCCAAAAGCCGTGTCGAATGCAAGCGGGAACTGATAATAATCGTCACTGAATCCAAGCCAAGGAGCAGAAGGGCAGTACCAGAGTGAGTCGTCCCCGGCTTCCAACACTCCATCGTGATCATTCTCAAAGCTGATTCGAAACTTATCATCGACAGTAAAGTCAGGATCGTTTATTCTTAGCGCTATGTATATGTTGACAGCATCATTCATCACGTAAAGAGTTCCCGTCAACCCACTCGTTGGCAACGTGAAGGTCTCTGTGTCAGCAGCCGCCCACTCAGTCGTGCCTATGACTCCGTCGATGGTCGGCGCGGTTGTTGTCCAGGCGGGACCAAGAACAACTCCGGAATGCGCCCAAACTGGTTGAATGTTGAATGCCAACATGCTCGTTAACAGCAGTGTCAACCCCAGAACTAATCTGTTACCTAACCTCATGTGATGTCACCGTCTTTAAAGGTCATTTACTTGAATAAAAGATTTATGAACGTGTAATCTATCGATGTGAATTATTAATTCATATTCTCATTTTAGAAACGGAAGGATGGCCATGTTGGTGGTATATTAATGAAGCGGCCAACCCGACACGGACCCGAGGGATGATACCTGCTCTAACTTGAAAAAGGAAATGACTAAACGCGCAAGACTTGATATCCTAAAATATCATCTTCTCCTCTTCGGTCAGTTAGTCATCCCAGCATACCTAACAAAGACCATCGTACGACTCGTACTCTGAGAAGATTTAGCCTGTATAAAATAGAGAAATTAGGTGAAGATGGAATTATCGTGGATGGCTGTTGCTAGTCTCCGTTGACACTGATCCTTCTGATGAGGGTCGGTGGTGTGAAGGTTAAGTTGAGCCTCTGAAGGTTTTCTTTGATGGCAACGGGATTTCTGAGTAGATCCCGTATCCCCTCGACATGGGCGGCTCCGACAAGGGCAAGTATGCTGGGCTTTTTGTCTTCCCTCAAGTCTTGTGAGGCTATCCACGCCAACCTCACCGCCATGACAGTGTTGCGCTCGTCGATCAAGACTCGCCAAACTGCTGGTGCCCTTCTTCGAAGCTCTTCCAGCCTCCTCTGGTAGGAGTTAAGAACCCTGTCTTTGTAGCCCTCTTCCCAAAGTTGCATCGCTCCGTCGTCTTCGTTGAAGAAGGGGACGTTTACGCGTGAAATCCAAGTCCATGTGGGGGGCGTTAACTGACGTATTCTTTGTCCAATCTCCTGTTCCGACATGTCGATGAGCCATATGTTGGCGTCCACGTTTCCTAAGGCTTCGGTGGCTCCGATAAACTCGCACTTGCTGGTGCAGGCTTCACGTCGGGGGCACGTGACGCAAGCGCTGTTGAGGATTCGAAAACGCTGTAGGTCGAGCTCGATGGCGAGGTCGCTGGGTTGTAGTTGTTGAACTGCTTGATAGGCTTCGTAGAGGCTACGCCTCGTGAAGTGCGCGGTGCCCAATAGGTTCACGTAATCGTTGTAGTCGACGTTGTAGATTTCGCTCTCCATGGTCGTCATCCACTCACTCGATCTTTATCGTTTTCTTCTTTTCTTCCTCGATGGTCTTCTTGACTTTTGGAATCACTACCTCTAACACGCCGTTCTTGTAATTCGCAGACGCCTTCTCGAACTCCACATCTTTAGTGGGGAGGTCAATGAGCTTATAGAAGTTTTTCGCCTTGACCTCTGCCTTCCCCTGCGTCACGTTAAGCTGTATATCGTTCTTCTCGACTCCCGGCAACTCCACGTAAAGCTTCACGCAGTCCTTGTCTTCAAACATGTCGGCCAATGGCTCACGAACCTCATCTAAAGCATGCTTTGGGATTGTCAGAGGCTTGCCGAGCTGGAATCGTCCTTGAGCCACGTACCCTTTTACTCCAGGTTTGTCGATCGGCTTAACCTCCCACTCGCCTTGCAGCTTTCCACTTCGTATCGCCCTCTCGAACTCCTCCATTTCCTTGAACATCCTCTCTGCGAGTTTCTTGAAGTAGGAATCCATGCCGCTGAAAGCATCGTCATTACCTGACACCGATTTTCACCTCCTCAAAACTCTTTTAACTCCTCTAAAGCCTGAAGCAGACGACTTAAAGCGAGGCTCAGCATCAGGAAGCCAGCTTCTCCAAACTCGGAGCATCGATACTTACCGTCTCGGGACTTGACCAATAGACCGCTTTCTCGCAGCTTTCGGGTGCTTTCCCAAACGATTTTTGGGTTCAAGTCTAGATCCTTCATGAAGTCCACAAAGCCGAGCGTTAGGTTCTCGTCCTCAAACAGTCGCTTCATCATCTTTAGTCGAGTCTCATGTGATAAGGCATCGAAAAGCTTGGAGAATCGGTCAAACTCCCTTTCAAGGGAGGTCAACTCGGTTTCGAGGCGGTCCCTCGGCCAATCCTCCATAGATAGGGGTACCTCGAAGAGAACTTCGTCGTCCTTTACCAACAATAGTCGTAATTTCATATGCTGTGCCTCACTTACCTTTTGGTAAGTTACCACTTACCATTTGGTAATATTTAAACTTTTCTCTCCACATCCGAAGGATACGCTTAAATATTTTAATATTCTCATATTAGAATAGTGATTCGTCATGTCTAAAACGGAATTAAACGGACATAAAGTCTGTGAGGCTATGAGCGATTCCACTCGAACCGAGATTCTTCAGCAACTTATACGCTCGTATCCTAAACCTCAAACGATCACGGACATCGAGAGGGCTCTTTCAAAACGTGTGTCTCCCACCACCATCTCCTTTCATCTACGCAAACTCCGCGAAGCCGGTCTCATCGCCACCAACGGACACAAGAGGGGCTTCCGAGCGATGCATCAAGCCGTGGGCATCAAGGTTAATAACCGCGGCGTGCGTGTGGAGGAGGTGAAGTAGCATGTCGTTGAGAGAGGCTATGCTTTATGAGCAGTTGCCGGAAAACAAGGTGCTCTGCAACCTGTGCGCGAGGAGGTGCACAATACCTGAGGGATCTGTCGGGTTCTGCTTGGTTAGGAAGAACGAGAAGGGTAGGCTGTATTCACTAGTGTATGCCAAGGCTTGCTCCGCTTGTGTGGACCCGATCACCAAGAAGCCTCTGGCCCACTTCCACCCCGGCTCTTTAGTCATGTCCATCGCCACGGTGGGTTGCAACTTCCGCTGTCGTTTCTGCGACAACTGGGTGATCAGTCAAGAAAGGGAGATTAAGGGGTCTGACTTCCCGCCGGAGCAGGTGGTGAAGGCTACGAGGGATCATGGCTGCCAAGGGATAAGCTATACCTACACTGAGCCGACCATCTTCTTCGAGTATGCGTATGACACGGCGACGATAGCCCACGGCGTAGGGTTCTTCAACACCTTCGTCACGAACGGGTACATGACACCAGAGGCCGTTCGAACGATAGCGCCAGTCCTCGACGCTGCGACCGTCGACTTTAAAGGCGGCGCGGACCCAGAGTTCTACAATAAGTTTTCAGCAGTTCCTTCGGTTGAGCCCATCTACGAGTCGCTGAGGGAAATGAAGAAGAACGACATACACGTCGAGGTCACCAACCTAGTTGTGCCGAAAATGGGAGACTCGATGGATAGGGTTCGAGAACTCGCTACGTGGGTAAGGGACCATCTTGGAAAGGACACGCCGTTCCATCTGCTGAGGTTTCATCCTGACTACCGACTAACTGAGCTACCGTCAACACCCATAGCGACGCTGGAGCAGGCTTGCGACGTATCTCGTGAGGTGGGACTCAACTATGTGTATATTGGAAACGTGCCGGGGCACCGATATGAAAACACCTATTGCCCAAACTGCCGAGAGTTGGTAGTTAAGCGCTTCAGCTTCGAAATCGTAAAGTGGAGCCTAACCAAGGACATGCGCTGTCCAGCCTGCGGGCAAAGCATCCCTATTAAGGGGCAACTACATCCTAGCGGCTTTTCATACCCCTACGCCTTAATTTAAGCAGTCCATTTTCATTATTTTACTTCCGCTGGCGTCTCCTAAATGTCGTGATGGCATGAAGAATTCTTAAATATCTAAGGGGCGTTTGGAATTCTCACTCGATCAGTGTAGGCTGATGGGATATTGATGAGGTTGATGGCTTACGGCAGGAACATTCTTTTGCTGTCCGTCATCTTCGCATTAAGTTCCCTAGCCACCAACCTCATCACTCCGCTCTGGCCCATATACGTTCGTTCGCTCGGAGCGTCGATGACGGAGTTAGGCTACGTTTTCTCGATATCCTACGCTGTCGCTGCGGTGCTGCAGATACCGAGCGGAATGATTTCTGACAAGTACGGGAGAAAGAAGCTGCACGTCGTTGGAACTTTTGTGGGTGTTTTTCCGCCATTATTATACACCTTTGCAAAGAGTTGGTCTGACTTGGTTCCTTGGGTTATTCTCGCTGGCATCTCTATGGGCTTATACTTGCCCATTCGATGGTCTATTGTAGCAGACGATTCTACGGTTCAGACGCGAGCCATGGCGTACAGCTGGGTTAACGTGGCGTGGCTGGTGGGTCCCACGGTGGCACCGTTGCTGGGAGGCATAATGGCAGATGTTTATGGCATACAAATGCCTTTCCTTTGGTGTTTTGCGTTGATGGGCTTAACTTTTCCGCTAACTTTATTGCTTCGTGAAACCAGAAGAAAAAGCTCGTTTAATCTTGCACATACCAATGTAGATGAGCCTAATTCGCCCACGCTTCTCTCGGTGATACTTATTTTCACGTTGATAAACGTGATACAGGGCATCGGCATCGGAATCTTCAGTCCCATCACCCCAATTTTTGTGAAAGAGAGGTTTTCCCTCGACTTAACCCTTGTCGGTCTCCTCTACGCCGTAGGCTTCGGTCTCGCCTCCGTAGTGGTGCAGGTTCCCGGAGGTTGGTGGGCGGGCAGATACGGTAGAAAGAAAATATTGGTGGTAACGTTTGCGCTTTCGGCTCCTTTCCTTAGTGTTTTTGCGTTATCCCAGAACATTATAGAGCTTTTTGTCTTTCTGTTCTTGTTGAATGCCATCCTTAATTTCTCTTGGCCAGCGTTTCAAGCCTTGCTGATGGACTTGACGCCTCCTTCAAGATGGGGGCTTATGAACGGAATATCCGCCACCACCTTTTGGGCTGGAATGATGATGGGCTCAGCTGCCAGCGGAATTTTGTGGGACACGTTCGGCATGTTTATTCCATACCACGTTTCAGCCCTAGCCATGTTTTTGTCGGCTGTCCCGGCGCTGTTTTTGAAAGAGCCAAGCCGTTCTGTGCGGTGCTAGGCTACTCACGACATATAAATAACGTTTAACGTTTATTATCTTAGGATGAACGGACATGTGGGCAGTTATGAGACCCGACGCCGTAGCCGTCCTAAAGGATAAAAGGGCCAAAGTGAGTTTAGCCAGGTACTTCGACGTGATGCAAGACGATAAGCCAGCGAAGTTTCTCATCGCTAAAAAATTGCCCGCAGAATTCAGCAAGGAGGACTCGCTACCAAAACTATGGAAGATCCACGACCAGCTCACCGAAGAGTTTTATCGTCTCGAGAAAGAAATCGACTCTCATCAAAAACGTCTAGAAGAGCTGGATAGTCCGGAAAGGTCGTATCTTGACCTCAAGAATGAGATAGCAAAGCGTATCTTGGAGAACTGCCACTTCTGCATCCGAAGGTGTGGCTTCAACCGACTGGCTGGAGAGCTGGGATACTGCAAGTGTGGAACCCAGATCCTCGTCTCCA
>Ga0315314_1004535_pt1 | contig 10384 bp, 8 predicted proteins | sample TDP9_MG_FD_203631 | JGI IMG/M metagenome (GOLD analysis project Ga0315314, IMG submission 203631) | Freshwater sediment microbial communities from Lake Towuti, South Sulawesi, Indonesia - TDP9 | ecosystem: Environmental > Aquatic > Freshwater > Lake > Sediment | place: Indonesia: South Sulawesi... | reverse complement strand
CGGCCGTCAAGGGTAATTTCGCTTTGCAGGGGATCGGCCTTTTCGCCCAGGCGAGTCACGGTGCGCCCGTCCACGGCGACGCGTCCTTGCAGGATGAGGAGTTCAGCCTTGCGCCTGGAGGCGATGCCGGCGGCGGCGAGCAATTTTTGCAATCTTTCCATAGACCTTCAGTCCCCCCAGGCCGATGGCGCCCCAGAAGAGGATTTTTCCAAACCAGCAAAGAGCCGCGAACCATCCCGCCTTGCCTATACTCGCTCCGGCCGTCAGCCAGGTGGAGGCGACCTCCTTTCCCTCTCTAAGCAGCCGAACCCGACCCAGCCTCTCTCCTTTACGGATTGGGGCAAACAGTCGCCTTATCTCCATCTCCGGCAGGGCGCGGCTCTTGAAGCCGGCAGGCCGCACTTCCACCAGGTCATCCTCTGGCAGCAGCGGGACGAGACGGCTGCGCCCACCAATCACCCTGGCCCCCAGAAAAGGCCTTTGCGTGCTGGCAAAGACGGTTGCTTCCCAGTTGGTGAAGCCATAGTCCAGCAGCGCCTTCGCCTCCTGCCAGAGGGCCTTGCTGTCAAGAAGGACAGCGATGAGTCTCCAACCTCCGCGTTCAGCAGAGGCCACCAGACAAGGCCCGGACTGGCGGACATAGCCGCTCTTGATGCCGTCAACATTGGCGTCCTGGAAGAGCAAGCGGTTGTGATTGACAAGCAAGAGACTTGAGCCATCAGGCCGACGCAAGGAGCAGGTGCGGGCGGAGACAAGGCGGCGAAAACGGGGGTTCCTCATTGCCTGGCGGGCAATCAAGCCAAGGTCATGGGCAGTGGAGAGATGCTCCGGAGCATACAGTCCGTGGGGATTACAGAAGCGCGTCTGGCGCGCCCCCAGGCTCCGCGCCCGTTGATTCATGAGGAGGACAAAACCCCTGGTGCTGCCGCCGATATGTTCGGCAAGGGCCACCGCAGCATCGTTGGCGGATTTCAGAAGAAGCCCGTTAAGCAAAGCCTCCACATTGATTCTCTCTCCCGGCTCCAGGCCCAAGCGGGATCCCTCCACCATGGTTGCCTGCTCACTGACAGTGGCAATCTCTCCTGGGCGGCAGTTCTCTGTGGCCAGCAGCGCCGTCATGATTTTTGTGGTGCTGGCTATGGGTCTTCGCTCATGGCAATTCTTCTCATAGAGGATTTCACCGGTGGCCGCGTCCAACAGAATGGCACTCGCCGCGGTGAGCGAGGGCGGACTGGCGGTGTGGCCCAGCGAGCAGATGGCGCAAGCGGCGAGCAGCGCTGTCGCGAAAGAACTTCTCCGTGGTCTGCTTCTTCGCTCCATCCTTGGTCTCTTTTTGTAGGGCTGCCAACTATCCAGCAGCGGAATCCTCTCCTTGAGGAAAGGCAGGGAGAGTCTCCTGCGCCTCGGGAAGTTGCGGCAGGTCTTCCACTTTGTCCAGGCCGAAATGGGTGAGAAAGTCCCGGGTTGTGCCGTATAATAGCGGCCGGCCGGGAGCCTGCTTGCGGCCTTTCTCCTCTATCAGCCCGTAGTTGGCGAGCGTGGAAATTACCCCGTCCACATTCACCCCCCGCACCGCCTCTATCTCCGGGCGAGTAATCGGCTGCCGGTAGGCGATGATGGCCAGTGTTTCCAATGCGGCGCGGGAGAGTCGCACTCTCTCCGGCTGATGCAACCGAGAGATGTAAGCGGCAAACTCCGGGCGGGTGCAGAGTTGCCAGCCGCCCGCAATCTTCGCCAATTGCAGGCCGTGCCCCTCATAGCGGCGGGCCAGTTCAGCCACCACTTCTCGGGCCTGGGAGAGGCTGACCTCCAGGATACGCGCTAGTTCTGCCTCCGGCAGAGGCTCCTCGGCCAGAAAAAGCAGACATTCCAGCGCGGCCGCGAGGTTGGCGAAGTCGTCGTGGTTTTCCATTTGCTGTGAATCTATTGTGCTGTCGGGCAGACCTTGTTTACTGCCCTTGTGGAGCGGTTTCGGCTGGGGCCGGCACCCTGCGGCGGCTAGGCCCTCTGGGCCGCCGTGGCGGTCGCTAGACCTAGCCACTCCGCTCAGGGTAAACCCCAGCCCTACACCTGCAAACATAACCTGTATTATGAAAAATAGCACTAGGCAGGCGGCTCTCTCAGATAGGTCAGCATGGTATCTTGGTCAATCTTCCCTTCCCGGTAGAGTCGGGCGAGGTGGTCATCCATGGTAAGGACGGGCAGTCCCTGCGACCGCGTTGCTTTTATGTAAGGGTCTCGGGCATAGAGTTTGCCTTCTCTAATCAATCTTCTTATCGCGATGTTGTTGGTTGGTATGACCTCAACCGCGGCTATTCTTCCACCGCGCTTGCTATCTCCCTTTCTTCGCGGTATCAGTTGCTGGGAGATGACGCCTTCCAGGGCAGTAGCCAGTCCCGCCATGATTCTTTCCTGTTCATGGGTTGGGAAGGCATTGACTATTCTATCCACTGATTCGCCGACATCATAGGTATGCATAGTTGCAAAGATCAAGTGCCCCGTTTCCGCCGCCCAGATGGCGGTCTCCAGGGCTTCCTGGTCAAGCAGTTCCCCGATGGCTATCACATCCGCATCCTGCCGCAGGGCGGCCTTGAGCGCACTCGCAAAAGAGTCTGTATCAAGCCCCACTTCCCGCTGCGATACGAGGCTTTTCTTGCAGGTGAACACATACTCTATCGGGTCTTCTATGGTTATGATGTTGCACCCTCTCTCTTCATTGATCTTGTCTATCATGGCCGCCAAGGTGGTAGTCTTGCCCATCGCCCCTCTTCCCGTGATGAGCACCAGGCCCCGCTTCTTTTTCGTCATTTCGGCGATTTCCTGGGGAAGTTCCAATTCTTCTATGCTTGGAACACGGGTGGGAAGAAATCTTATGTCCGCGCTAACACATCCTTTCTGCCTGGTAATAGTGAGTCTAAAGCGTCGGCCCCCGCCTCCAGTAAAGCATTTGGTGAACTCCTTTCCGAAGGCTTCAAAATGCTGGATTTCCTTTTCGCTCAGCCATTCATAGGCCAACCGCCTCGTCTCCTCCGCCGCCAGGGCAGGCCAATGAAGAAAACTCAGGTCGCTGCCGATGCGGTAGGCGGGAGGAGACCCCACCATCAGATGTAAGTCAGAAGCGTTTTCTTCTATTCCCTTGCGCAGCAAGTTTTCCAGACGGAGGCCCCCGGAGGCTCCGATTTCCAGGGCCGTCCTTTTGCCGGCATCCTCCACCTGGGGCGCGCCGGTGCGCGCGCAGCGCGGACATTCATCCTCAAAACTGGAAAGCACATAGCCACAGCGAGGACACTCCATCTGCGCCCTCCTAGGCTGCTTCCATCCCTTTTCTCCAGGCTGAATTATAGCACATAAACCAGCCCGGCCGCTTCACCCCCGGCGGCCGGGCTGGTGTGAGCACTGCCGGTTGGTTTAGACAGGAGAGGTCAGGCCTCCCGCACCTTTTACTTGTGCTGTGTTGTATAATAAGCAAGGGAATCTTTTCATCAGCCTGTTCTGTGTCCGCCTGTCTCTCCGCGGGCTTTGCCCGGGGTAAATGCTCAGGGCAAGTTTCTGGGGTGAGATATTCTACAAATAATCCCTTGCGGGAGAAATGAGAAAGAGAAATGAAAAATAGTCTCTACCTGCTCGCTTTCGCCGCGCTGATGATGGCCAGCGGGTGTCGGCTTTCCCGTCAGCCGGAAGGGCTTGTTCAGCAAACACCTTTGGCAGCATCGGCCCTGCCGCGCCAAGTCAGCAGGCCTCCTGGCGAGGAACCTTCCCGGTTATCGGAGGAGGCTCCTCCTCCCCGGCAGCCCACCGCGCGCGATTACTTGCGCTCTCTGCTCAATTCGCTTGCCCAGGCACGGCAGGAAGCGAAAAGGGAGGAATTTGAGCGCCTTCTTCGTCCGGAAGGCGCCTTGGCTATGGCGAACCTCGCCCTCAGCCTGCTGGAAAGCAACCTGCCTCAGGCAACAGCCTTGCACGAACTCCGGCGCGCAGGCCAACTGCTTTCTGAAGAGAAAAGTGAAGAGGCTGCCACAGCCCTGGAGGCACTGATTCTGCGCATAGGGACGCAGATGAAAGAGCCTTCCCAGGTGGGCCTGTCGGTTGATTCCCTTCGGAGCATTCTGAAGGATATCCTGGCCGGCAATCACCGCCAGGCCGCCCGCAGAATAGAAGGGATGATAGATGAGTTAGCAGCCAGTTCCTCTTTGCGAGAGACCCGGGAAATCCGCGCCAACCTTCAAGAGGCAACAAGCGCGGCGGCGCGCAAGAGCCAGCCAATCGCTGAAGCGGCGCTGAACGACGCTTTTCAGAGGGCCTCCCATCTGGAAGAGACCTGGCGAGAGACGAAAGAGCAAGATTGACTTGCTGTGCAACAAGAGGTCACCGCGTCATCAAGAGGTGATGACGGGCAAGCGGTTTCAGGATAGGCTGGAATGGGATTGGACGCCCTCGTTTCCCCTGCGCGGACACAACAATTGGCAGAGGCAATAAGTCGGAGCGGGCTTCCCCTGCAAAGCGATGAACGAGGCCTGCCGCGGCCGGCGGAAGAACTTCTACGGAGGAGAAATCGCCTTTCTTCATCCCGGAAATTCCTGCAAGCCCTAGAGCAATTTGCTTCGCACCTTGATGTAACCTTCCCCTCCTGGCCGGAAGCGGCAATCGCCATTGTTCTCAGCAGCGGCGATGAGGCTGCCGCACCACCTGGAAGTCGTCGGGAAGGTCGCCTCCACACCGCGCAGGCGGCCGCCAGTTTGCTTGCCCTGCGGCCGCAGATTTTCTGTGCCCCGCTTTGTCGGGCACTTGCCAGGCCCGGTGAGGCGCATCGCCGTGAACTTGCCGCCCTTTCCCTCTTCGGGACGGAAAGGGCTGAAGTGCGGGTCGCCTTTCGCCAGGCCTTCGCGGCCCTGGCGGGCAAAGTCTTTCCTGCGGATTCTCCTGAAAGCCGCACACTCTGGCTGATTCTCGCCCGCCTCGCCCAGGAGAAAAGCCTCTCCTATGAGGATTTTCGCCTCCTCGCTTTAGGCTCTCAACTCCTCCAGCCGGAGGGATGCTCTCGCTCTTTTGGCGCAAGCGGCAGGCGCGTCTCTCCTCGCAAAGGCAGGCTCACCCTGCATCCTTGCCTGGATGGCAGCGGTCTTTCTCGCCAGCCAGAATTGCGTCGCCTCTACTCCATGCTGGTAGCGGAGATCGTTCCCGTGGGCGGCAGGGAAAGCCCGCCTTGGCCCAGGCTGCGATGGATACGCTGTTTTCCCGGCGCGGATTATTTTTTTGAAGCCCTGGATCGGCTTGAGCGCAGCCCTGCGACTTTCACGGCCGGCAGAAATGACAATCTCCTCGCCCTCTTCATGCTTCGCTGGTCTCAGGATATAGGAGAAGATGGCCCCCACCTGGCAGAGCGGCTGATGCTCTATAGCCCCCGCACACTGATGCTGGCCTCGCTTCTGCGGCCCCATCTGGATGAGACCGTGGCAGAGGTGCTGGGCTCGCCTCTGCACGCGCCGGCATTGAGATGGCTGCGGCTGCCTTGCCGCGCGGCCGCAGAAAGCGGAGAAGAGGCCCGCGAGTATCTCCTCCCCTGGGCAGAAACGAATGCGGGACTTCTCCGTGAGGCGCTCGGATTGTTATGTTCGGTGCAGGTGCCAGAAGAGGAGCCTGCCTTATCCGGGCAGAGCCCCGAATTTGAGGGAGCGGTAAGACTTCAACGCTTTCTGTGTTTCCACCTCTTGCCCACCTTTCCCAATGTTATGGACAACCTGCTGCTGCTTGACGGGCTGCGGGGCTTCAAACTGGAGGGGTTGGTAGCAGAAGCAGAAGCGGGGAGACTCGCCGCGGTACGGGCATTGGGGCTGGCGGAAGGCATCTCTGAAGAAGGCGCGCGGTTGCTCGTGAAACTCTCCAGGCGGGGAGCAGCCCCGGTGCGCCGGGCAGCGCAATGGGCCTTGGGGAAAATCGCTGCCCGCCACAGATTGGGCAGTGTTGAGGCCTTGCGAAAGAAGTTGGACATGGCCGCGGCCTGGCAAGATGGGGGACTGGCAGAGGCCCCGTCAAGAGTGTGGTGGGACATTGCCGGGTATCGGGTGAAACTGAGCGTGGCGGCCGGAAAGGTGGAGGTGAGCGCCTGGGGGCCTGAGCGAAAGAAGAAAATCCCGGCCCCGGTGCGCGCGCATCCGCTTTTCGCAGAAGTGCAGGAGGCAAGAAGGGCGCTGGCGCGTGCTTACACTATCTTCCGGGAACGCCTGGAGGAGGCGATGACGCTGAGGCGGGCCTTTGGCGGAGAACATTTTCGGCTGCTCTTCAGAAACCCTGCCTTTCGCAGCCTCGTGGAGCGACTGGTGGTCCGGCTGAACGGAGAAGAGGTGCTGCTGGAGGGGCTAGGGGCTGAGGCGGTTGAGGGTTTTCTGCGCGACTGCGAATTCGCACGCATACTTCACCCCCTGGAGATGTGGAATTCCGGCACCCTTGCGCGGTGGCAGGAAAGCATTGCTGCCAGGGGGGTCGTTCAGCCCTATAAACAATGCTTCCGCGAGATTTATCCTCTGGAAGCATGGGAAGGCAAGCAGACTCATTGTGTGCGCTTCTCCGGACAGCCCATTATGGCGAGAAAGGCCTACGCCCTGCTTCGCCGACGGGGCTACTCTCCCTGTCGGGGAGACGCCTATCTGGACTGGCCCAGCGCGGGCCTCAGGGCACATTTTGTCTGGGCAGAACAGGAGAAAGAAGGCCTCTGGCAACACCTGGTGGGCGGCAAGCAGGCCATTCCTCTGCTTAGCGGCCCTATCTACTTTGAGAGACTGGAGGAGAAAGCGGCGAGAGGAAAGACCGCAGCGGCGGCATTGCCGTTGGAAGAGGTGGACCCCATAGTTTTCAGCGAGACGCTGAGAGACGCCGATCTGATAGTTTCCGCGGCGGCTGCGGGAGAAGAGGGATTCTCATCTCGTCAGACCCTGGAAATCCGCGCCGCGCTGGTGAGAAATCTCGCTCGCCTGCTGAATCTCCCCGGGGTGAGGGTGGAACCCGGCTCTCCCCATGCCTTCATCCAGGGAGAAAGAGGCTCATATCGCGTTCACCTGGGGTCGGGAAGAGTCCTCATGGAACCCAGCGGTCGCCACCTCGCATTTGGTTTGAAGAGCAGCAAATCACTGCGCGCCCTGGGCGGGCTGACCGAGGAAAGCGCCGACTCCCGCACCATTGCCATCCTGGAGGCGGTGGCGGCGCTCGCTCACGATGGGGCGATTTCCGATGCGGAGTTTCTTGCCGCGCTGTCTCCTGCCTGATGGAGAAGATATGATATAATGGGGCGCGATGAAGCCCTGCGAGCGGTTGATTGTGGCGCTGGATGTGCCCACCCTGGCGGAGGCGGAATCCCTGGTTGACCGCCTTGCCCCTCATGTTGGCCTCTTCAAAGTGGGCCTGCAACTCTTCCACAGTGAGGGCCCGCGGGTGATTGAGACGCTCTGCCAAAAGGCCGGCCCTCCCTTCTATGACGGCAAGTTTCTGGACATCCCCAATACCGTCGCGGCTGCCGCGGCAGCCATCACCCGACTGGGAGTCAGGATGTTCAATGTTCATGCCATGGGAGGAAAAGCGATGATGGCCGCCGCGCGGGAAGCGGCCGAATGCACTGCGGCCGCGCTGGGGCTGCCCAGGCCTGTGGTGTTGGCCGTCACCCTGGTGACCAGCCTTGACGAGAATACCTTGCTTGAGGAATGTGGGGTGGGGCGACCCCTGAGCGAACAGGTCGTCCATCTCGCCGTTCTGGCGAAGGAGGCGGGCCTTGATGGAGCCATTGCTTCAGCCCTGGAGGCTCCGGCCATAAAGCGGGCGTGTGGGCCTTCCTTTCTTGTCGTCTGTCCCGGCATCAGGCCGGCCGGGGCGCGGGCCGACGACCAAGCGCGGGCAGTGACGCCACGGCTTGCGCGGGAAGCCGGGGCGGACTATATAGTAGTGGGAAGGCCGATCTTCCAGGCGGAGGATCCGGTGCAGGCGGCGCAGCGGATCGTTCGCGAGTTAGAGAGCGTGTGAATGGGGATGGCCGAAGCCGAAGCGCTTGCATTGCTGCGGGAGAGCGGGGCGTTCAGGGAAGGGCATTTTCTGCTTTCCTCGGGCCTGCACAGTGGCGAATATGTGCAATGTGCTTGCCTGCTGCAATATCCGCAGGAAGCGGAGAAGGTCTGTCAGGCGCTGGCAGAGAAACTCCGCGGGGCCGGCCTGGCCCCGGCGGAAGTGGTGGTCGGGCCTGCTCTGGGAGGAATCATCCTGGCTTATGAACTTGCCCGGCAACTTGGGGCGAGAGCGCTGTTTGCGGAGCGGACAGAGGGCAAACTCAGTCTGCGGCGGGGATTCGGTCTGGCTGCTGGGGAAAGCGTCGTTGTGGCGGAGGATGTGGTCACCACAGGTGGTTCTGCTCAGGAAGTAGTGGGCCTGGTGGAAGAAGTGGGGGCAAGGCCGCTGGCGGTGGCCGCTCTGGTTGACCGCAGCGGAGGAAGGGCGGCGCCGGGGGTTCCTGTTCACGCTCTGGTGCGGCTCTCCCTTCAGCAGTTCTCGGCGGATGAGTGTCCGCTGTGTCGGAAGGGCCTTCCGCTGGAAAAACCTGGCAGCCGCGCCGTTTCGGTGAGATAATCCCGGAGAGAAAGTCAGCAAGTGCTGCTAGCATGCTATTCTGGACCTGGCAACTCCCGGGCGAGTTGAAAGGTGGGCAGCATGGACGAGGAAGTGAAAGACCTGCTCCGGCGGGCTATGAAAGACCTCGTTAGCCTGGAAGTAACCCTTTTCTTTCACAGCCATCCAGAGCATGTTGACAGCCAGGAAGGCCTCTGCCGGCGGCTGGCGTGTGAGCCTGCGGCGATTGCGCGCGCCCTGGAGAGGCTGGCACAAGTGGGAATCGTGGAGCGTTTTCAACTTGGCGGAGGACGCTATGAGGTTTACTCCTATACTCACAATCCCGATTTGCGCTCAGCCGTGCGTCGACTCAGTTCCTACTACCATGATGACCCGGTGTCCAGGGCAGAAATCATCCAGCACATCATCTCCAGTTCCCTCCAGCCACCTGAACAGCAAGACCGCGCTCACGCGGAGTGAGCGCTGCCAGCCCTCCTTAGGCGAACCCGCATGAACCTCCAGGCGGTCCGATTCCAGCAGGAAGCAAACTTCCTCTTCCTTTCAAATCCGCTGCTCTCGCTCCGCTTCTCCCTGCGGCCTCCGGGAAGCCTGGTGTCTCTGTCTTCAGAGCGGCTTGGAGTGGAATTTCTTGATTCCCGGCTTGCTCTCGCCGCCGCGGAAACCTGGAGAATTGAATTCCCCCAGGATTCATCCCTGTCCCCTCTCGGGTCGCGGAGAGCGCAGGAATTCTTCCACCGCTTTTCCGTTCAACAGGGAGGGGCAGGTTGCCTGGAAATGGAATGGCGCAACTTCACCTTTCCCGGCGGTCAAATTGCGGCGAGGGTGGGCCTCGCCCTGACGCTTCCCGCCGACTCTTCGCTGTGTTCTTGCCGGATATGGGCGCAACTGCCACCGGAACTGGTCGGGAGCGCTCGCGGGCCCGGCCTGAGCCTTCTCTTTCCGAACCTGACTGCTTTGCGCCTGTCTGATGTGGAGGCGGCTGGGCTTTTCCTGCCATCAGGAGAAGGGCTGCTGATTCCCCGGCCGCAAGCGAACCTGCCCACACGGGCCGAATGGCTTTATCCCGGCGAACTGACCATGCAGTTCGCCGGCCTCCAAATCTCCTCACCGCGGGCCAGCCTCTATCTCGCCGCCCATGACAGCAGAGCCAGTATCAAAGGTTTCCGCGCCGGCATGGAGGAGCAAAGCGGCCTCACCCTTTCCTTTCTGAACTTCCCGGCGCTGGATGCAGAGGGGAACGCGGAAATCGCCTATGAGTTAGCCTTCGGGCTGCTTGCTGGAGACTGGGTAGAGGCCTGTCAGGCATATCGCGAGTGGGCGTGGAAACAGGCCTGGTGGGGATTCGCCCAAGATGATGGAGGAGGCCCCGTCTTTGGCAGCAGGCAAGTTGCAAAAGAAATCTCTCCTGCGGAGCGGAAAGAGACCCCTTCCCAGAAAGCGAAACGGTTTTCCGGCTCCAAACGCAAAGGTAAGTATTGTGGTCTATGGCTGGTGGCAAGAGGAACGGCAAGGCAGGTAGTGCCTGCGGTGCTGGGACTTCAGCGGGAGGGAAATGCTCCAGTGCGGCTGCTGTGGCAGTGGTGGCATGGCTGTCCGGGAGACTCTCGCTATCCCGACTATCTTCCCCCCAGGGACGGAGAGGAGGCCTTCTCTGGCTCACTTTCTTTATTGAAGGAGGCCGAGATACCGGCCTGGCTGGGAGTAGATGGCGCGATGGCCAGCCCTCGTGCCCGCGGCTGGGAGACCTTCAACCTTCAGGCCCATGCCTCCCTGAACGCCG
>Ga0315314_1004534_pt1 | contig 10385 bp, 9 predicted proteins | sample TDP9_MG_FD_203631 | JGI IMG/M metagenome (GOLD analysis project Ga0315314, IMG submission 203631) | Freshwater sediment microbial communities from Lake Towuti, South Sulawesi, Indonesia - TDP9 | ecosystem: Environmental > Aquatic > Freshwater > Lake > Sediment | place: Indonesia: South Sulawesi... | reverse complement strand
GAGAAACAGGTTATGCGGTTTGGACCAGCGGTAGCGAATGGTCCACGGATCCGGAAATTCAACTCTGGGCAGCTCGCCGTCCAGCACGAGGATCGGCGGTGGACCTGCCGGGGACAGCTCTTGGTTATTCGCGACATATTCCCAGAAGTAGGCGAAGTCGGCGCTGGTGAACGGGGCCCCATCCGACCAGCGGTGGCCTTTCCGCAGGTGGAACGTGAAGCTTCGCCCCTCCTTGACGTCAACGCGCTCGGCGATGTCCGGGACGATCTGGTAGTCCCGGTCGAAGCGCACCAGGCGGGCATAGCCGTAAACAAAGGCCAACTTCAGGTCCTTGGGTGTTCCGATCAACATGCGCAGTTCGCCGCCGTAGGTGGCCTCCCGGTCGGTCTTCATCACCAGGGGTCGCCTGGGCAGCCGCTGGGCGAGGGGCGGAACCTCTCCAGCCGCCACTCGGGCGAGGAGCGACGGCGGTTCCTCCGCGCCGATGACCGGGGTCGTGGGCCAGAGCAACCCCAGCAGGCTGAGCAGGAGGCCCGCAGTCCGGCGCTTCATGGGGGCCCCCCCGACACTGGGTGCGCGCACCCAAGCAACGGCGTGAGCGCGAGATCGTTCGCCTGATGGCAGCGGACCAGGTGCCCGGGCTCCACCTCGGTCAGCTCCGGCACCTCCCCCCTACAGCATTTCAGGGCGTACCGGCAGCGCAAGGCAAAGGCACAACCCGCGGGGACGGGCGCCTCGATCTGTCCGTTGCGCGGGCGCCGCGAGCGACTCGATCGGAGGGTCGGATCAGGTGGTAGTACGGCCGCTAACAGGACCTCGGTATATGGATGTCTTGGGCGCTCGAAGAGTTCTCGTTTGGGAGCCAACTCGACGATGCGGCCAGCGTACATCACCGCGATGCGATTGGCCATGTAGTCCACCACCGCCAGGTTGTGCGAGATGAACAGGTAGGTGAGCTTCAGCTCGACCTGAAGGTCCCTGAGCAAGTTTAACACCTGCGACTGAACTGAGGCGTCCAGTGCCGACACCGGCTCATCGCACACCACCAGTTCCGGGTTGAGCGCCAGGGCCCGGGCAATCCCGATCCGCTGGCGTTGTCCGCCGGAAAAGGAGTGGGGATACCGGCGGAGATGCTGGACATCGAGACCAACCATACCCAGCAGGACCTTGACCCGCTCGGTGATCTCCGCAGCAGTTCCCAAGCCGTTCAGTTTGAGCGGCTCCCCGATGATCTCCCCGACCGGCATGCGGGGGTTGAGCGAGGAATGCGGGTCCTGAAAGACGAGCTGTATATGCGGGCGAAGGGCGCGCAAGGCCTTGCCCTCGAGTTGGTCCAGGCGCACCATGGTATCGCCGACCTTGAACAGGATTTCGCCGCGGGTGGGCTGGAGCACCCGCAGGATGAGCCGTGCGGTCGTGGTCTTGCCGCAACCACTTTCGCCCACCAGCCCGAGGGTCTCCCCGCGGTGTACCGTAAAGGTCACGCCCTCCACAGCGGGGAGCAGCCCGACCTGCCGACGGGAAAGACCCAGGAGCAATGGCCGGTAAATCGGAAAGTGTTTGGTGAGGTCCCGGATGACCAGGAGAGGCTCACGCTCTGCCACAGGTCTCCTCCCCGTGGGTGCCCGGATTCCCGTCGGTCCTCTCGGTAGAAATGGCTGGTTCGGCCTCGGAACCACGCTTGAAACAGGCGACCAGATGGTCGGGGCTCAAGGGCCTGAGCAGTGGCATCGCCTTGCCGCACAGATCTCGCTCGCCCTCCGGACAGCGGGAAAGGAACGGGCAGCCCCGAATCGGGAAGAGGGGGTTGGGAACCGCCCCCGGAATCGCCTCCAGCCGTTTCCCATCCTGCCGTTCGAAGTGCGGCGTGCTCCGGAGCAGAGCCTGAAGGTAGGGGTGCTGGGGGTTCGCATACAAGGTGGCTAGAGGACCCAGCTCCATGATCTTTCCACAGTACATGACGGCGACGCGATCCGCCACATAGGCCACAACGCCAGGGTCATGTGCGATAATCAAGAGCCCCATGCCATACTCGCGCTGCAAATCCAGGAGCAGGTCGAGGATTTGAATCTGGATGGTGACATCGAGTGCCGAGGTCGGCTCGTCGGCAATCAAGAGCGCCGGTCGACAGGCCAAGGCCATGGCGATCATGGCCCGCTGGCGTAAGCCGCCCGAGAGCTCGAAGGAATAGGCGTCCACCTTTCGTTCAGGGTCCGGGAACCCCACAGCCTTGAGCGCGTCAATGGCGGCCACTCTTGCCGCCGTTCGAGTTGCCCTCCGGTGCAGACGCACTGTCTCGCCGATCTGGTCCCCGATCGTATGCACTGGTGAGAGCGAAGTCATGGGTTCTTGGAAGATCATGCCGATCGCGTCGCCTCGGATAGCCTGCATCCTCTTTCCATCGGGCGGCAACTGGGCGAGATCCACCGGAGGATCCGCGTTAGGCGAAAACAGAATCCGGCCCCCTTCGATCTTTGCGTTATCCGGCAGGATGCGAAGGATGGACTGGGCCACGACACTCTTGCCTGCGCCGGACTCTCCCACCAGCGCCAGGGTCTCGCCGCGCTCCAGCCCAAAGGAGACCCCGTTGACGGCGCGCACCACGCCCTCGTCCAGGTAGATGTGGGTGCGCAAGTTCTCGACTTGAAGAAGGGGATAGGCCATAGTCACACGCCGGGGAAGCTTCCCCTGCTAGGCCGGGCCGTTGTTTCGGCCCGCTCTCACCCTTTGTGACTAGTAGCATTCTGAGGCCGCTGCGTCAAGACAACCTGCTGGCGGGACCCGCCCTCGAAAGACTGTCCTTGCCTTGGATCAAGAGTCATAGTAAGCTCCCCCGCGTCAGCGAAGTCGGCGGAGGTCACGGTCGCCAGCTCTCAGTGACGTAGCCACCGGGGAATCCTCTCCGATTCGTTGGCGAAGCAGGATCTTAAAGTCTCACTTCTGGGAGGACCCCGGTCCGCATCTTGAAGAGGTCCCAGCCATGGCGAGGCTGCGCATGCCAGGCAGACCCCGGATGAGGAGCGGCCGTGGCCGGCCCAGGTCCGCTGCCGCCCGAGAATCCAGTTACCGAGTCCTCGTCTATAGCCACGACTCTTTTGGCCTGGGGCATCTCCGCCGCTGCCGAGCCATCGCCCACGCCCTGGTAGAGCGGCACAAGAAACTCAACGTCCTTATCCTGAGCGGCTCGCCCATCATCGGCCGTTTCAGCTTCCGCGCCCGAGTGGATTTCGTCCGCGTGCCGGGCATCATCAAGCTGCGAAGTGGCGAGTATACCAGCCTGAATCTTCACGTCAACATCGAGCACACCTTGGCCCTGCGGGCGTCCATCATAGAGCACACGGCCCAGACCTTCGATCCTGACCTTTTTCTGGTGGACAAGGAGCCGCTGGGCCTTCTGGGCGAGGTTCGAAAGACCCTGGAGATGCTCAAGCACCGTGGCCGGTGCCGGTTGGTGCTGGGGCTGCGAGACATCATGGATGAACCCGGGGTGTTGGCCACGGAATGGCGGCGCAAGCGGGTCATGCCGGCGCTGGAACGGCTTTATGACGATATCTGGGTGTACGGCCTGCGGCAGATCTACGATCCTATCCGGGCGTACCATTTCCCCTCTGAGGTAGCGGCGAAGACGCTATTCACTGGATACCTCAAGCGGGAACCCAGGCCGGAGGTTCCCCTGCCCCACGAAGTGGCGGCCGTGGCGGGGAGCGGTCCCTATCTCCTGGTTACCCCTGGGGGGGGTGGCGACGGCGGCGAGTTGGTGGAGGCGGCCATCGGCGCCTACGAGCGGTTCGACAGCCGCCTGCAGTGGCCGGCCGTGGTGGTCTACGGCCCGTTTCTTCCCCCGCGTCAGCGCGAGGCGTTTGAGCGCCGGGCCGCCCAGCTCCCTCGAGTCACCACCCTCACCTTCCACGAGCACCTCGAGAACCTCATGGAAAAGGCGGCAGGCGTTGTGTGTCTTGGAGGCTATAACACCTTCTGCGAAATCCTGTCCATGAACAAGCAGAGCATCATCGTCCCCAGGGTGACACCACGGGCCGAACAGCTTCTACGCGCCGAGGCGGCCTGCAAGCTCGGTCTGGTCCAGGCGATACCTCCCGAGCGGTTGAGCCCCGAGATACTGACCGAGGCCCTGCTGCGTCTCCCGGAACAGCCGCTTCCCGCCAGCCATCGGATCCCCGGCCTCCTGGATGGATTGCGAAACATCAACGCCAGTGTCGCCCGGTGGCTGGAGAACGCCAGAGGCATGAGATAGATGCCGCACCAACTGCCCCGCGCAGAGGGAGATTCGGCATTCGGTCCGTGTGGGTCTGTGGAACCGAGCGGGCTGGTCGTGGTGGTCAAAGGCTATCCGCGGGTGTCGGAAACCTTCATCGCTCAGGAGATCGCGGCGCTGGAGCGTCATGGCCTTCCCCTCACCATCGTCTCGTTACGCCAGCCCTATGACCGGATCACTCACCCGGTGCACCAGGCCATCAAGGCGGCGGTCCTCTATCTTCCGGAGTACCTGTGGAACGCCCCCTTGAGGGTGCTGGCCGGGCACCTGCACGCGTTCAGACGGGATGCCCGCCGCTACACGAATAGCCTCCTCCAGTGGCTTCGCGACCTCCTGCGAGATCCCACGCCCAACCGCGTCCGGCGGTTCGGCCAGGCTGGGGTGCTGGCGGCTGAGCTACCCGCCGGCACGCGACACCTGCATGCCCACTTCCTGCACACGCCGGCCTCGGTGGCACGCTATGCGGCCGGTATGAGCGGCCTCACTTACAGCCTTTCAGGACATGCCAAAGACATCTGGACCCGCCCTGCCTGGGAGCTTCGCGAGAAACTGGAAGGCGCCCGCTTCTGCGTGACCTGCACCGCCACCAACCGCGATCACCTTGCAAGGCTGGCTCCCAGAACCCAGGTGTACCTCATCTATCACGGGCTGGACCGCACCACCTTTTCGCTCCCTCTGGTTTTCGGTTCTGCGCGCGACGGGTCGAGCCCCGGCGATCCCGTCCGGCTCCTTTCGGTGGGGCGGTTCCAGTCCAAGAAGGGCTTCGATGTGTTGCTGCGGGCCCTGGCACTCATCCGCCATCATGTGGTGCTCACGTTGGTGGGCTATGGACCGGAGGAGCAGCGGCTTCGGCGCCTGGCGCGGGCACTCCGGCTCGGAGATCGGATCTGCTGGGTTGGCCAGGTGGACCACCTGGCGGTTCGATCACTCTACCGAGAAAGCGATCTCTTTGTTCTCGCCTCCCGGATCGCCAGGGATGGTGACCGTGACGGCCTGCCCAACGTGGTGGTGGAGGCGTTGTCGCAAGGTTTGCCTGTCATCGCCAGCCGGGTATCGGCCTTGCCGGAGATCGTTGAGGATGGTGTCAACGGTCGCCTGGTGCCCCCCGAGGATCCCGCGGCGCTAGGGGCTGCCCTCAGTGAGCTTATTGAGGATCCGGCTGCACGGCAGCGCATGGGTGCCGCCGGCATCCATCGGGTGGCCGAGGGTTGGGACACCGAGGTGGGTGTCACGCGATTGCTCGCGCTCCTTCGCCAGGCTCTGGGCCAGGTCCCATCTATCCCGGCGACTCCTGCGAGCGTCCAGATCGGCCCATGAGCGGCTCCTCCAGAGTTGTCGCCTTCTACACCCCGCTCAAACACCCCTCTGAGGTCGAGGCCTCGGGGGATCGCCAGATCGGGCGAACTCTCATGGACGGGCTCAAAGCCCTGGGCTTTCGGCCCGAGCTGGCCAGCCGGCTCCGGACGTGGCGGCGCAGGTTTGATCCTGATGGGGTGGAGCGGCTGGATCGCGCCGCGGCCCTCATCGTCGAGACCCTGGTGCGGCGATACCGGCGCCGACGGCCAGGCTCCCGGCCCTGCTTCTGGATGACCTATCAGAACTATTATCGGTGTCCGGATCTCATCGGTCCAGCCGTTAGCACGGCGCTGGACATCCCGTACGTGCTGGTGAGTCCCGCCGCCTCTGCTAGCAGTCGTCGGACCGCCTTCCGACCCTGGGTGAGCGCCGCGCGCCTCGCCATCCGCCGCGCGGATCTCGTGTTTGCCATGAGCCCGCGGGACCTGCCGAGACTGGCGAGCATGCGAGGTTCGGTGTTCGCCGAGTCTCGCACGCGGCTTCTTCCCCCGGCCGTGGACACTGCCCCCTTCGAGGTGAGCGGTCCAGAGAGGGCTGCCTGCCGGTTAAACCTCGCGCGCCATTTCCCCGCCGCCGACGGACCACTGTGCCTCACCGTGGCCATGATGCGGGTGGCCGACAAGTTGGATTCGTATCGCCTCTTGGCTGCGGCGCTCACGCGACTCACCGCCGACTCGCAAGCGCCTCGGTGGCGGCTCCTGGTGGTGGGGGATGGACCGGCCCGTGGGGAGGTAGAAAAGGCGATGGCACTGCTTCCGGCGGAGCGGGTGCGTCTGATGGGGGCCGTGGAGCCGGAAGCGCTTCCCCCTTTTTACCTGGGGGCGGACCTCTTCGCCTTCCCTGGCATCGGAGAGGATGCTGGCCTGGTGTACCTTGAGGCCGCCGCAGCCGGACTGCCTGTCGTGGCGTGCCAGGGGCCGGGGCCGAACTTCATGGTGGCGCCGGGCGGTGGGCTCCTCACCGATCCGACACCTGACTCGTTTGCCGGGGGGCTTCGCACCCTGCTGGATGACCCTGGTCAGCGGCAGCGGATGGGGGAGGCGGCCCGCCGCTTTGCCAGCACAGAGCGGAGCCTGGATGCGTTCCGGGGGAGACTCCGGGAGGGCCTCTCGTGTCTGGGGGTCACGTGAGCCGACCACCGATCCTCTTCTACTGCCAGCACCTCCTCGGCCTCGGCCACCGGCAGCGGGCAGCCCTGTTGGCCCGCGCGCTGGTCCAGGCCGGCGAGCGCGTCCTCTTTGTTGCGGGCGGGCTGCCTGGGCCAGCACTGGACCTTGGCGGCGCCGAGGAGATAGCTCTGCCGCCCCTCACCGCCGCCGACGAAACTGCCGGCTCGCTCGCCCTGCCCGATGGCAGCGCGCCTGAGGAGCCATACCTGGCGAATCGGCGGACGCAACTTCTCGACGCGCTCCTGCGCGTTGATCCCGCCCTGGTGCTTATCGAGATGTATCCCTTTGGCCGGCACGCGCTCTCCTTCGAGTTGGCGCCTCTGCTCCTGGCGGTATCTCGCGATCGGCGCCGCCGCGGCTCGGCCGCCCCGCGGGTCGTCGTCAGTCTGCGAGATATCCTGGTAAGCAAGAGGAACCAGGCCTGGTACGAGTTCGCAGTTCTGGCCATCGCTTCTCAGTGGGTTGACCGGGTTCTTGTGCACGGCAGCCCGGATGTAATTCCCCTCACGCGCACCTTCGGGCTCGCCGACCATCTCGGGGACTCGCTGGTCTACACCGGGTACCTGGCCTCGTCCCCGCCGGCGGCGGCGCGGCGCGAGCGGGCGGGCGGGGTCGTCGTCTCGGGTGGGGGCGGACGCGTGGCAGGAGCCCTGTATCAGACCGCGCTGTCGGCGCGTTCCCTCTGTCCGGCCGCGGCTCGGCTCCCGTGGCGCATCATCACTGGGCCGTACCTGCCGGAGGAGGCGCGGGCCGATCTCGAACGGCGAGCGAGGGGGATGGGTCATCTGGCGGGTCAGCCTGCAGTGGTGGTGGAACGTTTCCGGCCCGACTTCCCAGGACTGCTTCGGGGAGCCTCCCTCTCGATCAGCCAGGCAGGGTATAACACCATCTTAGACATTGTATCGAGCGGCGTGCGGGCGGTCGTGGTCCCCTACGAGGGCAGCGGGGATGAGCAGCCGTTACGGGCGCGGATCCTGGCGGAGCGGGGCCTTCTCAAGGTCGTGGCAGAAGGCGAACTTTCCCCTCTGCGTATGGCCGCCGTTATGGAGGAGGCATTGACCGCGCCCGGCTTCCCGGCGCCGGTTCGCCTCGATCTCGGCGGCGCGCGCCGGTCAGTGGAAATCTTGACAGCCCTGGTGGATGGGGTGGTCAGGGCCCGGCAAGGCAGCAGAGGCAGGCCGCGTTCCAGACGCCGGCCTCAGTCGGACCGGCGCCGGTAGACGTGGTAGCGATTGGCATGCTGGACGTGCCCCGTTGTGTCCACCCGCTCGAGGCGCCAGGAGGGATGCAGCGTCAAGTCCTGATCGCTGAGCACCACGGCCCCCGGTTTGAGCCAGCCATGGATCCGGTCCATGACCAGTTCGGGCATCCAATCGTCCACGGGCCCACCGCAGCCAATGTCAATGTGGGCGAGGATCACCCGGCCGGCGAAGCGGGCATGAAGGGCAGGGTCCTGAAGGACATCAGTGAATTCTCCGAGGATGAGCTGGTCCGTCGGCGGTCGTGAACGGGGATGCGTCTTGTCCAGCCGGTCGAAGCAAAAGATCTCTCGGCCGGGGAAGCGCTCCAAGAGATGCGAGTAGGAACGGCCCGTGCTGAGGCCGAACTCGACAAGGATGCCTTCCTCGTGCGCCAACCACCGGGCCGCGAGATCGATGCTGTCGCGCTGGGCGATCTTCTGGCAGATGTGCGAGTCGAGTCGGCTCATGTCCTGACCCAGGTGTGAGTGGTTCGACAAGTCTCCTCACGAAGGAGAGGGGGAGCGATCTGATCTCTCCATGAGTATAACACAGTCGGAACCACACAGCGCTGAGACCTCTCCGTTTCTGAATTCCTGTCGCTCATTTCGCCGAAGCACCCAATCGCACTCCTCTCCCCTGTCTGGGAGAGGCCGAGGGTGGGAGGGACACACGGAAAGCCCATGAACCCGTCGTGGGACCAACCCGCCTGGCAGACTTTGGCCGCCGAGCTAGACACCTGGCTCGATCAGGGACGCCAGGCGACCTTCTGGTGGCGAGACGACGATGCCGGCCGGCCAGATCCGGCCCTGGATCGCTTGCTGCGCATGGCAGCGAACGTGGGGTTGCCCTTGGGATTGGCCGTAGTGCCGGCATGGCTCACCAATGGGGTAGCGGAAGCAATTCGTCTTGCGCCAGAGAGCCTAGTCGTGCTGCAGCATGGATTCAGCCACACCAATCACGAAACCGAGATCCCACCCGGCGAACGGAAGTTGCGTCCCGCCGAGTGCGGCAAGGCGCGGCCCATTCGGGCCGTCCTGGACGAGGCTGTAGAGGGTGGCCGCCGGCTCCAGGTGGCCTTCGGGAGCCGATCTCTCCCTGTGTTCGTTCCGCCCTGGAACCGCATCGCGCCGGAAGTGCTGACCGGTCTCCCGGCCTTGGGCTACCAGACCTTTTCCACTTTTGGTCCCCGGCCCACGGCAGAACCGGTGCCGGGGCTCCTGCAGGTGAACTGCCACGTGGATCCGATCCTCTGGCGTCAGGGCAAGCGCTTCGCCGGGGCGGCCGGGACGCTGGAGGGCCTGCGGGCGCACCTCGCCGCCCGCCGACAAGAGCTACTGGATCCAGCCGAACCCACGGGCCTCCTCACCCATCACCGCGACATGGAGGCCCCGTGCTGGGATTTCCTGGGGGAACTGCTGGTCCGCTTGCGGAGACATCCGGCGGTCACGTTCCCTTCCCTCCCATTGCTGCTCCTGGACGCACCTACCCCCTCCACACCCGCGTGACCCGCCTCAAGACACGATATAGGTCGTGACGCTGATCCCGTCCGATCCGGGCACCTCAAAGGCTTCCTCATGGAGTCGGAACTCCTCGGCCAGGACTGACCCTTCGGCGCGAAGGCATTCAACGAAGTCGCGGGTGGCAATGATGCCCCCGGGGGAAATATGCTTCAAGAGTCGCGCCCCCACGTGGACACTGGTTCCGATCAGGGCGATGGACTGGCGCATCGAAGAGCCGACGAGCCCCACCACCACGTGGCCCACAGTCAGGCTCATCCGGGCGATGAGGGGATACGGCGATCCGCAGGCTTCCTGATTCAGGGCGGCGCGAATGGCGAGGGCTGCCTGGGCCGCTTCGGAGGAGGACTCGAAGTAGAGCAGGGCTCCGTCCCCTTCGAAATCCTTCACATCTCCGCAGAAGGCGAGGGCGGTCTCGGTGACGAGGTGCATGAAGCGCTGGACGATCCCGAGCACGGTCTCTGGGGGGTGATGCTCCAGGAGACGGGTAGAGCCGGCAATATCCACGAAGAGGGTCGTGAGTCGCTGGCGGGCTGGCCGGCCTTCACCCCCCAGGGAGCGATCGGCGAGATTCGGCCGGAACGACTCGGGCCTGGCCAGCCTGGCTGAAGCGACGCAGTAATCGGCGGATATTGGCAGCGTCTCATCATAGACCTTTTCCACGGGGAACCCCTCCAGGATCCACGCCGTTAGGCCCCCGTCTAGGATTGCCACGCGGGAGAATCCTTGCCCCACCAGCCAGCGTGCCACCCGGGCACTGGTAGCCTGGCCGGGTCAACCGCAATAGATAATGATCTGAGCGTCCAGTGGCAGGTCGCGAGCGCGCTGC
>Ga0315314_1004532_pt1 | contig 10387 bp, 9 predicted proteins | sample TDP9_MG_FD_203631 | JGI IMG/M metagenome (GOLD analysis project Ga0315314, IMG submission 203631) | Freshwater sediment microbial communities from Lake Towuti, South Sulawesi, Indonesia - TDP9 | ecosystem: Environmental > Aquatic > Freshwater > Lake > Sediment | place: Indonesia: South Sulawesi... | reverse complement strand
TCATACTGTCCATGTTGGGCTATGCTGGCTCCTACTTTCTCATGGCGGTCTTTCAGTTCGTCCCCTTTATCATTGTTATGGCTGCGTACAAAGAGAAGAGCAGTACCTCAAAGTCCAGTAGAGTCTCAATCAAAGAAATGTACAATCTTAGCCTGAAGAGGAACATGTGGGTGATAATGTTCGCAACGATGCTCGGGCTCACTGGAGTGAGGCTCAGCCACGGCTTCGCCGAGCCTCTATATTTTCAAGCTAAGTACAAGCTTGATGCGACACAGATAGGCTTGATTATCGGATTGCACAGACTTTCGCTTGCGCTTCCACTCCTCTTTGTAGGCACAATCATGCATAAACTTGACGTGAAGAAGGCGTTTATCCTTTCAACCATGGCAATGTCCCTATTCCTCTTGACGATGGGGTTGGTTGACAACATCTTTATCGCGCTTCCGCTCTGGCTGCTCCACGATGTCTTCGGAGGCTCCGTGTTCCTTCCTTCAACCCAGATCCTAACCCAACAGAATGCCCGAGACGGAAAAAGAGGCAAAGATGTCAACACAATGGATCTGCTCTCAGGATTGGTAGGTATAGCAACGCCAAGTGTGACTGGCGTCTTGATCACGGTTCAATGGGATTTGATATTTCTTGTTGGGGGTTTTCTATCTTTCTTTGGGGCGTTGGTTGTATACCTGTTCTATAAACAATAAACCGAGATGCCACCTCTCGAGAAACTTCACGGAAACTTGTTGGCGAATCAGCGTGAGTCATCCGTAGTCGTCGAAGGTTGACAAAGGAAAAACTACCCCGAGTCTTAGATTACTTGGACGCTTGAAGCCTTAAAGGCTAGGAAAACTTCCGAATCTAGGCTAAGTCTCATCTCGTTAAAGGAACGTTTAGTTATCTGAACCACGATGGGCTTTCCAACGTCGACCTTGAGCTTTACAAGAGAACCCAGATCCCCAATTTCAACTACCTTGCCTTTGAAAACATTTCTGGCACTGGACTGGAGCTGTTTCTTAGAGAGAATTATGTCTTGCGGACTGACAAAGATCGAAATCTTCCCGGAGCTTTGGCTGGCTGCCTCTATTTTCACGCCGTTCCCAATGTCGACCAGAGTCGTTTCATCTTCAGTGACTTCGGCGGCTCCAGCGAAAGTATTCTCCAAAGCCGCGAAGCTCGCCAACGTCTTTGAGAGTCTCCCAAAGATCTCTCCGGGAGTTCCAATTTCGCCTATTCTCCCGTTCGCGATCAACGCCACGCGATGCGGCAGATTCTTAGCTTGGAACATGTTCTGAGTAGCCATGACTATTGCAGTTTGCGATTCGCGACTCGCAGCAGCGATCACCTCTTCTACAACCGAAGCGTTCTTGGGATCTAGGTTCGCAGTCGGCTCATCCAGGAGCAGGAGCTCTCTTTTCAGCGCCAAGGCTCTTGCCAAGGCGACTCTTTGCTGTTCTCCTCCAGAAAGATCCTTTGCATGACGATTCTCAAAACCTTTAAACCTGACAAGTCTCAAAACTTGCATAACTTCCTCATCAATCTCCTTTTTCGAAACCTTTCTTATGGTCAACCCATATGCAATGTTTTCATAAACAGTCGCGTCGAAAAGCACAGTCTTCTGAAAAACCAGTGTGCTTGACATCCGCATCCGCTCCATGTTTCTGTCTGTAACCTTCTCACCGCGGAAGTAGACGTCGCCTTTCGATGGTTTGTCGAGGAACCCCAAGATCTTCAGCAGCGTCGTTTTTCCAGAACCATTAGGCCCGACTAGAGCTAAGATTTCTCCATCCTGGATCTCAAGATTCACATCGTCCAGTGCTCTTCTTCCATCAAAATCTTTTGAAACATTCCTCAATTCGGCGACTACCATTATTTCTTTCTCCTTTGAAGGCTGTTCACTGTTACAGTGGTCCCGAAAACAGCCGCCAGCAAGATTACGCCCAACGCTATCCCCATTTCTATGTTTCCTCTCGCTATGTTAAGGGCGATTCCAGTCGTAAGGACCTCTGTCCAGCCGAATATGCCTCCACCAACCATGGCAGCTATGCCTAACTCAGCTATTGCACGGTTGAAGCTTGCTATGACGGCAAGAAAGATCCCGTTTAAGGCTTCCTTCAGAACGACAATGGAGGCTTGAAATTCCGAAGCTCCCAAAGTCTTAGCCAGATCCCCTATTTCCGGGTCCACCGCTTCTATTGCTGTCGTCGACAGACTCACAGTCATGGGCGTTATAAGTATGGCTTGACCGATGATCAAACCTGTCGGAGTGTACAACAAGCCGAGAAAACCGAGTGGTCCCTCCTTCGAGAACGCCAAGAAAAGGATTAGACCCAAAGCTACTGTTGGGATTCCCAGAAAAGAGTTGGAGACTTGTTTCAATAGGAACTTGCCACGGAAATCTTTTGTGCCGAGCAATATCGCTAGGGGAAGACCCCAAAGTGCAGCGATAAGCGTCGCTGAGCCTGAGACGAAAAAGGAACGGAACGTGATTTCGTAGACTTTCGGGTCTCCTGACAGTATGAGCTGGAATGCCTTGGCCAAACCCTCCAATATCTCATTCATGGTGATCCGCGCCTCACTAATTGTAGAGTTCTGGTGCCCGTGGATCTCTATACTGTGGTGGGCATTCGGAGCCCTCCAGGAAACTGTAGCTTTTTATCCACTGAGCAACTTGTGGGGATGGGTCCTGTTTTAAAGGCGCTACTGTACCACGAAATAGGCTTTGACCGTACTCGTCTCTGCCGTAGCTTTCTATCAGTTGTTGACATTCTGCGGAGATCAGGAACTTTATGAAATCTACCGCAATTTCAAAATTCACGTGTTTGTTACGCGTCTGGTTTACAGCGATAGCACTGTAAACATTGAGCAGATCCCGATCCTCGGCCAGGAAAGCGACTAAGTTTATGCGGCCTTCTTTTGAATACTTGAGGTATGTGCCCGTGTCTGAGACCGTATAAAGTGAGAGTTCTTGAGCCTTCAGTAGTGTTTCACCCATGCCGCCTCCAGGGCTTGCGAACCATGGTTCCTCAGATAGTCTTGTACAGTTGAATCCAGCACCTTTCCATAGATATTTTTCCTTTGCATGAGTTCCTGAGTTATCCTCCCTAGATATCCATACTTTTCTGTCTTTGTGGTCCCTTCCATATTCGACTATTCTTTCCAGCACTTTCGATACATTGTCCAGTCCACTTATACTGGCCGGATCTTCCCTGGGACCTACTATTGTGAAGAAGTTGTAGGCTATTATCTTTCTAGAGACTCCGTATCCTTCTTTTAGGAAAGCTCTTTCCAGGGCAGGGGAGTGCACAATGACGAGGTCGGCGTCGCCCCTCTGCGCTTGCTGAATTGCTAAGCCAGTTCCGACGGGTATGAACTGTACATCAATATCGTGGTTTGACTCGTAGGCTCTCTCTATGACGTCTAGTAGTCCAGTATCGTACAGACTGGTCGTGGTGGAAACCAATAGCCTTTTTCTGGCAAAGTATTGGTAATAAGTGACTGATCCAGCGACCATAAGAACTGTTACCGCTGTCGCAGCCAAGAGCATCTTTTGTAGTTCGCGCACGGTGGATCGCCGTTATGTTTGTCTATTCATATCGACTAACTTATAAATATGTCGCGCTAATGAAAGAACACTATGCCCACGGAAGCAAGACAGAAGACAGTATGGAAAATATGGATAGAATACGACGGGAAGCCTATTCTGGGCAGAGGCGGAGCCGAGATTCTAAAAGCCTTAAAAAAGGAGGAATCCATCTCCAAGACAGCGAAAAATCTCGGGATGTCTTACCGTTACGTTTGGAACCATCTAGAAAGAATGAGGAGGACCATGGGTGAACCCGTCGTCATAACCTTTCGCGGCGGAAGAACCGGCGGAGGCGGAGCGCATTTAACTGCCCTTGGAGAAAGAATGATCAGAGAGTATGATCGCATAGAGGAATATGTGGGCGAACTCTTGGCTGACGAAGAATATTGGGAGGCGGCAGGTTTGAAGATTAGTGCTCGAAACCGTTTGAAAGGAATCGTAAAGGATGTGGAAAAAGGAGATATAATCGCAAAGGTCAAAGTCGAGGTGAAGGTTCCAGCGGTCGTCACGGCGTTAATCTCGAAGGAGGCGGTCGAAGAGCTCGACATCAAAGCGGGCGACGAAGTCGAAGCAGTAGTTAAAGCCACAGAAGTTATGATCGCAAAACAGAAAACATAGCGGCTCACAAGACCGCAAAGAAGAAAAAGCCCGCAGCGCGCCATGTTCGGAACTGAACCTTAACGTAGAACCGGTTCTGAACGTAGGCTAGTCTATCTTCGTTTTGCACGACCTGCGCAACCATAAACCCTCATTTTCTCTCTGATCAACTTTCCTACTTGGGTTTCGGCTCGATCCGCGATTCCTTCCATGTCTGTTGATATGCCTCTGTTTAAGCTACTTTTCATCGCGTCTGCGAAAGCCAGCCTCAATGCATGCCCAATGTTGATTTTGCAGACTCCTGTTTGCACTGCCTTTTTGGCGTCATCATCCGCGATTCCCGTTGCTCCGTGAAGAACCAAAGGCGTCTGGACTGATTCCCGAATTTCCCTAAGGCGGACAAGATCCAGTTTAGCTTTCGCCTCATACAAACCGTGGATATTTCCAATAGAGATAGATAAGGCATCTACGCCGGTTTCCTCCACAAATTTCAACGCCTTTTCAGGATCAGTCATATCGACTTTCTCGTTTTCTTTGAGGACCCCCTCCTTAGCGTGAGGCAACTCATCAAGCTGCGCCTCAACAGCTACGTTCACGACATGAGCGAATTTGACGACTCTCTTGGTTAACTTCATGCCCTTCTCAAAGGGAAGAGACGAAACGTCGATCATTACTGCGGAGAAACCCAATCGTACAGCGCGCATAACTTGCGGAAAGCCAGATACTTCATTCAACAATAGTGCTGCCGGCACAACAGCCAAATCAACAGCGGCCTTACCAATGGAGGAATAGTATTCCAGTTCATACTTGTGTATTTCCAAGAATCCACCGTTGAAGCCGACGATCAGAGGCGAACGCTCCTCTTCAGCAGCCCTAACAACCGCCCGGGTAGACTCCAGATTCCAAGACTCAAAGTAGCCCACAGCGTACCTTTCTCTTTGCGCGTCGTTCAATATTACGTTCAAGGAAACGCGCATTCATTTTTCACCTTTTCTTCTAATATGGGTCTCTTGCCATTATTACTTTCCTCCACATTTACTGAATGCCGCAAGATTCGGTAAGCATCAAGAAAACGGAAAGCGGCCATGCCTAGTATTATTTCCACGAAATACCATCCGTCAACATCGAGACAATATGTCTCGTCCATAATTACGATTTCGCGTTGGAGGAAGAGGACAGATTGACTAAACAGAACAGAAGTTCCGGGGTGTACAGTCAGCAATGAAGATAGAAATTAACGTTTACTCTATTCAGCTTCTGACGATATCATCAACTATGCCTTTCGAGCGGAGTGGATAAAGACGCGTGGACATTTCCTGATCAGGCTAGATAGACGCTTCCATGCCCAACCCGCAGGGTTCTCTCGTTGCTCCTCTTGGACTTGATGTATGGGGCGCCCACTCTGAGCGACGATCCGTGTTCTGTAAGACTTATATTTCGCCTTTGGTTTTCTGTAGAAACTATTAATGGCGACAAGTTGGTGTTTGCAATCGTCAAGGTTAAGGCTTCTATCGTCTTTTTTGCCGCTATCGCAATTGCGGGAGCCCTAATGATATCAGCTGCTACATCGGTTCAGAATGAGAATCTTGCTCAGTTGTCTGTTACAAATGGGCAAGAAATCGATTTCCATGAATCCGCTGTGTCCGTAGGTGAAGACGCTCTTATCGTAGACGTTCTACCTCCGAACGGTTCAAAAACCCACAAAATTGGAGTGCTGGAATACTCCCTATTGCTTATGTCTTTGAGAATCGACACGGTTGGGTCTAGACTGGAGGTGATAGTTGAAGAAGCTCGAAACAACAAGACTATTGAAAGATGTCATGTCCCCGATATAAGCGATACGTACATATACTACATAGTAGATCAAGGCGAGGTATATGTCACGCTCATAAACGTTCAGAAAGATTCGAACGTGACATATAGGCTACTCATCGATACGAGTGATCCACTGGGCGCTGACAATTCCAAATCTGTACCTGTGGAAAGTGGACTAGTAGCTTTCCATCTAGACCTGAAAAAGGATGATGGGGTATCATTGCGCTTGGATTCTCATCCAGATGCCCAATTCGGCATGAAGGTTTATGCTCCGTACTACAGGGTTTCACCATCAGTAGCCGGCTATATGCTCCGGAGCTATACGGAGAGTTCGAAGGAAACTCTGGATTTCACTGCTGATTTAGAAGGAAGGTATTATATCATCTTGGAGTCAGTCAAAAATGTCGGGAGATTCTCGCTCGTAAGCGAGATCAATTCTCCCTATTGGAATCAATGGTGGTTCTGGCCGCTGGTTGGCATTTCTGCTGTCGCATTGGTTTCGTCTTGGTTACTTGGCAAAATCAGTATTCTTAGAGGTTTGGGAAAGCGACGGTTTTCTATAGTGTCGGGAAATTACTGTTTCCTCGTTACCTTGGTTCTGTGGCTTTCAACAATGGGAGGTTACGCGTATAGGATACCCAATTTGCCCCTTTTCTATTTTTCAACTCTATTTCTTGGACTCGGTCTAGGACTTCGAGCTTTCGCCGCTTATCTGGACAGGAAGAGAGTCACAGATGTTTCGAGACTCTGGTACTTAGCGCCAATCGACTTCGCTATCCTATCTTTTCTCATATGTGTTCTTTTTCTCGGATTCGAGTTTTCTGATTGGTGGGGAGGTGCAGGAAGCATAATCGGGGGCTTCATAGCATTCGTAATCAGCAAAGATGCCGACACAAGAAGAGCATGGGGTTTCCTAGGTGTTGGCATATCTTTCTTCTTTCTTTTTCCTTATCTCGTTTCTGTGTTCAAGATGGTAGTATTCCAGCCCTTTACCGTTGAATTGTACATGCCCGAGATTGGATCATATTTTTTTCGAGTCGCCTCTCCTTACCAGACTCTTCCCTTAGGATTCGTTCTGATCTCTGTAACTCTTAGCGCAATGGTCGGCTACATACTGACCAATCAAATTAGAAAGATTGAGAGAGCATCTGCTAATCTATAGTGGATTTACATTTGAGTTTCTGTGTGGAGTCCAGTCGCTAATAGGAAAAAGGGTCCTTCCGACAACTATTCGTGGGCGAACCGCCCTGGTTCAGCATCGCTTGGGTCGCAGGTTCAAATCCTTCTGATCCACCAAGGTGCGAATTCAGTTTTCAGAAGACAAGCCCCGCCATGCTTTTGCCTTCCGCTCGCAGACTATGGTGAAGGCTACAGAATCTTGTACGCATGAAAGTTCGCCCACAATCCTTTTCGGCGCATGTGCAGATATCCTCTTCTGGAAACTCAATATGAGATCTAACAGGAAGATATAGAAAGGATGAAAGGAGTTCTTGCACAGGGAGCGGAATGGATATGAAGATTGGGATTTTCTCAGGTGGAATAGAGCAGTACTGGATGGAAATGGGTATGAAGGATCTGCCAGATCTCTTGAATGGAGATATTCAGAAGTTGATAGCGATCTTAGAAGAGAAGAACTTCGATGTTTTCTATCCGGGATTCGCTTGTAATGACGCAGATGCTGAGAAGTTTGGGAGGTTGATGCGGCAAGAAGATGTGGATATCGCACTGATGTATCACGCTACGTATATAGAGGACTCGATGTCTCTTTCCTTTCTGGACCAGTTGGGTCCCATATTCCCGGTTCTCTTCCTTTCTCAGGGTTTTCCCACTTTCTCTGGTGAGCTCAGTTTGACTGATAGTGGCAGATCGTGGGGAGTAAACAGCAGTGTCCAACTTCCCGGAACATTGAAACGACTGAGGCCAAACTTGAGATTCGGTTTCGTCTTCGGGAACATGGACGACCCTGAGGCCCTTAAAGATATTGAGGAATACGCTAAGGCTGCAAGCGCGGCCAATAAACTGCGCCATAGCAAGATCGCTATCTTCCCCCATCGCAGTGCTTCCGTATCAATGTATGACACTTTCCCAGATGAGGCTATGATGATGGCTCAGACAGGGGTTAGAATAGTCTATCTTTACATTGAGGATTTGATAGCCGCCATGAACCAGGTGGCTGCAGAGGAGACAGAGGCCCTAACGGGAGAACTTTACCGGAAATACGAGGTTATTGAACCCTCGCGTGAGGAGGTTCAACTCGCAGCGAAGCAGGCAATCGCCCTGGCACGGTTGGTCAAAGAGAACAGGCTAGACGCGGTGGCAGTAGACACCGGTCCTGGACTGATCCGATACACGGGCATGATCCCTTGCGTAGGCATGTCCATGCTGATTGATCAAGGCGTTGTCGTCACAACCGAAGGCGATCTAAGCGCAGCGGTCAGCGGACTCATCCTTAGAGAACTAAGCGGCGGCAAACCAATCCATTTCTGGGAGCACTTAGGATTTGACAAAGAGAACAACTGGATCTTGGGAGGTCACGAAGGAGGCTCCGCTGGCTTCACCATGGCTAAGACTAATACTCGGCCCCGGCTTCGGAACACGCAGTACATCAACTTTGAACGGGTTCCCGGAGCACCTTATCACGGGGTTATCCCTGAGTTCATCACAAATCGGGGGCCCGTTACGCTTCTAACTCTGTATCGAGGCCCGTCAGGTTACGAGATGCGTTTGGCTCGCGGAGAATCCATTGATGCCGATCCACTTCCAGTTCACTATGAGCATACCATCTTCAAGCCGAAGGCTCCGCTTCTACAGTATTTCAAGCGCATAGCAGAAGTCGGAGTCTGCCACCACTTTGCGCTAGTGCATTCAGACGTCGCAGACATGGTGGAAAAAGTTGCCTATGTGCTCGGAATGAAACTGGAGCATTTGACCTTTTGAACAGTAGTAGAGGGCACGTACTCCTCATTCGTATTCTATGACGAACGCGTCGTACTCATCCAGCCTTGTGATGTCGAAGACGACTCTAGCCGCTTCTAATCTGTATGGCACAATTTGCCTAGTCAGCATCGAATAGACATTCTTAACCTTCAACCCCTTTGGTACGGTGAAGTGAACTCTTAGATTGCTTAATGGGATCACCTCAGTGACTGCTCTTGCGACGCCTCGGGAAAAGTTGCCGTAGACTCCGGTCGTAGGAGCAGGAAACAGCTGATCGTATGTATGGTTCAACAGATGCACAATCATTCGTCCTGTCTGCTCGAAGTATGTTGCCTCAACCGTGTTGGGAGCATCCACCTTGAGGAGGGGTTCTCCCCCTGCCCAGAGTACTGAGTTCAATAGAAGCCTTTCGTGATCTGGGTGACCGATCCTGTAGAACAACCTATCGACCTGACCTGCGAAGTATACCACTTTGCCCTTTCCGTAGGTATTAGTCATTATCGCGGGGTAACCAGTATCTCTTCCCGGTATGGCGGGAGACAAATCCTTCTTGAAATAGCTTCCCAAAGGTTTGGCACTCTCAATTATGTCAGCTAAGACTTTGGTATCGCCGTCAATTTTTACCTTGGCTTGGTGACTTGCATCAGCAGTTATGCCTCGAAGTTTCAGTTCCGGTTCACTGAGGGATTGGCACTTCGGGTCAAGACGACCTTGAAGGGAATCCATTTCTCCATGCAATACCTCGAATCCCGGTTCGAAGCCTTCAGATAGGGGATGATCCCCCGAGAGTTTGATCCAAGTCCAAGGGTCATCGATTATGGATTGGTATTCGCAACCGAAGAGTTCTCTTAACGCAAAACCTTTCCTTTGATGCGCTTTCTCAAAGTAAAGAGACGTCAAGTAGCTTGCTACTAATCCGCCACCATCTCTCACAAAATTCTTGATCGCTTCGACTTGCGGGTCGCTGAGACACCACGCGTTAGCCAAGATCAATATTTTATATTGGGAAAGTCCGCTTGAAGAGACATCAGAGTCCAAGATCAGGTTGACGGGAATGTGCGCTCTGGTCAAGGCGTCGTAGAAGCCCTTCACGGCGTCCACATGAAGGTAGGCCCTATCACTTGTTCTCGAGATAGACTGATCGGATAATAGTAGCGCTGCATACTTGACTGGTTCTGCATCCGCTAGATATTCTTCGTTCTTCTCAACCTCTGTGAAAACAGTTCGCAACGGCGCGATTCCCCGCTTGTCCTTAAGGATTTCCCAGTCCCATATCACTGGCCACGGCGAAGCTCCTTGAATGACGATCTCTCGGAACTCTTGGCGCATGTGCTCTGGCGGCTTAGATATACCTACATAGAATAAGTGCGCGTACGGAGTGCATATTACAACGGGCTTCTTTCTAGCCCTAGCTTTGGCCATGGTGCGGCGAATCTCGAACCCCTTGTCTTTGATGGT
>Ga0315314_1004531_pt1 | contig 10387 bp, 19 predicted proteins | sample TDP9_MG_FD_203631 | JGI IMG/M metagenome (GOLD analysis project Ga0315314, IMG submission 203631) | Freshwater sediment microbial communities from Lake Towuti, South Sulawesi, Indonesia - TDP9 | ecosystem: Environmental > Aquatic > Freshwater > Lake > Sediment | place: Indonesia: South Sulawesi... | reverse complement strand
TGGAACCCTCTCAACACTTGTCAGGAGAGGCTTTCTGAAACAGTATCACTATACTGTCCAGGACATGTATCAGACCTGGCGGGAGACTATACCTTACGAACACTTCGAAAACGGTAGATGGAACTACGACAACGAAAAACACCTCCAAAAGATTGAAGAACTTCTGAAAAATAAAGCGTTCACAGTATAAGTGAGACTGTCAAGGGAGAAAAGGCGTTTAAGGAATCGTGGGGAACAAGAAACGCAGATTTAGATTCCACGAATGATAGCGAATCAGAGAAGGGGTTTCCTGCACAGAAGCTCCTGTTTCTATGTGAATAACTATGACATCATATGGGTAGAGCCTTAGACACGAAGTGCACGGTTAGAAACCATGGTCTGGCGAGGAGAATATTCGAGCACCGCTTTCTATGGATAGTTCAGATAACGAGAGCTCCCCTCGGCTTTACTCAGCAGTTCCAGTGGCTCAGGATCTTGCGTTCGCAGTTTGTAGGCTTCCCGAACTGCCTTCTTGATCTCATCGCGCCACATTTCTACAATCTGTCTCCTGGTTTTCCTCAAGTTCTTTCGACGTGATGAAGGTCAGCTAGTTGAATAATGGTTTGACGCTGCAGTAGGTCATAGTTTAGGGAATGGTTTCGTTCGCCGCCCAAGAAGTAACCTTCAGCTTGAATCATGGCTCTTTAGAGAAGGTAAGCTAGGATAGATTCGTTGAATATATATAGGGAAAAAGGGGGTTTTTTGGCTCTGGCCTTTACAGTGGGATGATTTTTAGGACTTGGAGGAAGAACTGGGCTCTGCCTGCGAGCATCGAGAATCTGAATAGGATGGTGTTGCCGAAGTAGGCTCCTAGTCCTATCATGATTATCCAGCGACCTAGTCTTGTTGGATATCTGAGGACACCCTTGTGCTCATAGGTCAGGAGGAAGTACATGACGGAGCAGATTGTTCCGATGGCGATGTAAGCGAAGTTGAGCCAGCTCATAGGATCTCCGACTTTCGGCGGAGTGATAGTCGCTATCACTTGAGTCAGTACGCTGGGGATGAGGACTCCCCTCATGCCTAGGCCGAAGCCTATGCCTACGAGTATGGCGACTGGGTACCTGCTGATCCACCGATATCTGCTGAAGAGCATCGTGTACATTGCAAAGCCGAGGACTATTGGGATGATGTAGCTCCATTCGCCTTTCGTCATGGGCGTTATTGCTACTCTCATCACGTTTGATATTGCAACGATCAGATTTATGGCGAGCATCGTCGACACGAAGGTGAATTCTGCGAATCTGAATCCGTGGTTCTCCTTCCACAAGGGGTAGCTGTAGGATAACATCATCATTAGCCAGGCGGTCCAGAGTCCTATAACATCTAGTAGTGCAGTTGGGTATGCCATTCTACTTGCCTCCTCTCTTCACTGTAGCAGCGTATCCAAGGTTGGCTAGTCCGATGGCCACTATGGCCATTACGTGGGAGATGTTGATGGAGTCCATGGTGACCGTTGCCTCTCCAAGTTCGCCTATGAGCTTCTCCAACTCAGCCCCACCTCTGACACCGACTGTCATGCCGAATAGGATTCCAGCTTGGTAGTGCGGCATATAGCTTGAGCCGAGCATAGCTATGCCTATCTCACCGACTGGGGTGCCGTAGGGGACGCGCCACTGCCTGATGTAGTAGTCGCACCAGTCTCCAGTATCCGAGGAGAGGACAAGTTTAATGTCCTTCGCAACGTTTACGTTCTTCATCATCTCGATCTCGTCGAGACTCTTCTTATCTGCGTCTGTTGGAAACACGGTCCTGATGCTGGTGGCTAGCCGAGCTACAGTCGCTTCTCCTCCTGTGTAGAAGCCGAGGTAGACATAGTTCTTACCGTAAGTTAGCGTCTTGAATGCTGGAACCTGATCTTTGATCTTGGCCCATGTAAGATCAACATCGTAGTGGACTCCGAGGAAGATGATCTTCGCACCCTGTTTGAACAGCAGCTTGGTGGAGGCGACAGTTGCTGGAAGGCATTCAGACCATGCGCTGACGCCGAAGGCTAAGTTGATTATGATGACTTCTCCGGTCTTGACCTTTGTTAGCTCCTTGTATAGGTCTACAGTTGATGGAGTGACGGCTACTGGCAGCCCTAACGGAGAAACGAAGGGGATCATTAGTCCTATGAAAAGTACCCAGTATAGGATTCTGCGGTCTATCTTCTGCATCTTGTCCAAAATGGTTTCTTGTTTAGTCATTGACCACCCACCTCTGCGTAGAAGCCCTTTTCCTTCCCCAAGAGGGCTCTGAAGCCGTAGGCAAGAAGACCGAATGCACCGGCGATCATGAAGGTTCTCATTCCCGGAACCTGTCCAATGTCTAGGAACCATCTTCCTATGACAGGAATCTGGACCCAGATAACCTCGCCGATTGGAGCGTTAGTCAGCAGCGTAAAACATCCAGCGATGAGTAATAGTGCTGCATCGATGTTCCTAGCCCTGAAGGCGCGATAAGCTGCGGAAAAGATGTAGAAGCCAGTCATGGCGTAGAGAGCCTGTCCCAAGGGTGTATACACGTTTGTGAAGTTCCAGTAGTAGATCGGGTTTTTGTCTTGGTGGCCGAGCGTGATGTAGCCTGCTAGGCCGGTTATGAGGCAGATGAAGAAGTATACGATGAGCCAGACGCTGTAGTGCCAGACACCCACAGTTCTCTTCTGTACCTGCTTTCCGTAGAAGAGCAACAGTCTGACTGCACCTAGACCTAGGGCGATGTTGCCGATGATCATAGCCCAGGTTTGCAGAGTCGACGCCACGTCCCAGCCCTTCGGGAAGAAGAAGAAATCTATGAACATCGTAACGGCAACGACGCCTGTGATCAGGTAGACCACTTCTCTTTTCAAAAGTGTCGACATCTTCTCACACCTTCAGAATGTCTATCAGGAAAGGCACCCTCGCAAATCCTAGGAGGAAGCCGACCCCTGTCAGCACTAGTAGGACCATCTTCATTATGTCCTCCCCTTTGATAGTGCCTAGAACATCCGGATCCTTACCGATGGCTGCTCCAGCGGCGAACAATTCTTCTGCCAGCAACATGTAGTCACATGTAGCGATCAGGAATGGCATCTGATGGGTGTTGTTTGTGCCACCGATCTGGATAGCTCCGATAGTGTTGCCTGCCTCGGCTATGATGACCGATTCGTAGTAAAAGCCGCCTATCAACAGGTTGGAAGCAGGCCTCTCCCTCTGTAGGTACCCCAGCACCGCGGTGCAATAGGGAGACTGGCCGGAGATGAATCGTACGATATCTGGGCTGAACTCCTCAACCTTTCCTTCGGCGAGAAAGGCGGTCCTGAGAGTCTCTTCGGCTAAGGGAAGAGCATCGGCAACTGGAATGAAGGCATCCATTTTCACACCAGACCTTATGCACTCTCGCGCTGCGTAACCCATTATGCTCATTGAAGCTAGGATCTGGGGACCTTGGCTTGCATCACTCAAGCCGCCTCCAATGCCAATAGTGTACATGAGAGGCTTCCCCATCTCAGCTGCTCTGCCAACGGCCTCGGGTATGGCTTCCATGGCTGGTAGAGCCCTGATCTGCACCTCTCTCCCCTTTTTTCCAAGATACATGTAGACATAGAAGAGCGCTAGTGTAGCTATGAGCAATCCCAGAGCTGCAACACGTCCTGCGACAATCAAAGTATTCACCCGTAAATAGTCTCCCCGCTCGTCCATATTTAAGACTTTTCAGATTTTGAGCTAAACCTCGCCTCTGCACTGGATGGGGGACCCTTTCTGAAAGCCCTTCTCGCTGGAGTGAGGGACTAGGCTGCGATTATCAACGAGTCCTCTTCTCCAAAAGCTTGAGTTATCAGTATTCTTTTTAAACAAGATTGAGCAAGGTCGCACAGTCTCAACTTTGGCTGAGCTTCCTTCTCAGAGCTAGATATGAGCCGACTACGCCCCCTGCTAGGAAGCACATGAGAAGAGAGAGGACTAGCCCAGCGGACAGATCCACGATGGATGGAGCCATGACTAAGGAGAATAGCCATGCCGCGACCGAGAGCTTCAGCCCAGTGACCACGCTTCTGGATGCCGACCTTCTGCAGACAAGATAGGAGGCTAACGTCCCGCCTGAGAGATAGATGATTAGGGAGAAATCAGCGACGAAGGTCGCGGGTAGACCGATGAAGAAGTCGGAGAACTGGTAGAGGATAAGGGTCCAGAGCCAAACGAAGCCGTTCGCAAGGATGGCACCAGCCAAGTAGTCGGTAAGAGTAGGCTTGACATCTTTGGCACTCAAGGACGACCGACCTTCGTGATCAGCCTCTGATCATCGATTAAGTGGTGCCCACAGCTTAAAAATTCCGACCCTGTGTCTTTGGACCCAGCGGTTCGAAGGAACGCGTGAAGCTAACCATCCCTAAGGCGACCGTGCCTCCGAACCATGCCATTGAGCTCTACTTCGATAGCGCAAGAAAGGACTTCGTCCAAACCGAGACCCCGACGGGATACGCTCTAGAGTTCACATGCACCCACAGCATCCACGTGGCCGAGATCCGCTTTGTCCCCACACCCCTCCAAATCCTGACCACAGCGGTGACCTACATCATCGTCCCCATCGGAGCAGGCCTGCTGGGCTTCATTCTCTGGCTCGGGGCAAGGCGGAAACGCTCTGGACGAGGCTGAGCCAAGCCTGGACCGTCTCAAGTTCAGATTCCACACAGCGGGAAAATTGAAAGAGATAATACCTATTTGCAGAGGAGGAAATGGAAAGACTTAAGTCTTGGAAATATTCCATCCATGGTGGTAGCCTAAAGTGGAAATCCTAAGGATCGACAGTCAAGGACGATTCTATCTCCCTAAGAACATTCGAAAAGCCGCTGGGATCGAGGGGAGCACTGTTCTAGAGGTCATCGCTTCCGAAGGGGAGATAGTGCTCAGGGCGAGGAAGGAGAGCGTAGCCAAAGGTAGTAGGGGGATCTTCAAAGTCAAAAACCACATCGGGGATCTCGATAAGGAAATTAAGGAGAAATCCTTGCAGGAATCTCTAGGCGAGCTGGATGAGATACGTCGACGTTAACGTGTTTGTTTACTGGCTCGGTGATGACCCTATATATGGAGCCCAAGCAACCGCGATCATAGATAGGATCGAGAAAGGTGAGAGGGCAACTACGTCTTCCCTCACCCTCTGGCTTACTCACGTAATACTAGGCAACTTAGCTGAGAGATACTCTGAACAAGAGTTCTTGGAGAGAATCAAGGCGCTATTTTTTCTCCGAATAGAGCCTCTGCTTTTTGAGGACTTTGAGAAGGCTTCTGAATACGTAGAGAGGTTCGATCTCGATTTAGAAGACGCCCTCCATCTGGCTACCGCAATAAGGGTGGGAGCCAAGGAGATCTACAGCAATGACATGGACTTCGATAGGACACCGCTAAAGAGGATCGGATTTAGTAGTAGTTGAGCTTTCAGAATCTCTACTCGACAGGAGTTGATGTGTTTCCAGAGGCGCAGAAGAGTTCCGTTTCAAGAATTTGGTCCTCCCAAATTCTTGTTGGAGGACCGATGGTAAGACTTAAGTAAGACCATGCTCCTACAAATCCGGTGGTACCATGGCGAAGACTGTAGTTTCCAAGAAGGGTCAAGTCGTCGTTCCAAAGGAGGCTAGAGACAAGCTCGGACTAGCCCCAGGAACCGTTCTGAGGGTACAAGTCGAGGAAAAGAGAGTGATCTTGGAGCCTTTGCAGGAGCCACCAAGGGAGCTCTTCGTGAAGGCGGGTTCAGACGTCACGGGGCCACTGCTCCGTGAAGCAAAGGCGACGAGCGACAAGGCGCAGAGGCTCCTCAGAGAACTGGGTGTCCCAATTGGCTGAGGTCGTCATAGACACTAGCGTCATAATAGAGTACATAGACCTGAAGGGCGAACTCCACGAACAGGCGGAGACAATCTTCTCCACCCTCCTCACGAGCAGACTAGAAGCCATAGTTCCCCACCCGATCCTTGCTGAAACATACTACGTGGCCACGAGGCTCTATGATAGATTCAGGGTCGAAGACCCAGAGGACTTTGCCTCAAGACTCGTAACATGGCTCTACCGACTCCCGACAGTAACAATCCCAAAGGGTGACCCCGACTTGGCAATAGAAGCAGGTAGAGCGAAGCTGAATTACGACCTCGCCCTAACAGACTGCTATGTATTAGCCGCCTCAAAGATACAGCGATGTAAAGCCCTCTTCAAAAAACGGGAGAAAGAAATCTCAAGAAGCGTAGACCTCCTGAAAAGAGAGTACCAGATCCTCTTCCTAGAGGACTACAAATAGGCTGTTTTCCCCATCGACCCTTGCATATACAATGAACCAGAAAGAATCTTGCCGTATTGCCAGAAAGCCATATATGCGTATCGCACTGGTAGCAGCAGCACAGTAAGCAAAGGCATCCAGCAAAGCCCTCATCAGAGTCATCTGATCCTGTACAGTCAGATGGGCTTTTAGCGTAAATCATAAATACTGATTTAGCCAACCGAGGTTTAAGGTTTCACTTCGCATGCGCGAGGGCATGCTGATCTGTAATGCCGAGGGGAAGATGATAAAGTTGTATGAAAAAGAAGAAAGTCGTGGTAAAAAAAAGAGGAACTAAACAAGGAAGTAGTCCGTGACTTTTTTGCTGCAATTGACGAAGGAAATCTCAATGGAGTTAAAGAGCTTTTGACCAGCGATTTCACACTGCATGCTCCCGGCCTTTCTGAACAATGGGGAATCGATGAGATAATTCAAAATATCAAGCGATTCTACACAGCCTTTCCAGATAGCACCCATGTAATTGATGACATGATAGCTGAAGGAGACAAAGTAGCAGTCAGGCTAAATCAATACGGCACTCATAAAAGGGAGTATGAGGGGATTCCGGCAACTGAAAAGAAAGTGAAGATTTCAGCGATACACATGGTCACAATTACAGACGGAAAAATCAAGCAATGGTGGGCATTAGAAGACACCCTAGGTCACATGCAGCAGTTGGGCATGGAGCTTAAGCGTGCGAGCGCTAAGAAGTAATGCAGACACAAATATAGTAAAACAAGACTTATCGCGAAAATGAGCAGAGTTAGGGCATCTTTGCACATCCAATTCGATTGTATATTGCCCACTCTGAAAAGGTCTAAACGTGAGTACGAAGAGATTCAAGATTTTCTTCCCTTTTAGGGTGTTTAAGAGGCGTTTGAGATTGCGTTGATCTGAGGCTTCTGGCTCGTATATTTTTGTCAACAAATCTTATATATTGACAAAAATATATTTCAGCCCATGGTATCTTGGTCGGTTCCTGATAAGGTATTGGATTACATCGCTGCAAAGGAGGTCGTCTCTGTCGATGATCTGGTGGGTGACCTCGGTGTATCGCGGCTGACCGCGAAGAACTATCTGAGTAGACTTGTGGGAATGAATCGGGTGAGGAGGATTGGTCGTGGACTTTACCAAGTGAGTCGGGAGGAGACTGTAGGTTTGGAACTCAATCCAGAGGTGTCGAAGCTATTGGACTTATTGAGGTCGCGTTTTCCGATAGCCGATTTCGCTGTCTGGTCTTTGAGTATGCTCGCGGACTATTCTCATTACGCTATAGGAAGAGACCTGATATTCGTTGAGACTGCTCCCGTGATCTCTGCAAGTGTGAGAGACTTTTTACTTGAAAATGGATATCATTCGGTGCTCAATCCTGGTAAGAGGGACTTTCAGGAATATGCCCAATACAGCGAGAAGTTTGTATTCGTCTTGGAGAGGAAGGAGAGGTACGGAGTTGAAGGGGTCCTCCCAACTCCAGAGCGCGTTTGGTTGGACCTATACTATCTGATAACGAGGAAGGAGCTTAGCTTCTCCGCTGGCGAACTAGGAATCATCTTTGTCAATATGCTTCAGAGAGATGGCATTAACTTCAACCGTCTTCTCCGGCATGCCCAGAGAAGGAAACTCAGGGATGAGGTGATGGTATTTCTATGCAACTTGAGACAAACATATCGTCGGCTGATCCCTGAAGAAGTATTGGCAGGCAGAAAAGGGGCGTTGAAACACATAGAAGAGATGGTGGAGAGCATAAGAGAATGATCTATAGGAGCAGACTAATTGGAAATCCGGAGACCCTTCAACCGGAGTATGTTCGAGTTCTGCTCTCTCAAGGGGATAATTAACAATACTGCTAATTCGGAGAAGGCCATATTCTCCCTAGAGTACGTAGGTCAGCTCCACGAGGAAGGACTGGATTTTGTATTCAAGGGAGGTCCGCTGTTCAGATTCTTTTAGGCGAGAAATGGAATCGGCTGAGCATTGATATGGACATATGCACCGATGCCCCAGAAGACGAGTTGACCAGTATACTCAAGAGAATAAGTCTCAAATTTGGTGATGAGGCTTTCACATATAACTCATAGTATCTCAGGAACTTCTCTCTCAAGTGAGCTTTCAATTCTACCATAGTCCTATTGAAACGTGAACTACTAACATATGTTGCACCTGCGGCATCAGCTAATGCAAACTTAAACTAGAAATCACCTACGACAAAGTAAATAATTGGACAACGAGACTTCTTGATCGCTGGGGCGCAACGACCTACGAGTTCGAGAACAGCACAGATCAATACTACGGCTTGCAGAACTGGAACGAGCGGTGGCTTGCACTATTTGATCCCACGACTAAGGACGTGGAGTTCCTCATCTTCTCGGAGCGACCTACGACCCTCACAGTCAGAGCCGATGAAGACGAAAATATAGACATGCTGCAAATAATTCTCCCCAAAGGAGCGATGGTGTGGCTTGGAGAGCTAACTCATCGGGACTTAACAATAGACAGTGACAGTGATGGTGTCCCTGACTTCATTGAGGATTACCTTCAGAAGATTATACCTAAATTGGGGTGGTAAGAATGCATGAGGTAAAGATTCCCGACCCAAAGACGCAGTTCGAGAAAACGCCTGCAAAGATAAAGATCGTTAGGTCCTACAGCCGACAGGAAGAACAGATAGTCGGCTACGATGAACAAACAGGGAAACCAATCAAGGAGACGATGACGATCACCGAGGAGGTCCCAGAATGGGTCGAGTGGATTGAAGACGAAGGCGAAGCAGCCCGCATAGTCAAATGGGATGAGTGGAAGAACAGAGTCCTTACAGCCAAGGATCATACGCTCACCGAGATGATCACTGAGGTTCGCAAGAGAGGAGGAAAGGAAAAGGCAAACAGCAAGAAAGGCGCACTGGCTGGCATCGTCGAACTCTACAAGCGAACAGTCTCCGATAGCGAATACTCCTCCAAAACTGAGACGGACTATGAGACAGAAGTCGCCGACTTCGCACTTCGTCAGGGAAGATGGGGTCTCGGATGCCCTGCAGGATGCGGACGGTTCTGGCAATTCAAGCCGACCGACAGTTTAGAAGATTTCGAGCCTGAAGACCCTGCTGCCTTCTATCCCTTCATGGATCAAGCAGGACGCACCTACTATGGCTACCTCGAATGGAAGCCACAAATCGATGGCTCAGTCCTGTTCCGATGCGATAATTGTGGAGCAGAGGTGAAGTTGACGCCATGAGTAAGCCGAAGGTTGGCTTGGCAGAGGGCACTTGCCCCGAATGCGGAAGAGTCTGGCGCAGAGAACGCCCCGCTGACTTCGTCCTCTGTGACTGCTTTTCCAAGTGTCCTATGTGTGGAAAAGAGATGCAGCCCTACACGCCAGACTTTGATCCAAGGACCTACCGTAACGAGGATGTGGATGATCCAACGGGCGACGCTATTAAGCATGAAGCGACGGTCAACACGCTTTACTACTGCCCTGACTGTGAATACTACAGTGACCAGCGACCTGTAGAGGTGAAGCTCAAGTGACCTATTGTTCTGCCTCCGATGTCCGACTCATCATCAACACGGAGCTAACCGACACCGAGATCACAACCATCATTGAGACGAGCGACGCCTACATTGACAAGCTCCTCGGCGCCCAGTCTGGCTCGGATAGGCTCATCAAGCGTCTCAGCATGCTCCTGACGGCGAAGGCGATCAAGACCAGACACCCCAAGAGCTTCGCTATCGGCGACTACAGCGAGGCCGCGGGAAGCGAGATGGAGGTCTGGGAGGATGAGATAGGGGAGATCGTGGCGTTGTACCGCCGCGGCTTCAAGAGAGTGTAGCCTAGCCATGTTCGAGGAACGGCTCAGGATCGCAGGCGTCATCTTGAAGCATCTCAGAAGAACACCGAAACGATACACAGAGCTCCTGAAGCTGACGCTGAGCGACTCAGCTACACCAGGCAGCTTCCGCAGCACAATTATAGTATTTGATGAAATTGTTTGGACTAATCATAATGCATGATGCATTTGCTCTTCCGTCTTTGCTGATTTGGAGGAGTTTTTGAAGCATTTCAGCGTGTCGCCAAGGGCTGAATT
>Ga0315314_1004530_pt1 | contig 10387 bp, 8 predicted proteins | sample TDP9_MG_FD_203631 | JGI IMG/M metagenome (GOLD analysis project Ga0315314, IMG submission 203631) | Freshwater sediment microbial communities from Lake Towuti, South Sulawesi, Indonesia - TDP9 | ecosystem: Environmental > Aquatic > Freshwater > Lake > Sediment | place: Indonesia: South Sulawesi... | reverse complement strand
TTCATATATTCCGTATCCTGCAGCTGCGACAACAGCGACAACAACGATTCCTCCACCGTACGTCAAGTACTTACGTCTAGTGATCTTCGCTTTCTCTGCTTCAGTCAAAACATATCACCATTTTCCCCAAGTATTCAGTGTTCTTGTGAGTTATTTATGATTTATCCTATTCATTAGGATATGGAGTATACTAACAGCGTGCGAAATTAGCGATGATGCGAGGAGAAGCAAGTCACCCAGTTGGACATGTTACCATTTAAGCTCACAACATACTCTTCTTAGTGAATAGCCAGCTCAAATCACGTTAGGTGTGTAGGTCTAACCCCAAGATTAAGAACAGTCCCTTACCAAACATCACCATAGAAAAAGTGTTTTCTTCCTGCCTCACATAATTCGTTAGTATAGTTTGGTGAAAGAGCGAATGTCGGCGTTTTTTATAGGTGTTGACATCGGAACTATGGGAATGAAAGCTGCGGTTATAGATGCCGATGGGAGGTTGATGGCTGATGCTTATGATGAATTGAAGCTTTACTATCCAAGGCCTGGGTGGGTAGAACAGAATCCAGAGGATTTCTACAGGTCTGCGATCAAAACGATACGTCAAGCGATGAAGAAATCTAGAATTAACCCTCGCGATGTTGCTGCGATAGCTTTCAGCGGTCAAATGGCGGGAGTTTCGACGATAGATAAGAACTGGAAACCTGTAACACATTACGATTCTTGGCTAGACGTAAGATGCGAGCCCCTCGTGGACTACGTCCGTAAGAGATGCGAGGAACTGGTTATTCGAACGGTGGGGGCGCCTCCATCGATAGCGCATGGACCTAAAATACTTTGGTGGAAGAGAGAGAAGCCGAAAGTGTTTCGGAGAATTCACAAGTTTGTTATGCCAGGCGTCTATGTCGCTGGACGGCTAGCCGGTCTGAGGGGGGACGAAGCGTATCAAGATCATAGCTACTTGCATTTCTCCGGGTTTGCAGATGCTAGAAGATTGAAGTGGTCTGAAGAACTTTGCGAGATATTTGATGTTCCTTTCAACAAGTTTCCGAGGATAGTGAAGCCATGGGAGATCGTAGGTGAGCTAAACTCTAGACAAGCAAAGGAATGTGGACTGGTGAAGGGGACTCCTATTGCGGCTGGAGCTGGAGATACCGCTGTAAGCTCTCTCGGAGCTGGCATAGTTGACGTAGGTATGGCTTTTGATATCGCTGGAACAGCTGCTGTACTCTCAACATGTGTTGACAAGTTTGTTCCTGATGTGAAATACAAGACGATTTACGTCGCGAGGTCTGTTATCCCTGATCTCTGGTATCCTCAAGCCTACTTGGGTGGAGGAGGACTCTGCCTCAGATGGTTTAGAGATGAGATAGCCACTGAAGAAAAGGCTCTAGCTCTTCGACAGAAACGCGACCCTTACCAAGTGTTAGATGCGATAGCAAAAAAGGTTCCTCTAGGATCAGACTATCTCATCTTCATTCCTCACCTAGGCGGAAAGGTCTATCCATACGATCCGAAAGTCAGAGGGTGTTGGTTTGGCTTCAGTTGGAGCCACAAGAAAGCACATTTCTACCGCTCGATCCTTGAAGCCGTGGCGTATGAGTACGGCTACTACCTGACAATATTGAAGGATCTCTACCCGAAAGTAAAGTTTAGAGAAGTTAGAGCTGTTGGTGGAGGAGCCAGAAGCGAGTTCTGGAATCAATTGAAAGCAGATGTTCTAGGGATTCCCTACACCAGGCTCAATCGCCCAGAATTCTCAGTTCTAGGGTTGGCGGTGATCGCTGGATACTCCGTTGGAGTATTCAATGACATCAAGTCGACGATCAAAGCTTTCGTAAAACCCGTAAGGAGAATAGAGCCCCGTCCAGAGTACCATCGATACTACGAGCGGTACGTGCAGCTCTACATGAAGTTATCAGAAGCTCTACGAGGCTGTTACGCAGAACTTTTCAATATCTCGATGAAAAGGAGACCGACATCTTCTAACTGAATGGTTAGCTTACGCTAAAGGAAGTGTAACAGGTTTTCCTAGTTTAAATGACTTTGTTGCTGCCAATGTAAGCTCGAGAGCTGCCCGCCCATCCCCACCGGAGGCCAGAGGCTCTTTATCGTTCACTATGCAATCGATGAAATGTTTGTCCTCTTCTAGGTATCCCTCGCTGAATCTATCTCTCCAGCTGGGAAAGAACGAGGAGTAGGCCCCTCTCTCTTTCGTACATGTAACGACTGCTTGATGTTTCAGCTCGCCGACGAGTATAAGGCCTTCAGTGCCAAGTATTTCGACTCGGGCATCATAACCATACTTGGCTGGACAAGCTCCATCGATCATTCCCAAAGCTTTGTTACGAAATCTTAGAGCCACCACGAACCTGTCGTAGAAATCTTCATACTTTTCCTTAAGTTCCGGAACAGCCAAGGCTTCAGCCTCTGTGTACAGTCTCTCCACTTCAGATTCCATAAGCCATCTGACTGTATCGAAATCGTGACTGTTAACTTCAGCAAGCATCCCGATGCTGGTCTTAGGATCGCAAGCCCAAGCTGGCGGTAGACCGGGGCCTCTTCCAGTAGATTTTATAAGTGTCGGTTTCCCTATCGCGCCTTCTGAAAGTTGCTTCTTCGCCGCTTGGAACTCCGGGCTGAATCTACGCATAAACCCGATTTGCAGTACTACATGCTGTTTCTTCACTGTGGAGATCATTTCATCAGCTTCTTTCAATGTCAAAGCCATGGGCTTCTCGCAGAAAACATGCTTCCCGGATTCTGCTGCATCGATCGCTATTCTCGCATGCGTAAAAGTGGGTGTCGAGATACAAACCGCGTCTACTTCACCGAGCTTTAAGGCATCTCTATGATCTGAATAGTAGACCTTGGCTCCCGCTTCTTCTGCGCATCCTTTCGCAGCATCAAGATTTGTGTCAACAACCGCTGCGATTTTCGTATCTCGTAACTTGGCAAAGTTTCTTGCATGAACCATGCCAGCACGGCCTACCCCTATGATGCAGATGCCGACTTCTCTCAACGAGACGTTCCTCAGGGTTTGAATGAAATGATAGATCATAAAAAACTATTGACGGTCTTATTCAGTATCGTCGGAAGGATTCAGACTAAGCTTAAATGGATTAGAAATTGATAGAAGCTCTATGGTGGTTCTTCGTGAAGGCGGTGAGACTTCACGGTGCTAAAGACCTAAGGGTCGAAGAAATCGAGAAACCAAGGATATCGCAAGACGGGATTCTCATGCGTGTAAAGGCGGCGATGATATGCGCCAGCGATATTCGCTCGTATAACTACGGTAATGGTCGAATGAAACTTCCTAGGGTCCTCGGTCACGAGATCGCTGGGGATGTGGAGGAGATTGGATCGAGTGTTAAAGCTTACTTCAAGCTTGGAATGAGGCTTACGTTGAACCCGAACATTTTCTGTGGGAGATGTACGTTCTGCGTCAGTGGACGGCATGAGCTTTGCGATGAACGGCGTGCGCTCGGATTTGATGTTGATGGAGGTTTTGCCGAGTATCTCCTCATCCCATACGACTCCATAAGAACAGGCGCGATTTGCGAAATACCTGAGAACCTCTCGTACGAGGAGGCGGCATTGGTTGAGCCGATCTCTTGCTGCCTTCACGCACAGAACTTGGTGAAGGTTGGAGCAGGCGACACAGTAACTATTATCGGGGCTGGACCGATGGGGATCATGCATTTAGTGCTGGCGAAAGCTCTAGGTGCGTCCAGAATAATTGTGAGTGAGGTCAGTGAGCCCCGGCTGCAGACAGCCGTTGATTTTGGAGCAGATGTGGCGGTGAATCCGGCTAAAGAGAATCTCACTTCCAAGGTCTTTGGGGCCACGAGGGGACATGGGTCAGATGTGGTCATCGTAGCGGTTGGGTCTCAATCTGCCTTGGAACAAGCTTTCGGATTGGTCAGCAAAGGAGGTCGCATCAGCTTCTTCGCTGGCTTGCCTAAAGGGAAAGAGAATATGGCGTTGAACGCAAACGTTATTCACTACAAGGAAGTTCTTGTGTCCGGCTCATTCGCGTCGACGCCTCACGAGTTCTACAAAACACTTCATCTGGTAGCAACTAGCAGGCTGGGCGTGAAAAGGTTGATAACTAAACAGTTCAGCTTAGACCATGCTATCCAAGCTTTTGAAACGGCTCTATCTGGAATAGCATTGAAGGTCTGCATAAATCCGTGAATCGCGTCTACAGTAGAAAGCTGGTATTGTACAGTCCTGCATCGGGATGGCTTGGGAGAGTCCTCGAATAAGGCGTTTCAGCCCTCAAAGTTTTGCTCAATCTCTTTTCTGAGCTCTGGGAGAACCTTTTCCCAATAGGCTATCTCTTCGCTTGTCTCCGTCAGGTAGTCTTCTCCGAAAGGGTTGAATTGTTCCCTCCAAGCTGGGTCAAGGCTCTTCGGTGGGGGAACGTGGTCTCTTAGGCCTCGGTAGAAGATACGAAGCCTAAGCTCCATGTCCAGGTTGAAGTGGGGTTCCAATAGAAACTTGTGACTTCTAAAGAGCCCTGGAATATTCCTAGAAGGGGAGCTTAAGAGTCCACTTTTACTTACATACCATATGCCGAGCTTCTGTATAGCCATACCTGGAAAATTCTCTAGCATCAGTTCGTAGTAGCCTTGCACCTGAAAGACATGGTCCTGCTCCGGCTGATTCCTTTCCAAGAGGAACTTGAGGGTTGCATAGGTTTTGAACTCCCAAAGGGTCCTGCTCCTAGGATCGTAGGCGTCGACATGGCCCTGCAGCGTCACGTCTTCTCCCTCAACCCTATAGACTTTTGCAAGGGCTACTTCTCTCAGGGGATACTTCCACTGGATGCCTTGATGGATTACTCTGCCTAGCCATCGGTCCATCACTTCGTCGAAGTCTAGGGTGTAATCGATGTTCCTTTCGAACCATGAGAATCTAGGCATGCTCAGCTCTGTGATGTGGAAGGTATTTGGCTGCGGGACCCTCTGTTTAACGAGGTCCTCCCGGACTGAAAGGACGGGCCAGTCATCTGGTGCCTCGAGATCGTCTAATGTTAGGATGTGCTGGCGAGTCATTATCCTACCGTCAGGAAAACGGACTCCAGTCCAAGGCATCGTCTATCCTCTATACTCCTAACGTAAATGCTTGGAATAAGCCCTTTCATCTCATCTTTAAACGTTGATTCCATTCCTTCATTTTGAGCGAGATAACTTCATTAGAACTGGCTGTACACTTTACTATTGATGGAGAATGGTGAAGATCGGTCTCATAGGGAAGACGAATACTGGGAAGACAACATTCTTCAACTCGGCAACTCTGCTTTCGGCTGAAGTCTCTACTTATCCTTTCACGACGAAGAGACCTAACGTAGGCACCGCCTATTCAAGAACGATCTGTGCTTGTCGTGAATTGAAGGTGAAAGACAATCCTCAAAACTCGCTCTGTATCGATGGTTGGCGTTTCATACCTGTTGAACTTGTCGATTTGCCGGGGTTGATTAAGGGTTCTTGGATGGGTAAGGGTTTAGGTATTCAATTTCTTAATGTTGCAGCCCAAGCTGATGCTCTTCTCCACATCGTGGACGCTTCTGGAAGTGTAGATGCTGAAGGTAAATTGACGAGGCCCGGCTTGGGTAACCCGGTTCTGGATGTGTATGATATTGAGGAGGAGCTGACTATGTGGTTTATGAAGATTATTCAGAAAAGCATCAAGAGGGTATCCAAACGTATCGAGAGAACACAGGTGTCTTTGGATAAGGCGTTCTACGAAGATTTAGCAGGATTGAAGGTCAAGCTTGAGCATGTCCAGCAAGCTTTGAAAGAGATGAGCCTTGAGGAGAAGGCTGTTGACAAATGGAGTGACTCGGAGATAAAAGGGTTTGCTCGTAAGATAAGAGAACTATCGAAGCCAACTGTAATCATAGCGAATAAGATGGATTTGGCTTATGCTGAACGAAACTATCAAAGGATGGTCGAAGAATTTGAAGGGACCTTCGTTATCCCTTGCTGTAGCGAAGCTGAGCTTGCTTTAAGGAGGGCTGAGCAGAAAGGCTTCATTACATACGTGCCGGGAGAAGAGACGTTTCGAGTTCTAGATGAGAGCAAGCTTACTAAAGAGCAGACGTGGGCTTTGAAATACGTGGAGCAGAGAGTTTTCTCAAAGTGGATAAGGACTGGCGTTCAATACGCAATCAACCTTTCTATCTTCAAGCTACTGGGGTTGAACGCCGTCTACCCCGTTGAGGATCCGACGAAACTCTCGGATAAGAAAGGGAACGTTCTTCCAGATGTCCTTCTTGTTCCAAACAATTCAACTGTCCGCGATTTTGCAAGGCAGATACACACGGAACTGGCTGACACGATGATCTACGCCATAGACGCGAGAACAGGTCTACGCTTACCGAACGATTATGTCGTGAGAGACAGAGATATCATAAGTGTAGTTGCTGCAGCGAAGAAGAAGTAGGGCTTACCTCTCTAGAGATCAATCAGCTATGTATGATCTTCAGCAAGTCAGCCTTGGTTATTATCCCTAGAATCTCTCCCTTCTTGGTGACCAAGACAGCTGAGCTGTACTGAAGTAGCGCTGAAACTATGTCGAGCGGAGTATCGGTATCTATTGAAGGAAAAGCTTCATCCATTATCTCTTCGACCCTCAACCTAGACAGCTCAGAGAGATCGTGGCCTTTCAGTATCTGATCTAAAACTGTCCTCTCAGATATGCTTCCGACGGGTTGCGTTCCATCTAGAACAGGTAGCTGCGAGAATCCCGTCTCGTGCATCGTCTTAGTAGCTTTAGACACTAACTCGCTCTTCTGTATGCCGATAACATTATCTTGGAGGATGTCTTTAGCCTTGGTCTCGATCTTCCTCTGGAGATTTTGTAAGGTATCGAAGATAGCTTTCGTCTTTGAATATGAAGGGTTTATCCTTCCAGTTTCAATCTTGGCTATCATCGATTGGCTTACGCCTGAGAGTTTCGATAGTTGCTTTTGACTGAGACCGAGGCTTTTACGCCTTTTCTCTATCTCATCGAGCGAAGGAAGCATGAGAGTAGTGTTCAGCAGGGTGCCATATATTCCTTTGAGAATTTCTGCACTGGACGCTTTGTTTTGGACAGATGAATCCTAGATAATTCGTTTCCGTCGCTGTGCTTAATGAGTTTGAGTCCGTCAGTCTAGCCCTGCGAGCAGCTTCAAACTACCCTCGTATTGGGAAGAAAGAAATGCTCTTGATTACGATATCTCAAAGGTGGTCGTATATAATAGGTGCTTTGTTAACGTCTGGTCCAAACAGCTTGTAGATGACAAGATCTTTTTTCCCTGTGTTCGTAACCTTATGCGGCTCCGCCGCTGTCTCGTCGCTAACAAATAGTTCATCCCTTAGAATGTTCCCTCCTTCTATTCTTGTCTCTTTGACCTTTCCTCGCCCCTTCCAAGCAAGAATTGCGTAAGCGCCTTTCTCTTGACTTTCAAAAGTTTTTCCAGATGGAACTCTCAATTCTTTTCCACTAAATTTCGAAGTCCTGTTCGGATTGAAAATCCACTTCTCAACGCCATCGCTTTCCTTCGGCAATCCATCTACTTTCTCAGGCATGGTGTGATACTTCTTGTAATAATTCGGGTCAGCTGATCTTGCCCAGTCTACGAGATTCGCCACAGCCTCTTCATTCGGAAGACCTCTAAGCATTAGATCTTTCGAAAGCAGTTTCCCGTTACAGAACGCTTGAAGCATATTGTAGACATCAGATTCTTCTTGCACCTCAAGGGTCAGCACAGTTCCAGGTGCATGGGGGATGCCTGGAAAGACGTGGAAACCTTCACCGGCGTTCAACCTGTAAGCGGGTGATAGATCAAGAACCTTGTCGTCGTTCCATCGCTTTAGCAATGGAAGAAGTTCATCCCTAGTAATGTGAGGGTGAACCCCGATGTGCGAGTAAGGAAGCGGTCCTCTCACAGGTGAGTCCAAGAAGAAGTAAGCCTCCTCTTTCCCATTCATATTCCAATACTTCTTGGCGTCCTCCTCCTTAGCATGAATGTGCCATGGAATCGGGACACCAATGTCAAGAATCTTGGTGAGAACACCGAACCTATTGTTGCGTTCCTTGGCATACTTTTCGCCAAGCACCCGAACTGGATTCAGATCTAGCGACTGAGCGAAAGAGACCTCTGCTTTGCTCTTGGAGAAAGCGATGAAGCTTAGTCCTTCATTCTCTACCTTATAGACGTTCTCGGCCCTTACGCTCGAAGCTATCCATCTCTCACAAATCCAGCCTCTCTTACCGACGCGATAATTCTTCACACCTAATCTTCCCAGTCCGGGGTAGAACGTTCTTGCAACAAAAGCTGGCTTCAATCTCAGAACGCCGCCAGTCGCATCCAATTCCTCATTTAGAAGGCGCTCCAAGTTTGGCAAAGAAGATCTCCGAAAAGTTAGGATGCGAAATTGGTCCTATTTAATTTTTGGCTATTTCTATTTCCTTCTCTTGCTTAATTTCGCGCGTCTACTATGTACCGGTATCCATTTCTCTTGAAGTACGTTCTCAGCCTCAGTCTTCATACTAGTTATGGCTTTCGCAAGTAGGGTTTGAAGGGTGCTATATATTCCTTCGGGAATACTTTAGACAGTAGATTATTAATATTAGAATATGCGAATTCGAGGCTCCGTCGAGATGACCTAGAATTGCGAAGCATAATGATTCACGAGTTGAAAAGGGTGGCGCTTGAAGACCAAAGGATGGAGATTTGCGAGAGAAAAGGATTAGGCCATCCAGACTCGATATGCGACGCTATGATGAATGATATCTCAGTCGCTTTAAGCAAGGAGTACTTGAAGAAGTTCGGTAGAGTCATGCATCACAACATAGACAAAAGTCTTCTTGTAGCTGGAGAGGTCGACGTAAGATTTGGAGGCGGAGAAGTCGGGAAACCGATGTTACTTGTCTTCGGAGACAGAGCTACCTTCACGGTTGGAAATGAAGCTGTTCCCGTTGAACAGATCACTTTGAAGACGGCTAAAAGATGGTTGAAGAGAAATCTGAGGTTCGTTGATCCAGAGAAGCATATGCGGTACCAGGTTGAGATCAAACCTGGTGCAGAATCATTAATAGACATCTTTGAAAGGAAAGGAAAGTTCTTGGGCGCTAACGATACTTCAGCCGCAGTTGGGTTCGCACCTCTCACAAAGACCGAGCGAATAGTTTTGGAGATCGAGAAGTTTCTGAATGGAGAGCGCTTCAAGAGAGAGTTTCCGGAGTCTGGGGAAGACATTAAAGTAATGGGCTTGAGAAAAGACCATGAAATTCACTTGACGGTAGCGATGGCCTTCGTTGATAGATTTGTCGAAAACGAGCGAGCCTACTTCAAGAAGAAGCAAGAGATTCTCGATAAGATAGAGTCTTTCGTGAATTCAAGATTCGAGACAGATAAGGTACATGTCTACCTGAATACGGCAGATAAGAAAGACAGAGGGATCGGCGGAGTTTATCTGACGGTACTGGGCACGTCAGCTGATGGAGGTGACTGCGGTCAAGTGGGCCGTGGAAATAGGGTGAACGGAATAATACCCTTGAATAGACCTACATGTTCGGAGGCTGCTGCTGGTAAGAATCCTGTAAGCCATGTCGGAAAGATATACAATCTCTTAACCTATAGAATGGCAGAGAGGATCTACCAAAAAGTATCGGGTATTAATGAGGTCTATGTCTGGCTGTTGAGCCAGATAGGTCAACCGATCAACAACCCTAAAGTCGCATCTGTTCAAGTTATCCTTAAGCCGAATACTCAACTCGTCGACATTTCCAAACAAATAAGAGAATCCGTCGAGTCTGAGCTCGATAACATAAATAGCTTCTGTATCGATCTGGCTTATGGAAAGATACCTGTATGCTAAATCCCTTTCAGCGAACTGGATCTCGCTGCCTCAAGGACCAGTTTGCATGACCAGTATTCAGAGCATGCAGAGGCGCAATACTCCGGATCTAGACCTGGACAACTTGTCGGAATCTTGTATGCGTGGAGATGAAGCCCGATTCCAGCCGTAGGGTTCCCGTTTTCTGATTTGTAACTATTATTGAATTGGGATCCTTGCCATTTTCCCGTGAATGACGTAGGCTTATAGTTTGAACATGCAGGGTGGTCGCGGCTGATCTCTATCTCAGCGACTGTACAGAAACCGTACTTCGAACGGCTGAAGACTTCACATTGACTACATGTCTTGCCGTTCCAGTCCCTCCTCTTGGTGAAACCGGTGAATCCATCTGTGTTTTTACTCGTACGATAACGGCTCCGTTAGCTTCGCGAACTCATTTAGTCGGTACTATTATAGAATTTGTTTAAACATGTGTGCGAATACCATATGTAGGAGAGAAGTGAGATTGATATCGGATTTGAAAATTCGAAAGGTTT
>Ga0315314_1004529_pt1 | contig 10392 bp, 6 predicted proteins | sample TDP9_MG_FD_203631 | JGI IMG/M metagenome (GOLD analysis project Ga0315314, IMG submission 203631) | Freshwater sediment microbial communities from Lake Towuti, South Sulawesi, Indonesia - TDP9 | ecosystem: Environmental > Aquatic > Freshwater > Lake > Sediment | place: Indonesia: South Sulawesi... | reverse complement strand
TGACCAGCGACACGCAGGAAACACTCAAACGTATTGAGAAAGTCACAAAGGAGTTCTTAGCCTCGGAGAAAATCCCAGCGCTAATTGGCGGAGAACACACTATCACGTTGGGCGCTGCTCGAGCAGTGGGCAAGGGCTTCGCAGTACTTGACTTCGACGCACATCCTGACCTACGCGACGAATACATGAACCTAAAAACCTCACACACAACTTTCATGCGACGAATCAACGAGCAAGCCAAGCCGACCAGAATAATCGAGATCGGAAGCCGTGCAATGTGCAAAGAAGAATTGGACTACGCCGAGAAAGCTGACATAAGCCTCATTACAACGCAGCACATCCGAAAAGAGGGCGTAGAAATGACAGTCGAAAAAATCAACAAACTATTGGGTAACACGAAGAAAGTATACTTGACCGTGGATATGGACGTGCTCGACCCCGCTTTCGTGCCTGGAGTTCAGAATCCAGAACCAGACGGCTTGTGCTCGCACATGTTCTATGACCTGTTGAGCTTAGTTGTTGATGAGCGAGTTGTTGCCTTTGACGTGGTCGAAGTTGCACCGCCATACGACAATGGAGTAACAAGCATACAAGCTGCGAAAGCGGTCTTTGAGATTCTGTCAGCAATCGAGAAAGCTCGAAAGAGCGTTGGAAGAAGAAGGCATTAGGGAGTTAGGCGTCTTCTACTCTCATCAGTTTTGCAACAAAGAATCCATTGCACTTGTGGATGTGTGGATACAATCTTTGGCACTGAACCTGCCCCCTCAAGCCAGGCAATCCTATCCGAGGTGTAGAGTCTACTAGCGTGTATTCTGGGTGCCACTTCAGGAATCGTTCAATTAGCATCTCATTTTCTTCCAACGTAACACTGCATGTCGAATAAACCATGTGCCCATGCTTTCTCACATTATCCGCACAGTTGGTCAGCATGTTCCATTGAATCTCAGCCATAGTGAAAACAGAACGCTTGGTTAATCGCCACTTTGCCGACGGTGTCTTTCCGAAGGCTCCGGTACTGGTGCAAGGCGGATCTAATATCAGCAAGTCGGCAGCCAGTTTCATGGGCAAAGGTTTCTGTGCATCCGCATAAATCGCCCCTGCATTCTCGACTCCCATCCGTTTTGTTTCATGTTTCCACTCTTGCATTCGGCGCCTTGAGTAATCAACGGAGTAGATGACGCCTTGGTTTTGCATCAACTGTGCCATGTACGTGGTTTTGGCTCCGGGCGCCGCGCACACGTCTAAAACTATGTCTCCCGGTTTCGGACTGGCTACTTCAACTGCCAGACAACTCGCCTTGTCCTGCAGATAAAACAAGCCTTCACGAAAGCTTTGACTTCGGACTAATGGTTTCTTGGCTTCAGCTACCTTGTAAGTGTGCTTCAGAGAAGGCTCCTTTTCAAGGACCACGCCTTCTTCTTTCAGTTTTTGCAGGCATGTTTCCTCAGGCATTCTGAGTGTGTTGAGGCGCAGGTAAGTTGGTGTGGGCAGAGATGCACTTTCCAGAAAGCCTAAAGCTTGACTTCTTCCCAGCATCTTGAAGCAGTATTTGACAAACCATGTTGGATTATAGGTCTGAAGCGCCGATCGCTCCTCTTCACCAATACTCGCTAAAATGTCGATTAGTCTGAGGCTTAGAATCTTACCCAAAGCCTCTTCAACATCGTGCAGTTGACGCCAACCCAGAATCGAACGGGCAGTGCTCGCCATTGTCACTGCTCTCTCAAGGTCAGCGTCTTCAAAGAGTACATTATAGGTGTACAACCGCAGAAACGATTGAACACCGAGTTTGTAGTTGCTGAGCGACTTGGGGGTCAAGACCAAAGAGAGAGCTGCGTCGATGGCGTTGAGGCGTCGCTGAGTTTCGAAAACGAGCTTGTGAGCCAAACCGACAATTCCTGCGTCATGAACCGCCAATTGCTTTGCTGCTTTAGCCAGTGCTAGCCGCTCTCCAAGTCGCTGTAACTCGATCCAGCTTAGGGTTTCTATGGCAAGTGCCCAGGCGTCGCGCAGCAAGGGGTTTAGCTCCAGATGGTTGAATACAAAAAGCCTCGTGGAGATATGAGTTTTTGTCAAAGACTTGTTAGCGAACATTTTTAGGCGGTGCATTGAATATCTGTTGGGACACAGCGAGAGACATGAGCCGAAGCAGACTCGACCAGTACTTTGAGGCACCGAAGCCCAAGACAGAAGCCAAAACGGAAGCGGAGACTCCGCCAAAATCACATGCCCCCCAAGCTCAACTGGAGAAGAAGCCTCGCAGAAGAGACTTTGAAGCGCCTCCAAATCTTCCAGCCTCATATTTCGTGTCCACCACTTACGACGGCAACCGAGGAAAAGCACTCATCAAGCTTTACGAGCCCGAATCCAAGCAAATCTATTTCTGGTACGATACAACAAGGCACAAGCCGTATTTGTTAACCAACCTGTCGCCCATAGAACTCGAAAAAATCGATCAAGTCATTCACCATCCAGGCTTTGACCACTTCGAAACTGTTGAGAAAAAAGACCCGTTGCTCGATCGAGAGGTGGTCTTAACAAGGCTCGTGACCAAAGACCCGCTGGCTGTTGGCGGTCGACCCCAAGGCACGTTGCGAGACATCATTCCTCAACAATGGGAAAGAATGGGCATGGAGCCTCCAGCTAAGGTTTGGGAAGCCGCTATCAAATACTATCAAAATTACATTTACGACCGCCAACTGGCACCAGGCATGCTGTACAAGGTTGAGAAAGGACAGCTTGTTCCAGTGACGGATGAGGCTGCAGAGGACAGCGTCGAGAGAATTCAAGCTCTATTCACAAGTGAGCCTAAGGAGTTTCTTTCTCCCATCGAGAACTGGGCGAAGCTGCTTGAGTATCCTGTTCCTGAGTTTCGAAGAGTTGCTCTCGACATTGAAGTGGAAACGCCCACATCAGTGATCGAGGGCAAGCTGACTTTTCGTGTGCCCGACCCACGCTTCGCTGATCATCAGGTTTTCTGTGCTTCGTTGGCTGGCTCAGATGGTGTGAAACGTGTTCTGGTTTTAAGGCGTCACGGTGTGCGAGAAGGCACAGTTAAGATTCCTGCAGAGGTTAGTGTGGAATACTGCGACACTGAAAGGGAATTGCTTCAAGGCGTTTTCGACGCTTTGTGGGACTATCCTTTCGTTGTCACTTTCAATGGCGACGACTTCGACCTTCATTACCTCTATCGTAGGGCTGAGAGGCTTGGTTTCAAACGCAGCGAAGTGCCCATTGAGTTGGGCAGAAAAACCTGCCTTCTAGACTATGGCGTGCACATTGATCTCTACAAGTTTTTCTTCAACAGGTCCATACAGATCTACGCTTTTGGACAGAAATACAAGGACGTGACCTTGGATGACATTGGCGCAGCTCTTGTGGACATGACCAAGATTGAATTGACCAAGGGGCTCAATGATTTAACATACACCGAGCTGGCTTGCTACTGTTTGCAAGACGCTGAAATCGCCTTGAAATTGACTACGTTCGACGACGACCTAGTTATGAAGCTTATTCTGGCTATCACGCGGATTAGTCACATGCCAATGGAAGACGTAAGTCGACAAGGTGTGTCTCGTTGGATACGCAATTTCATGCAGTTTGAGCATCGAAAATTGGGCATGTTGATTCCGAATACTGAGGATATTTTGGCTGTTAAAGGCAAGACTGTAACGAAGGCTATTATCAAAGGCAAGAAGTACAAAGGCGCAATCGTGGTTGAACCAGTTCCAGGCGTGCACTTTAACGTAGCTGTGATGGATTTTCCCAGCCTGTACCCGTCGTTGATCAAAGTTTACAACTTGGGTTATCAATCGATTCTGTGCTCACATGAAGAGTGCAGGTCGAACAAGGTTCCAGGCACGCCTCATTGGGTCTGCACTAAACAGAAAGCATTAGAAAGCCTGCTGATTGGTTCGCTTCGTGACCTGCGAGTCAAATGGTACAAATCCAAGGCTCGGGACAAGACTCTGCCAAACGAGCTACGGAGTTGGTACAGCGTCATTCAGGCTGCGCTCAAAGTCATTTTAAACGCGAGTTACGGTGTCTTTGGCGCTGAAACGTTCGACCTGTACTGTCCACCCGTGGCTGAGGCTACGGCTGCATTGGGCAGACACTACATTACACAGATCATCAGCGAAGCGCAGAAACTGGGAATTCAGGTCATCTATGGTGACACGGACAGCATTTTCTTGAAAAATCCGTCAGAAACCCAGATCAGCGCTTTGGCGAAATGGTCTGAGAAAGAACTGCACATGGAACTTGACGTGGACAAACTGTATCGCTACGCTGTTTTCAGCAGCCGCAAGAAGAATTATCTGGGCGTCACGTCGGAAGGCTCGGTTGACGTGAAGGGCTTGACTGGCAAGAAAAAGCACATTCCGCCGTTGATTAAAGAGGCTTTTGATTTGATGAAGAACCGTTTGAGCCAGGTGAAGACGCCGGGCGACTTTGAGGATGCCAAGAAGGAGATTCAGAGCATTATCAGGGATAGCTATCTGAGGCTTAAGCGGCGTGAATGGAAACGAATCGAGGACTTGGCGTTCAACGTAGTTCTAGGCGAGGCGCCGGAACGTTACAATAAAACCGTTCCTCAGCATGTGAGGGCAGCTAAGATCTTGCAGGAGAAGAAATACGAACTGAAAGCAGGCGACTTGATCAGTTTTGTGAAAGTCGTTAAAGAACCGCATGTAAAACCTGTTCAGCTAGCTTCCAGCAACGAGGTGGACGTGGACAAATACGTGGGTTATCTGCAGTCAACGTTCGACCAAGTCTTAGATGCACTTGGCTTAGATTTCAATGAGATAATAGGATTGACGAAACTGGAAAGGTTCATGTAGCCTAGAAGGGACTTTTTCAGAAAACTCTTCAGTGGTTCGGCTTCGTTAGGAAAGCACTTTCAGTCCTCGAGACTTCAACGGTTCAATAATCGCAGGCCTGCTAAATATGGTCAGCAGACCGTAGCCTATGACAGCTATTGCCACCCAACTGCTCAGCGTCAAGCTTATTATCATAGCAGTCCAAGCTGGCAGGGCAAGCCCAAATATGTCGGGCGGCTCAAAAAACAGCGTCAGGTATCCGCCCACTACTACTCCGATCGGTACGCCAGCTGCAAAGCAGGCGAGTAGGCGATGCTTTCTCAGCATCATAACAAGTGTAGCTGCAATAAGATTGGCGATGGGTCCGAAGACCACGTCTATAGGATCTAGGAAGTAGTAAGCGTTCGTCAGAAGCCCGCCTAATGTTACGCCGCCTACAACAGGCCAGCCGAACAGGGCTGAGAGGGCTATGAGGCAATCTGCTACTCGAAGTTGAATCGGACCGTAAATGGACGGGTTTCCAACTGAGATGGCTTGAAGGATATTTATCACAACGTAGAGGCTGGTGAAAACAGCGAATAGGCTTACGTCTCTTGCATCCAATTTCTCATCTCCTACACCCGGGGTTTATATTTTCTGATGTTGGCGGAACGGGTGGAGATGACGCCACTCACCCGCCAAACGCCCAATAATCGTATACTCGTGATTTAAAGCATTTTCTAACAAAATGTGCAGAGCTTTTCGGACGAGGCTGGAACGTTTAGTGTGGATAACTCTTAAATCTCAAGTACGTGGCTGAGAAATGACTCGTGGAGAGGTGACGTAAAATGAATTTGGCTACGTTCTTCCTGGTCTGGTTCGTGGTATTTCTTATTCCTATTCCTCCGACGAGATCTCGCTTCCGGTTCTTGCCTCGTTTGGTGACCGTTCTGATAGGGCTGTTTTTGTTCATGATATTTGCGGCAGCGTTGACGCCGCTCAGCTTGTTCGTGTATTGGCTTGTTTACATTAGGTTGTTCCTCGCTCTATTGGAATACGCTTTCCGATTGGGAAGGAGACAGGCAGTTGAGGAAAAGGAGGAAAGGTTTCAGTATGGAAGTCGACCGCGACTCAAGATATCGGCTCGGGCACGCCCTACAATTATTGCAGCGCTTTTCATCGTGTTTCTCTTGTCGGTTTTTGTGGGAATTGCTTTCACGCAGGTTCAGCGTGTGGGCAACGCGTATTATTTCAAGAGTTTCATTCAGCCGCGGTCAGGGTTGCCGCTTAACGGTTCAATACCGGACAATCGCGTGCGCTTAGTGACAGAGGAGCTGGCTACGTCAGTGGCTAGAAGGCACATGTCGGAGTTTGGGAGCAACGTGAGAGTCATAGACACGCATATTACGAAGACTCTTGACGGGAAACTTGTATGGTTGGCTGTGATAGGCTCAACCAACGTCTTAGCTGAAAACTATGTGAAAGGCTTCATCATAATCGACGCCACCGACCCGGTTGCCATCCCACAAATATTGGATGAAGAATTCCCTGTGGGCGACGGGCTTTGGTGGGACCGCAACATCATATTTCGCTCATACTTAAACGACATCACTTACAGCTATGGCGTAGCCTATCCAACCTGGAACTCTGAGACCAGCGATCTCATGTACGTAGTCGCGCGCTATCAGGTTGGCTTTGACTTGATCCGAAGGTACGCGGGACTCATGGTCTACAACGCTGAGGGCAGAGTTGTTAACACTTACAGCGAGCTTGAGGATGTTCCGGACTGGGCAACTCAAGTGTACGATGAAAACTGGATGGAGCACATGATAAACGAGTGGGGCGCACTTCGAAGAGACGAAGCCTTTGACTACTGGGCAGGCGGCTTATTGTGGATCATACCACCAAGCCGAGATCGTGTCGAAATGTCAGAAGACACGCGGTACATCGTTGACCCGGAAACAGGCAATATCGTCGCGATGGTGATGGTTAACCCAGTTGCGAGTCAAAGAACATTGGCTGGAGTCTTTAAAGCCTCAAAAGAAGGTTTGTTATTCTATGGTTATCAGCAAGAGAAATATATCTCGGGCATAACCGCCGAGGACATAGTTGAGGGAAAACTGCCCAAACCTGCTGCCGGTTTGTACAACGCTGAGATGCCTCTTCTATATCCGATTGAGGTTTCAGAGAACACCTTCAGACTTGCATGGTACGTGCCGATCTATTGGAGAGAGGGAACAGGCACTCCAGACGAGACCATTTTTCTCGAGGGTTTCGCGATAATCGATGCCCTTGACATAAACACTTTTGTCATAAACATTGCTGGTCGCGGACTTACCAGTGAACAAATCGTAAGTTCGACGAGACTTGGTTTCCTACGGCTTTTCGGAGCTGTAGCCTTCGTCGAGCTTCAAACTGTGGTTGAAAGTAAGAATGAATACGTCAGAGACGGTGTAACCCATGTGGTGTTGCAAGTGGCAAACAACACTTATCCGTGGATTGAGGCTACGCCCAATGACCTAACGAGCCTGCAATGGTTTGAACTTCTTGCCACCCAGAAAGACGATGTTATAACTGCAGAAATTGAGAAACGAGGAGAAACCTGGACGATAGTGGGTTTTGACAACCTAGGCATTCCCTGACCGCCCCGCCGGAGAGATCGGCTTCTCTGCAACATTCATATACTGTCGTGCAGCAATTAGACGGTATAATCAACATGAAACGCCGGGTTCAATGATGCCAACCATTAAACGAGAGGAGTGGAGCCGCCATTTCGGCAAGTGGTTCAGGCGTGTTTTGATGAAAGGCGAGATAATGGATTACCGATACCCAGTGAAAGGCATGGCGGTTTGGCTGCCTTACGGCTTCAAGATTCGCAGGAACATGCTACAAGTACTGCGCAGCTTGCTGGATTCCACGGGACATAGTGAAGTATTGTTTCCACTGTTGATTCCTGAGACCTCGTTAGCGAAAGAATCTGAACACATGAAGAATTTCGAGGGGCAAGTGTTCTGGATAACCAGAGGTGGACTGACTCCGTTGGACGTGAAGCTGGCGCTCAGGCCTACGAGCGAAACTGCGATTGCGCCGATGCTTAAGCTTTGGATTCGTTCTCACGCTGACTTACCCATAAAAATGTACCAGATTGTCAATGTGTTCCGATACGAGACGAGGGCAACTCGCCCCTTGATTAGAATGCGTGAGGTCGACAACTTCAAAGAAGCACACACAGTTCATGCGACTGAAAAGGAAGCGGAGGCGCAGGTCAAGGAAGCCATCGGAATCTACCGAGACTTCTTCGACACGATAGGCGTGCCCTACAAGATCACTAAGCGACCTGAATGGGACAAGTTTGCTGGAGCTGAGTATTCGATTGCTTTCGACCAGGTCTTGCCGGATGGCAGAACCTTGCAGAATGGAACTGTGCACAAACTAGGACAGAATTTCTCAAAGGCATTCGATGTAGCCTATGAAACCGAGAAGGGCAGCAGAGAGAACGTTTGGCAGACATGCTATGGGATAAGCGGGCGACCAATTGTTGGCGTGCTCGCAGCTCACGGGGACGACAACGGTGCGGTTTTGCCTCCAACTATTGCGCCTGTTCAGGTCGTCATCATTCCAATTCCGTACAAGGGCATGGAGAAACAGATAAACGAAGCATGTAAAACCCTTGCAGAAAAGCTGAGGAAAGTGGATGTCAGGGTTGAATTTGATCAGCAAGCAGACTTGACTCCGGGTTCAAAATACTATCACTGGGAACTTCGCGGCGTACCCCTTAGAGTTGAAATCGGACCCAGAGATGTCAAGAATGGGCAAGTGACAGTTGTAAGAAGAGACGCATTGCAGAAGCAAACGTGCAAGACGGAGGACGCAGTGAAAGTGATTGAGCAGACGCTCAACGCCATGATGAAAGATATGAAGCAGAAGGCTTGGCAATGGATGAATGAACATGTGCACAGAGCCGGCAACTTGGAAGAAGCTAAGCGATTAACAAGGCGTCGAGTGGGCATTGTTGAAGTTTTGTGGTGCGGCAAATCAGAGTGTGGGCACAAGCTCGGAGATGAATTGAACGTGGATGTGCTGGGGACTCCTGAGGACTTGAAAGAAAAGGTGAAAGGCAACTGCGTTGTCTGCGCAAAGAAAGCTGAGAACATCCTGAGACTTGCAGTAGCCTATTAGATCTGCTGTTAATTGCCGAAGGCGGGAAAATGGAGGATTTTTGAATGCTTCGCTATCGTGCAATAGATGTCAAGAAGGATAAGGGCGAATTGCTTGAATTCCATTGTCGAATCAACTATGAAAGCGAGACTCCTTATGCGCGAACCATATCTTATGAGCAGTACCGTGAGAAATGGTTGACTACTCCACAGCCGCACGATTATCTTTCACATCTTGCCGAGTCAATGAGGGATGAAAGAACAATGGCTGAAATGCTCGACGACGACGGCTCCATTGCTGGTTATCTGTGGGTGACCTTCACTGACGTGCTCGACTACAACATCACGATTGCGGAGATAATGGATATCGCCGTAGTGTCTGATTACCAACAACGCGGCGTTGGGTTAGAGATGTTTAACCACATTGAAGAAGTAGCTCGAGCGAAAGGAGCCGCGCTACTGCGGTCTGATACGGGAATCGCTAACGTAGCATCTCACAGACTGCATGAGAAAGCTGGGTTCAAACCCTACAGAATCCACTACGAGAAGATTATTGGTTGACGCTTGCGCCCATACAAGGTGACTGACACACTTGTTCGCAGAGGAACCTGAGAGGTACTGGGAGATAGCGCTGAAAGAAAGCGCCCACATCATCGTGACCGATGTAGCTTGTCTTAGAAAACGACCCAAAGTTCTCATCATTTGCGGTCAACACAACAAAGTGCTTGCCGAATACATCATGCTGGAATCACAGAGAATTGGGGCACAACCACATCTTTGGGCATTCGATGAAAACTTCTTCCAAAAAAGCCTAGAAGCTACTCGAAAGAATGCAACGTCCCCTGTGCTCAATCATGCGTGCTCACTTGTAGAAAAGTCTAGCGTGGTCATATGGCTGAGTCAATTCGAAGATGTGGAAAGACTTCCAGCAGACGCTCGAAAGGCTGCATATTCGTTTTGGGACACCGTTGAGGAGACAGTGAAATCCAAGCCGCGGCTATTTGTGAATTTACCTTCTCCTACGTACATTCGGGCGATGAAAATAAACTACATGGAGTTTCTTGCAGCCTTCATAAATGGAGTCAAAGTTGACTACAATATACTGCGCGAAACAGGGGTGAACATGGCTTCAAGGCTTGCAGAAAAGGAGACCGTACGTGTCTATCATGCGAATGGCACCGACTTGGAATTCAGCATTGACCACAGGCGTGTAGCGGTTGAGAGTGGAACACTCGAAGATTGCTATTCTGCTGGCAAAGAGTGCAGTATTGATGTTCCAGCTGGTGAAGTGTACGTTGCTCCGGTTGAGACCTCTGCGAATGGTACGCTTGTGGTAGACGAACACAAAGAATACGATTTGAAAAAGCTTAGGCTTCAATTCGAAGACGGACGAATGGTTAACTTCAAGGCACAAGGGCACGTTGAGGCTTTTAAGAAAG
>Ga0315314_1004528_pt1 | contig 10392 bp, 8 predicted proteins | sample TDP9_MG_FD_203631 | JGI IMG/M metagenome (GOLD analysis project Ga0315314, IMG submission 203631) | Freshwater sediment microbial communities from Lake Towuti, South Sulawesi, Indonesia - TDP9 | ecosystem: Environmental > Aquatic > Freshwater > Lake > Sediment | place: Indonesia: South Sulawesi... | reverse complement strand
TTTTGTTTCCTGTAGGGGCTCAATTTATTGAACCCGTTTGTGGAGATTATTGGAGTAGCGAAGCAAAGCTTCGCAATCGTTACGCGGAGCTATCGCTCCGCTTCAAATTAACTTTTCCCACTATTTAGTAAAGACCTCTTTTCTATCCACCTCCTCTCCCCGCTGGGGAGAGGATTGAGGTGAGGGGAGAATGAAAAACTCGTCAGAACCATTTTTTACTTTCTGTAGGGGCTCAATTCATTGAGCCCGCGATTATTCGGGTTCGATGAATCGAACCACCCCTACAAAAGTGTTTTCCGCTCTGGGAACCACTTACTTCTCTTCCCAGATAGGTAAAAAGACAGTAAACTTAGTCCCTTTTCCCACCTCGCTCTGTACAGCTATGTTGCCACCGTGGTCCTTTATTATCCTATAAGCCAGAGATAAGCCCATCCCTGTCCCTTGAGGCCATTTGGTTGTAAAAAATACACCAAATAGCTTATTCAGGTTCTCCTTGGGAATTCCACAACCAGTATCCGAAAGATTTACCTCCACCCTATGGGGATCTTCGTTTCCCACCTTTGCTGAAATGGTCAATTCTCCCTTCTTACCAGCCATTGCCTCGCAGGCATTTATAATCATATTCAACAATGCCTGTTCCAACTGAACACCCATCCCTTTTATCTTTGGCAAATCTTCAGGAATATCTTTATTTACATTAACTCCTCCGTGGGAAATTTGATACTGGGCTAAAACCAGAGCGTCTTCCACTACGGAATTCAGGTCTGTGGCTTCAAAGTCCCTGTCCGAAGGCTTGGCATAGCCCTTTATCCTCTGTACAAGGTCCGCTGCCCTGTGAGCGGTCTCTATTAGTTTCTTCATTCTATCGTCCATCTTCAGTAGAATTTTGCTGTCGCCTTCGGGAAGATTTTCCCGCTGGAGCCAATCATTTATATCCATAACGCACAACTGACATCCCGCACTAATAATTCCCAAAGGATTATCTATCTGATGGGCAAAGCCAGTAGCTAATTCACCAATGGAAGAGAGTTTTGCCGCCTGAAGCATTGTCGCCTGAGCTTCCTTAAGCTCCTGATAGAATTGAGCATTCTCAATCGCCAAAGCAGCCTGCCCGGACAGAATCCTGAACATATTCAAATCATCAGGCGTATAGATTTGTTTAGAACGCTTTGTACCCAACGCCAAAAAGGCAACCAGCTCTCTGCCAATAAAAGCAGGTAATAGTATAGCTGCTCCCATACTTCTCAATTGTGCTTTCACTTCTTTTAGGTGTTCAGGCTCACTGGTCTCAAAATGGCTGATAACTTCCTCTACCAAAAGAGGTCCTATATCTCTACTTCTGTATAACATCTGAATTAAAGGAGAATCCTTAGACAGAGAATCTCCAAGCTGCCTTCTTCTCTCCTTCCCATAGCGCACCTCCCGCACATATTCATTCGTTTTCTTATCCAATAAATAGATGCGGGCATGACTGATACCGATCTCCTTCGTTACCCTACGAATAATCAAAACCAGAAGCTGTCGCAGGTCCTTGGTCAAAGTCATCTGCTTTGCCAGTGCAATCAGATTCTCCTGGTATATCTGACGTTCTTTGAACAGAGTAGCTTCGGTTTTTCGCCGTATAAAACCATAAATCGCCGGACCTAAACTAGCCAGAATAAGTGCCATGCCAACAGGCACAAGCCCCCAATTTTCGCCTATTTTGTCAGAAAGGTAAGTTCTACCCCAGAACCACACCAGTATCGGACTACCAAGAACAAAGGCATATACCACAGCAAATACGCTACCCTTAGTAATAGCCACATTGATGTCCATCAAACGATAAGTAACAATAGCATAAGTTGTCAACCCTCCAAAGAAAAGAATCCCATAGATGCCCAGTCTGGATATTGTTATTGAAAGAGTAATTATCTGACTTAAAACCAAATTTATAAATAAAGCTGGGAAGGCCGAGAGAGAAAGCCCTAACAACACATAAGAGACCTGAACTTTGGGAATGCCCGATAATTTCCTCCATTTTATGACTAAGTTAGTACATCCTACTGCTATATATCCAAAAAGACAAAAAGCATATATCCAGAATAAGTAACCCCTTCCAAACTGTAATTGCAGTCTACCTCTATAAGTCCCAATATCTTTAACGATGAGATGGGAAAAAGAAACGACAGCAAGAAATGCTACTGGAATAAAAACGATGTACTCCTTGATTTTCCAACGAGGGGAAGGACTGGGAAAGTTTACGCAAAAGAGAAGAAAGAAATAGGCAAGAATTGCCGCAGAGGCAAAATCCAGCCTTAGCAAGAATGAAGCACCTGTAGGATTCCAGACCTCGCTTTCTAAAAAGTTGGATGCTGCCCAAATAGCTGCGCACAACACCATACTAGCGAAAAGCTTATTTACCTTGCCGCGAGGATTACTGAAGTAACCTAATCCACCAAGAGCTAAAAGTGACATTATTACAAAGAGAACAAGAACGACATCTATCATTCCTCCTCACCTCTTATCCAAGATTTCTCTCCAACTACTCTTACAGTCACAGTCAATGTTGTCAAAAATATCTATCTCATGACTTTGTTTATATCTATTGAACAAACTAGTTATCTTTGAGGAACATTTCTCACAATTGTAAGGAGTAGCGATAGGGGGTGGTTCGTCTGTAAAATCTCCAACATTGACAATCCCCAATTGATATGTTGCTTTTAGAACTTCAATGACACTCCAGAGCCAAGGTGGGCGAAAATCACCTTCCCTATAAACTTCTTCCATCCTGGTTCCTCTCTGTACCAGAGCCGCTTCCAGGGTAACCTCATTCGAGCCGACTTGAAAAGCGTAGTCGGTAGTCCGGATAGCTTCCAAAATTGCTTCTCGTTCAGTAATGTAGAGAGGTTTAATAAATACATAAGTTAAGACTTTTACTCCATTATCCCTCAGAAGCATTACAGCTTTTTCAAAATCTTTCTTTGATAGACCCTTATTTACACACTTTTCTCTTATGTCATCATTTACACATTCCAGTCCCAGACCAACTTTAAGCTTCTTCTCTCGTAATTTTGAAACTAATAGACTAATTTTTTCTTCGGTCACAAATTCTGGCCTCGATTCTACAAAAAGTACTTTAATGCTCGGTATACTACTTACATCTTCACAAATCTCCAACTGAACCTCTAAAGGGACCTCATCATTGTTTAGAAAGCTGCCACCATTATAAATAGTCAAGTTCTCAGCTGTTTCTCCTGAAACCATAGACTTTGAGACCTTGTAGATTTCGATTAACTCTCCCGGAGAGATTCTCATATCTTTAGTAATTTCATCAATTCTGGATTTAAAACCACACATAAAGCACCCGCCATGCTCGCTCTTTGCCCACGAACACCCAGAGCCTGGAAAAAGTAACACCCATCTATTAATTGGTTTCCTCAAAGCACTATCGTAAATTCTATCAACATATGAAAAAGTCAAATTAAATTTATTAGCAATTAGAGATATCCAATCATCCACTATTTGTATCTCCTGATTACTTTAAAGGAAGATGATATTAATTGAGTCCAAAAAGGGAAAAGCTCCGTTAGGTCTAAAAAAGGATTCTCCCAGACCACAAGAATTCCGTAATCCAGGCTTTCTGGGTCTTTTATATACCCTGGAATAATTCGTACAGGCCTTAGTCCTACGCTCTGGTATATTCCCAGTTCTGGGTCTAAAAGTCTCCCTGTTCTTGTCTTCGCTTTAATATATTTCTCAACAGGCATTTTAGGAGCATATTTATGATACCTGGGAATCCTACTGCCAAATACTCCTTGTTTAAGCCCATATTTAATAACCAATTTTCCTGTCGCTTCAAGAAGAGGAACAGCTACCGTTTTTTGTGCACGAGTAGATACGCTTAGACTCACCCCGTATAGTGTATCTCCATTTGGATTGTGTGTTTTCCTAATGTAGCCGTGGTCTGTAGCCTGCTGCCAGGAGAAGGAAGAACTTCGGATGTTATAGTCCAAGATTTCCGTAACTACAAATCCTTGTATTTCCCCATCCATCACCGCACATAAGAATCCCTCAGGGAAAGTTTCTAACCTGGAACGAAACATTTCCTTTGTTGCCCGTAAACCCTCTGGCCAAGCTTCCTTTTCTATCCGAAGAATTTCCCTTATATCTCTGGACTGGCCTTGCCTAATTTTTAAGCCTCGCTCCTCTCCTCTCTGCTTACTCCCTCTTTTCCGCATCAACTCAGAGTCAGATATAATTGAAGGATACTCATCAGATAATCCCAAGAAGTATAGGCCAGACAAAAATTTATCCCTTTTAGGCGAAAAACCAGACCAAGTTACTAGCACTTTTGCTCTTATTGGAGGTGAATGAGAAGACAGACTCAGGTAAATATTGGCAATCGCACCACATGGAAAAGATTCTTTTGAAGCCACTAATAAACCTTTATCACTTATATTGTGTGTCTCTCCTTTTATTTTTGATATAGTTTTACGAATCGGAGAGATAACTTCTAATTCGACAGGGAAAGCAATAATAGACCGTTTAGAGATTCTTCTGTCAGGAGCAACTCTCCTGTCCACAAAATCAATCCTTCGTGAAATTCCTCTTTTTGAAGATACTCGCCTGTCAACAGCAATAATCCCCGAAAAGATTTTCTCTTCAGGCCCTAAATTCCCCATCAGAATTCCCCTTTATGTAATATTGTAGGCCTTCCATAGAGAAAATAATCTATTTTTTCCTATTCGCTACTACAAATAAGACAATCAATTTTTTACTTATTCGCCTTCTGCTTAGACCTCTGCCCGCTTGGCTCCCTCTGCGACCAGAGAGTTACTCTCCCCTTCCCTTGACTTACCCACTGATTTGTCACTTGTGGAGTCCCGCAGAGAACGTTTGCGGGAAGCACCAGCGGGATTATAAAAAGCCTTTTGTAAAATTTGGGGTGGATGACGGGATTCGAACCCGCAACCACATGGGCCACAGCCATGTGCTCTAACCATTGAGCTACACCCACCACCAAGCACCCTCGGTCCGACTTGAACGGACAACCAACGGCTTAGAAGGCCGCTGCTCTATCCAATTGAGCTACGAGGGCATATTAATTATAGCGCTCTTGCTTATTATAGACTGCTAATCACCCTCCTCAGTTTGGCTTGTACCTGCTTCGCCACATCCCGAAGCCTGGGATTCTCAATAGCTTGCATAGATGCAACAGGGTCTATCGCTGCTACTTCTATCCTCCGGTCGGAAATTTCCTGTACGACCACGTTGCAAGGTAACATTAACCCGATCTTGTCCTCTGCCTGTAGTGCCTGGTAGGCAAAGGGCGGGTTGCATGCGCCGAGGATTCTATATTTCTTGAAATCCACATTCAGTTTCTTCTTCAGGGTTTCCTTGACATCTATGTCTGTAAGTATGCCAAAACCCTCTTTTTTCAACTCCTCAGTCACTCTGGCAATAGCTTCATCAAACGAAACATTCAATATTTTGCTAAAGTAATAACTCATATAAACTCCCCTTCCCCAAATCTTCTTACTTTACCTATCGTAAATACGCTACTTCAAAAATGGCTGCTGTTCCTATTTTTATTTTGGTCGGGGCGACTGGATTTGAACCAGCGACCTCTTGCTCCCAAAGCAAGCGCGCTAAACCAACTGCGCCACGCCCCGCCAGGAGAAATTTTACCACCTTTAGAGAAATCCTGTCAATGAGGAAAAGCAAATCTTCGCTCTGCAGCTAGAAACAGAAGCTATTGTCGGGCTCAATGAATTGAGCCCCTACAATACAAAGAAGGCAAAGCTTCGCTCTGCAGCTAGAAACAGAAGCTATTGTCGGGCTCAATGAATTGAGCCCCTACAATACAAAGAAGGCAAAGCTTCGCTTTGCAGCTACAAACAGAAGCTATTGTCGGGCTCAATGAATTGAGCCCCTACAATACAAGGAAGGCAAAGCTTCGCTTTGCAGCTACAAACAGAAGCTATTGTCGGGCTCAATGAATTGAGCCCCTACAATACAAAGGAGGCAAAGCTTTCGCTTTGCTGCTACAATTTATTAATTATTTTTTTAATCTTAGCCAGAGCCTGGGCTCGATGGCTTATTCTGTTCTTTATATCTTCTCCCAGTTCAGCAAAAGTCTTTCCATATTCTGGCACAATAAACAGGGGGTCATAGCCAAAACCGCTCTTTCCTTTCATCTCAAAAGCAATTATCCCTTCACGTACGCCCTCACAGGATACCACTTCACCGTCGGGCCTGGCTAAAGCAGCTACACATCTGAATTTGGCTCTCCTCTCTTCCAGAGGTAGTCTCTCCATAAGCTTCAAGAGCTTCCTGTTATTATTTTCATAGGTGGCATTATCGCCAGCAAATCTCGCTGAATGTACTCCCGGAGCTCCGCCTAAAGCATCTACTTCCAGACCTGTATCTTCAGCTAAAGAAAGCTTCTTCGTATACTGCGAGACTACCAACGCCTTCTTCTTAGCATTTGCTTCCAGAGTTTCCCCATCCTCCACAACTTCCGGGCATCGGGGAAAATCTTCCAGGGAGAGGAACCTGGCATTCGTATCATTAAGTATCTTCTTAATCTCTCTAATCTTGTCGCGATTTCGAGTGGCAAGCACAATTTCAAACATACCATCCCTATCTATTTTAAATCTCCTAAGATTTCCTTTTCAATTGCTATCAATTCTCCAATGCCCATACGAGCAAGTCCCAGCATTTCCAGTAACTTCTTTTCAGGAAAGGCTGCTTCTTCGCCGGTAGCCTGAACTTCCACGAGGTCTCCACTTCCAGTCATAACCACATTCATATCGACTTCAGCAGAACTATCTTCCTGAAAAGTTAAATCTAAAAGCGTACTCCCTTTCACTATCCCCACGCTTATCGCAGCCAGGTAATCTTTTACTGGAAAGGAAGCAATCTTCTTATCTTTTTTCATCTTTCGTATTGCATCGACCAGAGCAATGAAACCTCCTGTTATGGCAACTGTCCGCGTGCCTCCATCAGCCTGCAAGACATCACAATCAATAATTATTGTCCGCTCCCCAAGCAATTTTAAATCTACAACGGCGCGAAGGGAACGACCTATAAGCCTCTGAATTTCCTGGGTGCGGCCAGACAACTTGAACCTCTCCCTTTCTGAGCGGGTATTTGTCGCTCTGGGCAGCATCGCATATTCAGCAGTTACCCAACCGCTACTCGTATCGTGCAAGTGCGGAGGAACTTTCTCCTCTACAGAGGCGTTGCAGATTATTTTTGTTCCACCTGCTTCTACCAGACAAGACCCTTCAGCATACTTCAGATAGTTCCGGGTTATCTTTACTGGACGAATCTTATGGTCCTGCCTTCCATCATCACGCATCGGTTTTACTCCTTGACTAACTTTAAGTTTGTTCGTAACTTATCTATTGTAATCTCGTATTCTTCTTTCTGTTTCTTTATCTTCTCCACAACCGGAGGAGGAGCCTTCGTCAGAAAATTCTTATTTTCCAATTTATTGTTGATTCTGCTTAGTTCGAGTTCTATCTTCTCGATTTCCTTACTTAGCCTTTCTACTTCTCGAGAAATGTCAATCATTCCCTTTAAAGGAACATAAACCTCAACATCACCAACTACCGATGTGGCACACTCTTCTGGTTTGGTAAGATTTTTGTCAACCATAACTTCTTTCGACTTCGCTAAACTCTTGATATAGGGAATGTGTTCATTCAGGAGTTCCTTCTCTTTTCTTTTAGACGGCTTAATTAGCACTTCCACCATCTTATCGTGTGGAATTCTCATTATGCTCCGCACATTTCTTACCTGGGAGATTATATCTATAACCAATTCCATCTTCTCTACGGCTTCCTCATCCCTCTCCTCCCTTCTGGGAAGGGGACAGGAAGCAATCATTATAGATTCCTCTCTACTTGCAGGCGAGATGCGATTTAACAGATGCCATATCTCTTCGGTAATAAATGGCATTATTGGATGGAGTAACTTTAGAGTTCCCTCAAGCACACAAGCAAGCACAAATTGAGCCACTTCTCGCTCGCTCGTTTCCTCGCCATAAAGTCTCATCTTGGCTAGTTCCAGATACCAATCACAGAACTTACTCCAGATAAATTCATAGAGGAGCCTCGCTGCCTTGTTTATATCATATTCCTCAAAGGCAGTGGTGACCTCTTCTATCGCCCGATTATACTGGTCAAAAATCCATCTATCTGCTAAAGTGAACCTTTCCCTCACAGGCTCAATTTTGACTGAGCTCAAGTTAGACCCTTCCAGATTCATAAGCACCAGCCGTGAGCCATTCCATATCTTATTAGCAAAATTTCTTCCCGCCACAAAATTCTCTTCAGAAAGCTGAATGTCCCTTCCCATTACCCCACCACAAGCCATAGCAAACCTCAGGGCATCAGTTCCATATTTCTCAATAGTTTCTAACGGGTCGATGACATTCCCGATAGACTTACTCATCTTTCTCCCCTTGACATCGCGCACTATGCCATGAATGAATACATCAGAAAACGGAATATCGTCCATCAGTGTCACTCCCATCATAACCATTCTGGCCACCCAGAGGTATAGAATCTCGTGTCCTGTGACCAGAACAGAGGTGGGATAGTAGTATTCAAGGTCATCGATTACCTTCTCGCTTTTTGATTTATTGGAAACCCTGCCTTCTACTTTTGGCCAGCCGAAAGTGGAGAAGGGCCAAAGAGCTGAGGAGAACCAGGTATCCAGGACATCTGGGTCCTGGATAAGATTATTACTGCCACACCCTGGACATTTTTCCGGTCTTTCTATCGCTGCAATGGCCGCACACCCTTTCTGGCAATACCATACGGGAATCCTATGCCCCCACCAGATTTGACGGCTAATACACCAGTCATGAAGGTCTTTAAGCCAGTCCAAATATGGTTTAGTCCAGCTTTCGGGAATAAAACGGACTCTTTTCTGTTTCGTAACTCCAATTGCTCTTCTTGCCATCTCTCCTGTCTTCAGATACCACTGTTCGGACACAAGCGGTTCCAGAATAGTCTGGCAGCGGTAACAATGGCCAATCGAGTAATTGTAATCCTCAATCTTTTCCAGGTATCCTTTCTCCCTTAGTTCCTCTACTAATTCTCTCCGGCACTCAAACCTATCCATTCCTTGATACTTTCCAGAGGCTTCACTCATCCTGCCCTGTTCATTAATAACCTTCACCCTCGGCAAGTTGTGCCTTTGGGCTATTTTGAAATCATCCGGGTCATGTGCAGGGGTCACCTTCACCGCCCCACTACCAAAAGCAGAATCTACGAATTTATCAGCAACAATGGGAATGGGTCGGTCCATAATTGGCAATATGACTTCGCTTCCAATTAATTCTTTATACCTTTTATCCTTCGGGTGAACAGCAATAGCCGTATCCCCCAACATCGTTTCAGGTCGCGTCGTAGCCACCAGAACAAAACGAGCAACTTTCGAACTTCTCAGTGGATACTTCACGTACCATAACTTTCCCCTAACCTCCTCATGCTCCACTTCGATATCTGAAAGAGCAGTCTGGCACCTGGGACACCAGTTGACAATGTACTCACCCCTATAGATCAACCCCTTTCCATAGAGATAAACAAAAGCCTCCAGGACAGCCCTTTCACAAACAGCATCCATAGTGAATCGAGTGCGCTCCCAGTCACAAGAACAGCCCAGCCTCTTCAACTGTTCAAGAATTGTATCCCCCACTTCCCTACGCCATTCCCACATCTTTTCGAGGAATTTCTCTCTCCCCAACTTCTGTCTGGTTAAGCCCTGGGAAAGAAGCTCCTTCTCCACCACATTCTGGGTGGCAATTCCTCCGTGGTCGGTTCCAGGCAACCAGAGCGCGTTATATCCCTGCATTCGTTTTAGTCGAATTAGAATGTCCTGCAAAATATTATTCAAAGCATGCCCCATATGGAGGGAGCCAGTAATATTGGGAGGCGGAATAACTATGGTATAGGCTCTCATATCAGGTCTGGGTTCGCTGTGAAAATATTTCCTCTCCAGCCAGAAGTCATACCATTTCTTCTCTATAATCTTTGGGTTATACCTTGTTGAAATTTCCACTTTAGGACCTATGAAACAAATTAGTTGATTCTTTTTTAATTTTTTATTTTACCACATTTACAGATGAAATGCAAACAAAAACTCAATTCCTGATGTGTAACTTAGAAACCGAACATTCGGGAACGCAGAAACCGAACATCGGGAATAAGAAAGTGAACACTAATAAAATATTTTGTAGTGGAGGGCTTTGTGCTCATAATGGTTTTGGTCGCGTAGGGGCGACCGAAATTTATCCCGATGTATCGGGATGGTCGCCCAAGGGTTTGTCCCCGTCCCGATAAATCGGGACGGCCATAAACCCCGTTAGAAATGGATGTTAGAAATCCTCTCGGGGGAATT
>Ga0315314_1004527_pt1 | contig 10392 bp, 10 predicted proteins | sample TDP9_MG_FD_203631 | JGI IMG/M metagenome (GOLD analysis project Ga0315314, IMG submission 203631) | Freshwater sediment microbial communities from Lake Towuti, South Sulawesi, Indonesia - TDP9 | ecosystem: Environmental > Aquatic > Freshwater > Lake > Sediment | place: Indonesia: South Sulawesi... | reverse complement strand
AGCACAACTGGATGGATTACCTTTAAGCCCAAATTTTCCGCTGCCTCAATACAGACCCCTTTATTCGAGCCCCAGCAAATAAGAGCGCTTGAGGAATTCTTATTACCATAAATTTTTACTGTCTCATATTTCTCCAATTCTTTCATCAAATATTGGCCTTTGCGAAGGCGTTTATCCTGCATATTTTTTATCTCTCGGGCTTCCTCAGTAGTTATCCCAAACTCATCATGCGCGTAACTATCCACTTTTACAATCGCCTCTTTGTCTGAAACAAAACTTAAAGGGGAGACTCCTGTTTCTGTATCCAGATATCTTTTATAGGACTCTTTTCTGTCCCACAAGATGGGATTCTCCTCTTCCAGCTCCCCTATTAAATCTGTATCAAAACTATAAACCCCTTCACATAAACTTTTATCGGCCAAAATGATAGATGGTATCTGATACTTCCAGGAAGTATTTAAGGCAACACAAGACCAGAAATATGCCTCTTCCACATCTCCTGGAGAAAGGACAAATCTCGGAAATTCTCCCTGCCCGGCATTTAACACAAAATGTAAATCTGATTGAGCAGTATGAGTTGGAACTCCTGTACTCGGACCAGGCCTCTGGCCAACAAGAATAACTATGGGTAATTCTGCCATGCCGGCTAAACTTAAACCTTCAGTCATCAAACAGAATCCCCCTCCCGAAGTACCTACTGCTACTCTTTCTCCCGCATACGAAAACCCCAAAGCCATCAAGATTACGGCAATTTCACTTTCGGGATGGATAACTTTCAAAGAAAAATCATCAGCACTGCCGGCAAGAAAATGTAAGAGACTTGAAGAAGGGGTCATCGGATAAGCAATATAAGCCTTAAGGCCACCCTTAATAAGGCCCAGACCTATAGCTTCATTGCCAGTAAGTACAGGCAGGCTACTGTTGGGCAAGGTTTCTATTTTAACAAACTCTTTAGCCTGGTTATATGCCCGAAGAGCAACCTTTAAATTTAAATCTATCTGTTTAGGAATGTTCTTTTTAAACACCCTCTCTAAAATATTCCATTCTAACCCTGTGGCTTTGCAGAAGCCTCCAATGATGCAAGAATTACGCATTACGACTGGCGCATCTTCCTCTTTAAGTATTCTTTCCAAAGGAAGCCCCAACGCTTGCCTGCCGGCGGGCAGACTTTCTGATTTTACCAGGTCAGAGTCATAGATTATAAAAGTAGTCTCTTTAAATCTATCTTTATGAAAATCGACACAATCTTGATTTAAGGCAAGGAGAAAATCTACCTTGTTCAGGTGGGTGGCTATCTTATTCTTTGATGCCCTGATAATGGAAAAAGTATGTCCCCCTCTTATAATAGAAGGATAGTCACGGTATATATACAGGCGATAGCCGAGTTGATTTAAGATACGGGCAATAATCAAGCCCGCCTTATCTATACCATCCCCTGCTTTTCCACCAATAAGAATAGAAAAATCATCCATTAACTAATCCCCACGACTCTGTTATAAACCTGCCTCTTTTATAACTCTTCTTATTGCATCTGCGGATTTTTTAAATGCCTGCTTTTCCTCCGGGTCGAGCTCTATCTTCAAAACTTCTCTTACACCTTCTTTGTCAATTACAGCAGGAAGACTTAAATATACATCATTTATCCCTAAATAATCCTCAACTAAGGACGAGATAGGCAAAATAGATTTCTCATCATTAATAATTGCCTCGGTTATCCTCACCAGAGCCAGACCTATCCCGTAAGAAGTCTCTTGCTTTCTTTCGATTATTTCATATCCCGAATCTCTCACTTCAATAAAGATTTCGTTAAGTTCTTTATCGCCCTGGCAGGTTGAACTATTCTTGCAAACGAGGCAGTAGTCCTTAAATAAGACTCCACCAATCATTGCCCTGCTCCAGACGGGAAATTCGCTATCTCCGTGTTCGCCTAAAACATGGGCATGGATGTTTCGAGAGTCAACCTTGCAGTTGTTGCTCAAAAGAAATCTAAATCTCGCTGTATCCAAAACTGTTCCTGAACCAATCACCTTATTTGCTGACTTTGAAGACAATTTATAAGCAGCATAGGAAAGGACGTCCACGGGATTAGTAACAATTAAAAAGATGGCAGAGGAGGCATGCTTTACAATTTCAGGGATTATTTTTCTGTAAAGTTCCACATTGTCTTTTGCCAGGTCAAGTCGGGTTTGACCCGGTCTATTTTTTCTCCCGGCAGTGATTACGACTAAATCTGAATTTTTTATGTCAGAGTAATCTCCAGCAATAATATCCACGGGCGAGATATAAGGAGCACCGTGGGAGAGGTCCATAACTTCCCCCTCTAATCTTTTCCTATCAACATCCACAAGGACAATTTGGCGCACCACGCCTTTTAAGATCAAGGCATAGGCATAACGCATACCTACATTCCCACAACCGATAATAGAAACCTTCGGTTCTAATTCAGCCATTTTTCATTTCTCTTTCATTTTTCTTAATATCTCTCTACAAAACGCGGGCAAATCATGAGGATTGCGGGAGGTTATCAGATTGTCATCAACAACAACTTCCTTATCGATAAACTTTCCTCCAGCATTTACCAGGTCATCTTTTATAGAGTAAAAACCGGTTACCTTCTTACCCTTCAATATCCCTGCTGATGCCAGAACCCAGCCTCCGTGACAGATAGCGGCAACGAGTCTGTTTTTCTTGTACATTTCCCTTACAAAGTTGTTTACTTCTTCATATCTTCTCAAAATATCAGGAGCATATCCTCCGGGGATAATTACTCCTGAAAAATCTTCCACCCTTGCCTTTTTTATAGAGAGCTCTTCCTCTGCAGGGTAGCCTTCCTTACTTTTATATTCCTTTTTACTCCCTGTTCCTACAAGAAGAGTTTCTATGCCATCTTCTCGAAGACGCAGATAGGGATACCACACCTCTAAAACCTGATAATTATCCTCAACCAGAATGGCTACTTTCATACATAAATCTCCTTAAATCATCCTGAACAAGCTTTAGCCCTTAAACCGAAAAAACGGAAGTATCGCAGGAAATGCGCTAAAAAGAGACGAACTCTTTTTAAGGCGCCTCATTTCAAAATCGTTATTTTGCCAGGCAAAGGTAGGTCTAATCTGGCGGATATTTTTTGCCGGAAGCAGTTACCTTAATCAGCCTCAACCTTAATATCCTCTAACCCTTCCCAGAGGCCATATAGATTACACTTTGCCCGGCCCTTTAATGGACCCCGGGCGTGAGTGAGTCTAACAAGAATAGTCACTTTGGGGTGACTCAGCGAACCAGATAGAGACACCCTTTCCTTCTGGTTTCATTTTTTATACAGCGACGACCTCTTTCACCTCAGGCACTTCTTCTTTTATTGCCTTCTCTATCCCCACCTTGAGCGTCATCTGGCTCAGCGGACATCCGCGACAGGCGCCAGTCAATCTTATCTTGACTACGCCCTCAGAAGTCACCTCTACCAACTCGACATCTCCACCATCTTCCTGAAGCCAGGGTCTTATTTTATTTAAAGCAGCCTCAACTTTCTCTTTCATAGAATCCCCCTTCTTTTTTCTCCTCCGTTTTCAATCTTTGGGGATTTACCTTCATCCCAGACCTCACATTCCATTTCAAATTCTATTACTCCGTTCAGGGTTGCCTGTAATGAATCAATCAATATTACAAGAACTATCTGTTATCATATGCCTTCAAACATAGCTTGTCAAGTACATTTTTTGAGATTCCCGAAAAAGTCAGAAAATCTCTGATTTCACAGATGAAAGAGTCTCTAAGGACTTTTTCAGAGACCTTTTGGATTTTTGAATCGTTGGTGGGACTATAGGGGCGTGGTCTGAATTAATTTAGGATCGGCTCCGAATATTGGACGAAGTTTGGCCTTCGACGTTAACCTACAGTTTTAAGCTCAGCTTTGGAAATAGATTCTTCCGTTTTCTTATGATTATTCGCTGTTTGAATTCCCAAACGCTGTTCAGCTGCCTTTAGAATCTCCTCTATCATTTCAGCGTACGACATTCCTGCAATCTTAGCCATCTTCGCCAGATGCCCATCCCAGCACCATCCTGGATTGGGATTCACCTCAAGTAGTCTGGGATTACCTTCTGAATCGAGTCTCCAATCAAATCGGCAATAATCTCTGCACTCCAGCCTCTCAAACAACTTCAAACAATGTTCCACAATAAATTTCTCCGTATCCTCCGGTAACTGGGCAGGAATAGATTTGATGTTCCAGTAAGGTGAATCAGGAAGCCATTTTGCCTCATATCCACATATTCTGGGAAGTTCCGGTGGGAGTACCGAGTAATCTTCCTCAATGATGGGTAATACTTTGTAAGATTCAGGTGGATTGCCTATTATTCCTATGCTTAAGTCTTTTCCTGTTAGAAATTCTTCGACAATAATGGGTTTATCATAACCAAATTTTTGCCTAATTTCTGAGATGGCATTTATAAGTTCTTCAATATTACTGGCAACACTTCTCTGGGTTATCCCAAAACTGGAATCACCAAAGTTGGGTTTTACAATAACAGGAAATCCAAAAGGAAGTTCGAAAATGGAGTCTTCTGGTTTTATAAAGAAAGCCTCAGGCACTGGAATCCCCATCTCTTTGGCAATTCCACGCACAAGTGATTTATCATAACAATAAACGAGGGACTGAGGCCCTGAACCCGTGTATGGAATACCCAGCATCTCCAGTAAAGAGGGTATATGAAGTTCTTTTCCAGCATCGTTATTGTAGCCTTCATCGCATAAATTAAAAACAAAATCTATTTTCAGTTTTGCCAAGTCATTGATTAAAGTATCATGATTATCAAGATATATAAACTGATAGCCTCCCAGATTCCTTAATGCATCTTGCAGTTGGTCAATTGTGTAAAAGTCATCATCATCAAAAACATGTAACGGCTTCAAAGGATCGGGTTTCGTTGGGTCACCTAAAACAACAGCAACATCGGTTGCCATCTCTTTTTTCTTCTTGAAAGGCGTCCATTCTTTTCTAACTAAAGCTGTGGCAATTATCCGTCTCTCCATCATTCCCAAATCTTGATCCCTCTGAGAATCCGGCGATATTTCTCCATGAAAAACAACATCACTGAATCCGGCTGTTTTCAACAGCTCTGCCACTCTATCACGGGTATAAAGTCTCACTGAATAAAATTGGTCCGCAATAATACCCCTTTCTACATGAGTTACCAATTCTCTCGAAATCAAATGCTGCTTGTCCAGTGAAAGGGAGCGTTCCCTACAGACAAAATACTTTTTACCTGTCCATTCCCAGGACCTGGGCTGAAAGTTTTCCCTCAGGTATTCCCCATCTGCAACATCTATTAAAAGCTTACCCCACGGTTTTAAAACTTTAAAAACCCCCTTAAGCACTCTCAAATCATCCTGTAGCGTTTCGAAATAGCCAAAACTATTTCCCAATACCATCACCACATCAAAATTATCAGGGAGGTATGGGAGTTTTCTAGCATCGCCTTCTCTAAATTTAACATCTAATAAGCCTTCTTTTTTTGCTCTTCCTTTTGCTTTCTGTATCAGGTAGTGGGAACGGTCTATACCTTCTATATACCTGAATCCCCGCCGGGCTAATTCTAAAGAATGGCGACCCTGACCGCAACAAAGGTCTAAAACAATATCTTCTGCTGAGAGTTTCAAAATCTCTGAAAACAGGTCAACCTCCTGTTCGGTGATATTGTGGTCTTCTATAACATCCGAGTCAGTCATAAGGTATATAGAATTGAATATAGTTTTCCACCATTCAGGATTTACATGTTCTTCAAGATTCAGAACAGGGCCTAGTAAACCTTTTCTACTTTTCTCCTTTTTGTAATGCTGTACTGTCTTATCTTCGATTGTTTTACTACTCAATATCTTTCCCTCCTCTGTGGGAGCAGGATATCTAAAACATCATCTTGGATTACCCCTAAGAAGTCTTATATTCTTAGGTTATACATAATCCAATCTAAATGTTTTAATGAAAAACGAAAATTCACTCCCCTAATCCGAAGTAACTCACTCTTCGGTTTCTTCTTTAGACCAATTGTAATTGCTGTTTTATTCCTCTAATTCTCCGGGTTCCTCCTCCATTTCCTCTGTACCTTCAGATTCTTCAGCCTCTTCTTCGGTAGGAGTTTCCGTTTCCGTTCCCTCTTCCCCAATTTCTTGTTCAACCTCTTCCTTTGCTGGAGCCTTAGTCTCCTTTTTTGCACATCCTGTCAATCCTGTTAGCCCCAAGACCATAGCCAAAATCACGATGGCTATCCAAAATTTTCTCATTTTAGACCTCCCTTATCTTTCTCAAATATTTCCGTTTCCGATAATCCATTTATATATTTATATGATATTATAATTTGTGAAAAAAAATTGTCAAGATATTTTTTGCCGGTCTCCGAAAAAGTTTTACTCTTGGTCTGTCATTGCCACGCCCCTTCGGGGCTCGCAACGACTCCGTCGGTTTGCCACGGCTTCGCCTCGCAACCGCTTTGCTCCTCGCAAAGACATGTGGTGGGGCTTTTTCAGAGACCTTTTTGCTACGAATTAATTATTTAGGGTCCTGGGTCTAACAGGATTGACAGGATGTGCAAAAAAGGAGACTAACGCTCCAGTAAAGGAAGAGGTTGAAGAGGAAGTTGGGGAAGACGAAACGGAAACTACCACCTAAGAAATAGTGCGTAGCTTAACACGAGGGCTTTAATATAATTCCTGCTATCACCTTGATATCTTTAATATCTTGTATCTCAAAATTCCTGCAGGTACTTTAATCTCAACTATCTCATTTTCCTTATGTCCTAATAATCCTTTACCTACGGGGGACGATATAGAAATCTTGCCCTGGCTGAAATCAGCCTCAAGTTCTGCGACCAGAGTATATCGCAGTTCCTCTCCTGAACCTAAATCTTTTAGTTTAACTGTTGCCCCTATTCGCACTTCATCTATAGGGATATTCTCGTCATCAATAATTCGTGCGCGAATTAACTTCTTTTCTAATTCAGCAATACGCATTTCGTTTTGGGCTTGGGCTTCTTTGGCTGCATCGTATTCAGCATTTTCACTTAAATCTCCATGGGCTATGGCTTCGTTGAGTTCTTCGATAATCTCTCTTCGGCGAACCGTCTTTAAATATTCCAGTTGCTCTCTCAACTTCTCATAACCCTGTCGAGTTAAATGGATATCTTCTGGTCTCATTCTCACATAAAGAAAATTCTCTCAGGATTGGCAGCGCTTTTCCAAGTCCTTATCTAATATAAAGACCTCCATACGCTCGCCTGTCTCTGCATTAAAAGTTGAGTGAATATCAATCACTTCTGCATTGGTTAAGTTTTCAATCAATGCTTCTAAAAGGGGCTTTGCTTTCTCTATGAGTTTTCCTTTTAACTCTTTTATCAACTTCACTCCCTGTTGATTCTTGACCATATGTCTTTCTGCTGGGGGCAAGACACCTTTGAATCTAACTATTATTGTGTCCCCCACCACCTGTGTAATCACCGCCTGTGCCTCCTCACCCATCTCCTCTTTTAAGAATTTGGCCATCGCCTCACTGACTATGGACTCAATCTCCTGTTTCGATTTACCATCCACCTTTGGCTCCTTCCTTCGTTCCTGGGGAAACTCAAATGCCTCAGTTCCCTCACTGTCCCGCTTTAAGTGACTTATTACACTTCAGATGCTCGGCTAACGCTTTATATTCCTCTTGCATTTCTTGAGGTAAATGGTCGGCGAATTGTCCAAGAAAATTTTGCACATCTCTTATTTCCAATCCCCAATCTTCCAATTTAACTTCAAACAATTTCTCTAATTTCTGTTTAGAGATATCTAACCCCTCCAGATACAAATCTTTCAAATGGGGAATAAGCCCGATGGGAGTTTCCCTGGCTTGAACCCGGTTATTTACTCTATTCACTATCCATTTTAATACACGAATATTTTCTCCAAAACCTGGCCAGATAAATTTTCCTTCGTCGTCTACCCTGAACCAGTTAACAGAAAATATCTTTGCTGGCTCGGTTAATCTTTTCCCTGTGTTGAGCCAGTGCTTTAAATAGTCACCCATATTATAACCACAAAAAGGAAGCATTGCCATCGGGTCTCTTCTTAATATGCCCACTTGATGAATAGCCGCAGCTGTTGTTTCGGAACCCGTCCTTGCACCTAAGAATACACCATTTTGCCAATTAGAGCTTTCCACCACCAAAGGAATAAGATGCATCCTTCTTCCACCAAAGATTATCGCAGAAATGGGTACCCCTTTAGGGTTGTCAAATTCCGGAGACAATGTAGGTGTATGATAGATAGATGTGGTAAACCTGGAATTAGGATGTGCAGCCTTTTTACCCGAAGAGCTATTCCAGGGCCTGCCCTGCCAATCAAGCAAATTTTTGGGTAGAGGACCATCCATTCCCTCCCACCAGGGTTCATTTGTGTCTACATTTAAGGCAGTATTGGTAAACAGTGTAGGATAGAATTTTCGTTTCTTCAGGGTTTTCATCATATTGGGGTTAGTCTTAATAGAAGTTCCCGGCGCTACTCCGAAAAGCCCAATTTCCGGATTGATTGCCCACAGCCGTCCATCAGGACCCACATTCATCCAGGCAATATCGTCGCCCAGCGTCCATATTTTATAACCCGGTAGTGCTGATTCTAACATCGCTAAATTAGTCTTACCGCAATGACTGGGAAGTGCGGCAGTAACATAAGTTATCTTACCTTCAGGGTCCTCGATGCCAATAATAACCATATGTTCAGCAAGCCAACCCTCCTTAAGTCCAAGCCAGGAGGCAATCCTTAAAGAAAAACATTTCTTCCCCAGGAGAGCATTTCCACCATAGCCTGAGCCAATGCTCCAGACAAAATGCTCCTCAGGAAAATGAACAATAAACCGTTTATCGGGGTCAAGATCTCCCACCGAATGGAGTCCTTTGACAAAATCATTGCGACTTCCAATTTTCTCTAACGCTCTCTTTCCCATGCGCGTCATTATCCTCATACTTATAGCCACATAAGAGACATCAGTAAGCTGAACACAGGCTCTGGCGTAAGGCGAATCCGGATGTCCCATCATATAAGGAAGAACATACATAGTCCTTCCCCGCATACATCCTCTGGATAGCTTCCTAAGCATCTGCTTTGCCTGATCAGGTTCCATCCAATTATTATTTGGTCCAGCGGTCTCTTTGTCCGGATGACAAACATAAGTCACGTGTTCTGTGCGCGCTACATCAGTAGGGTGACTTCTATGCAGGTAGGCATTTGGCCAACGTTCCTGGTTCAATTCGTGAAACATAGGATTACCGTTAATTTTTTCTTCGCGCATCCCAATTTCTATAAGTCTATGCGCTTCTTCTTCTGAACCATCGCACCAATAAATTTTATCCGGGTGAGTAAGTTTTGCTTGCTCGTCAACCCATTTTTCGAGTGGCGTAGCCACGGCCAAACCCCCTGTGCAAAAAACAAAAAAAGCCAGCTTCACCTCCCGCTCTCCTTCAAGAGAACTAAGAGACATTGATGCTGGCTTACTCTGCACCAACCCCCTATGCTTAAGAGGTCCTTGCCTCAGTCTTCCAGATACTATTTTTAGCTATACTCTATAACAAAAAAATAAGTTAGTCAACTATTTTCTAATGTTTAAGTTTATCTTCTAAGTTCTGGTCCAATGTAAAAATAACAATTCTCTCACCAGTTTTTGTACTTATATCCGTATGTAAACTTTTTACCTGGCAGGTGGTGATATCTGAAATAATATTCTCCAGTAAAAACCTTGCGTCTTCTAATAATTGAACTCGTGTCCTTTTTATCAAGTCTGCCCCTTCAGCGCTCTTGGCTAATTGCTCTTCTGCCTGCGTGAGAACTCCTTTAAGTCGGACAAAGACCATATCCTTTATGATATAGGTTTTGGTCTCGGTTGGACCTCTACCCATATATTCTTTTTCAAACTTTATTACCGCATCACTAATTTGAGCTTCTATTTCTCCCCTGGTCTTATTTACCATAACAGAAACCTTTAATTATCCCCTTTTGTGTACTATATGATACTCTGTTTAACATCATAAATCAAGAAAAAATCATAAAGTTGATGTGTAACTTAGAAATGATACATTCGGGAACGCAGAAACCGAACATCGGGAACAAGAAAACGGACACTAATGAAATATTTTGTAGCAGAAGCCTTTGTGCCCATAATCGTTTTGGTCGCGTAGGGGCGACCGAAATTTATCCCGATAAATCGGGATGGTCGCCCAAGGGCTTGTCCCCGTCCCGATAAATCGGGACGCCCATAAACCCCGTTAGAAATGGATGTTAGAAATCCTCTCGGGGGAATTTCTAACGGGGTAAAGGGCTACATTGCACGATTTGAAATCGTGCCTACATAATTCTGTATTTGTTCCTTTGTAG
>Ga0315314_1004525_pt1 | contig 10397 bp, 8 predicted proteins | sample TDP9_MG_FD_203631 | JGI IMG/M metagenome (GOLD analysis project Ga0315314, IMG submission 203631) | Freshwater sediment microbial communities from Lake Towuti, South Sulawesi, Indonesia - TDP9 | ecosystem: Environmental > Aquatic > Freshwater > Lake > Sediment | place: Indonesia: South Sulawesi... | reverse complement strand
CTTTTGGAAGACATCGACCCAAAGTTCCGAGAAAAGATCAAGCCGGGAGAAATCCTCGTAGCCGAAAGCAACTTTGGTTGCGGTTCCTCCAGGGAGCATGCTCCCCTGGCCATTAAATACGCCGGCCTCTCTTGCGTGGTGGCCAAAAGTTTTGCCCGCATTTTTTACCGCAATTCCTTCAACATGGGCCTGCCCATCTTTGAGAGCGCCGAGGCGGTGGATGGGATAAGCCAGGGAGATGAGCTTATGGTGGACAGCGAAAGCGGGACGATAAGGAATTTGACCACCGGGCAGACTTTCAAGGCCACCCCCGTCCCCTCCTTCATGCAGCAACTTATCGATGCCGGGGGGTTGATGAGCTACGTAAAAAAGTTCAAGATGAAAACCTGACTATCCCAATTTGGAATGGGGAGTGCGGAAGGCGGAATTTCTATTCCGTATTTCACATTCGGCATTGCGGGTTTATTGAGGAGCGCAAATGGTTTACAAGATTGCCGTCATTCCCGGGGACGGGACCGGGCCGGAGGTGGTGGATGAAGGCCTGAAAGTCCTGAAGGCTATTTCCGAAAAAGAAAACTTCCAACTCGACTTTGCTTTCTATGACCTTGGAGGAGAGCGTTACCTTAGGACCGGTGAGACCCTTCCCGATTCAGTTCTCGAGGAACTCAAGAAAGTGCAGGCCATTTTCCTCGGGGCCATCGGACACCCTCAAGTTAGGCCTGGCATCCTGGAACAGGGCATCCTCCTGAGATTGCGGTTTTCCCTCGACCAATACATCAACCTTCGGCCGGTGAAACTCTACCCTGGCGTGGAGGGTCCCCTGAAGGATAAAGGACCAGAGCATATCAATTTTGTCATCATTCGTGAGAATACGGAAGGCCTGTACACGGGTGCCGGAGGTTTCTTGAAAAAGGGGACGCCAGATGAAGTGGCCATTCAGGAGTCTATCAACACCCGTAAAGGAGTGGAGCGTTGCCTCCGCTATGCCTTTGCGTTGTGTTTGCAACGCAACAGAGCGCGCAAGCTGACCCTGGCGGCCAAGACGAATGTGCTCAATTATGCTTCTGACCTTTGGGCGAGGACCTTCAATGAATTGGCCAAGGATTATCCCCAGGTGAAAATAGATTATACTCATGTGGATGCTCTTTGTATGTGGATGGTCAAAAACCCGGAGTGGTTCGATGTCATCGTGACGGATAACCTCTTCGGCGATATCATCACCGATCTCGGAGCTATGATTCAGGGAGGACTGGGAATCGCTGCCGGGGGAAACATTAACCCTGCTCCCGGCGGTGTATCCATGTTCGAACCCATGGGCGGGTCTGCCCCCAAGTACGCCGGGAAGAACATGATCAACCCCTTGGCAGCCATCGCAGCCTGCCAGATGATGCTGGACTACTTAGGAGAAAAGAAAGCTGCCCAGGGCGTCGAAAATTCGATGATTCGAGTTCTCGGCCAGCACGTAAAGAGTTTGGCCGCAGGAGAGATGGGCTATACCACAAAAGAAGTCGGAGATCTGGTGGTAAAGTACTTATAGGGAAGAGGAGGCCTAAGAATGGAAGCAAGAATCTACAAAGTGGCAGACATCTCTCCCAAAAAACTTCACGAAGGCTGTTTTACCCGTTTGGTGGCCGGGCAGAAGGCCTTAATCAGCTTTCTGCGCATCGAACCCCAAACCCTTTTCCCTGTCCATCAGCACCCCCATGAGCAATTGATGATCGTGGTAGAGGGAGAGATTGAAGAAATCGTCGAGGAGAAACCTTATCTTCTGAAAAAGGGCGATGTCATCGTCCTTCCTTCCAACATCGAACATGGGGGAAGGACGTTGGATTCGCCTTGTGAGATCATCGATATCTTCTCTCCTCCCCGAGAAGATTACCTCAAGCTTTAAACTCCCCCCCTTTTTGACACAGGCAAGCTTTTCCAGAAAGCCGGAATTCCCTTCTACGCCACGCAGGACGAATCCGCCCGGGCCATGTACGCCCTGGTAAGATACTCCCAGATCCTGAAGAATAGTGGGAGTGATTAGTGTTTGTGTCATTGAAGGCTATTGTTCTCATTCTTTCACTTTCACTCACACTGACACTTTTTTTCTAAAAGGACCCGTAGCGCTTATAAGCTTCGTTCAGGGGCATCCCTTTTCTCAAAGCCTGATGCATTCTTCGCTCCTTGCTCATAGCCTTTTCTGCCTGCAACAGCACTTCTTCGGTCAAGGCTTTGGGGATGATCACGACACCGTCCAGGTCCCCTAAAACAAAGTCCCCAGGTTGAATTCTTATCTCTCCCGCGCGGATGGCAACCTGGTATTCCTTCAGCTCCCAGCGGCTGATGGAACTCGCTGGCATATAGAATTTCGTAAAGACCGAGAAGTCCATCTTCAAGATGAAGGAAGTATCCCGAACCCCGCCATCCACTACTGCCCCCGTGCATCCCCGCTGCTTGGCCGAGAGCGTCATCATCTCCCCCCAGTGGGAAGAAGAGGTATCCCCGCCCGCGCTCAGAACTACGACACAATGAGGGGTGAGTGCTTCTAACATCTGGATCAGAAATGGCGTGTCATCGCTGGCGATGTCTCCTGTAGGAACTCCCTGGCAAGTGAAAGCTGGGCCAGCGATCTTCATGCTCTCATTCAGGGGACGGATGGATGCGGGAAGGGAATGATTCCGCACCCCTTTGGAATCTAAAATGTCGGCCACGAGCCCTGTATAGAGCCGGCGATAACGCCGGCAGATTTCCGGTAGATCCATCTTCCTATTATTCATGGGACCCCCCTTATTGATTTTTGCTTTTAAATAGTATACCTCCAAGGCCTTGTCAATGCCCGAATTTCTGATACTGATAGCTCACCGCTATTTCTTCATAAATTTACTACTTTTTCTCACCTTCTCTTGATCCCGGCCTAGCTATAAAGCAGCTTCGTGAATCATTTCGAAAACCGCAATCCAAAATCCAAAATGGAAAGAGGTGGACTTTGCTTGCCAAATGAGGCAAAATGATCTCAAAATTCCATAGACAGATTAAAGGCCATCTCATGATTGGCCATGAAGCTGGGATCAAACTATTAAAGGGTGTAATCCGAGAGTCCACTGCTGATCAGACAGAAGCCCTTCTGATGACAGAAGATTCCTCTCTGACCCGCTTCACCAACTCGGCTATTCATCAGCACGTGGCTGAGAGAAACGGCACCTTAATTCTGCGGGTGGTGGTGGGCAAGAAAGTTTCCGTGGTAACAACAAATGTACTGCAACCTTCTTCCCTGAAAGACACGCTGCAGAAAGCCCTTGCCCTGACCAAGGTCCAGCATCCCAATGAAGCTTTCGTTTCTTTACCCGGCCCCAAACTCATTGCTCAAGTCGATACCTTTTCCAAGAATATTGATCGCCTCACGCCAGACAGAAAGGTAAAGATCATCAAGGAGGTCTTGGCCCTTGTTAAGGATAAAGGGTATAGCGCGTCCGGTGCCTTCTCCCATGGAGTGGTTGAACTGGCCGTGGTCAACTCCCTGGGAGTGGAGGCCTACCAAAAATATTCAGATCTCTTTTTTCACCTCATTGTTGAAGAGGGCCGCAACTCTGGCTATGCCAGTTTTGTCTTCCGGAGTCCAGAGCAGCTAAATGGGAAAGCTCTAGCAGAAGAGGCCATTAAAAAGGTCTTGCGGGAAGAACCGATTCAAGTCGAACCTGGGGAATATGAGGTCATTTTAGAACCTTATGCGGTTGGTGAGCTATTGCTATTCCTGGGCTACTTGGGTTTCCATGCTTTAGCTGTTCAGGAAGGCCGGAGTTTTCTCTGTGGCCAGTTTGGCCAGAAGATGGTGAATGAAAAAGTAACCGTTTATGATGACGGTTTGGACCCGGCGGGCCTGCAGGTCCCTTTCGATTTTGAAGGAGTGCCGAAGCAGAAGGTAACTTTCTTCGAAGAAGGGGTGGCGAAAAATATAACCTATGACTCCTACACGGCTGGAAGAGATGGAAAGGAATCCACCGGCCATGGCCTCATTCCTCCCAATACAGAAGGCCCCATACCTATCAATCTTTTCATGAAGGAGGGCGAGTCATCTCTGGAGGAGATGGTCCGGTCCGTGCGCAAGGGAATATATGTGACTCGCTTCCATTACACCAACATAGTGGAGCCTATGAAAGCCGTCATTACTGGCATGACCCGGGACGGGACCTTCTTGATCGAAGAGGGCGAGATCAAAAAGCCAGTCAAAAACCTCCGTTTTACCGACTCCATCCTGAGGGCTCTCTCCCGTGTAACGGCCATTTCCAAAGATCGAAAAATCTGCACTCCAGGGACGGTTTATGCCAGGCGTTTTGTAACCGGCACAGTCGCGCCGGCCATTAAGGTAGACGGGTTCAACTTTTCAGGGGTTTCGTCTCTTTGAAACGATAAAGCGCATAGAGCAAAGAGCATAGCGCATAGGACAAAAAGTAAAAAACGATAATAAGCACCAAATTCCAAGCACCGAAAAAAATAAGCCACAATGAACCAGGAAAAATCCCCCCTTCGCCCCCCTTTTTTAAAGGGGGGTTGGGGGGATTTGAAGGCATTTCTTATGTGATTATTTACGTCATTGCGAATTGGAAGTTAAGGTCTATTTGTAATTTAGGTTTTGGAATTTGGGATTTCAGAGATTTAACCGCTATGCTCTATGCGCTTAGCTTAACCTGGAGATAGCGATGAAGGATCTTATCCAGAATGTCCTCGACTTAGCTAAATTGAAAAAAGCAGAATGTGCCGACATCCGGATCGTTCGCCGCCAGGTGGAAGAGATCGAGGTAAAGAATGGAATTGTAGAGGCTCTCACCAGCGACGAAGATTTCGGCTTCGGCATCAGAGTCCTCTTTCACGGGGCCTGGGGATTTGCCGACAGCTCGAAAGTGAACAGGCAGGAGATGGAGAGCGTCTTGGGTAAAGCTTTGAAGATTGCCAGGGGGAGTTCAAAGGTCAAGGGACAGGACGTTTTCTTTCCCTCCACTCCTTCTGTGACCGCGACCTATAAAACGCCGATTTCCATAGACCCTTTTAGTGTCTCTCCGGAAAACAAACTCAAACTTCTCATTGAAGCTGAAGAGATCATGCGCAAGAATAAAAAAGTAAAGATCTCAGAAGCATTTATGGGTTGCTATAAAACGGCGAAGACTTTCGCGTCAACCGAAGGCTCTCTTATCGAACAGGAGATCATAGATTGTGGCGCCGGCATTGCTGCAACTGCTATCGAAGGAGGAGAAGTCCAGGTTCGATCTTATCCCAACTCCTTCCGGGGTAATTTTGCCACGAAAGGTTACGAGTGGATAGAAGAATTGAAAATCCTGGACCATGCCCAACGAGTGGCGGAAGAAGCAGAGCAACTTCTTTCAGCCAAGCCCTGTCCATCAAAGATTGCCACCCTGATCCTGGACAGTTCCCAACTGGCGCTTCAGGTCCATGAATCAATCGGGCATCCTATCGAGCTGGATCGGATTCTCGGAACTGAAGCCAGTTATGCCGGAACCAGTTTCATAAAACCGGAAATGGTCGGCAATTTTCGCTATGGGTCGGAAAAAGTGAATGTCACAGCCGACGCCACTCTTCCCGGTGGGCTGGGAACCTTCGGGTATGACGATGAAGGGATAAAGGCCCAGCGAGTCGCCATCATCTCTCAGGGAATCCTGGTTAACCTGCTAACCTCGAGGGAGACGGCGCATATTTTGGGAAAAGAGAGCAACGGCACAATGCGGGCCGATGGCTGGAACCGGATTCCCCTGATTCGGATGACCAACATTAACCTGGAACCGGGAGAATGGACGCTGGAACAGATGATTGCTGATACGGAGGATGGGCTGTTTCTGAACACCAATCGCAGCTGGTCGATCGACGATAAGCGGATCAATTTTCAGTTCGGGACCGAGATCGGATGGGAGATCAAAAAAGGCAAACTGGGAGAGATTGTGAAAAATCCCACTTACACTGGAATTACCCCCCAATTCTGGAATTCCTGCGATGCCATTGCCAACCGGGAACACTGGCAGATGTGGGGGACACCGAATTGCGGAAAGGGCGAGCCTGGCCAGGTGGCTCATGTCGGCCACGGGACAGCCCCCGCCCGATTTAGAAATGTACAGGTAGGAGTAATGAAAAGCTGATTCGGTAATTGGAAGATGAAGGAAAATTTAGAACATCGGCGAAAAAAGAAGAATTACATGAAACCCGGAGAACCTGCATTCAAGCCCATTACTGATGAATATATCCGATCCATGGTCGGAATAACGGGCACGAAGGGGAAACTGCTCAAAGCCCTAATGAGGGAAAAGTCCAAAGAGCGTGCACGATGATTTTTGCTTTGCTGCTGCTCTGGCTAAACTGCGCCGAGCTGAATTGGTAACCGGGGATAAAGATTTTAGGCAGGTGGAAGGGGAAGTGAAGATTCTATGGATTTAATAGTTTCGCTTGTTAACAAGATTCAAATCTACAAGGCCTTTTTAAACCCTTTTAACCAGATGAAGTCACTGAGAGACTGAAGGACTCACCTAATATTTGAAACTCAACATTTGATGCAAATAATGTCAAGTTTGGTATTTATTACTTCCTGTACTCGTTTGATCTTAGTTTTGCCTTTCCATGCAACATTTCAATCGGAAGTGATTGATGGGCGCCTCGTCATTATTATGCTATGTAAGCACTGAAGAAGTCGCCAAAGTGATTATCCGCGATGACTGAATAAACGGAGAAAGCAAACATCAACTTGTCGCATCGGGAGAAACGGGGCTACTCGACTCAAGCACGGGCCGGTGGCATTACCCGCAAAGATTCCTGACCGGGACGCAATGCCACAATATGATTAAAGGAAATGAGGTGTCCCATGAAGAAAAGCCTTTCTATACAATTATTACTTCTTCTGATTATTTTGTCATTCGGCTGTGCCGGATTATCCAAAAATATCCAAGTCAGCTCCCTCGCGCAGAAAAAACGTCATCACGAAATCATCCAGATCCTCCAACGGGATGTTGACCGGCAGGAAAAGCTCTCCTCGTTTCAGTTGTATTTGCTGAGCGGCGCCTATTATGAAGTCAGGGACTATGAAAACATGCTGAAGACGACGGATCTGCTGGACAAACAGATCGCCCGGGGCGACACCCGGGTTTACGGCTCCGACCTTTCCGTATATCCCGGGATTTTTCGCGGCTATGCCTACCTCGATCAGGGGGACTATGAAAAGGCCGTCAAGGTGGCATCAGAGGCATATGCTATTCTAAACCGAGCTGGCGGGGAATCGAACTTCTTTTATCGTTCACAACTCATTGATATTGCCAGCATTATGGGTGTTGCCCATGCCAATATGAATCATAATAATGAAGCAGATCACTACATCGATATCCTGCAAAATATAGACATCAGAGAAAGCATTCTGGGGCCGGAAAAGTTCATCGCCATCGCCAGGATCCACATGGCGAGGAAACAGTATCAGCAGGCCTTGTCGGCGGTCCGGAACGCGGAGGCCAAAGTTTCCGGCCTAGTCACGGTCTTTTATGACCAGACCTTTCAAGAGCTTCCCAGATTCTTCATTTTGACGAAGTGTCTCTATGAAACAGGACAGATCCAGGAAGCCAGGGAGGGATACGACCAGCTCCTGAAACATCCACAGATCAAGCAGGTGGGTGGGCTCTACTGGCCCGTCCTTCTGGATCGGGCCAAAATCGCCCGCGCAGAGGGGCAAGACAAAACCGCCGAGGCGCTTCTCCGGGAGGCGGTCGATGTGATTGAGAAGCAGCGCTCTTCCATAACATCGGAAGCGGGCCGGATCGGCTATGTGGGCGACAAACAGGCCGTTTATCAAGAATTGATCACCCTCTTGATCGCCGGAAACCGTCCGGCAGACGCTTTTGAATATGTAGAGCGTGCCAAGGGGCGGGCCTTGGTTGATCTTCTGGCCTCGCAGAAAAATATTGCCATCCATGCCCGCAATGTGGGGCAGATCACCATCACATTCAATGAACTGGCAAAAGCCGAAAAGAAACTGAGCGTCATCAACGATCCCGGCAGTAAGCAGGATTCAGATCGGACCAGGGGGGTCGTCATCGCGCTGAAAAAAGAGCTTGCCTTCCAGGCTCCCGAATTCACCTCTCTGGTATCGGTTACGGGAACGCCCGTAAGCGAGATCAGGGACCGGCTTGCGGAGGATGAAACGCTGATCGAATACTATGCATCCGACAGAGATTGGTTCGTCTTCGTCCTAAAGCGGGACGGCATTACAGCGAAGAAGCTGGGTCCCCTTGATCTTGATAAAGACGTCCGGGATTTCAGGGCGGCCCTGACAAATCCGGCATCCAGCGATTATATGTACTACTCCCGTGATCTCTACAGGAAAATTGTCGATCCTATAGCCGGTCAGCTAAAGTCAACCAAGTTGACCATCGTACCCCACGGCCCGCTGCACTACCTGCCATTCGGCACCTTGTCCTCAGACGAGGGGTATCTCATCGATCGTGCGCACATTCGTGTCCTTCAGACAGCCAGCGTCCTCAAATTCCTGAAGAGCAGGACAAGGGAAAGAAATCCCACCATCCTTATCATGGGTAATCCCAATCTGGGGGATCCAAAATATGACTTAAAATACGCCCAGGACGAGGCGCAGGCCATAGCCAGGATCATGCCCAAAGCAACCCTGCTGCTCCGGGATGAGGCGAAGGCATCATTCATCAACCAAAACGCCGGGCCATTCAACATGATTCATTTCGCCGCCCATGCCATCTTTGATCCCGACGATCCTTTAAGTTCGGCATTGCTCCTTGCCAAAGACAGCGCAAGTGACGGTTGGCTGAGAGCCGGAGATATATACAATCTCAACCTGAACGCAGACCTGGTGACGCTCAGCGCCTGCGAAACGGCATTGGGCAAAATAACGAAGGGTGATGACGTAGTAGGTTTCACCCGCGGCTTTCTCTATGCAGGGGCAGGCTCGATCATCTCCACCCTTTGGAAGGTGGATGACCAGGCGACGAAGGATCTTATGCTGGATTTCTATACGAAGCTATTGACGATGGAAAAGGGCGAAGCCTTGAGACAGGCGCAGCTAAATACCAAGAAAAAATACGCCCACCCATTCTACTGGGCCTCCTTTCAACTGACTGGGAATACGAAATAAAAGAATGCTCATCCTTAAGAACAATGGGAAATGGGGACGTCCATAAATTTATAAGTTGACAATGAAAAAGGCTTTTGGTACGCTGTTGCTATGCCCAGAAGAGCCCGAATCGACATGCCCAGCGCCCTCCATCATCTCATCTTTCGAGGGATCGAACGCAGAAAGATCTTCCAGGATGACGTGGACCGAGATAATTTTCTGGATCGCCTGGGCAAAGCCCTGGTTGCCTCGGGAACCCCGTGCTATGCCTGGGCTTTGCTCCCGAACCATGCCCACCTTCTTCTCAGGACCGGTAATGTTCCGTTGGCGACGGTCATGCGGAGGTTTCTGACCGGTTATGCCGTAACCTATAATCATCGCCACCGGCGACATGGGCAGCTTTTCCAGAACCGGTATAAATCGATCCTCTGCCAGGAAGATCCGTATCTATTGGAGTTGGTCCGGTACATTCATCTCAACCCTATGCGGGCAGGCATTGTGCCGGATTTGGCCGTCCTGGAAACTTATCCTTATTCAGGTCATAGCGTTCTTCTGGGGAAGCAGAAGAATTCTTGGCAAGATATTGACTCTGTTCTGGGTTATTTTGGTCGGAGGGTCTTTTGGGCCCGAAGGAGGTACAGGAGTTACGTGGAAGAAGGGGTCTCTGAGGGGAGAAGGGTGGATTTAACGGGAGGGGGATTGGTCCGGAGTTTGGGAGGGTGGAAGGAGGTTAAGAAATCGAGGGTGGGAGGAGATCGGCTGAAGGGGGACGAGCGGATCTTGGGGGATAGTGATTTTGTTAGGGAAGTGTTGCGGGTTTCGGAAGAGGGGATGGAGCGGCGGTATCGGTTAAGGGCGGCGGGTTATAATCTGGGGAAGTTGGCCAATCAGGTGGCTAAGTTTTTTGGGTTGAAGGTGGAGGATCTTTTAAGACCGGGGAAGTATGAAAAGGTTGTAGCGGGGCGGAGTTTGTTTTGTTATTGGGCAGTACGAGAGCTTGGGATAAGTGCGGCGGAGCTGGCGAGGCGGATCGGGATATCCCAGCCGGCGGTGAGTTATTCGGTGCAGCGGGGAGAGAAGATTGCTCAGGAAAAGAGTTTTGAATTATTGCCAAAGTAGATATTTATTAATTTATGGACGTCCCCTATTTTTTAACGGGGCGTTTGTAACAGTTTAGTCGTTTTAGAACTTTTTTAGTCACGGGCCCACATTTTTCTTGACTTGTGGGCTTTTTTATGGCCTAATAATATGAGTATTAATACTCATATATGAAGGAGGAATCAATGACCCG
>Ga0315314_1004524_pt1 | contig 10398 bp, 8 predicted proteins | sample TDP9_MG_FD_203631 | JGI IMG/M metagenome (GOLD analysis project Ga0315314, IMG submission 203631) | Freshwater sediment microbial communities from Lake Towuti, South Sulawesi, Indonesia - TDP9 | ecosystem: Environmental > Aquatic > Freshwater > Lake > Sediment | place: Indonesia: South Sulawesi... | reverse complement strand
TCCCAGGATATGGAGCAAAGATTGGGGTCCATATTCTGGCCTCAGGGTTGACTTCCCGGATGCGGTCTATGATATTCAGCGTTGCTTCAATGTCGCTTGGTTTTTCCCATGGAAAACCTATTATAAATGAGTAAAAGGGGAGGAAGCCATATTTCTTACAAACCCTCGCCGATTCTAGGATTTGTTCGACCCTCAGATCCTTTTTGATCAAGTTCAGGATCCTCTGGGAACCGGACTCCGCGCCCAAGCCAAAAATTTTTATCCCCGACTCCGCTATCAGGGTCAAAAAGTTCCCATCGAAACGGAGAAGGTCATCGATTCTGCACTCAGTCTGGCAAAGAAGGTCAAACCTTTTTATTCCTCGACAAATGTCACCAACCCTGCTTTTGTTAACGAAGAAGTTGTCGTCATTAATAAAAAGGCCGTCAATCCCGTAGTCGCTTACCAGCATCTCCACTTCCTCTATAACCTTTTCCGCCCTTTTCCCCCTCCAACGTTGTCTGTTGAAGATGGTGTTATAGCAAAAGGCACAGCGATAGGGGCATCCTTTACTGGTCCAGATACTCACTGTCCGCTTTCTCCCTCTTAGGTAGGAAAAATACCTTTTGAGGTTAATGAGCTTAAAGTTGGTTGGAGGTAGTGAGTCTAAATCCAAAAACCCTCTTGGGGGTGTTGAAACGACCTTTCCTTTCTCCTTAAAGGTGATCCCCTTCACACCGTCAACAGGCTTGCTACTTTCCAAACACCTAATCAATTCTAGTAATGTCTCTTCCCCCTCCTCCCTAACGACGATATCCACGCGGCTGTCACGTATAGTTTGCTCCGGGAGGAGTGACGGATGAACCCCGCCCCAGACAATGGGTACGCTGGAATTGATCTTGCGAACTATTTCGCTCGCCCTTAAAGCGTTAAGTATCTGGGAGCCTGTCATGGTGGAGATTCCGACACAGATCACTGAATCCTTCAATGATCTAATTAATTCTTGTTCAACATTATCCCCGACATTTTCGTCAATTATCTTCACGCTGTATCCCTTATCGACAAGAAAGGATGCGATGGAGAGAACTCCACTAGGCACGTACGGTCCACCACTTACAAGGGCAAGAGAGGGATAAACCAAAACTACATCGTGCATGGTTCCTACATGGCTAAGCAGGTATATAAGTCCAACTGGCTACCACGGCTGGCGGAGCCCTTAAAGGTTTTGCCATTTTACGCCTATCTCATCATGAGTTAGGGTTCAAAAATAATGATCCTCTGTATAGAGCGTCTACGCAAGAGAGCTTATTTAAAAGGCGAGTTTTAGGTCTTACTATGTTCGCTTTGTCTCGTCTCTCACGCCTCTCTATGCAGTGAGGCAAAGAAATATAGGTGTTTAATTAGATTCCTCCCTAATGGGAAAAGCATTGAAGGAACAGATGTCAAGCTTCGATATAGCAGCCTTCACTCCTGAAGTCAATCAAGTAGTTAAAGGCGCCCGCATTGACAACATTTACCAAATTAACCCCGCCACCCTGCTTTTAAGGCTTCACCAACCAAGCCGAACTCCAATTTACCTTGTCGCAGAAGCGGGAAAACGAATTCACATGACTTCATACGCCCTAAAAAAGCCTCAGAAACCAACTGCTTTTTGCATGGCTCTTCGAAAACACCTGAAAAACGGTAGGATAACAGAGGTTCAGCAGCACGAGTTCGAGCGAACCGTGACAATGAATGTGAACACGAAGGAAGGCGAATTTCGGCTTATACTGGAACTGTTCGGCGACGGAAACATCGTTCTAGTGAGCCCGCAAAACACTATTCTTCATGCTCTAATTTATCGAAAAATGCGGGATAGAAACATTTGGCGCGGCGAAACTTTCAGGCATGCCCCTCAAAGAGGGAGAAACCCACTTAAGTTAAGCCTTCAGAATTTGGCGGAAATAAGAAATTTCGGCGAATTGGAAATAGTGCGGGCTCTCACAAAGTTTCTTGGTATTGGCGGGCTCTACGCAGAGGAAATCCTTTTGCGTGCGGAAATTGACAAAAACAAGCCGTGTAGTTCTCTCACCGAACAAGAAATTAATGGAATTTTTAACCAGCTTTATCAAATCCTTTCCTTCATTACCACTGGAAAAATAGAGCCCATCATCGTGTTTGATGAGAAGGAAGATTTGGTGGATGTTACTCCTATTCCTCTGAAAGTGTACTCCAGTTTTAAATTGAAATCGTGCGAATCCTTCAATGAGGCGTTGGACGAATACTACACTAAAACGGCTGTGGAAGAAAGGGTTGTTGAGTTTGCCAAATTAGCCGAAAAGCAAATAGCGAAGCAAGAGAGAATTTTGCAAAGGCAGCAAAAAGCCCTGGAAAGTTTGAAGCAGAAAGTTGAGCAAAATAAGGGAATCGGCGACGCAATTTACATGCACCTTAACGAGCTGCAATTTCTCGTACAAAAAATCATGGGTGAAAAAAGGAGCGGGAAGCCGTGGAACCAGATAGTTTCGAGCCTCACAAAAGAAAGGGAGGCGGCCGTGTCTCCAGCCGTCTATTTTCACTCCTTAGAACCTGAACGCCTAATTCTTAACGTCTCCTTGGAAAAGCTGACTTTTCCGCTGTCCCTCCGACATTCCATTCAAGAAAACGCGGCGGGCTACTACGCTAGGGCGAAAAAGGCTGAAAAGAAACTGGAGGGCGTGGAAAAGGCTCTGCAGAAAACTGAAAATAACATAAAAAAGCTAAAAGAGCGAAGTGTCGAACGCTTAAAAACGGTTCCTAAACTACCGCCTAAAAGGCGGAAAAGGGCGTGGTATGAAAAATTCCTATGGTTCCATTCTTCAGAAGGTTTCCTCGTGATCGGGGGAAGGGATGCAACCACAAACGAAATTCTCATCAAGAAACACATGGAGCCACATGACAGAGTTTTCCATGCTGATGTCCACGGCGCGTCCTTCGTTTTAGTCAAAACTGAGGGAAAAACTACGTCTGAACAAACAATGAAAGAGGCAGCCCAACTTGCCGCGTCCTATTCCCGAGCTTGGAAGGAAATGTTAGGCTCAGCTGATGTCTATTGGGTTTCGCCTCAGCAAATAAGTAAAAGTCCTCCACCAGGTCAATACATCGAGAAAGGCGCATTCATGATTTCGGGACAGAAAAACTACGTTAAGAAGGTTCCGTTAAGGATTGCCATCGGAATAAAAGGGGAGGGAGAACACCTAATGGTTATTGGAGGTCCTTTAGAGGCTATTGCCAAACAAACAAATATTTATGTGGAGATAGCTCCGGGAGCGAAATCAAGCGGCGAGTTGGCTAAGCAGATACAGCGGAAATTAGCTGAAAGGGCTCCTAGGGCAACGCAAATTGCCTTAGAAGAAATTCAGAGGTTTATACCATCGGGTAGAGGGGATATAAAATAGCGGATTTTAGAGAACAATTTTAATATATCCTCAATAATTTTCGTAAGGGAGGAGTAAATGTGGCTACGATAGGCATGAGGGAACGAATGCTCGTCAAAGACGTTATGACGAGTCCTGTGTTCACCGTTAGCGAAAATGCAACAGTTAATGATGTAGCCCAACTCATGGATAAGCATAACCTAGGCTGCATCATCGTAACTGACAAATACGAAAAGCCATTAGGCATAATCACCGAGAGGGACCTAGTTACACGAGTCCTAGCCAAAAACTCTCAACCGAGCAAAATGACTGCCACAGAGGTAATGACGTCACCCTTAATCACCATAGAACCGGACGAAACCCTAAGCGAAGCCGCAAGAAGAATGAACAGGCTCAACATCCGAAGACTAGGCGTCATATACAAAGGGAACCTTGTGGGCATAGTTTCCAGCAAGGATGTTTTAGCCGTCACGCCCGAACTCATTGAAATAATACAAGAGAAAGCCAAAATTGAAGGAGCCTCCGCAGAAGAAGTTCCAGAGCAAACACCCTTGGCGGGCAACTGCGACCAATGCGGCAGATGGTCCGACACCCTTAAGGAGGTTGAGGGCAACTTCATCTGCGAAGAATGCCGAGTTGAACTTGGAGCCACATACTGAGAGTCTTCTAAAATCGTTAGATTAAAAATGCTTACTGCACAGGCGTTTATGTCGAGAAACCCTTTGATATCTGCAGGCTGGCGGTCTTTGCAAACAGTTTTATGTTCTTTGCTTAATATTATACATAAACGCATTTAGTTATGGTGATGCCTTGCGTGTTCAGGATTTGATGGATCGAAATTATCCGTCCCTTTATGGTGATGAGCTTGCCACGAGGGCTAGAGCTGTCCTTCGAAGTCGAGGATTGCGTGTTCTCCCTGTTGTGGATGATCATAAACGCCTAGTGGGCTTGCTGTCTCGTGGCAACCTCATGGCTATAACTTCCTCGGTTTCTCCTATTCGAGTGAAGGGAATAATGTCTACGGCTAGATTTATCGCAACCGTGGATATGGATGTCTCCCGTGCTGTGCGAGAAATGATTCGCTTGGATGAGTGGCATGTTCCTGTCGTAAAGTCTTCGCAAGACTATGCCTATGCAGGAATGTTTAGCCTAGAAGGCTTCATTGATGCCTATTTGAAAAAGGATGTAGCTGTGCTTTCAAAGCCCCTTTTCGAGGTTATGTCAACAAAGCTTGTTACAGTCTCGCCTGATGATGAAGTGGATGGCGTCTGGCGTCTAATGCAGGAGCGGTCCTTCGCTGGCTTACCAGTCGTAAGAAAGGACAAGCTTGTTGGCATAGTAACACAGAAGGATCTCTTAGACAGCGGAGTAATCCTTCCAGCCTTCGAAGCGGAAAAGGGAAGGTTTAAGGCTCCTCCAAAAATTTCCTCCGTTATGAAGACTTCGGTTATATTCCTAAAGTCTACAGATACAATCAAGGAGGCAGCCGAACTCATGCTCGAAAAAAACATTGGGCGGGTCCCCATAGTTGACAAGAAAGGCAGGCTTGTTGGCGTAGTTGATCGTGAAGACATCGCCAAGGCGCTTCTATGAGTTAGCCTAAAGGGAGGTCAGAAAATTTTGTCTATTCGTCGGGAAGGCTTCCGCCGAAGACTAAGGGAGAAAGGACAGCTAGATTTGAGGGCTCACCCTCCTAAAAAGCGTGAAGGCGAAATCATGACCATCGCAAAGAGTCCAGTGGTCACTGTGGCTTCTACCACACCGGTGCATGATGCCATACAGATTATGGTTAAAGAGGGTTTTCGCCGCATTCCCATCGTTGATCCGGGAACCCATAGACTTCGCGGCATAATAACGGCAACAGACATCATCGACTATCTTGGAGGAGGCAAAAAATTCCAAATAGTTCAGCGGAAATATGCCAGAAACTTCTTTAAGGCTATAAATGAGCCAGTTAGGTCCATTATGACTGAAAAAGTGGTTTCTGCCCAAACCTCCGCTAAAATCAGCGATGCGATAGAGCTTATGAAAAAGCATAAGGTCGGAGGCTTGCCCGTTGTGGATGAAGAAAATCGCGTTTGGGCTATTGTAACAGAACGAGACATAATCACTCTCTTCGCGGGGAAAATGAGAGCTAAGGTAATGGATTTGATGTCTAAAAGAGTTGTAACAGCGCCTCCTAAAACATCAATTTTCGAAGCCGAGAAAATAATGATTAAATATGGTTTTAGGCGACTCCCCATAGTTTCGGAAAACAGGCTCATCGGCATAGCAACCGTAATGGACATACTGAGATTTTTTGGCTCAGGCAAAGTCTTTGAGCATTTACAGTCCGGAATCATTGTTCAAGTTTTACAAATGCCGATCCTTGAAATAGCCACCAAGGAAGTGGCAACCATTGGACCCGAAGCTGATGTTGGTGAAGCCGCTAGGCTGATGAGAGAGAGAAACATTGGCGCCTTGCCTGTGTTAGAAAACGAAAAATTGGTCGGAATAATAACTGAGAGGGATTTCTTTAAGCTAATCGCATAGCCTTTACGAATTAATAGCGGTTTCCCAAAGAGTGAAGAAAATGCAGACGGTTGACCTCAATTTAATCAACACAAAAATTATTACAAACAAGGGCTTCGTAGAGGCAGGAATATCCATCGAAGCAAATCGAATATACAAAGTAGCCAAACCACCAAACATGCCAAAAGCCTCAAAAACAATCGATGTTAAGGGTAACGTAACCCTACCCGGCTTAATTGATGCCCACGTTCACCTCAGAGACCTCGAACTAGCCTACAAAGAAGATTTTTTCACTGGAACATGCGCCGCAGCCGCCGGAGGCTTCACAACGGTCCTCGACATGCCTAATACTCGGCCTCCGACAAATACACCCCAACGCCTTAAAGAAAAAATTCAACATGCAAAAAGTCAAGTGATGGTCAACGTAGGCTTCTACGCTGCTTTCCCTAGGCAAGACGGTCAATTTGATGAAATGATGAGAAACGGCGCCTTAGCTTTCAAAGTCAATCTTTTCCGTCCCGTAACCGAAATTAACGTGTATCAAGACGCCACTCTTCTAAATGCCTTCAAACAAGTTAGACAACTAAACCGATTAGTGGCTGTGCATGCGGAAGAAGGAGACAGGATTCAAAGGATAGAAGAGGCTTTTCGAAAGTCTGGAAAAAAGTTGCTGAGCCATTACCTCAAGGCACATTCAGTTGAGAGAGAGGTTAACGCCGTGAGAAGGGTTTTGAAACTAGCTGGGCAAACTGGCTTGCAGACGCATTTCTGTCACATAAGCGCGGTATCATCCCTAAATCACCTTAAAAAGTTCAGGTCAAGGGTAACTTGTGAAGCAACTCCCCACCACCTATTTTTAACAACGGCTGAGCTCCGCAGACTCGGTGGAATCGCTCTCACAGCTCCACCAATAAGACCAAGTCCAAATGCTTCTAAACTGTGGCGCGCCGTTAATGAAGGATTAATAGACATCGTTGCAAGCGACCATGCGCCCCACGCCCTAGAAGAGAAACAGCGGGAAAACATATGGGAAGTTCCGCCGGGTATTCCAGGGCTTGAGACAACGTTACCCCTCATGTTAACGCATGTAAACCGTGGACAAATGCCTTGGAGTCGACTAATTCAACTGCTAGCTACGAAGCCAGCTGAAATATTCCATTTAGCACGGGGCTCAATTCAAGCTGGAGGTTTCGCCGACCTAGTTACTGTCGACATGGACCAAGAATATGAGATTGATTCTTCAAAATTCTTTTCGAAGGCTAAGTATTCGCCCTTTGACGGTTGGAAAGTTAAAGGTAAGCCAACGAAAACCTTCGTGAATGGTCAGCTGGTTATGGATGAAGGCGAAATTGTTGCAAAGAAGGGAACCGGCAGAATATTAGGGTGGAAGGAATGAGGTTCATAACAGACGGCATGCTAGGAAAGCTCACTCGATGGCTTCGCATGCTCGGCTGCGACGTTAAATATTCCCAATCCCTAAGTGATAGGCAGTTAATTGAAAATGCAAAGGCTGAGAGCCGCGTTTTGCTCACCCGCGACCAGGAGCTTTACCAGCAAGCCGTTAAGCATGGAATAGATGCCTTCCTCATCGAAGGCGAAACAGAAGCCCAACAACTAGCCAATTTGGCAAAGCGACTCAATCTTAAGCTTGAAATTGATGTCATGGTTTCCCGCTGCCCAAAATGTAACAGAAAGATCAGACCCATCTCTAAAAAGGTGGTTATCGGCAAAGTTCCCGAGGGGACTTTATCTAGGTATGAAGAGTTTTGGGAGTGCCCCGGCTGTGGACAAATATACTGGCAAGGAGCCCACTGGAAAAGGATAGAGAAGACTCTCCGAGAAGCCAGACATATAGTGGAATCGCAATGAGAAAACCATACTGCCTTTATTCTTGGATAGGTTTATTACTTTCCTAACCTTACTCAGTAACAGTGGTGAAAATGAGGGAAATTAGTAAAGAGCTTAAAGTTGAGGTAGGCGAAGTTAATCCCGTTTTTAGCAATTCTGCTAACATTGCCCACAAAGACGATGAGTTCACCTTCACTTTTATGCATTTGTATCCCATTCCGGGGCATCCGCCAAAAGGCGTTGTAAAAGCGATTGTTTCGTTAACTCCGCAACACGCTAAACGATTCCTTAATGCCCTCAAGGACAATATACGTAAATATGAGCAGACGTTCGGCGAAATAAAGCTCATTGAGGAAAAGGAAAAACAACCTAAAATGATGTACCAAGCATAGTTGGATATTCTTTTATACGCTTATCTCTCCGTATTTATTAGGGTGGTCTTGATTATGAGCTATGCCCCCGAAAATTTAAGGGTAATAGTCCCAGTTGGAGGAAGAGCGGAAAGGCTGCTTCCCCTCACTGCAGAAGTGTCTAAGGCATGTATTAGGCTGCTCAATAGGCCGCTGATCGAGATTTCGTTGCTTTGTTTGGCGAGGCAAGGCGTAAGGAACTTCATATTTGGTGTAAAGGGTTACATGAACTATAGGAGCTTACATGACTATTTTGAGTCTGGAGTTGGTTTCTCCGCCAGATATAATATTGCGCCTCGAATTCACATTAAATATCAGCCTAACGAAGAGGACTATGGAAGCGGCGACTCAGCCAGAATCAACATGGAATACTATGACGTGAAGGATCCCGTCTTCGCTGTGCAAGGGGACAACATATTCGACATAAACCTTAAGGATTTCTTGGACTTCCATCAAAGAAAAGGAGCCCTCATGACCATTGGGTTAAGGTCGGTCAAGGATGTTGAAGGTTACGGGATAGCCGACATTGACAGAGAGATGAGGATATCTAGGTTCGTAGAGAAGCCGTCAAGGCAGGAGGCTCCCTCAAACCTAGCAAACACTGGACTCTATCTTGTCACTCCAGAAATAAGGGAAATCTTTCAGGAGAAAGGGGTTAAAGACATAATCATGCGTGAGAAACGCCTAGACTTTGGCTACGACCTAATCCCCTACTTGGTAAAAACTGGAAGGCCTGTGTATGGATACACTATAAAGGGAAGCTGGTACGATGTTGGGGCACCGGAAAGATACTTAGAAGCCATGCACGATATACTGTACGGACGCTTAAAGTGTTTCCAAGATTTTGGTGGAAGAATCTCTGAAGACGCGACCATTTGGATTCAGGGAGAAAGCCTCGAATCCATTAAGAGAAGAGAATCCATCATCAGGAAAGTTAAGAAGGGAACAATAAAACTTGAGGGCTCTGTTCTAATCGGTAGGCACTGCCAAATCGGTGACGACGTTAAAATAAAGGATTCATGCATTGATAACTACACGAAAATCGGAAAAAATGTGAGCATTGAGGGTTCGGCCGTAATGGACAGGGTTATAATTGGAGACGGAGCCGAAATACACGAAAGCATTGTAGGAAGACATTCAACCGTTAAATCAAGCTTAAGCAAACCGACGAAGATCAATTCAATCTCAGTGATAGCTGATGACGTAACGATAGAGGCAGGATGCCAACTGACAGCCATGAAGGTTTACCCACATCTGTGCATACGCAAAGGAAACTACGCTGAAAGAATTATTGAACAAACACTTGGTGCATCTGAATGAAGGTCTTTATGCTAACTTGGGAGTTTCCGCCTCGGATCGTTGGAGGGGTTTCTCGCCATTGTTTCGGTTTAGCTCAAGCCCTTGCGCAGGGGGGTCAAGAAGTCTACATTATAACTTTGGAATTTCCCGGCGCCCCAGCCTATGAAGAGGTAGGCGGAGTTAAGGTTTATCGTGCGGCAGTCGAACTTGGGCATCCGAACTTCTTAACTTGGGTTCTCTTGTTCAACCATTTTATGGAGAAGCTAGCGGCACAGCTATGCCGTAAAGTAAAGCCCGATGTTATTCATGCCCATGATTGGCTGGTGTCTCCCTCAGCCATTTCCTTAAAGCAATACGTGAACACGCCTTTAATACTCACGGTTCACAGCACTGAAGTCGGTCGAGCTCAGGGGCTCCATGGACCTGATTCCTTCACCATTGATGGTTTTGAGTGGTGGGCAACCTATGAGGCACATAGGGTAATTGTAACGAGTGAGGCAATGAAAAATGAGGTTAGTGGCCACTTTAAGCTTCACAAGAATAAAATTGAAACGATTCCGAACGCCGTCGACCTCAAGACATTTGAAATCTCTGTTGATCGACAATCAGTTAGAAGAAAATACGTTGCGCCTAACGAAAAAATGGTCCTGTTTACTGGGAGGCTTACGCCCCAGAAAGGTGTTGAGCACCTCGTCCACGCTGTACCACTTATTCTTCAGCGTAATCCTGAAGCAAAAATTGTTGTCGTTGGGGAAGGCTGGTTAAGGGATGGCTTGGAGAATCTAGTTCGATCCATCGGATGTCAAAATAAGGTGCTTTTTACGGGTTTTCTTCCTGAGCGAGACTTAGAGGAAATCATGGTTAGTGCCGATGTTTTGGTAATGCCATCCGTCTATGAGCCTTTTGGAATCGTTGCCTTGGAGGGAATGGCTGCTGGTGTTCCAGTGGTGGCATCT
>Ga0315314_1004521_pt1 | contig 10400 bp, 9 predicted proteins | sample TDP9_MG_FD_203631 | JGI IMG/M metagenome (GOLD analysis project Ga0315314, IMG submission 203631) | Freshwater sediment microbial communities from Lake Towuti, South Sulawesi, Indonesia - TDP9 | ecosystem: Environmental > Aquatic > Freshwater > Lake > Sediment | place: Indonesia: South Sulawesi... | reverse complement strand
TACTTCGCTATGAGCTTCTGAAATACTTGCGAGGACAAAGACTATTCGGAATACTAATTATCACGGCTCTCATCGCTTGGCTGATGTTGGCTCTGCCTCTCTTGCTCGGAAGGGGATATCCCTCAGACGTAAGGACCTTCCCTTCAACGTTTCTGATGTTCGTTTCAATACTAATAGTTCTATCCGCAACTTTCTTTGGAAGCGACGCGATAGTTTCAGAGTTTCAGCAGAGAACGGGCTACGCGCTATTTCCAAGTCCGATTCGCAGAAGGATCATACTGTTAGGTAAATATGTGGCATCCGCTCTCTCATCACTACTCGCAGTCAGCGTCTACTACGCGATAATCATCGTTTCCGCTCAGGCGATCTATGGAACGCTACTTGATGAGCTTGTTCTATCTTACTATCTGGCAGTAGTTTACATGCTCTCGATTCTGGCGTTTGCGTTTCTCCTAAGCTCGGTCATGAAGGGAACTACAGGATCGGCTGTTTTGACCTTCTTTCTATTCCAGATGATACTCCCCATAATCGATATGGTCCTAAACTCAGCCGACATCGACCCTTGGTTCAGCATTACGCATGCAGGGGGTATCATCAGTAGTATCCTTACGATGCCGCGTGCCATGGTGGGGCCAGGGCGCCCCATGCAACCAACGGGAGCCGCCGTAGGCATCCCTTACCCTCTTTACATTCCTGAAGTCCTATCCAGCCTCATCGTGATGGTTAACTACTTCGCCGTAGCGCTTCTAGCCGCCATACGTGTATTCGAAAGGAGAGAGCTGTGAGCAGAAGGCTCGATAGAAGTTGAAGCTCATGATCAGGGGAGATCCTGAGCAAATTGGTAGTGAAACGAAAAACGTCTTTGAGGGGACGGAAAAAAAGTTGTCTCAAACGATCATCACTTACAGTGTTACTACTGATAATCATTGGATCGATGGCAATCGGGCACTCCTTTGAGCGTGTCTCAGCAGCGCCAGAAGATTCGGTCCAGATGTCTCCTGGAACCTATGCTCACACTTTAGGTACACCTGCCGATATAGTGAAGTTGGATTACCCGAAGAGCTCTATAATGCAAAATACAACGGGTGATTTTTCTCTAAACCTCACGTTGAGTGGCGAACGCTCTTCGATGGCGATCTGTATTCCACCTGAGTTCAGCTTTCTACAGCCTGACACTACGAGCATATGGACAGACATAACGAATGACTACAGACATATATCGATAATCAAGTTGAGTTTAAGGGATCCTGTCGGTCCACTCTGGTGGAGAGTAACTATTGCAAACTTAACCATTCCAAGAGGTAGCCATACCGTAAGAATGTTCAACATCAAGGCTCCTGACGTATGCGGCAGATATTTCATGAAGGTTTTCATAGACGGAAAATCAATCGGTTCTGAGAATTTTCCGACAGTCGTTGTAAAAGGCGACTTGGACCCTGCGTACATATCTGGTTGTGTGCTGAATCGCGGCCGTGCGGAATACTATGGATATCGCTACGGCTTACCCATTAGCGTTTCAGGCAAGGTTATCGCTGAAGGGACAACCGCCCTAGGCAGAGCCGTGAAGGCGCAAGCCTACTTCAATGCTTCCGCCAACGGCTGCTACACTCTTTACGGACTGGCTGCGGGAACCTACGAGCTTACAGCTTCAGCAGCGGGTTTCCCACCAGTAACATTGGATCGGACGATCACTGTGATGGCTGGTCAGTCGCTTGAAGGCGTTGACATATACCTGAGCCTTGGCGCAACGATTTCTGGAACAGTGTGGTCCAAGTGCAAAGGCAGCTTAATCCAGTGGAATCGAGTTCTACCCATAAAGATTGTGCTCTTGGATCTCAGCGCCAACATGGTGGCATACACTCAAGGATTCGTCAATCCTTCAGCTCACAACTACAACTTCACGATTGACGGTAGAATCCTCGCCCTTGACGGTCATGTACCTCAAGATTACGCCGATTACGTCTCAGGCTTGGATTTAGGTGACTATTACTTGAAGGTATATGTGAACGGCTATGTTCAAAGCGACGTCTCTGTGGTCCATGTTGTAGATTATCTTTCAGCTCTGCAAATTCAAATCGATGTTGAAAAGAGCGGATGGTTCGAAGTCACTGTTCACTTCAAGGACTATGCCAACGGCTCTACGACGCCTTTACCGTCGAGCCGCTTGTTGACCCTTGAGGCCTACGATCTAGGGGGTACATTGAAGGGCTTGAATCGGACCATCGTCCCCCTAGGCAGCCATAGCTGGACGTTGAATCTAACCGGATTCCTAGGCACAGAAACTGACTACGGTCTGCCCCAAGACACGTATGTGATAATGGCGCGTATTACCGGCTACAAACAGCTCTGGATCCCTCAAGCAACCATAGGTATCTGTTCAGGCCCAAACCGGCTGAGCTTCGACTTAGTCAAGAGCGGGGCCGTGAAAGTAACTGTCAGGTCTGTGGATTGGCAGTGGCCTCCTCAAGAGGTTGAGTGGGCGCATCCAGGGGCACCGATAAGGCTTGAGGTGATAAGCTCCGCCGGCGAGATATCTTTGGGCCTCTCAAAGCAACCTCAAGCCCCAGCAACGAGAGTCTTGATGAACGCTACGGATCTCTTCACTGGAACATACTTCGTCAAAGCCTACACCACTGGATATATCCAGAGGGAAACATACACCTTCTCCATTACTACTGGTAGCACAGGCGATCTGATAGTAGATCTTGTGAGAGGCGCCAAGCTTGGCGTCTTGATGAACTTTAAGACAGAGGAGCTCTTCGCCCCAATAGACACATACCCATATGACCCTACGTTTGTACCTGTAAGGGTGGAGGTCTACGACTCCTTCGGAACGTTCGTGGGCGCGAATGTAAGCCATGTCTCGAGGACCACGGCCTTCCAGATTGACGTGGTAGGCTTCAACAGTTACGCAGGGGATCCCGCCTATAGATGGACCAATTACTACGACACAACTGATGGCAAACTGCAGAAGGATTATGGCTTGGCGTTAAGCACCTATTTGGTATACGCTTGGGTTCCCAGCTATCTCCAGAGAAGCGTTGTAACCGCGACTGTAGATCTAGGCGGAACCGCAACAGTCATCTTCGATCTTCACAGGCTGAGCCATGTGTACGGCCAAGTAACAGGCTATAACATGTTTGGAGACCTTTTACCTATCTCATGGGCCACCGTAAGCGCCTATGGACCCATACTGATGGCAACAAGCTCCTTGGATGGTTTCTATGAGATGTGGTTAGAGAATGGAACCTACATGTTGGCAGTGTCACTTGTTGGATACGAGACTCAAGCAACTGAAGTCCATGCATCTATGGCGTCGGAGACGCAGACGGATTTCCACCTGAAACCCTCAGGCGCTCCAATTCCTGAGCTATCAGCAACTGAACTGACATTGCTTGCGGCTCTGATTATAGCTTATACATTATTGCACAGAAACAAAGTAGGGCATCATTATGTGGAGACCGACAGGGAAAGAAATGAAAAATCCTAGTGGTTCTTCATCCGGTCCAACTTTTCGCTCCTTCTACGCATGTTTGCGCGCTCTTGTAATCACAAAACCTACAGATTGGCCTCACCTACTGACATGTACCCTATCGTGTGAAAAAGGCCTGATAGCTACCATTGAGCTTAACTCCTGCTCGCCTCCAGCTTGCTATGTGTGCTTTTTCAGCTGAAATTCTGCTTGGTTGACAGTTTTAAACGACAGTCTGTAGCTATCCGGACCCGCCATTCAGAATCTGCGATTTGAGCTTATTTTGAGCTGAAAGCCGGACTTTTCACCGCTTGTTTTTTGCTTAGGCTTCCCGTTTCGGTCGCAGGTTGTAATTGTACGATCTTTTCCATAACCTTTCCTTGCTCCACCTTTCCCGGATTCTGGTCCGGGATTTGCCGAGCAAATTCTTCATTTGCGACCGCGGCGTGTGAATCACGTGGGACAAAATTGATTGAAGATAGTTGCGTCAATGGCTTCCGAATTGAATGCAGATTTGGGGAAGCCCATTCTCACCGGGATCGTCTAGATGATAGTAGGGCTTGTCAAGCTCGTAGCCGACACTTAACTGCTAATTATCTGAATATCCGATCTTATCAATAGAAAAATAGTCAGACGCTTGCAGACGGATCTACTTGCAGAGTTCACGTGATCTTCCTTTTTCTGGAATAGGCGAATACGAGTGAGTCGTCCTTATTATTATGTCACTACGCGTAGAGCTGCAACTCTTTCATAGTGAGACCTATTTTTGGTGAGCATAGGCATGTGTTTTGTCACGCAAATTGATGCGTTCAATAGATCTCTCACTTCCATGGTCTGCCCCTTCTTCCGTAGCTCTGCTCCTATGTCTGAAGCGACATGAGCCGCGTCAGCATCGAAGGAAGAGATTTCATGTTGATCTAGCAAGCTTTGGACCTCAGACAACCTCTCCTCTCGTTTGGAAGATAGCTTCGCACCCAGCAACAGTTCAAACGCCACAACTGATGTCAGAACGACCTTAACCTTCTTTCTCCACTTAGAGTAGAGGCTTTCCCCCGGCTGCCTCCCCCTGAGATAGTCTACAACGACATCAGTATCGACGATGACTCTACTCACAGTTTCCAGCTGCGCCAAAGCTTCCTAATCTCCTCCATTATCTCATCCATCTCCTCATCCCAAGTTCCCGCGAGCTTTTCAACTGGAATAATCTTCCTCAACAAAGCCCTCCGCCGATCTACCGGAACGATCTCGACATAATCTCCCTGCTCGATGGCCATTCGCTTGCGCACCTCTTCTGGAAGAGTAACTTGGTAATTCCTAGTCACCTTCACCTTCGCCATTTCACGTGCCTCCTACTAGAAAATAACCGATTTAGTAGAAATAAATATTCCTAGGATGAATTCTGCGTCTTCCTTTTGCAGCAAGGATGACCATTCGAGAAATCTAGGAACAGATGATAAGAGGTTGTGAGCTTGAAACTTGCAATGAAGCTGATTGCCTGAGGAGAATGTGACCAAAGAAGAGGCCTTAGAACAGAAAACTGCTCAAAATCATATTTGTAATAAGAGGAGTGAATGAAAGGCTGAAAGCAGATAGGCTGAGGCTCTTAACCTGAAGGTCGAGGATTCAATTCCGTCCGCGCCCGCAACCAAATGGGCATAAATCCTTATATCTTGTTAAAGAGCTAGCCAAGCGATTGTTAAGCCTTGTTAAAAAGAAACGAAAACCAATTTTGGGGAATTACTATGGCAAAAAGGAAAAGCTGGTCTGAAAAATTGAAAGACAACAAGGGTCTGCCAAAAGTAGCAAAAATTACTGGTAAAATGAGCAGAAGATGGGGTACAGGCACGGTGGTTATTCCAGCGCCAATAGAAGTCGATGAAATGATGAGAAGAGTACCTGAAGGAAAACTTATTACCATAAATGAAATTCGCGCAGCTTTAGCGAGAAAACACAAGGCGACGATTGGTTGTCCCATTACTACTGGCATCTTTGCTTGGGTTGCGGCTAATGCTGCTGAAGAACGAAGACAAGAGGGTGGAAGAGAAAATACTCCCTACTGGCGCACCTTGAAGACTGGCGGAGTGATAAACGAGAAATATCCCGGCGGAGTCGAAGGCCAAAAGAAGCTTTTGGAAAAAGAAGGACATAAAGTAATTCAACAAGGCAAAAAATATGTTGTTGCCGATTACGAAAAATCATTGGCAAGAATATGAAGATAAAAAACGCTCACTAACGTCTGTGTTCTTTTCGAGATGCTAAGAATTACCAAACAAGAGATGCAATTATGAGTGCGCCTATTGGATTGAAGAAGGCTGCAGTTCTCTGCATTCTGCGAAGCAACGCAAGTTTCTTGCTGATTCATCGTAGCAAAGAGCCTCATCTTGGTAAGTACATCCCAATCGGAGGTAAGATAGGGCCTTTTGAGACACCTAGAGCAGCAGCAATACGCGAAGTCGAGGAGGAGACAGGCGTCTCAGTCGAGGACGTACGCTTGAGAGGCATACTGACAGAAACGAGTCCAACCAACTTCAACTGGGTAAACTACATTTATACGGCTGACATCACTGCAGTTACACCAGCCAAGTATCGAGAAGGAAACCTCGAATGGGTTGAGCAAGAACGGCTGAACAGCATTCCTACCCCGACAACAGATCGGTTCATCTACGATTACGTATCCAGGTCTCAGTTCTTTGTCTTCGACGCTGTCTATGATGAGAATGTGGAGCTAATAAGACTGGTTGATGAGTTATCCGGGAAGATACTATTCTCAAAGAATCAAGGTTGATTCCTGCACGTCTGCGGACTCATCGACACAAAACGCTGATTCAACGATTTCTCATTTTTCAGCTCAAGTAATAGGTGGCTTCCTTCGGAGATGGCTTAGGGATAACTGAAGAACTCATCGCTCTCACTCGAACCTAGGGCGTTGCGTCAACTCATAGTTATATGAGCCCACGCCATGAAAGATGTGATGGAGGCTCAAAGATGAAGGCTTTGGACATCTTTTTCAGACCCGAGACGGTTGCAATTGTCGGCGCTTCAAAGACTGTCGGTAAGGTGGGCAACGTAATACTCAGCAACCTTCTTGAGTCGAACTTTCGAGGGAGAGTCTATCCAGTAAATCCACATGTAGACAGCATCTACGGAAGAAAAGTCTTCGCCAGTGTAAAAGATGTTCCGGAACCGGTTGAACTGGCCGTCTTGGCGACGAGGGCTGAGGTTGTACCTGCAGTGATGCAGGATTGCGCGGAGAAGGGTGTGAAAGGAGTTATCATCGTTTCAGGTGGGTTCGCTGAAGTCGGCGACGAAGGGATGGCAAGACAGAAGCAGGTCAAGGAGATCGCTGGGCAGGCAGGCATGCGGGTAGTGGGCCCGAACTGCATAGGCGTCTATGATGCGGAGTCCGAGATGGATACGATGTTTATGCCGAGGTATCGTATGTCTCGTCCAAGAAGAGGAAGAATAGCGTTCATCACTCAGAGTGGCGCCTTCGGCATCGCGGTACTGGACTGGGCGGCTTCAAGAGGCTTCGGTGTCTCCAAATTCATCAGTCTTGGGAATAGGGTTGACGTCGATGAACTGGATTGCTTGGAATATCTGGCTGATGACGAACAGAGCAGAGTGATAGCCCTATACCTAGAGTCAACAGTGGATGGGAGGAGACTCATCGACACAGCCAAAAAGGTTGTGAAGAACAAGCCCATAGTAGCCTTGAAGGCAGGTGTGACTGCAAGAGGAGCGCAGGCCGTCTTATCTCACACAGGCTCACTCGCAGGGAGTGACGGAATTTATGACGCAGCCTTCGAGCAGTCAGGCATCATACGCACCTATGGTCCTCAAGACCTCTTCGATGTCGCCCGAGCCATGGCCAACCAACCCCTCCCCAAAGGCGACAGGGTTGCGATAGTTACGAACGGCGGCGGCTTCGGTGTGATAGCGACAGACGCGGTGGACGGGTATGGATTGAAGATGGCTGACTTCTCAGAGGAGACGACAAGGTACCTTAGGGAACATCTGCCTCCGATCGTTTCGACACGTAACCCTGTAGACCTTGTTGGCGATGCTGATGCAGAGAGGTACCGGTTGGCAATAGATGCTCTCCTCGAAGACCCGAGCGTTGACGAAATCGTCGTTATCATCCTATTCCAGACACCAAACCTCCAGCCCGACATCGTTGGAGTCCTCGCTGCCGCAACTGACAAACGACAAAAACCCATCTTGGTATGCACGACTGGAGGGGACTTTGCTGAACTTCACACTAGGATGCTGGAGAGAGCGGGTGTACAGGTATACCCGTCGCCACGCCGTGCGGTCAGGGTTATGGCAACCCTTCTGGAATACAGAAAGTATAGGGAAAAGCTGGAGGCTCCCACAAAAGCTCTTTAGGACTCACGACTGTTCTTTTCACGGCGGCCGTCATTCGCTAGCCACTTGTCTTCTTTGCTTTGACTATCTTTAGAAGTTTCCATCCTGGGAGTCTCTTTCCCATGAATCTGCGTCTAACATACTGGTATCTTCTTCCGCACTCTCGGCATTCACGTGTTAGAACGCCTGACTTCTCATCATATTCATCGTCTCGGAGTTTACCGCCGCAGTTCCTGCATTTCGCCAAGATTAGAACTCTCATAGCTGGCTCTTTTCATCCAGCCGGCTCAATTTCTCTAGTCAATTTTCCTCTGCATATAAAAGCTTTCTAAGCATCTTGTATCCTTGGAACGTAGAAGCGAATTTGTTCGATAGGCATTGTTCTATGAAAGTAGGCTCGTCAAGAGATTTGCGACATAGAGTTTCGGCTCTAATGTTTAAATCGTGGAAGACATCTTCCCAAATAGAAGGCAAGGAGGTTAAGAGATGTCTTGGGAAGAGGACTTTCCAGAATGGTTTAGGAGAAGAAGAAGAGGATTTCCATTCTTCGGCGGCTTCTTCGGAGACAGATTCTTCGACGACTTAAACAAGATGATGGAGGATATGTTCAGAGAGATGACGCGAGACCTTCCTAGAGACCTCTTCAAGGAGCGGAGGCTTCCGAATGGAACGGTCAGAAGAGAATTCGGACCATTCGTATACGGCTACTCGATGACGATGGGTCCAGACGGGAAGCCGGTCATAAGGGAGTTTGGCAACGTGAAGCCCTCGACGAAGCCAACGAGCTTTGGCGTTCCTAGACCTGGGTTGGAGGTGAAGGAGGAACGTGAACCTCTTGTCGATGCTATAGATGAAGGTGAGACAGTCAGAGTGATAGCTGAACTCCCAGGCGTTGAGAAATCGGATATAGACCTGAACTGCACCGGATCATCATTGACTATTCGCGTAGACACTCCGAAGCGAAAGTACCACAAACAACTTGATCTACCAGCTGAGGTTGATCCAGACACCTCAAAAGCCTCTTACAAGAACGGCGTACTGGAAGTCGTACTGACGAAAGTGAAACCGAGGGTCAGAGGGAAAGAGATAAAGATCGAATGAACGCCGACACTGAAAACGAAGATTGGGAAATCTACCTAGCCAAGAAATCTTAAATAACCTATCGCTCTGCGAAACCTAGTAGTTAGAGCGGAGGAGATCGACCGCAACAAAGGGAGGATCCCTTTCCAGAGGTCTATTCCTTTCAGCGGATCTCCCTCCGCTTCTCTAATTTCCTTTTTCCAGCCTAAGCCTTACTTCTTCACTAGCTTCAGCAGCTCGTCGAAAGATGGACCTTGCCTTATCTCTTCTGGACGCTTACCTAGATCTTTCTTCTTCTCCAATGCTGAGAGGAACCTTCGAACCTCATCGAAATCCTTCTCATAGATGTGCAGGTCGTTAGAGAAGTCTACGTACTGTCCAACCTCGAATCTTACACCTTTAGACTCGTAGGCTTCATTGAGAGGCTGAATTATCTTTCTTTTCTCTAATTCGATCAAGCCGTTCACATTGGCCTCCCAAGCGTCGAAGAGATCTCTAGACCTCCAGCAGCTTTGAAGATCAATCTTGTAGGTCTTGCCGCGCTGGGGTTTTGGATCCATTGTAGGAACTGTGACCCAAATCCTTTGGAGGCATGGAGGACTCTCAGACTTAATGTCTTTCCAAGCCTGCCAAGTGACTGCTTGCAGCCTCCTAGAGAAGATCTCTCCTCTCTCCAATCCTTCAACGATGAAGTCTTTGACTTGATCTACCTTCTTGAAGGATGGACCAACATAGTTGAAGAGTCTATCGTGGTAAGTATAGTCCCAGCCCTTCCCGATATAGTGATCCTTGGTCCCTTCCACCAATTCATCGATGTATCCGCCTATGATCGCTTGCTGACCCATAACATCGCCAGCGTGAATCCTAGGCTCCTTCAAGGGATCTCTTATAACAAGAAGCACTGTGGCAGCTCTACTCTCTTGATATACTGAACCCCCACCTTCCTTAGGCCGCATATACTGCGTCAGCTTCCTTACACCGTTGGTCCAGACTTCGATAACCGCTCTCTCCCAAGCCTCAGCCGTGGTGTCAACCTCTATCTTGAAGACAGGCATAGGCAATATTGAACCCTCACAATGCTTCTACTACCGTCAACACGCAAATGAGGTTATTGGTAGCTTTTCCACGTTATTGGTTGCTTTTCGCCTACTTACGCTATCTGAAGAGCTTGACGCCTTCGACCTCTGTGACGTATTCGAATCCTGCCTCGACAAGGCTACGCGCTTCATCAAGGTTTCCGGCTACAGCTGACGCATATTCGTCGCTCTGCCAGTCGATAGAGTGATTAATAGAAGTGCCTCTTCGGCAGTTAATTATTGCCTAGCTAGAGTGTGGTCACCAAGCCCATAACCTTGCGTCAGAGCAGAAAACTTGTGATAAACTATGAACCATACCAAGAGTCTATGAATCTTCTAACCGCAGCGCATGCTCTTTCAGCTTTCTCTAAGACTTTCCTAGCATCTTGCTCCGAATAGAGTTGCCA
>Ga0315314_1004520_pt1 | contig 10400 bp, 9 predicted proteins | sample TDP9_MG_FD_203631 | JGI IMG/M metagenome (GOLD analysis project Ga0315314, IMG submission 203631) | Freshwater sediment microbial communities from Lake Towuti, South Sulawesi, Indonesia - TDP9 | ecosystem: Environmental > Aquatic > Freshwater > Lake > Sediment | place: Indonesia: South Sulawesi... | reverse complement strand
CTATTTCAGCGTTTGCGGCTCTACGGCCTATCCTCGTGATCCTTATTTTCACATGGTCTCTAGGCTTTGCCTTGGCAACGAATATTACGAAGCCTTGGATTCTGGCTATGCCTTCTCCTTGGCGGCTCGTCTCCGTTATGTCCACTTCATATTCCTTTCCCATCTCAACTGGGCAAGGCCTAAAGCCCCCACCATAACCACGCCTTCTCTCATAACTCATAGGCATCCCCCCTCCTTCCACATTTTTTCACAATAATGCTCACTTTATTCTTTGGCTGCTTGAGCTTTCTGCGTTGCTTTCGCCTCTTCGTCGGGTTTGGCCTCTTTGGTTAAGATAATTTCGATCGTTGAAACCATCCTTGCTCTTCCTTCGCCTTCTCTCGGTGGCATTTCTTCGGTTCCTATAGTGATTTTGCCTATGCTCAGTTCCCTCATGAATCTGTGTCTGGTTATCTCGACGGCGTCGACGGCAGTGGTTATTGCTTGTCCTCTCGCCTTCAAAGTAACTTCTTTAGCGTTGGACCCGCTGAAACCTGTTATAATCCCCAACACGTAATTCATCGGAGGCTTTCTACCCACGTATATGATGTTTGGTTCTCTAGACAAAATTTAACTTCCTCTTGTTGGTGTTGACAAAGACAATAGGAGGACCTCACTTTTAAACACAACTGACATTCTCTTATAACGATTTAATTCCGTAAACATACTGAAAGGTTATCTAGAGCGCGCTTTACATGAACTTATCTAGTTCTCTATTCGTTCTGGTGAGGTAAATTTAGATGCCAAAGGTTGAGCCAACCATTAATATCGAGAACATCGTTGCCTCTGCCACAGTGAAACATGGGATTGAGTTAAACTCGGTGGTTAAGGCGTTTCCAGACGCGGAATACCACCCCAGACGGTTCCCGGGGTTAGTCTTTCGACTGAAGAAGCCTAGAACCTCCACTCTGATCTTCAGCTCTGGCAAGATGATCTGCACCGGAGCGAGGTCAGAAAAGGAAGCGGAAAGAGCCTTGCGAAAGCTTGTTAAGGTGTTAAAGGAAGGTGGCATACTTATTATGGGGAAACCAGAAACAAATATAGTTAATGTCGTTGCCACCGTAAACCTCGGTGGGTCCGTCGATCTTTTAGAATTGTATGAGTCTGAGAGAGGCATGCGCGGAAGCATTGTTTATGAGCCGGAACAGTTTCCCGGGTTAATCTACCGAATGGAGGATCCGAGGGCGGTCTTCCTGATATTCTCAAGCGGGAAACTTGTGTGCACTGGCGCCAGGAAAGAGGAGGACGTGCATCAGGCAGTAATAAAACTTCACCGAAAACTAAAAGATAAAAACCTGATACGTCATGAACACTAAATTCTTCTTGTTAAATCTTCAGGTATCCGTTCTTTCTTAGCCATTGGGCTTGATTTCTTTTGTATCGCCAGATGATGTCGCCCGCTTAAATGCTGGAATTAGCGTTTGGCTTCCATCATAGAATTAAGATGGTTCCCGGCGCGCGCAAGCGTTTCATAGTATGTCAACAGTTCTCTTGCAGAGGAAAGAAAGAAACTTAGAAAAGGCTTTGGCTCAAAAGGCTTGGCTTCAAATTTTAGTGGCCTCCTCTCTTTTTAGAGGTAGTCTCATTTAGTTTTGGTGTGTGGTTTGTTAGGTGCCTTTTTCATGGTTTCTAAGAGATTTTTTCTGTTTTGTTTTGGTGGGGGCGGCTGAGGCTGGGTTGGGCTGAGCGATTTTTCTTTAGCTAGAGGCTACCTCTTTAGTGTGGAGTCTTAAGGGCTGAGTTGGATCTGGAGGTTTGGCTTTGTTGGGGTAGATGGCGAGAGTGGATGTTCTTGCACTTTTAAGGTAGGTAGGGTGAATCATTGAAAAATACATATGTTCTCTCGCGCGCTAATAGGCGCCTGCTAAAGCGAGGTGTCAAGTTTGTAATAAATGTAACACAGCAGTGCAAAATTCGAGGAGAATGGCAAATATTAGAAATCACAATAACATCAAGTAAAAGATGGGGTAGAAGCGTTGCCAGTTAGAAGAGTTCATCTTAGATTTGATGATTATCTGAAGGAACATGGAATAATTAGGGAAGCAACTGATGGCGACACTGTTCATGATAGATTGGACAGAGGATTAACAGTTCATGGGCCTGACCATAGATATTCGGATTATTACCATTCTGAAAAAGGAATAAGAAGCTGGCTTAGAGGAATGGTAGCCATTGCTCATCACGGCACCTTAACTGACTATATTAGAATCGCTAACGGACACATTGTTTTAGACGAAATGGAAGCTCGATTTACATATCCAAGCGAAGAGGAATTGATAAAATCGACCTATCGCAGTTTCGTACAAAGAGGATTTGACATGAAGTTTTTCAGACCTTAAACTTTCTAATCTTTATTTTTATTCCCAAGGAAAATTCTGTATCATTTAACTAAATACCTGTTATTTGTTAAGGTAGTGTTACGACTCCCATTAAAGACACTATCAAGGTTTCTAGCGTAGCTCCAACAACTCCGAAGAGCAGAAACTCTAAACTAACACAACTTAAAGACCACATTGTGACCTACCAAAAAGAAGCATCATAGCGTAAATAGCGCGCGATTTACCCAAAATAACTGTGATTTATCGTTGAGCCAGTGACCTGATACATTCTCTTGTATGTGAAAACGTCGGGCTTGTAATATAGTCTTGCCCTCAAAACTAGGTGCTTAAGAAGAACCCTGCACTGCCGCATGTCCTCTCTGAACAAATAGTTTAGCGTGTAAACACGTGTATATTTCATTTCTATGATGATTGCTCAAGACCTAACCTTAGAGTTAAGAAGCATGAAAAAGGACGTCTGCTTATGGCTAGGCACTCTAAGGTATTGAGTGCAAAAAAAGCTTGGAGGACATGGGCACCTTCTCATCCAGAACTCGCATTACTAACTAAACTACTCAGTTATGCAAACAGAATAAACGGATTAAAGGAATTTGAAAAAGGAGAATTAAGGGCTAAATTAGAAGGTGTAAGAAAAGGAGGATATGACCCTGAAACCGAAGAATATGATGCAGACTTAGTAATTGCTGACGCATGAAATTCTTAAGGAAATAGGTAAAGACAAGTTGCACTTTATCTATATAGAAAAAGAAGAACCTGAACTTGACTTACGTTCATGTGTGGAATTATGTCAAGAATACATCGACTATCTCAAAAAAACTATTGAAAAAATACTCCTAAGGATTTGATTTGAATTTCCTGTCCTAGATTCTCTAAAGAGGATTTTATTTCTAATGGTTCATGAATATCTTGAATTGTCATTTTTCTTTCCTTCGGTTAAGAGCATCTCTTACACAATTACATCTTTGAGCTTTCCATCTAAAATAATCACAACAGTTGAAAACATCTTTTATAGAATCTTTGAAACTGTAGTCATACCAACAAAAGATTTTAAATGGATACTCATAAGAACCATGAAAAGTACAATTGCCACAACATTTTAGTTGATTTGGTTCACTTACCACGTTTCTTTATCCTCCTTTCTTGACAATAATTTCTAGCAGGACATTTTCTACATGTTTTCTGTCCTGCTCTTAATTTGCACATGGAATCACCTTGCGCGCATGCAACGAATCAGCCTTTTATTTTTTCACGCCTGGATTTTCTCTCTGAAGGTACGCTACTGTTTTCGTGGGTATAAGGAAATAGTTTACTGGCTAGCCTAAGTTTCGGAATCTTGCTTGCGTCTATCGATATTTTTGGGCTTCTTTTCCAATAACTATTCTTTTGTTAAGATATTTTTTGCATTCTCGATCCATCTGGAAGATGTTTTCTCTGAGACTCTAAGTTTTTCTACTATTTCTTTAGGATCGCTTTCCGCCAGTTTCTTAACCGAGTCTATACCTATGGCTTTGAGCTGTTCAGATCTTTTCTGACTGATTCCTTCAACTTCAGTGAGGCCCACGAGAGTCTCTGGAGGTGGCACCTCTTTACTTAGATACGTCTTGAGGGTTTTCACGTTTTCACCGTGTTTGGTTGATCTTCTAGGATCGATTTGTATTCCTAGCTTCAAGGCTTGCTTAAGACTTACGCCTACTTCCTTCAATTCCCCTCTGCTGAAACCTTTACCTTTTCTTGATTTTCTCTGCCTATGGACAACAGCATAAACTTCCATTAGTCGTCCCCTAAGATGAACATTAAAGAACCATTCAAACTTATAGGTTAAACGCAATATTCAAATTCGCGCGCCAAAATGTTTGGGTTTGGGATACAGCTTCTATTCACAACCGTATGCATACGCATGCATACAGCATAAGCACATAGAACACATTGTAGTAGGCGGAGGTATTCCCCAGCGACTTTTTTGTTCATACGAACGTAAAATAATGACTCACGGTTAACAACTGGCGCGCGTTTGATTTACGCTCTCTCTCGGACGGTTGCTAACTTCTCCTTGCCATGAGTCGATCTGGGCAACGACGCCAATATAGCCTACATCTCGTGATGTCGAAGTCGCTGAGGTCTCGGTGATCGCTACGCGCCTTTCCATCGGAGTTTAGCACGCGGACTAGGACGGCCCTGCACTTGCGTTTTTCCTCATCTAAGAACTCACACCGCTCACTCGTTGGTGGCACCCCGCGCGCTATGTTCAATGGTTGCGTTTGGAGTTAAAATTCTATCATTTCATTTCTTTCATGACTTAGGCACTTATTTTCCAAAAATTATTAGAGAACATAGAGAACGGGTGCAGTTGACTGCGCGCGCGACGATAGAGAAGCGCATGCCGACACTCTTGAAATGCTGTCGAAATTCAAAGGAAAAATAAACGGTATAATGCACTGTTTCTCAGGAAGCAGAGAAATGGCTGAACAATGCATCAAGTCCAATTTTTATATATCCTTCGCTGGACCGGTTACTTTCCCAAACTCTCACAAACTACGGGAAATTGCCAAATGGGTAGACTTGAACAAGATTCTTTTTCCTCCATAATCACTTTAGCCAAATATTAATCTGCATAGTTTAAGATTAGTATTAAAAATGTGTAGACGAAAATTTAGAGGAAAAGCCATGACAAGGAAGTTGTTTTGGGAGAATCAATATCAAGTTGAGTTCGATGCAACCATAACTAAGATTATTGGAAACAGTGTTGTTCTAGATGCTACAGGCTTTTATCCGCAAGGCGGAGGTCAGGTTGGGGACACAGGATACCTTAATGGAATCAGGGTGGTTGACACACAACCGGGCGAAGAAACAGACATCGCTCACATTCTTGAAATAAAGCCGTTTTTCAGTGGTGGGGCCTTAATTCATGGGAAAATAGATTGGGAAAGAAGGTATAAGATAATGAGGCTACACTCTGCGGCTCACATAGTCTATTTTCTCATGCAAGAGGTTTTTGGAGAAGATTGCAAACCAGCCTCTTCAGGTCTTTTGGACGAAGAGAAAGAGAGGTCAGATTATCTCTTTGAAGAGAAGTTAGACGAGGAAAAACTCAAGTTGGTTGAAGAGATTGCCAATCAAATCATAAAAAAAGGCTATGAGATCAAAACATGGAGTGAGAACAGCAAAAGATATTGGAAAATGGAGCTCTTTCCCGCAATGAAATGTGGAGGGACCCATGTTAAAAATTCGAGTGAAATCGGGGAGATTAAAGTAAAAAGAGGAAAGAAACCCGTAAAGGGAAAGGAAAGAATAGAAATTAGCTTATTACCATAAGTTTGAGCGTGACCGCATCTTCCTGACGTTTTGTATGCGCGCGCGAAGGCATCAGTTTAATTATCGGACAATAGAATAGAGAAGCCATAAGTGACAATAGAGAGGTTAAGCCAAAGCATACGATTTTCAGAGACAGAGGGGCTGATTCTTTCTCCTAAGAAGAAGGAGTCTTGGTACCCCGGTTTGGAATAGCACGATGTCTAGTGCTGTAAGAACCTACATTCATCAAAATAGAAAGAGCTTAAAACAGTTGCATTTTTCTGCACATAAGATGGTTCTAAAAGCAATGTGTTCAAAGAAATGGAATCCCTTTGCGAGAAAGCACGACTCGCTACACTTAAGCTGAGAAAAAAAGAGTTAAACAATTCATTGCTGAAATCCAATCTGTTAAAAACCCTCCTACAAATAAAGAAAGAAAATGATCAACAGTTTGATGTGTAGAATGGTCTGTGGTGAATGTTATGAAGGTTCTTGGAATTGTTGGTAGTCCTCACAAGGATGGTAGGACGAATAAGCTTGTTACTAAAGCCATTGAAGGATCAGAGAAAGCTGGAGGTCAAACTGGGATATATATTTAATAGACTATGATATTCCTCAATGGTCTAAAGGTCATAAGCCACCTAGAGAACTGAATGAGATTGTGGATGAAGCTGATGCCTATGTCTTAGGAGCTCCATTGTACTATTAGGATGTAAATGGTTACACCAAGGACTGAGAAGGAACGGGAGGAGACATGATATCGTCCAAGGCGAAAAATCGAATGAAACGTGAGCTAAGCTTACAGAAGCCAACAATATGGGTTGGTAAGGAGGGGGCGTCGCCGCAGACGATGAATGAGATTTCTAGGCAGTTGGAGAAAAGAAAAATAGTGAAAGTCCAAATATTGAAAAGCGCGCTTAAGGATGAGAGCGCCAAAGACATCGCGTTAAAAACAGCTCAACAAACAGAATCCACCTTAATCGATGTTCGAGGCCACACTTTCATACTGCATAAGCCTAGGCAAAAGAGAAGTGAAAAGCCTCTGTGAGAGGACCGTTTAGAGGTTTTGAAAGGGATGGATTGTGGCAATCTTGTAAAGGAAGGGTTCAAAAACACCCTCTTCCTTCATGCCTTTAACCTTGCCTTCATGAACCTGCCTCTGTCAAGAGATCCTGAAAGGGCTGACGCATCCATTGACAAAGGTGCGGGCGAGCGAAATACTCGATGGAAAATCTAGCGCGTGATAATGATGCTTGATTTCCGCTGTAGGTTTCTTTCTCTTGTCCTTCGATTTTGCCTTTGAGAACGTTGGTACTCTTCTTTTTGGATGTTCTTTTGATAAATCGATGGAAGGAGAAAAGAAGCTTGGGTGATGTTCCAATGATGTTGGGAGAAAGGATTTAGTGCTTCTATCAGGAATATATTTAGTGGCGTTGAAGATTGAGCGAAGTTCAGCTGAGAGTTCTGGATTCCAGACAGAGAGATGTGGCAAGAGGGATCGCTAGAATAGACCAAAGAGCAATGCAAAAGTTATGGGTTTCATCTGGAGACGTAATAGAGATTCTCGGGAAGAAAAAGACGTCGGCGATCGCCTGGCCAGCGTACTCTGAAGACCAGGATCCAGGCATTATGCGAATCGACGGGTTCTTACGTAAAAATGCCGGCGTATCAATAAACGAGTACGTTGTAGTTCGCAAGGCTGAAGTTAAAAATGCTGTGAGCATAGTGCTTGCTCCAGTGGATATGCGATTGAACTTTGACGAAGACTTTGCAAATTTTGTGAAGAACAGACTCATGGATAGGACGTTTGTTGAGGGAGACACGACGCTCGTTATGATGCTTGGTCATTCTGTTCAGTTCACTGTTGCCAAGACGCAGCCCCACGAAATAGTCAAGATGACTCACGATACTAGATTGCAGATATTGACTGAACCTGCTGCGGAAGCTAAAGGTGTACCACGTACCACCTATGAGGACTTAGGAGGCTTGGAGGAGGAGATTCAACGGATAAGGGAGATGGTTGAACTTCCAATGCGGCATCCCGAGATTTTCCAGAGGCTTGGAATAGATCCTCCGAAAGGGGTTCTGCTGCTCGGTCCACCCGGCTGCGGAAAGACACTCCTAGCTAGAGCAGTAGCGAATGAGTCGGATGCAAACTTCTTCTCGATAAATGGCCCGGAAATAATGAGCAAGTTTTATGGGGAGTCTGAGGCGAGGCTTCGAGAGATATTTCAACATGCTCAACAGAACGCTCCGAGCATCATACTCATAGACGAGCTGGACTCCATAGCGCCCAAACGTGAGGAGGTTACTGGTGAAGTGGAGAGAAGGGTTGTCGCTCAGCTTCTAGCTCTTATGGATGGGTTGTCTGGTAGAGGAAATGTCATAGTAATAGGTGCAACGAACAGGCCGAATGCCTTGGACCCAGCTCTCAGGAGGCCTGGGAGGTTTGACCGCGAGATAGAGATAGGGATCCCAGACAAGCGGGGGCGTCATGAAATATTGTTGATTCATAGCAGAGGTATGCCCTTAGCCGGTGATGTTGACTTAAAGGTGCTTGCTGAGCGGATGCACGGTTACACGGGTGCCGACTTGGCCGCCCTGTGTAGGGAGACAGCTATGAAAGCTCTACGTAGGTATCTTCCCGAGATAAATCTGGAGGAAGAGCGAATACCTCCCAGCGTCCTGGAGAAGATGGAGGTTCGGATGGATGATTTCATGAACGCCTTCAAGGAGATTACGCCTACAGCTATGAGGGAGGTTGCTGTGGAAGTCCCGGTTGTTCATTGGGATGAAGTGGGAGGCTTGGAGGAGGTTAAAGAGGAGTTAAAGGAGGCTGTTGAGTGGCCGCTGAAGAATCCTGAAGTCTTCAAGAGATTGGGGATTCAGCCGCCTAAAGGTATACTGTTAATAGGCCCGCCCGGGTGTGGGAAGACGATGCTGGCCAGGGCTGTTGCAACTGAGAGCGAGGCAAACTTCATCTCGATTAAGGGTCCGGAGGTCTTCTCTAAGTGGGTTGGCGAGTCTGAAAGGGCTATTCGAGAGGTCTTCAGGAAGGCTAGAATGGCTTCGCCAGCCGTCATATTCTTCGATGAGGTTGACTCTCTTGTTCCAAGGAGGGGACTGGGTTACGGCGACAGCGGCGTAACTGAACGCGTCATCAGCCAGCTTTTAACAGAAATGGATGGAATAATGCCCTTAGAAGACATCATAGTTATAGCTGCGACAAATAGGCCCGACATCGTCGACCCAGCTGTATTAAGGCCTGGCAGATTTGATCGGCTGATCTATGTTCCAGAACCTGACGAAGCTGCTAGGCTTGAAATCTTTAAGATTTACACGAAGAACATGCCACTATCAAAGGATGTGGACGTCAAGGAGCATCGCATAACGAAAGGTCACTCCGGCGCCGATATTTCATCCGTATGCAGAGAGGCTGCCATGAACGCTTTGAGAAGAGACATCAATGCAAAAGAGGTTACCTTCAGCGATTTTGAGAAAGCTATGGAGAAGGTTCCGCCAAGCATATCGCCAGAAATTGAGGATTGGTACAGGAGCTTCATGAAGCAGGTTCGAAGGCTGCAGAAGCCTACGCCTTTTGTAGTGTAATTCCGGCAGCGACAGATAAACGTCAATTCACGCTTCTCTCTAGCCGACCGTTTTGATTCCTTCAAGGACATGAAAGCTTTCAGAAGACTATGTTGTTGGCAGTTTAGTGTTTTACCTGGTGAATTCCTTCTTTTCTAGTCTGGCAAGCGCGCTAGGGCTTCTAGGGTTACTATCTGAACGTGCATGACATCAATTCAGCCTTATCAGGGCTTGAAGGACGGTTTCTCGGTTCCTTGGAAGAAGAGTAAGCCAGAAAACTTCAAGAATGCTATGGACTTACCGGTAGCGGACGGGGAGGCATTTGAAATAACAGAATTGCCGCTTGCCATGGTATCGTTTTCATCTTGCCCAGAAAGCCGATTTTTCACATTTTTCTATCTGATTGCCCTCTAAAAATTGTAAAAGATAGCAACACAAATCTGAGACCTAAGGATCTTTTTCTAAAAAAAGAAAAGCGCGCAATAATTTGCGTCTTTAAGTATAACAACTGCCAAGCCAGTATAGCGAACCTTGTTTCGCCTATAAGATAGCTTAATTTAAATTCCTCCCTACGCTTCTATATCAATGCTAATGATTGCTGATAAAAGGCAAGAGTGGAAGCGGAGCTTTAATTGCACCTCAAACATGAAAAGCAACGAGTCTTGAATGGTTCCAATTCCAGGCGTTCCAACCTTTTTCCCGTTGAGGTCTTTTGGGTTTTCAATGCTAGGTTTTGCGACTATTGCAGAACCCCCGAGGTTGGCTGAACCCACTATGACGAAGTCTGTTCCCTTAGATTTCGAAATGAGTGGTGGAACCACTCCCACATAACCCGCGCCTAGGTCGCCTGAGGCGAAGGCTAGCATTTCCGTGGGGCCGTTTACATATTCCATTGGTGCGGGTCGGATGCCTTCATCAATGTAGTAGCCTTGATAGTATGCCACGTAAAACGCGATTTGATGGATGTCCACGACACCGAAAAGAAACTCATATCTAGCTTTACATACGCGTTTAAACCCTCGTTTTGATAAGGATAAAACCATTAGCAATCTTAATAGGCGGCGACTTGGTAAGTTAATTTTTCAACGTGGTTTACCTGTGGCTGAAAAGTAAATGCCCAAGTTGAAGGTTTTTTTGCTGACC
>Ga0315314_1004519_pt1 | contig 10403 bp, 10 predicted proteins | sample TDP9_MG_FD_203631 | JGI IMG/M metagenome (GOLD analysis project Ga0315314, IMG submission 203631) | Freshwater sediment microbial communities from Lake Towuti, South Sulawesi, Indonesia - TDP9 | ecosystem: Environmental > Aquatic > Freshwater > Lake > Sediment | place: Indonesia: South Sulawesi... | reverse complement strand
GGGAGCTAGCCTCTACCAGGGAAGTCTATGGCAAAACCCTAGTCGCTCTAGGGAAAGAGAACCCGGATATCGTCGTCCTCGATGCTGACCTTTCCCGGTCAACTATGACCCGCTTCTTTGCCCAAGAATTCCCTCAGCGTTTCTTCGACTGCGGCATTGCCGAACAGAATATGATGAGCATTTCAGCTGGGCTGGCCGCCTCAGGGAAGATTGTTTTCGCCAACAGCTTTGCTGTCTTTGCTACCGGTCGCTGCTTTGACCAGCTACGCATGAGCATTGCCCAGCCCTGCCTGAATGTTAAGGTGGTAGCTAGTCATGGTGGCATTAGTGTAGGAGAGGACGGTTTTTCCCACCACTCTGTAGAAGACCTTTCTCTAGCTTGCTCTCTCCCTGGCTTCACCGTCGTCGTTCCTGCTGATGCCATCGAGGTAGCTCAGGTAGTAAGAGTAGCAGCAGCTACCCCCGGCCCCTTCTACATCCGATTAAGTCGCCCTAAGACCCCTCTGGTTTACAACGATGGCTACCAGTTTGTTCTGGGCAAAGCCGTAACTATGAGACAGGGTTTCGACGCCACTATTATAGCTAACGGGATAATGGTGGCTAGAGCTTTACAGGCAGCAGAAAACCTTTCTCGTCAGGGGATTGAATGTCGGGTGTTGAGCATGCCTACCCTCAAGCCTTTGGATAGGGAGGCTATCACCTTGGCAGCTAAAGAGACAGGGGCTATTGTAACGGCTGAAGAGCATCTGGAGCAAGGGGGTCTAGGGAGCAGGGTAGCTCAGGTAGTGGTTCAACACCAGGCTGTCCCTATGGCTTTTGTAGCTATCAAAGACGTCTATGCCAAATCAGGGACACCTGAAGATTTGCTGCAACGACATGGCTTGACTGCAGCTGATATCGAGAAGGCCGTGAAGTCTACCGTCGCCAGAAAGAGATAAGCAACCCCCAGGAAGAACCTTCTCGCCATATCACCTTTCCTTCTTCCCTAGTTTACTCTTCCACTTCCTAAAGGAATGGGAACCATTTATGAGACCGTTTAATAATGTAGGGACTCCGATTTGTCGGAGTCCGACCAACTTTTCCGTATTTTCGTAACATTTATGTCGTAACATCTATGTTGACAATCCAAATTTGGCATGGTAAACTATATGCAGAAATGTGCATATACTCTTAGGGACATTCCCAGATGAGACAGTTTGTTAAAGCGTTTAAGGCCCTCTCTGACGAAACAAGGCTGAGGATTCTGAACCTGCTCCTCGAGCGGGAGTGCTGTGTCTGCGAGGTGATGCAAGCGCTCGGCATCTCCCAGTCCCGGGCTTCACGCAATCTCAGTGCCTTGTATGACGCTGGTTTCCTTAAACTAAGGAAGGATGGGCTGTGGTCGTTGTATTCCATAGACCAAGAGGGGATGAAGGAGTATTTCTCCGCTCTGGTCGAGGCGGTGAGGAAGGGACTCGAGGACAACGAGGTTGTCGCACTGGACAGAGAGCGCCTTAGAAAAGCTGAGCGCGTTGGCCCTGGCTGTGCGCAGCGGTTGGTGAAGTAGCGCTTTTATTTTTTTGTGTATTTATATGCGTTAATGCGCATTTAGGGGAGAAAGACTAGGAGCGAAAAGGAATAATGAGTAACGCAGAACCGAGGGCTGTAATGCATCGGCTTCCCCTACTAGACCGTTTCCTGACGCTGTGGATATTCCTGGCTATGGGCTTCGGCGTAGGACTGGGGTATTTCGTTCCCAAAGTGGCCGACTTCATCACCTTCTTCCAGGTGGGGGCCACCTCTATTCCCATAGCTATCGGGCTTATTCTGATGATGTACCCGCCGCTGGCCAAGGTGAGATATGAAGAGCTGGGCCGGGTATTCCGCAACTGGCGGGTGCTGGGGCTTTCCTTGGTGCAGAACTGGGTTATTGGTCCAGTGCTGATGTTCTTCCTCGCCATCATATTTCTGGGGTTTTTGTGGGACTACCCTGACTACATGGAAGGGCTGATCATGATAGGGTTGGCACGCTGTATCGCTATGGTCATCGTCTGGAATGAGTTAGCCAAGGGAGATACCGAGTATGCCGCCGGGCTGGTAGCTTTCAATTCAATCTTTCAGATACTTTTCTACTCTGTATATGCCTACATCTTTGTAACGTTGCTACCAGTAAGATTCGGTCTGGAGGGTACAGCGGTTGATGTCACCATGAGCCAGATAGCCCAAAGCGTATTTATTTACCTGGGTATCCCCTTTTTCGGCGGCATGATTACCCGCTTTGCCCTCATCAAGCGTAGGGGAAGGGAGTGGTATGAGCACAGGTTCATCCCCAAGATCAGCCCTATCACGCTCATTGCCCTTATCTTTACTATTGTGGTGATGTTCTCCCTCAAGGGTGAAATCATCGTGGAGCTGCCTCTGGACGTGGTCCGCATCGCCATCCCACTGCTGATCTACTTCGTGCTGATGTTCCTTGTCTCTTTCTGCATGGGCAAGAGAGTTGGGGCTGACTATTCCAAGACGGCGACCATTGCCTTCACGGCTGCCAGCAACAACTTTGAGCTGGCGATTGCTGTAGCCGTGGCGGTATTTGGCATCGGCTCCGGGCAAGCCTTCGCCGCCGTCATTGGACCGCTGGTGGAAGTGCCGGTGCTCATCAGTCTGGTCAACGTAGCCCTCTACTTCCAGCGAAGGTATTTCCAAGAGTTGCGGCCTGTGGCAGTGCCGGACCCGGAGGACAAAGGAGGAAAATGAGGAAATCTAGGATTCTATGGCTACATAATATATAAAGCAATCATCCCTTTCATTTCGTTACAATCACAGAGGTGATGAGTCTACCGTGTTTAAGATTTTGCTAAATCAGATTCAGGCTCCTTAATAGGTTGAGAAGCCTTATAAAGAACTTGGTGAAATTCTTTCTTGGTAATACCGTATCTCCGTTTCACTACCTTAGGCATACGTCTTAGCCGTTTTCCTACTGCTTCTGGGAGATGTTATAATTCTCTTTCACGCCAATCCTTCCAAAGCAATATCATCTTTTCTGTTCTCGCCGTAGACGTTCAGTAGACAACTCTAGTTTTGTTTTACGAAGTTGTAATTTGTCCTCTTGGATATTCAAGCTTTTTTGTTCTGACTTCAATCTGCCTGTGGAACTGGGAAAAAGTTTCTTGCCCTTTGTGGAATTTTTCAAGTTCTTCAAGTGTTTCCCTGGTAACCTCATAGCAACCCTCCTTATCTATAATCCAAGCGTCTGTTTCACGACCGACACCCCCAGCCATTTCAGCTCTTCTCTTTGCTTCATAAGCAATTTGTAGCGCCTCAGATACTAAGAGTGATGGTTTAAATTCCAGAAATGCAAATACTGGTTCGGCATGTCTGTCTCCACTTCCTATACAACAAAACCCTAAAGAATCAAAACTCCGATAAGTGCCAGGATCACAAATGTAATATAGATGTGCTTTCCTATCAATGCCACCAAGAATAAAATGCACACCTAACCCGTGACCGTCACCGTAGTTATCTATTTGTCTCAAGAGTTGTAGGTTTGTGTCTTCATGGAAAAGCCGCTGCTTCTCGTAGAAATCTTCAAAAGATGAAATACCATATGTGCTTAAAATCTCATCCTCTATACGTTTCCTTCTAATCTCACGATAGCTTTTTGCCATGCTTTCTGCTAACTCTCTAATACTTGCTTGCCCTTCCATCTTTGCATCTTCTATTAGCTCAGGCTCGTGTACAGTTCCTGCCGTAAGCACCAAAGCATTAGGGGATACCATTTCAAATTTTGGTTCATGCTCAAATGCCAAACTGCCGTCTGCTGTAGTAACCATTCTATCTGACACAAGAATTACCTTAGTGCGGTTTTCGCATAAAGCACCTACAAGCTGAGTCATAATTATCCTCCCCCCGTTTGTTTCTGTTAATGTAATACTTTATACTATTATAATAGCATACTATTCCATTTATAGCATACATGTTACTAAGGGATAGTTACCATATAATTATGGTGAAGGGAGAAGGATGAAAAAGGATGCTAAGGAAATCAAGAAGGCTGTGAGAGAGCGTTATGCCGGACTGGCACGGGAGAAAGCGGGTTCGTGCTGCCCCTCTAGCTCTGCTCCACCATCGAGCTGCTGCGCGCCGGGGGTTACTCCAGGCAGAGCGCAGACCTACGCCGAAGCATTGTACACCAAGGAAGAGCTAGAGACTCTACCCCAAGAGATGAGGGATATCTCCTGGGGCTGTGGTAACCCCACAGCTATAGCTGAGCTTAGGAAGGGTGAGGTAGTATTGGATTTGGGCAGCGGTGGAGGAATTGACTGTTTCCTGGCCGCTCAGAAGGTAGGGGTGAGAGGTAAAGTCATCGGACTGGATATGACCCCCGAAATGATCGCCTTGGCCCGAGAAAATGCCAAAAAGATGGGAATGAACAATGTGGAGTTCCGCCTGGGCGAAATGGAGCATATGCCAGTTGAAGATAACTCTATTGATGTCATTATCTCCAACTGCGTCATCAATCTTTCCCCTGACAAAGACGCCGTGTTCAGAGAGGCTTTCCGAGTGCTCAAGCCCGGGGGAAGACTTTGTGTCTCCGACATCGTCTTGCTGCAAGAACTCCCACCAGCGATAAGAGAAAGTCTTGACCAGTGGGCGGGATGTATTGCTGGTGCTCTGGATAAGAATCTATATCTGGATAAGCTCAGTGCGGTTGGCTTTGTTAATATATCAACAGAGGAGAAGAATATACCTGTGTTCATCGAAAAGGCTACTGGGAAAAGTCAGGATTCGGAAGAGTTTCAGACCTGCCTAGATCTCCGAGGTAAAGTAGCCAGCATCAATGTGAAGGCCTTCAAACCTACATAAGCGAGGCGACTTGAAGGGTATCAGCTACCGCCTCATTATGACCTTGCCCCTTTATATCTTTACCTTGCCGAACCTCTCCCACTCGCTATAGAGGCAGCCGCAGTATTTCTGACGATAAAGGTCAAGCTCCTGGCTCATTCTGTGGCTTTCGCTATAGCCAGGTCTGAGGTCTTCATATAGAAAATCCACCCCTTCTTTCTGGGCAATCTCTTCGCCCACTGTCTTTAGAAGCTCATGCTTCTGGTAGGGGCTGATGAGCAGCGTGGTGGTGAAAGCATCAAAGCCCTTCAACTTGGCTATCAAGGCTGTTATAGAAAGGCGGAGTCGAAAGCAGTAGCTACAGCGTTCCCCCTCATGCCCCACCACCGCCCGAAAATAGTTGATAACGTCGTACCCTTCAGAGACAATCAAGGGGGCTCCTGTTTGCTGAGCAAATTCTTGTAGAGTCTGCAAGCGGCGCTGATGCTCAGTGAAGGGGTGAATATTGGGGTTATACCAGAAAGAGGTAACCTCTAAACCCTTCTGCTGCCAATGCTTAGTGCAATAGGTAGCACAAGGAGCACAGCAGGTATGAAGAAGTAAAGAAGCCATAAGCTCACCACAGGCTGGCTTGAGGTGGCTGCCCCCTCTTGTAAGGCAAACCTAAGTGCTCGTAAGCAAGGCGCGTGGCTACCCTCCCTCGAGGTGTTCGCTCCAGGAAACCCAGTTGCAGAAGGTAAGGCTCGTAGACATCCATAATAGTGTCTGCCTCCTCACTGATGGCGGCAGCAATAGTATCCAGCCCTACCGGACCACCGTCGAACTTCTCCACAATAGTCCGCAGCACTTTATGGTCCACCTCGTCCAAGCCGATATTGTCCACCTCCAGTCTAGCCAGGGCTTCGATAGCCACTGCCTCGGTAATTACTCCCTCTGCCATTACCTGGGCATAGTCTCGCACTCGCTTGAGCAGTCGATTAGCTACCCTAGGCGTCCCCCGAGCCCGGCAGGCAATCTCTTTCACCCCCCCTGGCTCCACCTCCACCTTGAGAATGCCAGCGGAGCGCCTGACTATCGTCTCTATAGCCTGCTGGTCATAGAAATCAAGCCTGTAGACAGCACCAAACCTGTCCCTCAAGGGGGAGCTTAGCATGGCGAAGCGGGTAGTAGCGCCAATAAGAGTAAAGTGGGGGAGGTGGAGGCGCAGGCCCTTGGCCCCCGGCCCCTTGCCAATAATAATGTCTAAGGCAAAATCCTCCATGGCCGGATAAAGCACCTCTTCTACCACCCGGGGGAGACGGTGGACCTCGTCAATAAATAGAATATCTCCTTCATGAAGGTTGGTGATAACGGCAGCCACATCTCCAGGACGCTCTATAGCTGGACCGGAGGTAACCCTAATACTAGCCCCTTTCTCAGCAGCCACAATATAAGCCAGGGTAGTCTTTCCCAAGCCTGGCGGTCCGTAGAAGAGGATATGGTCTAGCGATTCATTCCTCGCCTGTGCCGCGGCGATGGCTATCTTAATATTCTCCTTAACCTTATCCTGCCCCACGTAGTCAGCCAAACGCCGGGGACGGAGGCTAGTATCCAGGGCGATATCCTCTTCCCTGGGTTTGCCTGAAATTATCCGCTCCATGCTCATTCATTATAAAACAAAAAGCAAGCAAAGGTAAGGGTGAAGCTTAGATTGTGGTCTGTCTTATTTTCGTCAGTGACTCTTGAAAAGTCTCGTGTCATTGCGAGCGAAGCGAAGCAATCTTACCATTGTTTCCCCTTCCTGCCGAGATTGCTTCCCCCCGATAAATCGGGGGTCGCAATGACGTAACAGGAGAGCGCTCATCTCCCCACTAAACGAAACAGCAACGTTGAGGTTTTAGCATAAGCCTCTTAGCTTGGTGAGCTTCTATAAGATAGGTCTTACTATGATAGTCTGCTCCCGCCTAGGCCCAACGGAAACAAGGCTAATGGGGCAGGCGATAAGCTCCTCCAGCCTCTTTATATAGGACCGGGCTGCTGATGGTAGGTCTTTGAAATGGCGCAGGTTAGTTGTAGAGGACTGCCAGCCAGGTAGCTCCTCATAAATCGGTCGGCACCTTTGGAGGACTGCCGAGCTGCTGGGAAACTGGTCAATAATATCGCCGTTCACCTTATAGCCTGTGCACACCTTGATGGAAGCAAAGGTATCCAGGACATCAAGGCGAGTGAGAGCCACCCCGCTGAAGCCATTAATATAGGTACTGAAGCGAGCAGCTACGGCATCAAACCAGCCACAGCGGCGCGGCCGCCCTGTCGTCGCCCCGTATTCGTGAGCTATTTGTCGAATTGATTCCCCGGTTTTATCCTTAAGCTCCGTGGGCATAGGTCCACCGCCTACCCTGGTGGTATAGGCTTTACAAACGCCCAGAATGTAGTCAATCCTTTTGGGGCTCAGACCCAGCCCAACAAAGGCTCCTGCAGCTATCGGTGAGGAAGAGGTAACGTAGGGATAGGTGCCAAAGTCAATGTCCAGAAGAGTGCCCTGTGCCCCTTCTAGCAGGATTATCTCCTCCCTTTCCAGAGCCTGTTTAATTATCGGCTCAGTTTCGCAGATAAAAGGGGCCAGGCAGTCTCCATATTGGCAATATTGATCATAAACCTCCTCCAAAGAGAGCGGAGGGGCACCATATACCTTGGTCAGCAAGATATTCTTTTGCTCCAGCACAAAACGAAGTCTCTGAAGCAACCCCTCTTTGTCAAGAAGCTCTCCAGCTCGAATTCCCAAGCGAGCAACCTTATCCATATAAGCTGGTCCGACACCACTGCGGGTAGTCCCTAAAGCTTTACTGCCTCTTGCCTCCTCCTCCAGTTTATCCAGAAGGGTATGATAAGGCATAATCAAGTGGGCGCGGGTGCTAATAGATAACCTTGAGGTATCTACCCCTTTCTTCTGAAGATGCTCCAGTTCCTCCAGAAGCACGGCAGGGGAGACTACTACACCATTGCCAATAAGACAGCGGGTATGAGGGTAAAAAATGCCTGAGGGGACTAAATGCAACCTGAACTCCCCATAAGGGTTAGATACAGTGTGTCCGGCGTTGGGACCACCGGAAAAGCGGACCACCAAATCTGCTTTCTCAGCCAGCAGGTCGACAACCTTCCCCTTCCCCTCATCTCCCCACTGGGCTCCAACGACAGCAATTAGCGGCATATAACCTCACAAACTAGGGCGATCTCAAAGCCGGTGCAGATTAGTATCGGCTCATATAGCCTTTTCCCCAATAATAAAGCAGAGTCACATTACCAGCAATCCCACCAACAATAGCGATGGCTATAACCCAGCCAGGTATCACGCCAACCGCTGCTAGGATGATTAAGGTGATCGCCAGAGCGATAACCCCGATGAAGCTCCATTGGAAGGCCTCATCGCTCACAGCCTCTATCCCTCCCTTGACTGTTGCTGCATATAGACAAGACGTTGTATCACTGTTACCGAGGCAAGCGTAGCTAATACATACAAGGCAACAAGGACTGCCATATCTATCCAATGACCTAAAATGAGCCCTAGGGCTAAAACAACAATTCTCTCAGCTCGGGTGAATATCCCCACCTCGCATTTTATGCCCAATCCCTCAGCCCTTGCCCTGATATAGCTGACTAAAACTGAGCTGACAAAGGTGATATATATGAGCAAGGGCTCCCGAGAAGCGTGTTGACCTAAGTAAAGGATGAGAAGCCCAAGAAGCACTGCCGCCTCTCCAAGACGGTCAAAAGTAGAATCGAGGATAGCCCCAAATCTGGTGCTTTGCCCCTTGGCTCGAGCCAGCGGACCGTCAAAGAGATCAAAGACCCCGGAGAGGAGAACTAGTCCTCCACCTAGGAGAAGGTAATCTTCGGCAATCGCTACAGCAGCAGCTATACTCCCCAGAAAGCCCATTAAAGTTAAGGAGTTAGCTGTAATCCTTGTCTTACAAAGAATCTTGACCAGGGGTGCTGTAGAGTGCTCTGCTGCTACATGACGTACTTCAGACAGATTTATCAACTTTTGCCCCAAACAATTCCAGGTAATAGTCCATATTCCTTTGGGCAATGGATTCCCAGCTATGTGCCTCTGCTTTACTTCTTCCCTTGCTGCCCATTTGCAGGCGAAGGGTCCGATCATTGAGGAGAGAAAGAAGGGCATGAGCCAGCGCTTTTTCGTCTTTGGGCGGCACCAGTAATCCCTCAACTTCGTGGGTTAATACGTTGGCATATCCATCAATATTTGAGGCCACAATAGGCTTGCCAGCGGCCATTGCCTCAAGCAAAACGATACCAAAGCTTTCCTGTCCCACAGCCGGGGCGCAGAAGATATCAGCAGTGCAGTAATATCGCGGTAGGCTAGCATAGGATGCATAGCCAACAAAAACTATATCTTTCAGCTTCACCGCTTTGACCCAATCTTTATATCGGGACCCATTACCAGGGCCAACTACAATAAGCCTCGATTGAGGAAAGCCTGCCTTCACTACTCTAAAAGCCTTAAGAAGGTATCTTATCCCTTTGCGTTCCTCAAGTCGACTGACAAACAGAATATTCAATTTGCCATCGCAGAAATCCTTAATTGGAGGTACCTCTGCCGAGAAGTGCTCCACATCGATGCCGTGGGGAATTACACGGTAATCACCGGGAAAATATCTGGAAATAAACCTCTTTGCTGGTTCAGAGACAGCGATCTTGCCATGGAGCCTATTGTAAAACCGCTTTACGAGTGGTCTCCAAAGCCAATATCCTATAGAGCGTTTGTAGTAAGCGTGAAAGGTGGCTACATTAATCGAATGAGACAGAGGAAGCACTATCCAAGGTAAGGAAGGGAATAAAGGTTCATGGAAATGAAGGATATCGAACCTCTCTTCGTCAAGGATTGACTTCACCTTAGGCATTAGCCACCAAGATAGTGTAAGTCGAGCCACAGACCCATTAGAGGGATAAGGGATTGTTTTCCCTAAGGGGATAATGTCTTGGGCAGTAGGGAGGGCTTTTTTGTTAGAGCAAGGAGCAAGGATTTTTACCTGATGCCCCATCTTAGCCAGGTGAAGGGCAAGGTTGGAGATATGGGTGTTAACCCCACCAGGGTAAGCATAATCATAAGGGGAAACCAAGGCGATGTTCATCGCTTAGAAAGGAAAGCATCCTTTGCTGCCTATTTTTTTGGTGGCAAGGTCTCGTTATTTGTCCCGTCAACAAATTCCTCCACCATCCTACGGGCTTGTTCATCGGTATATTGAATAGGGGGTGATTTCATAAAGCAAGCAGAGGGAGCTACCAATGTGCCGCTCAGCTCTCTTTCTAGAGCTAGCTTACAACACCTTATAGCATCGATAACCACCCCGGCTGAATTGGGGCTATCCCACACCTCAAGTTTGAGCTCAAGATTCAAAGGGACGTCGCCAAAAGTTCGCCCCTCCATACGAATATAGCAAAACTTGCGGTCAGTTAGCCAAGGAACGTAGTCGCTTGGTCCCACATGGATGTTGTCTGAGTCAAGCTCATAATCTAGCTGAGAGGTAACGGCATTGGTCTTGGAGATTTTCTTCGACTCCAGGCGCTCTCTCTCCAGCATG
>Ga0315314_1004518_pt1 | contig 10406 bp, 12 predicted proteins | sample TDP9_MG_FD_203631 | JGI IMG/M metagenome (GOLD analysis project Ga0315314, IMG submission 203631) | Freshwater sediment microbial communities from Lake Towuti, South Sulawesi, Indonesia - TDP9 | ecosystem: Environmental > Aquatic > Freshwater > Lake > Sediment | place: Indonesia: South Sulawesi... | reverse complement strand
CTTGACAAGAAATATTTGATTTGTATACAATTCAGGCAGGTTAAGGAGGATAATGAATTTCAAAAGAGCGAGAAAAGAATGAATAAAAAAAAGCCCTTAGTGAGGGAAGAAACAAAAATAAAATGCTTGATTTTTTGCCTTTCGGATTTGATTCTCTCTGGAATTCTCAAAGCCTTGGAAGCCGACCCTCAGATTGAAGTCCTTAACATCGAAAAAAATACGATCGATTCTTTTATGGACTCCATAAAAAAACTGAAACCTCATGTCATCCTCTTTTCCAGTACTGAGACTCTGCCCAATATGCGCGAGATCTGTAAAGCAATCAGAGAAATTTCCAAGGACGAAATTAAAACCCAAATGCTCCTCATCGGAAATATTCCCTCTCACGAAGAAATCGTGAGCCTCATCAATGTCGGGGCCAGAGGCTACTTTGATTTGAATGACCCTGCTGGCCAGCTCCCCGAAGCCATCCGAGTCATCCATAAAGGCGAAATCTGGCTGCCTCGCGATAAGATGAGCAGCATCATGGACCGGATTATTTCAGTGGTTGGCCGGGACCTCAAGGAAAAGACACTCGATCAACTGACGCCGACAGAATTTCAAGTGCTCCGGCTCATCGGACAAGGGAAGAGCAATGACGAGATTGCTGAAATTCTCTTCATCAGTAAAAACACCGTGCGCTCGCACATCAAGAGTATCTACGCCAAACTCAACACGCACAGTCGGCTCCAGCTTGCCCTTTATGCAATTAACTCAGCTCTGTTTTAGTCGGATAAAAAAGGTTAAGCCATGAAAAAAACATTATCAACAAAAAAAAGTCTGAAGAAAAAGACTCTGAGTAAAAAAAATCTCCCTGTTTCTATAGCTATTAACCGCCGCAAAGAATGGCGCTTTGAGTTGCCGTTATCCACGCTTATTGAAGGCAAGCTACCTGATGGTAAAAATTTCCAGGAAGTTGCCACTCTTGAGAACATCAGTTCAGGAGGAGCTTACTTCTGCCTCGATTCTGGCGTTATTGTCGGCTCAAAACTCAATCTTATTATTGACATTCCAAAAAAAATAACAGAAGGAAAAAAGGTAAAACTCCAGCTGGGAGGTATAACTGTCCGTCTAGAAAAGCCCGATAAAAAAAGGAAAAAACAAGGCGTAGCTGTTCGCTTCAACAAAGAATTTAAATTCCTTCAAGAATAAAAAGTCAAAAATCATTCATGCTCATCGTTGCCCTGACAGGGGGGATCGCCACGGGCAAATCGGTCGTGGCCAATGTTCTTAAAGATCGCGGCTGTTATCTTCATTCGGCTGATAAAGTGGCCCATGAACTCATGGAACCGGGCCAGCCTGCCTGGAAAAAAATTGTCACTCATTTCGGCCAAAAGGTCTTAAATCCAGACAAGACGATCAACCGGGCAAGGCTGGGAGCCCTGGTCTTTTCCAACGCCAAAGAGCGAAACTATCTCAACTCATTGATTCATCCGCTTGTCCTTGAAAAGAAAAAGGAGACGATCGACAGGCTGACAAGTGAAGGCCTGTATAAAATTTTTATTTCTGAAGCAGCTTTAACCATAGAAGCCGGGTATGCGGAGTTTTTCGATAAGGTCATTGTCGTCTTCTGTCAGCCAAAAATCCAGGTCAAGAGGCTCATGGCAAGAGACAACATTTCCAAAAGGGAAGCCTTAAAAAAAATAAAGGCCCAGATGGCAAGCCACGAGAAACTCAAACATGCGGACTATCTCATTGATTCCTCCGGAACCGTAGAGCAAACCATCGCCCAAGCTGAACAAGTCTATCTGAACCTCCAGCGAGATTATGAATTAAAATCAAAAGGAAAGCTCAATAAATCTTAAACCTCTATCGCTCCCTTTTAAAAAAAAGCAGGCTTGTCTTCGATTGATTATTTTAGAGTCTTTAAGGAGGCAGCTAAAAGAGGAATCATAATCTCATGATGTCCGATAAAATAAAATCCTTTTCCTTTCTCTCCCAAGGGCCTGCGCACGACATTCTGGTCAGGCCGGTAGTGGTGGATAAAATCAAAAACAGCCGTTGAAAAATTCATCAGGCGGAAGCCTTTATTTCTCAGGAAAGAGATGGCTTTAAGAAAAACTTCAGGAAGGATAACCGCTGACCCGATGTTGATGAAGACCCCTCCTCCCTCCAGTTTTCGCAGCAAAGAACAGAAAAGGAAAAAATCTATGAGAGATGCTTTTCCTAAGGCTTCTCCCCTGGCTTTGGGATGGAAATGGATGAAATCTGTGCCTATAGCCAGATGGACGGTCACAGGAATTTTAAGCCGATAGGCTGTAACTAAAAGACTGAGGTTTTTGTGGGGAAGACTTGATTTGGCTATCATCTGTCCCACAGCTTCTCCCAATCCCATCCCTTTCTCTGCTCCCTGATTGATAGCTTCATTCAGCATCTCTCCTGTCTCTTGAGCCATGCCAAACTTGCCGTGTTTAATCTGCACCTCTACATCCTCGGATGTCTGTCCACTCAGTGCGATTTCAAAATCATGAATAACGACAGCGCCATTGACAGCCAGAGCCTTGACCCAACCTTCTCTCATCAGGTCGATAAGAACTGGGCTCAACCCCACTTTGATGACATGGGCACCCAAAGCGTAAATGATGGCTTTCCCCTTCTTTTTAGCTTTTTCCATCAGCTTCAAAAATTCTTTAAAATCTTTGGCGGCTAAAAAATCAGGAAGGTTTTGGATGAATCGGGAAAAGGAATCCGCTCTCCCCTGGACTCTGGCGAAATTCTTGATCTGGACTTTGCTCTCCCTGGAGCGAAGAGGATAGGTCTTTAATCCCTGCGGTGATAAGGGACGTTCTCTGTAATTCAATCTTCAACCCTGCCTGACAGTATGAAGTGACCGAAAAAACTGAGAGGGGATCAAGATGATTGTCTTTACATTAGTTTCTTCAAGTCCTGGCCAGACCTGAATTTTATTCTCTTGCCCTCTGTGATGTGAATTTGTCTTTTCCGACGGATATCACGGCCGTAGCCTGTTTTTTTAGCAACAACTTTGAAACTCCCAAACCCACGGATTTCAATCTTCTCTTTTCTGGCCAGGGCTTCTTTCAGAGCATCAAGAATGGCTTCCACGATTTGCAGGGATTTTGCACTATTGAACTCCGTTTTTTTTTCAATGGCGAGGGCAATATCATTCTTGATCATGAATCTCTCCTTTGGTTAATTAAAATTAATTTATTGAGGAGAAAAAGTCAAGTTCGTTTATTGACTTGACTTGGACGAGTTCTTATAATGAATTCATAGTGAAAAAAAGGATGTGGCTCGTTTTATTCTTTTTCCTTTTTCCCGAGTTTGCCTCTTCGGCCATCCTTAAAATTAAAGTCGACGCTGCCATTCATCCCATAACGTCCGAGTACATCCGCCAGACGATTGACCGAGCTGAAAAGGAAAAGGCCACCCTGATCATCATCGTCCTCAATACACCTGGCGGCCTGGACTCCTCGATGAGAGAAATCATCGAAAAAATCCTGAGCTCAAAAGTTCCTGTGGCCACTTATGTCAGTCCCAGCGGGGGCCGCGCTGCCTCAGCCGGATTCTTCATCGGTATTGCCAGCGACCTTTTTATCATGGCTCCAGGCACAAATACAGGAGCCGCTCATCCTGTCGGAATATCTGTGACCGGGCAAGCCATGGATAAAACCATGGAAGAAAAAGTGACACATGATTCTGCCTCCTATATCAAAACGCTCGCTGAAAAGAGAGCAAGAAATGTCCGAATGGCCGAAGATGCCGTCAGGAAAAGCTTAGCCTACACAGAAAAAGAAGCCTTACAGGGAGGGCTGATAGACCTCATCGCCAATACTGAACAGGAAATTATCGATGCTTTTGACCGAAAGACGATCACTCGCTTTAATGGAGAAAAACTCCTGCTCAAGCTTAAAGGTGAACCTCTCATTTCTATACCGTTGTCAGCACGGCAAAAATTTCTTCTAACGATCTCCAACCCAAATTTCGCTTATATTCTCCTTATGATTGGCCTTTTGGGGTTGTATTTTGAGTTCGCCAATCCTGGAGCCATCTTACCAGGGGTTCTGGGCGGAATTTCTCTTCTTCTCGCCATATTCTCTTTTCAAATCCTTCCCATTAATTATGTGGGGCTCCTCCTCATCCTGCTGGCTATCGCCTTATTCATATTGGAAGTCAAAGTCCACAGCTACGGCGTTCTATCAGTAGGAGGAATTTTGGCCATGGTCATCGGCTCGGTCATGCTTATCAAGGCTCCGATTCCTGAGCTCAGGCCCAGCCTGATGTTTGTCATTCCTGTCGCCGTTGGCATTTCTTTAATTTTTGTTTTTCTTGTTTATCTCGTCATTCGAGCTCATTTGAGAAAGGCCTTCACTGGAAAAGAAGGGCTTGTCGGAGAGATTGGGGTCGCCCGGTCAGACCTTAAGCCAGAAGGTAAAATTTTTGTTCACGGCGAAATATGGCAAGCTGAAGCGGATGATTATGTTGCCCAAGGAACAAAAGTGAAGGTCATCCAAGTCAAGGAAAATCTGACCCTGAAAGTCACAAAAACAACGTAAGACGAAGACAACAGAAATTAAAAAAATAAAAGTCCGGATAAAAGGAGGTTAGAATGATCACTTTTCCGATTATCATCATCGCCTTTTTCGTTCTTTATATTCTCAATTCCATTAAAATATTAAGAGAATACGAAAGAGGAGTCATCTTCCGTCTAGGCCGGGTTTTGCCCAAGGCCAAAGGACCTGGAATTATTCTTGTTTTTGCACCCATCGACCGCATGGTAAGGGTCAGCCTGCGCCTGATCACCATGGATGTCCCTCCCCAGGATATCATCACTAGAGATAATGTTTCTGTCAAAGTCAACGCTGTTCTCTACTTTCGAGTCATAGAACCCCTCAAATCCATCATCGAAGTCCAGGATTATCTTTACGCCACTTCACAGCTGGCCCAGACGACTCTGAGGAGTGTGCTCGGGCAAGTCGAACTGGATGACCTTCTTTCCGAAAGAGAGAAACTCAACGCCCAGCTCCAGGAAATCATCGATAAACACACAGACCCCTGGGGAATCAAAGTCCAGCTTGTGGAAATGAAGCATGTCGACCTGCCTGAAAACATGATCCGAGCAATTGCCAAACAGGCTGAAGCTGAAAGAGAAAGAAGGGCAAAAGTCATCCATGCTGACGGAGAATTTCAAGCTGCAGATAAACTCCTCCAGGCAGCCAATATCATTTCCACAAATCCTCAAGCTCTCCAGCTCCGCTTCTTGGGCACGCTCACAGAAATTGCCACAGAAAAGAATTCGACCATTATCTTCCCCCTTCCTCTCGAACTGCTAGAAGCCTTTAGTTACAAAACATCAAAGAATAAGAAAGATTGATGAAGAATAAGAATTATCGAGAACTTCATTTTTCAAGCTCGCAGCTTGTCATTGTCTTCCTGGCCATGCTCGTCCTGGGGATTTTTATCTTTCTGCTGGGTATCTCAGTCGGTAAAAAGCAGGCTCAAATCTCTGCTCGCTCGGAAATTGGGATAAAAAAGGCAACAGAGTTACCTTCAGAAACCGTCCGCTTGCCAACTCAAGTCGCCAAAGGCACACCTCAACAGCAAATGGAAACTCCCTCCAAAAATAAACAAGAAGAGCCAAAAACAGGAGTCAAACCAGAGGTCAAAGCTCCGGCCCAGATTGAAAAAGAAACGCCGGCTCAAACCAAGCCTGGATTAACTTTAAAACCAGAAAACGTGAAACCCAAAGAACAGACTCCTGTCTCTGAAAAGAAAAATCTATACTACATCCAGGTCGGAGCCTTTGCCGATAGAAATGTCGCTTTATCTTTTGCCAAAACTTTTGAGAAAGAGGGCTATCCTGTTCGAGTCTGGGAGCCTCTCCCTTCAGACAAAAAGCCTGTTTTCAGGGTAAGGCTTGGAGGCTATGAAACTCAGGACGAGGCTGTAAAGGTAAAAACAAAACTCAAATCCTCTTCTCTCCAAAAAAAGAACGAATATTTTATTATTAAGAGCTGAGAATTCTGGCGGCCTTTTCCTCTTTGCTCCTTCTAAGAGACAGAGATGAAATAATTGATGAGACCGTCAAGATTGAGAATTAAATTCATAGACGTTGTCCTCGCCTTACTATCTGGCATCCTGACTGCTCTTGCTTTCCCCAAATTTAACCTTTCGTTTTTGGCCTGGATATCGCTCCTCCCCCTTTTTTTTGTGGTCCTCAGCAAGACTCCAAAACAATCCTTTCTTTTGGGCCTCCTGGCCGGGACTGTCTTCAATGGCGTTCTTCTCGTCTGGATTCCTTCTGTTCCTGCCCATTACGGCCACTTATCTTTTGAATTCAGCCTTCTCATTTACATTATTTTTATTCTCTTCTTAGGTCTCAGCTGGGCTCTGTTCTCATATCTTTTTGCCAAGATTCATCGCGCCTCCCCTAAAACAAGTTATTTTCTAGCGCCTCTCATCTGGATATCTCTGGAATTCATTCTGACCTACTTCCTCACGGGATTTCCCTGGGTGCTGCTTGGGTCGAGTCAGTTTAAAAACATTCCCTTTATCCAGTTTTCCTCTCTTGTCGGGGTTTACGGACTTTCCTGCGTAATTGTTTTTTTCCAGAGCATGTTTGTTTCTTCCATGGTTTATCGAAAAAAAACCCCTTTTTTCCTTGGCCTGTTCTTGCTAATCACTGTCCATCTAGGAGGCTATCTCTCTCTCGAAAAAAATCTCCAGACCCAGGATACTTTTAAAGCCTCTGTCATCCAAGGGAATGTTTCTTCTGACATCTACTGGAATGAAGTCTCCCCTGAAACTATCCTCACTCTTTTTGAAGAGCATCTCAAGCTCAGCCAGCAGTCTTATGCCAAAGGAGCAAAGCTCATTATCTGGCCTGAATTTTCTGTTCCACTCTGCTTCAGCTGTCCAGGCGAACTCTATCGAAGCTTCAAGCGCATCTTGTTCCAGTTTGTTCAGGACACCCAATGCACTCTTCTTCTCGGCACGAACGAGACATCCCATTCAGCAGGACAAACTTTTTATTACAACACAGCTCTCCGTCTCTCGCCCGGCCTCTCCACAAGCGCTTACTATAAAATACACCTCGTTCCTTTCGGCGAATATACTCCCTACAAAAAGATTTTTTCTTTTATCGAGAAAGTAACCCATGCCATCGGCGAAGTCACTCCTGGGACCAACTACACGCTCCACTCTTATAAAAAATATAAATTCGGCTCGCCCATCTGCTATGAAGTCATCTTTCCCGCCCTTGTCCGTAGATTCGTTCAAAAGGGAGCCAATTTTCTGGTGACGATTACCAATGACGGCTGGTATGGAAAAAGCTCAGCCCCCTACCAGCATTTTGCCAACGCTGTCTTCCGGGCTGTGGAGAACAGGCGATTTTTATTGAGAGCAGCTACCACAGGCATCAGCGGGATTGTCGACCCTTACGGCCGGATTCTAACTCAATCTCCTCTCGGAATAAAAACATTCCTGACAGGCGCCATCACGCCCCGGACAAAGATGACTTTTTATACAAAATATGGAGATATCCTTCCTATCGCCGGCTTGACTTTAACAGGATTCTTTTTTATTCTGAGTCTGATTAAAATAAGAAATGAATCAAAAAGAAAAGGATACAAGCGACCGATTATCTGAGCTCCAAGCCAAGGCCAAAGATTGTTTCTTAAAATTTGAAGAGCTCAGAGGCTTTCTTTGACCCCGAGAAAAAGAAAGCTGAAGTGGAGTCCCTCCAAAAAGAGTTATCCGCTCCTGATATCTGGCAGAATCAGAAAAAATTCCAATCCCTCCAGCAAAATAAAAAAAGGCTGGAACGTGATGTCCAGTTTCTGGCCGCGCTCTACGAAAAAAAAGAAGAGCTGGAAGTCCTTCTCGAACTGGCCAAGGAAGGAGAAAATGTTGAAACTGATTTGGAGCAAAGCCTTCTCTCCTTCAAAAAAAACCTGGAGGAAGCAGAGCTGCAAACGCTTTTTTTTGAAAAGGATGATGCCCGGAATGCCATCTTAACCATTCACCCCGGAGCCGGCGGAACAGAGTCTCAGGATTGGGCCCAAATTCTCCTCCGCATGTACCTCCGCTATGCTGAACGAAGAGAGTTCAAGACAGAAATACTCGACCTCCTTCCCGGAGAGGAAGCCGGCCTTAAAAGCGTCACGATGCGCATCGAAGGAGACTTTGCCTTTGGGAATCTGAGCCAGGAATCAGGAGTACACAGGCTTGTCCGCATCTCTCCCTTTGATGCTAACAAGAGGCGCCATACTTCTTTCGCAGCAGTTTTCGTCTATCCTGAAGTAGATGAAGACATTGAAATTGAAATCAAACCCGAAGAACTCCGCATTGACACCTACCGCTCCTCAGGCAGAGGCGGCCAGCACGTTAACGTCACAGACTCTGCTGTCCGCATCACTCACCTCCCCACCGGAATCGTCGTTCAGTGTCAGAATGAAAGGTCTCAGCATAAAAATAAAGCCACGGCCATGAAGGTCCTCATGACCAGGCTGTATGAACTGGAGAAGAAAAAGAAGTTTGAGAAAATCGAAAAAATGGAGAATGCCAAGACTGACATCGCTTGGGGCAACCAGATCCGTTCCTACGTCCTCCATCCTTATCGGATGATCAAAGACCTGAGGACAAAGGTTGAAACTGGAGATGTGGACAGAGTCCTGGATGGAGACCTGGAGGAATTCATCAAGGCCAGCCTTTTCCTCAGAAAGAGCCTGATCCAAACGCCATAGAATTTTTTTAATCCCGCTTTCTCTTTATTTTGTCCCAGATTTTATCCATCTCCTCAAGGCTGGCCTGGCCCAATTCCTGGCCATGGGCTTTTAACTTTTTCTCTAGCTGAAGAAATCTTCGGATAAATTTGGCATTGGCTTCGCCAAGAGCCATCTCAGGATTGATGCCGAGCAAACGTGAGGTGCTGGCCAGGGCAAAAAGAATATCGCCCATCTCTTCTGCTGCCTCCTCTTTCTTGCCTGATTTTAGAGCTTTCTCAAGCTCCAGCACCTCTTCTTTGACCTTCTGAAGTGCATCAAGCGCGTTTGACCAATCGAACCCAAAACGAGAGACCCTCTGTCCGATTCGAAAGGCCATCAAGAGAGAAGGAGAGGATTGGGAAATCTCTTCAAAATGAGATTCCCTTTTTTTCTTAGACTTCTTTGGCCGCAGCCCTTTATCAGAGATTCGCCTGGAAGGTCTTATTTCTTTGGACATATCTTTTCTTCTCCTCAAATGACTTCTCTCCATTGTCCTTCCTAAAACAAATTTATTTTAACTCAAATCCATCTAAAATATGATAGAAGAAAAAATTGGCCAATCCGATTCCGATTTTAAAACAGGCTTGGAAAAGGATTTACCAAAAAGATGTCTTGCATTTTCTCGGCAAAAATTATAACATTCCTGAGAATCTATTAAGCGCATTTTTTTGAACTGAAAAATCTTTTGGAAAAAGGAAGAGGGCGAACGTGACTAAAGAAAAAGAAGATGTCTTGAATTCATCAGCTGATGAAAATCAGGAAGGTCTTAAAGAATTTCTGCCTCCACTTGATTTCAACTCTATTGTCTTTCCTTTCTATACTCAAGCACTCATCAAGCTAGGCCTGATCGAAGACCCGCTCAAGAACAAAGTCGAAGAAAACCTGACTTTTGCTAAGAGGCTGATTGACATCCTTGACCTGCTTAAGGAACGGACAAAAGGAAACCTTAAGCCTGAAGAAGAAAATTTCCTAGAATCTTGCCTCACTCAGCTTAAGATGAACTACATGAAGAAGGCAAAGATAATCAGTCTTTGACTTCATGGAAATTTATTACAAGCTCGAAAATCTTTCCTCTCTCCCGGGCAAGATGGCCCTGGCTATCGGAAATTTCGATGGACTCCACCTCGGCCACCAAAAGATATTGAAATTCCTGGTCAGAGAATCTCAAAGGAAAAATCTCATGGCTTCTGTCCTGACCTTTTCTCCTCATCCGGAACGGGTGCTCGGAAAAAGCCCGGTCCGCATGATTCAAACTCTTGAGCAGAGGCTGAAAGGAATGGAGGCGTTCGGCGTCCGGGCCGTCGTCGTGGCTTCCTTCGGCCAAAAGTTCTCTCATCTTTCCAGCCAAGATTTTATCCAGAGAGTTATAGTTCACGCTTTCAAAGCCAGCTTGGTCATCGTCGGCCGAAATTTCCGTTTTGGTCAAAATCGGGAAGGAAACATTTCAACCCTCCGCCACTTTAGCCGGGAATTCGGCTTCAAAGTCCATTCTATCCCGCCTGTCCGTAAAAAAGGAAAAATCGTCAGCTCCAGCCTCATTCGCCATCTCCTTCAAGAAGGAAAAATCGAGGAGGCCAATAAATTCCTCGGAAGATTCTATGAGGTCGAAGGAGACGTCATCCCGGGCGATACACGGGGAAAATC
>Ga0315314_1004517_pt1 | contig 10406 bp, 16 predicted proteins | sample TDP9_MG_FD_203631 | JGI IMG/M metagenome (GOLD analysis project Ga0315314, IMG submission 203631) | Freshwater sediment microbial communities from Lake Towuti, South Sulawesi, Indonesia - TDP9 | ecosystem: Environmental > Aquatic > Freshwater > Lake > Sediment | place: Indonesia: South Sulawesi... | reverse complement strand
TCAATGCAATCCTTTGATTCAGGCCTTTCTTCAGAAGCTTCCGCTGGGCAGCCCTGATCATGGGTTCAGAGAAATCCAATCCAAAGACCTTTCGCCCGCGGCCGTTTTGGTGAAGAATCTCTATGGCTATATCTGCGGTCCCTGTCGCAAGATCCAATATCCAACCTTCGAACCCTTCGAGTTCCCGGACCGCCATCCTCCTCCAGTAGAGATCCCTTCTCAGGCTTAGAAGATGATTGAGGAAATCGTATGTGGGTGCAATGTTATCAAAGAGTCTTCGAATGGAATCAGGATGGAGGAAGTAGGTAATCATCTTTTGGATTCAAATTTAAAAAATTATAGCAGAATAGGTTTGGAACAGCAATTGACCCGCTCGGCGGCGCCAAGCTCTGCCCTTCAGGGCGGTGTTTGAAGCGCCGCTCGGGGTCACCCAGAGCGAGCCCCAGCATTTATGGTGGGGGGTCGAAGGGTTGACTTATTTCCTTATAATCGTTAAGATACTGTAAATTCTTGAACCGCGAGAAAAAGTGAAAAAAGTCATCTTTTTAATCACTTTTTTGATCGTTTTTTCGTCCCCTGCTTTTGGGGAGATGTATAAGTGGGTGGATGAGAAGGGGACGCTTCACTTTGCTGACGATCTTTCCAAGGTTCCGGAGAAATATCGTCCGGATGCAGAAGTGCAGAAAACCCATAGAGAGATCTCTACTCCCGAAACCAAAGAGAAGAAGATCGAACGGTCAACAACGCTTCCTGGTCTAACGACCCCTGAGCCGAAGGAATTTGAGATAGACCTTCTGAGAAGACATGAATTGTGGTTGGCAGAGGTTGTCCTGAATGAAAGGGTGCGGAGACATTTAGTGGTGGATTCAGGGGCAAGTTTTATTTTGATCAACCCACAGACAGCAAGGGATTTGGGAGTGACGATTGACGAAAGCACCCCGTTTATACCGGGGACGACAGTGAGCGGAATGATTCTCACTCCGCTGGTGACATTGAAATCTGTGAAGGTGGGGAACGCCACGGTGGAGAATGTGGAGGCAGTGATCTACAACATGCCCTCCGGCCAGGACGGGCTTTTGGGAAACTCCTTCTTGAATAAGTTCAAGGTGGTTCTTGATTCCATCAATTCAAAAATGATTCTCCATTCGATGAAGGGCACGGCGTCGCCCGATCGACCAGGCGGTTATGGCAGGGACTACTGGGTCGGCCAATTCCGGTTCTACAATCGAAACTTGGCCGAGTTGAAAAAGTTAAAGGCAAGGTATGAGAGTCAAGGGTCGCGCACTGAATTGAATCGGGTTAACAACGCAATCCGGTATTTCGAAAATCAACTGAGCGAGTTGGACCGAAAAGCCTCCAATGCAGGAGTGCCCCGAAACTGGAGAGAATAGTTGGCGTAAGCACCAAATTAAAAACAAACTCCAATCACCGAAATTCAAAAGATGATGATCTCGTAAAAAGTCCTGATTTCTTCATTTTTGTCATTCCCGCGAAAGCTGGAATCCAGTAAATTCAAAGAATTCTGGACTCCTGCTTCGGCAGGAGTGACAGTTTTTCGACTTTTTGCGAACTCATTAAATTTAAAAAATCATTTTGGTCATTGAAAATTAGGATTTGAAATTTACCCCGTTAGAAAGCCCCAGCATTTATGCTGGGGATGGCAGAAATAGAAAGCATCAGCTCCTTATTGAGGGCGGGGTCAAAGCCCCGCCCTTTCTAACGGGGTTTACTTGGGATTTGGTATTTGTAATTTTCCGCTCTTTGAGCGGGTCAGGGTGTATAGATCACGACGAGGAGCTTGGCCTCTTCGTCGCTGAGATTACGAAGTTTGTGGGTGATTCCTGAATTGAAGTGAAGCGTTTCCCCCTTTTTAAGGAGATTTTCATTTTCGCCCACCCTGACCTCGACATGCCCTTTTAGGACATAAATGAATTCCTCTCCCTCATGGCGATACTCCACCATTCGATGATCCTGTTTAGGATCGATGGTGACGAGAAAGGCCTTCATGTATTTCTGCTCTGCATCCGGAGTGAGGGTTTTGTAAGAGTAAGCTTGAGTTCTCTTAAAAAAGCTTTCCCTCCTTCTTCTTTGTGAAGCCTCCTGCTCTTCGGCAGAGAGGAAGGAGCCCGAATCGACGGAGAGAGCCTTTGCGATCTGGATGACCGCAGAGACAGGAGGAATAGCGATTCCTTCCTCAATTTCCTTCAAGTACCTTTGGGAGAAACCTGTTTTGTTGGCGAGTTGTTCGAAAGAGACCTTCCTTGTCTGGCGAAGCTGTCTCATTTTGGCTCCAAAAGATTTTTCATCTAACTTCTTGGTTGTCATGTTTCCTCCCCGGCGTCAATTTGGAATCCACCCACTTCATTATATTCTCAAATCAATATTTTTCAACCTATTTTTTCCCGCCCCACGGCCCTTCTTCCCGAGGAAAGGTGGGAATGGTGAAATTTATTCTTTAGGTTCTTTTTTTTTCATTATATAATAAAATATAAGGTGAAAAAAATGGTCCGATGGGTGAAGGCAGGAATTATTGAAAATCGATTTGAAGGGGATAGGGTGTCTTTAGCACTGAATGAGGCAGGGATCCCTTTTCTGATCAAATCCTTTCTCGATACAGCATACGATGGACTTTACCTCCCGCAGAAAGGGTGGGGGGCAATCATGGTTCCGAAGAATTTTGAAGAGGAGGCCAAGAGGGTCATTTCTGAGGTGAAAAAGAGTTTCCAGAAGCAGAAGGAGGAAGGCGATGAGACTGAACAGCTTGGATGAGATTCTGAGGTTTGCGATCAGGAAGGAGGCCGATGCGGCGGCCTTTTATCGAATGGCAGCGGACCGCTCAGACCCTGGAGCCGGGAAGACCTTTGAGGAACTGGCAAAGGAAGAGGAAGGTCACAAAAAGAAACTTGAGGGGTTCGATCCAAAGAAGATCGAACAGACGGAATTGAAGGAGATGAAAGGGTTGGGTCTGAGCGAGATCATGGAGGACGTACCATACAGTCCAGACATGAGTTACGCCGATCTCCTGAGAATGGCGATTAAGAATGAAGAGAAGTCCCAGAGGCTCTATCATTCCACGTCACAGATCGTCACGGAGCCGATGCTCAAGAAATTGCTCTTGGTCCTGGCTCAGGAAGAATCAACCCACAAAGAGCGATTGGAAAAGATTTACGACAAAGAAATATTGCTGGAATTCTAAATGTGAAAGAATTCCAAATCCCAAAATTCCTGCCTGCGCCTGCCTGCGGTAGGCAGGGCAGCGTTTGACATTATCAGGAGAAGAGATGGTACCTGGACTGACTGGAAAGTCTGAGATGGTGGTTGGAGCAGAGGATCTCGTGAGCAGGTTGGGGAAGGTCGACGTCAATGTTCTTTCCACTCCGAGGCTGATTCAGCTCATGGAGGCTGCGGCAATCGAGGCACTCCAAGGGTTCACCCTCTCTGATCAGGTGAGCCTTGGAACGCAGGTGAAGATCAAGCATCTGTCCCCCACCCCTCTGGGCATGAAAGTTGTCGCCCATGCCCTTCTGAAGGAGGTCAATGAGAATCGGCTTTTCTTCTTGGTGGATGCCTATGACGAGGTGGAGAAGGTGGCAGAAGGGGAACATGAACGTATCCTTGTCTCTAAAGAAAGGTTTCTTCAGAAGGTGGAGAAGAAGAGGGGCCGATGATTCCATTTTCATTCTCTTGGGACACTCAGAAAAGGATGGTCTCCCTTAAATGGAATGGATTTCTCTCTTTGGTTTGGAAGAAAGGGAAGGTTTTGACAAGAATTCTTGGGTTTCGGATTCCCCTTCATTTTAGAAGGGAGAGGGTTGGCCTCTCCATGCGATGGGTTTGTGTAAAAAAGGCCTTCTCTTTTCTTAGGAAGTGGAAGCTCAAGAGGGTCGAGGGGACTCTTTCTTTCCCGGATCCCGTGGTGAATGGATTGCTCTACGGTTGGATCAGTATCCTTGAAACAAGGAAGGAGGATCAAAAGATCCGCTTAAGCATCAATTTTTTAGGAGAGAATCGATTTTCAGGTGAGGCTACAATCTCTTCAAAGACGTTTTTTCATCATCTAACAAGATGGGTCTTCTTTCTTCTGCAGGAAAAGAGGAGAAGGAGATCTCGAAGAGGAGGTGAATCATCATGGAGGCTACCGATCTGATCAAAACCCTCTTAGAAGGGTTCAGGGCAGTTGCCAAGACGGAGACCATCGTCGGAGAAGGGATCAAGGCAGGAGAATTCACCGTTCTTCCTGTCTCCAAGATCTCTTTAGGTATTGGGGCAGGCGCGGGAACAGAGCAGATCAAGACCACAGGCGGAAGCGGGGGTGCAGGTGGTGGAGGGATCTGCGTGGAACCCATTGCCTTTCTGGTCATTAAGGATGGCGAGGTGTCAATTCTCAATCTCAGGAGAATCCCTGCGATGGTGGAGGCCTTCTTCGGAAGGATTCCTGATCTGATGGAGAAGGCGGTCAATATTGTGAAGGGTAAGAAGAAAGGTGAGTGACCTAAAGGCGGCAAGATGAAACGCTTTGAGGTATTGGATCACACGGCAGATATCGGCCTCATCGTCTATGGCGAGGACCTTAAGACGCTCTTCGAGAATGCAGGTGAGGCCTTCTTCCACCTCATCACCGATTTAAAAAAGGTGAGGCGCCGGATCGAAAGACGCATTGAACTTGGGAGAGAAGATCTGGAACGCCTGATGGTGGATTGGCTGAGCGAACTTCTTTATCTTCATGATGTGGAGCATCTCCTCTTTAAGGGGTTCAAAGTTGAATCAGTGGGAGAGAATGGACTGAAGGCGGTGGTGAAGGGAGAGCCATTTCAGGAAGGGGTTCATGTGATCAAGACAGGGGTGAAGGCCGTGACCTACCATGGAATAGAGGTTCGAAAGGAGAACGGAGGTTGGAGGGCCCGAATTATTTTCGACCTCTGATTACAATCCCTCCCTCACCCCCTTTATTAAAGGGGGTTGGGGGATTACAAATTTGGAGGTGACTGATAATGCCTGCTGAGGAGAAAATCAAAGTTCAAAAGATAGATGATTACCGGTGGAGAATTCCTCGAGAAGGAAAGATGAGGACCGATGGAATCATCTATGTGGATGAACGGATGTTTGATGATATTCGAAAGGATCAGAGCTTGGTCCAGGTTGCCAATGTGGCGTGGCTGCCAGGCATTGTTGGCCATTCCTTAGCCATGCCGGATATCCACTGGGGCTATGGGTTTCCCATTGGCGGTGTGGCGGCCTTTGATCTGAATACAGGGATTGTTTCGCCGGGTGGTGTGGGATACGACATCAACTGAGGCGTTCGATTGATGCGCTCAGGTTTGAGCCGCACTGATATTCAGGAAAGGATGAAGGAGCTGTTGGAGGCCCTCTTTGTGAATATCCCTTCGGGTGTAGGTTCCCACAGAAAAGACCTCAAATTAAACCGAGAGGAAGAGCGTCGAGTTCTCAAAAAAGGTGCGAAATGGGCAGTTGAAAGGGGTTTCGGCACCTCAGAAGACCTTAACCACATTGAAGAACAGGGATGTATCGAGGGAGGCGATCCGGATCGTGTCTCTGAAAAGGCCATGGAAAGGGGAAGGGCCCAATTAGGAACGCTCGGTTCCGGAAATCACTTTGTGGAGGTCGGATATGTGGCTGAGGTATTTGACGAGGTGATTGCTCAAGCATTGGGACTGTGGAAGAATCAGGTCACGATTACCGTGCATACGGGTTCAAGAGGTTTGGGCCATCAGGTATGTGATGATTACATTCGGGTGATGATGGATGCGGCCAAGAGATATCAGATCGAACTTCCGGATCCTCAGCTCTGCTGCGCTCCTGTACTTTCAGCGGAAGGACAGAGGTACTTAGAAGCCATGGCTTGTGCGGCCAACTTTGCTTTCACCAATCGGCAGATGATCACCCACTGGGTGAGGGAGACCTTCGAACGGGTTTTTAGGAAAAGTCCGAGGGATTTGAAGTTGGATTTGATCTATGACGTTTGCCACAACATCGCAAAGATTGAAAGTCACACGGTGAACGGAGACAGAAAGAAACTCTGTGTTCACAGAAAGGGTGCCACCAGGGCATTTCCCTCAAATCATCCAGATATTCCAGAGGATTACCGATCGATTGGGCAGCCCGTCCTCATCCCCGGCGATATGGGCCGATGTTCTTATGTATTGGTGGGGACGGAAAGGGCAATGAAGGAGACCTTTGGAAGCACCTGCCATGGGGCAGGTCGGGTGATGAGTCGCCACCAGGCAATTAAAGCGGCAAAGGGCAGGGCCATTGCGAGAGAGTTAGAGGATAAAGGGATCATCGTCAAGGGGGCAAGTCGGGGGACCATTGTGGAGGAGATTCCAGACGCCTATAAGGATGTGACCGATGTGGTCAATGTGGTCCACCATGCAGGCATCAGCCTTAAAGTCGCGAAACTTGTTCCTATGGGAGTGATCAAGGGATAGTTATCAGTAAGCAGAAGGCAGTAGGCAGTGGGGGACTGTCCCAGAATTACGGACGGACCCCGTATCAAATACGGGGGGAGTCGTAGATTCGGGACTGTCTCCCTAATAACGAGAAATGAAGATTCTGGCGATTGATATCGGGGCCGGGACCCAGGATATCCTCCTCTTTGATTCGAGAAAGAAGATCGAGAATTGCACGAGCCTTGTTCTGCCCACCCCGTCCAAGATCTTTGCAGAGAGATTGAAAACGATGGAGGGGAATATCTATATCTATGGCGACACCATCGGAGGAGGATCTTTAACCCAGGCTATCCTTCGTCACCTTAAGAAAGGGCATCGTGTGGTTATGGAGGAATCCGCTGCTTACTCCATTCGAAATGACTTGGATGAAGTGAGATCGATGGGGATTGAGGTGGGAGACAAACCTGAGTCCAACCGTTTCCATGAATTGAAGATCCAAGAGATCGATCTTCCGTCCCTCCAGAACTTCCTCTTACACTTCGGAGAAGACTTAAAGGTTGATGCCATCGCCATTGCCGTTCAGGACCATGGTGTTTCACCGAAGGGGGTTTCAGACAGGGCCTTCCGTTTTGAGAATATGGAGACGATGCTCCGAAAGGATAATCGTCCTGAGACATTCCAGTTCTCTGAAGATTCGATTCCATCCCATTTTCTTCGAATGAGATCAGCGGTGAAATCGGTGAAGAGAACTCTTTCCGTCCCAGTTTTGGTGATGGATACATCCTTCTCTGCTATCTTGGGTTGTATCGATGAGGTCACTGGTCCTTCTCTGGTTGTTAACGTGGGCAATGGACACACCATCGCGGCCCTGCTGATTGAGAAAAGGATTGAGGGGCTCTACGAACACCATACCCATGAGTTGACGCCAAAGAAACTGGAACACGATTTGAGCCTTTTCGTTCGAGGAGAATTAAGCAGCCAGAGGGTCTTTGAAGAGAATGGCCATGGAGCCATCACACTGAGGCCTTTTTCCGGAGACTTATCGGTGTTGGTCACCGGTCCCAATCGTGACCTTTTCAAAGGGACATCATTTAAATTCCTCCACGCCGCCCCAGGTGGAAATACGATGATGACAGGACCAGTGGGATTGGTCAGAGCAGCACAGTACCGATTTGGAAAATAATAAATTCCCTCTCCCCTTGAACCACCGTCAAGGGAGGGGAAAATTGGGTGGGATTATAGTGTACTGCGTCAGAAGTCCCTTTACGTTGATTGTCATTCCGGGCTTGACCGTTCGGCTGAGCTCACGACGAAGCCCGGAATCCAGTGTTCTTAATCTGGATTCCCGCTTTCGCGGGAATGACGGCTTCGGAACTTATGTAAAGAAGCGTTGAACCTAGCAATAGTCGGAGGGCCCGATGGAGAAGATCTATTATTCATCTTTTGATTCACCATTATTAAAGAAGGTTTTTGTGGCTTCCACTGAAAAAGGTATCTGCATGGTGGACTTTCTCAGATCGGAGGAGGCCTTTCTGAAAAGGTTGAAGGAACGGTTTCCAGGAAAGATCATCAGGGACGATCGAAAGAATAAAGTGGTTTTATCTCAACTGAAAAGATATCTGGAAGGTAAACTTCAGCGCTTTGATTGTCCATTGGATTTTAGGGGGACTCCATTCCAAAGAAAACTATGGTCAGTATTGGCAAAGATTCCATATGGCGAGACACGATCTTATAAAGGGATTGCGCAGGCCATCGGACACCCAAAGGCCTTTCGTGCGGTGGGGAATGCTAACGGTAAGAATCCGATCCCATTGATTATCCCCTGCCATCGAGTGATTGAAAGCAATGGTGGCTTAGGCGGCTATGGTCATGGGCTTAAGGTGAAGAAGCAACTGCTGGACTTTGAAAAAGCCCATGCACTTTGACGGATTTTTAAGAGAAGTTGCTCCGTTCCTCGGCCTCTATTGGCGACCCTTTCAAAGGAGAGGGGTAAGACGAAAAGTCGAACGCCGTATTGTCGAATTGGGTCTTCTCACCTTCGAAGAATACCTCTTAAGAATTGAGAACGACCCTGAAGAAAAAAATCACCTCTCTAAAATCCTCACGGTTACCATTTCAAGATTTTTCAGAGACAAGGCGGTCTTTAATAGCCTCGAACATTCTATCATCCCTTGGTTTTTGAAAGAGGAGGGCAAGAAAAATTTAAACATCTGGTCTATTGGTTGCGCCAGTGGTGAAGAGCCTTACACCCTCTCAATATTGTGGAAAGAGAAGTTTGAGAAGATCTATCCTCAAACTCATCTCTTCGTCTTAGCGACCGATATCAATGAGAGTCTCTTGGAAAGGGCGAAGGAGGCGAGGTATAAGAAAAGTAGCCTAAAAGAGGTCTCCGAGGAGATCCTGAGGGTTTACTTCAAGAAAGAAAATGGGTTTTACATTCTCGATCAGGCCATCCGCGAGTGCATCGAATTTAAAAAACATGACGTCCTTCGGGAAGAACCATTTTCGGGCATGGATATCGTTTTCTGTCGAAACTTAGCCTTCACCTATTTCTCGAAAGAGAGCCAAATAGATGTATTAAAAAAGATCGCCACGAGTTTAAAAGAGGAAGGTCATCTTGTGATTGGAAAGGACGAATCGCTCCCTCTGACTTATCCCAGCCTATTTGTTCCAGTCTTTCCAAAGGAAAAGATATATAAAAAATTCAGTCATGAATTTCCGTAATACCTCCCGCCCCCTTGAATGGGACTCCACTTTGGCCGAGAGGTAAGTTTCGAATGATCCTGTGGGATAGGAAAAGCAATACCTTAATTATTAGCGATGCCCTACCCCAAGTTCTCCTACCGGTATGACCGTACTCCGCCCGTCTGTACCTAATTCCCGTTGCCTGGCACCAAACGCAAATTCCTGCCGCTATGTAGCGCAGCGGAATAGGGAGCTGGTGCAGCGCCGTGTTGGGCAAAATGAAATAGAATATCTAGATTGCTACTCTTAGTGCTTCTTGCGCCTCGCGGGGTAACTGTACAAGAACGAAATAGGACTGGGGATAAAGATAATCTTCACCTGATTCATCGATTACTCTGAGGTATCCCTCTTTTTCTGATTCCTCGTCTGGCAGAACTTTGTATAATCCCTCGTGAGTAAGCATAAAGGATGATCTTCAAAAGAATCGCAGGATCATAGGCTGGAGCTCCGGTCTCGTCGTTTCGATACCGTAAATCAAAGGCGGACAAATCGATTTCGTTGTCGATGAGGTAATTGAGGCTATACTCAAAAGTCCCGGGTAAGATCTGCCGATCAAAGTGTATCGGTATGAATTTGCCTTGGGAATAATCATACTCTTTGTATCTCGCCATATCTCTCCCCTTTTGACTAACCGGTCCCCGCTCTTTTTTCTCTTACTGATATGGCGATATTATCACGTTTTTAGGACTTTTTCTACAGCCTCAACGGGAAGCGTAAGGGGTCGGGCAACAAGAAGAACGGGAGTAAATATTTGTCGTGGGCTTATTCGGAGGCCTCGGAGTTGGCCCGGCGTTATGATTCGGAGTCCAGGGCCTACTACCATCGGAAGATGCAGAAGACCAATGCTGCGGTGGCCCACAGTGCCCTGGCGCACAAGCTGGCCCGGGCAGGTTACTACGTGATGAGGGATCAAGTGCCTTTTGAGCCGCAGAAGCTATTCGGAACAAGAGGGCGGGGCTGGAACGGGGAACCAGAGTTGGGGTTGGTCAAGAGCCACGAGGCCTGATTGGTCAACCGTTCCATCCCAATCTCATAAGGTCATCAACGTCTTGACCGCCCACGCCGTGAGCCACGAGGGGTTGGCTAACAACCATGAGTCCTGTAAAGGAAACGAATTGGACATGGCGTGGAACCGAAGATTTTCTGGGTCCCGTGAAACGGGACAGGGGCCACAGAGGAAAAAAGAAGACGTAGTTCTGCAGGCCTTGATCCTGATGGGTGACTGGTGCAGTCGAGGCTGACATCACAAAACCC
>Ga0315314_1004516_pt1 | contig 10407 bp, 4 predicted proteins | sample TDP9_MG_FD_203631 | JGI IMG/M metagenome (GOLD analysis project Ga0315314, IMG submission 203631) | Freshwater sediment microbial communities from Lake Towuti, South Sulawesi, Indonesia - TDP9 | ecosystem: Environmental > Aquatic > Freshwater > Lake > Sediment | place: Indonesia: South Sulawesi... | reverse complement strand
GCCACGATCATGGAACTTCCAAATCTCATTGAGATCCAGAGGAAATCGTATGAAGATTTCCTTCAAAGGGATGTCAAGCCCGAAGAACGTAAGAATGTGGGATTGCAGGCCGCTTTCCAAGAGGTCTTTCCAATTAGCGATTTCACCAACGTGCTGAGGTTGGATTTTGTGAGCTATTCCCTAGGCGAGCCGAAATACGACGTGCTAGAGTGTCAGGAGAGAGGAATGACCTACGCTGCTCCGCTGAAAGTAAAGCTCAGGCTCTTCGTCCAGGATAAAGAAACTAAGAGGTGGGGCGAGGGAAGAGAGCAGGACGTTTATATGGGTGAACTTCCTCTCATGACAGAGACCGGGACGTTCATTATAAATGGAGCCGAGCGCGTTATTGTCAGCCAGCTTCAACGCTCTCCCGGCGTCCTCTATGATGAGACAGTTCACACCAGTGGAAAAAGGTTATTTTCGGCAAGAATTATACCTTATCGCGGTGCGTGGATCGAATTTGAATATGATAATCATGATGTGATCTACGTCAGGTTGGATCATCGAAAGAAGATGCCAGCAACTCTATTGCTGCGGTCGTTGGGCTGGGTGACTGACGAAGAGATCCTGAGACTGTTTTCAAAGGTGGAACGTGTAAAGATCCCATCATGGGATCCGGTGGAGGAAGGTGCGGGGAAGACGCTGAATAAAGGTCAGTTCCGCGAAGGCATCGGTCGGGTGTTGTCAGACGATATAAAGGATGAGAAGTCTGGCGAAGTAATCGCCCATTCTGGAGGCCTTCTAACTGAGGAAATAGTTGAGGCACTTGAGGCTGCGGAAGTGGGGCGGATCTCTGTAATTGCGAAAGCATCAGACGCGAAAGGATTCCCGCGCCATCTTGTGGGCAGAGTGACAGCCTCGCCCGTGGTGGATATAGATACAGGGGAGGTCCTTGCCACCAGCAACCAGGAGCTTACAGAGCAGTTACTTTCAGCGATCGGAGAAGTAGGGATCGATGAATTGGAATTGCTGGACGAGAGGGACGCGGAACATGTAAAGGCGATAAGAAATACGCTGGAGAGAGACTCTATTAAAACGCAAGATGATGCGATGTTGGAGATATTTAGAAGGCTTCAGCCGGGTGACCCGCCTACAATTGATAGTGCCAGATCAAAGGTGGAGAATTATTTCTTCAGCCCTAAGCGCTACGATCTTTTCCCTGTCGGACGCTACAAACTTAATCAAAAGCTCCGTATGAATGTTCCTCTCGAGCAGCGGACGCTGAGAAGAGAGGATATTGTGGAGTCGCTAAAATACTTGATGAAAGTCGAACACGGTGCAGGTATCACAGATGATATTGATCATCTGGGTAACAGAAGAGTGCGCCCGGTGGGCGAACTGCTGCAGGTGCAGTTTCGCAACGGCCTATCGCGGGTGGAGAGGGCAATACGAGAGAGAATGACTGTCCAGAATGCCCAGGATAGGGAAGAGATAATGCCCCACGACATTATTAACTCCAAGCCTCTGACTGGAGCTATTAAGGACTTCTTTGGTAGTAGTCAATTGTCGCAATTTATGCAGCAGACGAATCCACTGGACGAGCTTACTCACAAGCGCCGACTGAGTGCCTTGGGGCCTGGCGGTCTGCACCGGGATCGGGCGACATTTGAGGTGCGCGATGTTCACCATACGCACTATGGGAGACTGTGCCCGATTGAAACGCCTGAAGGGCCTAGCGTTGGGTTGATCGTTTCTTTAAGCACCTATGCGCAGGTGAATGATTATGGCTTTCTGGAAACGCCTTACAGAAAAGTGGTAAACGGCATCGTTACAGATGAAGTAGAATACCTATCGGCTGATCAGGAGAGTTCGCTGATCGTGGCACAGGCCAATGCTCCCACAGACGAGAACGGCCGTCTTGTCGGCCCGGAAGTGCTGGCCAGGGCAGGAGATGATTTCCCACTGGTGAAGCCAGAGGAAGTACATTACATGGATGTATCGCCCAATCAGGTGGTCAGCGTTTCCGCCGCTCTGATACCCTTCTTAGAACACGATGACGCTAACAGAGCACTAATGGGCTCGAACATGCAGCGTCAAGCAGTGCCGTTGCTTCTTCCAGAGGCGCCATTGATTGGGACGGGAACAGAGTATAAGGCAGCTCTGGATTCTGGAGCTGTGATTGCTGCCAAACGCCCTGGTGTAGTAGAAAGCGTGTCCGCAGAAGAGATTATCATCCGAGCAGATCTCGGCTCCGCCGAAGACCAGAAATCAGAATCCTCATACTCGACGACCCGCGAACCCTTCAGAACAGGGTACGACATCTACAGGTTAACTAAATTCAAGCGATCGAATAACGGTACTTGTATGAACCAAAGACCTTTAGTCAAGTTGGGAGAAAGAGTCGAAGCCGGTCAGGTTATCGCGGACGGCCCCGCCACTGACAAGGGTGAACTTGCCCTCGGTGCCAACGTTTTGACTGCCTTTATGTCGTGGGAAGGTTACAACTTCGAAGACGCCGTCGTCATTAGCGAAAGGTTGTTCAAAAATGACGCCTTCACCTCTATCCACATAGAAGAGTTTGAGTTGGAAGCGCGAGACACTAAACTGGGTAGAGAGGAATTCACTCGCGATATACCCAATGTAGGTGAAGATGCTCTGCGGAACCTAGACGAAGATGGGATTATACGCGAGGGTTCTATAGTTGAACAAGGCGATATCTTGGTAGGAAGAGTCACTCCAAAGGGTGAGAGCGAACTCAGACCTGAGGAGAAGCTTCTGAGAGCAATATTCGGAGAGAAGGCTGGTGACGTTAGAGATGCTTCTCTAACAGCCCGACCGGGCGTGGAAGGAACAGTCGTCGATGTGAAGGTATTTTCCCGCAGGGAGAAGGAGAAAGATAGACAAACCCAACTCCGGGAGAGCGCGCAGATAAAATCTATTGACAGGAAATATGCAGCTCAGGTGAATTTTATCAACGAAAAGAAGAACGAGGAGATTAGAAAGCTGTTATTGGACAAGACCCTTGCGAGCAGCATATCTGATGGCAATAATATTATCGCCAAGCGGGGTAGCAAGATAACAGAGGAGATTCTAAATTTGGCCACAGGCGGGGATGGCCGTGTGTCATTAGATAATTTCTTTGTAAAGGAAGAAGAGGCCAACCTGGAGATCCAAAGAATCCGCCGTCTGGCAGATGGCCGGATCGAGGAGCTAACCCGTGAGCGTGACAGCAAGATCGAAAAGATTCAAAAAGGTGATGAACTCCGTCCCGGAGTTATCAAACTCGCTAAGGTATATGTTGCCACCAAACGCAAGGTATCTGTAGGCGACAAATTATCTGGCCGACACGGAAACAAAGGTGTCATAGCCAAGATTCTTCCAGAAGAGGATATGCCATTCCTGGCTGATGGTACTCCTGTAGATATTATACTGAATCCTCTGGGAGTTCCATCGCGCATGAATGTCGGTCAGGTGCTGGAAGCGCATCTAGGATGGGCTGCTAAAGAGCTTGGAATATATGTGGCCAGCCCGGTCTTTGACGGTTCAAAGGAACATGAGATCAAAGAGGCTCTTGAAGAAGCTGGCCTGCCGGCCTCCGGACAGGTTACGCTCTATGATGGTCGGACAGGCGAACCATTCGACCGTAAAGTCACCGTTGGATACTCATACGTAATGAAGCTGGTCCATCTGGTGGAGGACAAAATTCATGCCAGATCCATCGGTCCATACTCCCTCGTCACCCAGCAACCTCTGGGCGGAAAAGCGCAGTTTGGTGGTCAGAGGTTTGGAGAAATGGAAGTCTGGGCACTGGAGGCGTATGGAGCTGCGCACCTCCTTCAGGAAATGCTGACGGTAAAATCCGATGACGTGGCAGGTAGAACAAGGATCTACGAATCTATAGTCAAGGGTGAAAACGCACCAGAACCGGGAACACCAGAATCTTTTAACGTCCTGGTAAAAGAATTGCAAAGCTTGTGTTTAGATGTGATACTGGAACAGAGCCGCTCTAAGGAAGAGAAAAAACTTCCGCTTCTGGAAGAGAGCACAGACTAGCATTTAGACATCAGCAATCAGCAGTCAGCGATCAGCAATCCCCGCGTACGCGGGGATGAATGCTGATCGCTAATAAGGGGGAAAATATATTGCGAGCTGGACAAGAACCTGGAGCGCAAGCTGGAGTTCCGAAGTATTTTGATACCATTACTGTGAAGATCGCCTCTCCAGAACAGATCAGAGCGTGGGCAAAGAAGACTGCTTGCCATTGTACCCCTAGTAGAAGCAAAGATTGTACCTGCGGCGAGGTTAAGAAGCCGGAAACTATCAACTACCGGACCTTCAGACCCGAACCGGATGGTTTGTTCTGTGAGGCCATATTTGGTCCTCAGAAAGATTGGGAGTGCGCATGTGGTAAATATAAGCGCATAAAACACAAGGGAGTTGTCTGCGATCGCTGTGGGGTGGAAGTTACAAGAAAGGAAGTCAGGAGAGAGCGTATGGGATACATTAAGCTTGCGGCCCCGGTATCCCATATCTGGTTCTTCAAAGGTCTGCCCAGCCGGATAGGACTCATCCTGGATATATCTCACAGAGATCTGGAGAAGATTCTGTATTTTGAATCCTATATTGTCTTAGACCCTGGTGCAGCGGCTGATGCTCAGTTGAAAAAGAGGGACATGCTTACTGAGAGTGAATACAGTCGCCTTAAGTCAGAGTATCCCGATCTTCGGGCCGATATGGGAGCCGCTGCCGTCAGAGAACTGCTCGCAGAAATCAACCTGGAAACGGAAATAGCATCTCTGAGGAAGGAACTGGATGAAACTCAATCCAAACAGAAAGAGAAAAGGTTAGCCAAGAGACTGAAATTGCTCACGGCGATACAAAAGTCAGGGAACAGGCCGGAATGGATGATCTTGGATGTTATTCCCGTTATTCCCCCGGAGCTGCGCCCGTTGGTACCTTTGGACGGCGGCAGGTTTGCAACTTCTGATCTTAATGACCTCTACCGGCGCGTTATTAACAGGAATAACAGATTGAAGAGACTTACGGAGCTTGGAGCGCCAGAGGTGATAATCCGCAATGAAAAGCGAATGCTCCAGGAAGCCGTGGATGCGCTCCTAGATAATGGCCGCCATGGAAGAGTGGTACGTGGCCCAGGCAATAGGCCATTGAAGTCTCTCTCCGATATGCTAAAAGGCAAGCCCGGTAGGTTCCGACAAAACCTTCTGGGCAAACGAGTGGATTACTCTGGTAGGTCGGTCATAGTCGTAGGCCCTGAACTGCGCATTGACCAGTGCGGTCTGCCAAGAAAGATGGCACTTGAACTCTTCAAGCCGTTTATTATCCGCAGACTTCAGGAAAAGGGATATGCTACTACCATCAAGAGCGCCAAGAAGATGGCCGAGAAGGCTACTTCTGAGGTGTGGGAAGTCCTGGAGGAAGTTATCGCCGAACACCCGGTGATCCTCAATCGTGCTCCCACCTTGCATAGACTTGGCATTCAGGCGTTTCAGCCGATCCTGGTGGAAGGCAAAGCCATTATGATCCATCCTCTGGTTTGCCAGGCGTTCAACGCGGACTTCGATGGCGACCAAATGGCAGTTCATGTCCCACTCTCAACAGAAGCCCAGATCGAAGCGAAGCTCCTTATGATGGCTTCACAAAACCTCCTCAAACCGGCTCACGGTCGTCCGATAGACGTGCCAGATCTGGATATCGTCCTGGGATGTAACTATCTGACAAAGGAAAGGGACGACGGTGAGACAGAAGGGGCGGAGAGTCTAAAATCCATACCTATTTTCCCCAACGCGGATGATGTGATCATAGCGTTGGACTCACGCCTCGTCAACCTCCATAGTCCTATACGTTTCAGGACCAACGGCAGGATAATACGGACTACGCCAGGTCGCGTCATATTTAACCAGATTCTTCCCAAAGAATTTATGTTCTATGAAGAAGAGTCAAAGGAGGAAATTCCATTCTGCAACAGAGAAATGGAAGCAGATGATCTGATCGATCTTGTGGCCATGTGTTACGACAAGTATGGCAATCGTCGCACTGCTCAATTCCTGGACGATCTTAAGGATTTGGGGTTCAAATATGCAACCAAGTCGGGTATCTCCATCTGTATGGATGATATGATAATACCCGGAAATAAAAAAGAGCTGATTGCTAAGGCGCAAGAGGAAGTCAAAGAGGTAACGGATAGATATCGTGAAGGTGGCATAACCGATGGTGAGAGATATAACAGAGCCATAAGCATCTGGGGCCGCTTGAAATCTGAACTGGAGGAATCTCTTTACCAGACGCTTCGCGATGGCTCTCCGGAGGACAGAGCACCGGGTTTCAACTCGGTATATATAATGATGGACTCGGGCGCCAGGAGTAAAAGGGATCCCATTAACCAGATCGCCGGCATGCGCGGTTTGATGAGCAAGCCATCGGGTGAGATTATTGAAAGACCAATATTTGCCAACCTGCGCGAAGGTCTCACCGTTCTGGAATACTTTATCTCTACACATGGCGCCAGAAAGGGATTGGCGGATACGGCTATTAAGACTGCCAGTTCTGGGTACCTCACCCGAAAGCTGGTGGATGTGGCTCAGGACGTCATTATCAGCGAGGAAGACTGCGGAACGCTCAAGGGCATTACCAAGACATCATTAGGTACAGAAGATGAGCCCGGTGTGCTTGCTGCAAAGATCGCTGGACGTTTCGCCGCGGAAGATATCCTGGATCGCAGTTCAGGAGAAATCATTGTGAGGAACAATGAAGAGATCACGAAGAATATAGCCAGAAGGATAGAAGACGCCGGTATTGTCAAGGTTAGTGTACGGTCCCCGCTCACCTGTGAATCTGAACGCGGCGTGTGTCGAAGATGCTATGGTGTCGACCTGACTTCCTGGAAGCTGATCAATATAGGAGAAGCCATCGGGATAATAGCCGCCCAATCCATCGGCGAGCCCGGCACGCAGCTTACCATGAGAACCTTCCATACCGGCGGCGCTGTCAGTGGCGTGGAGGAACAATCAAAGGTCGAGGCCAAAACCACCGGCACCGTCAAATACAGCAATGTGAGCACAGTAGCCAGACTAGACGGCACTCTTGTTGTCACCAATCGGAATGGTGAGATCGCTGTGGTTGATGAGACAGGAATTGAAAGAGAGAGACATACCGCCATTTACGGTGCTAGTCTAACAGTAGCCGATGGCTCAAGCATCGATCAGGGCGAGACGCTGATGGAGTGGGATCCTCACAATGTACCCATCCTGACGGAAGTTGCTGGGAAAACCAGGTTTGAGGATATCATCGAAGGCATAACAATGCGTGAGGAAATTGATGAAAGCACGGGGCTCGCGGCTCGTGTCATGATAGAGCATAGGGAGGAGAATCTCCACGCTAGCGTAACTATTCTGGATGAAAATGGCGAGGAGATCACAAAATATGATATGTCAACCGGTGCTCATATCTCCATTCATGATGGCGATATGGTTTCACCCGGCGACGTGCTGGCAAAGATACCACGCGAGATCTCAAAAGCCAAAGACATTGTCCTGGGCCTCCCGCGAGTGACGGAGCTGTTCGAAGCCAGAAAGCCCAAGGACTGTGCCACTATTAGCGATATTGACGGCATTGTGGAGTTTGCTGGCATCAGCAGAGGAATGAGGGTTCTCAAAGTCGTCAACCCCAACGGGATGGAGAACGAGTATCGTATCCCGAGGGGTAAGCATCTCATCGTTAGAGAAGGCGATCCCGTCTCCGCTGGAGATAGGCTCACTGATGGGCCCGTTAATCCGCACGATATCTTAAGCGTCCTCGGTGAGAGCGAAGTCCAGTCATACTTGGTTGATGAAGTTCAGGAAGTTTATCGAGCTGCCGGAGAGCATATCAACGATAAGCATGTTGAAACCATTGTGAGGCAGATGCTCCGCAAAGTGCGAATAATTTCCGCTGGCGATACCGAATATCTTGTGGGAGACGAAATAGACAGGATAGCTTTCAGAGAGGAAAATCAGCAGGCTATTGGTTCGAGTGGTGTACCGGCAACTGCGGAGCCGATACTTCAAGGGATCACAAAGGCCGCTCTCAGCACGGAAAGCTTTATTTCGGCCGCGTCATTCCAGCAGACTACGAATGTTCTCACCACCGCGGCCATCAGTGGAAAACGTGATGATCTCCGTGGACTCAAAGAGAACGTGATCATGGGACATCTGATACCTGCGGGAAGTGGTATCCCGCAATACAGACAAGTAGGGGCACGACCCGCCGTGCCACTGCAAGAGGGAGATCAGGCAGCTCTCCCCGGTTCCGAGGAAGAGTCCTAGTGCACTGTCAACTTAATTCTTAACATCAACACCATTCTGCTGCTTAGAGGTGTATTTGGAGTGCTGGAGCTTGCTCCCAGCGTTGCGCAAGCAAGCTTGCGCACTCCATATATGCAGAAATTAAGTTGACAGTGTACTAGATCTCTGACAACTTAGTTGTTAACAATGGAGTAATGGTGTCTTCCGACTGTGGGAGCGGCTTCCTGGCCGCGATTATCGAGTGTGCATCGAGTGCCGACGAGTTATGGATACAGGGAAGGAGGTAGGCAGAGAGACCTTCATGACGAAGGTGTGAAACAGACGAGTGTGAAGCTTCGCCCCGTGTACCCCCCTTATCACTACCCGTAAGTCTGTAGTTTGTTGCAGTGGGCGGATTTGGGAATTCTTCTGTAGGGGAGGGTAAATGGTTTTTGCCCCCGCGTACGCGGGGGAGAGCGATGTTCTTCATCATAACGCGCTCTTATCGAGCACTATATTCGTGCATCGGCAGAATATCAGTCAAAAACCATTTACCCTCCCCTACGATGCCAGTTCAGACTTATGGGTAATGACAAGGTGTACCCCCGGGGGATGCAGGGGCATTTGCTTGCGCGGACAGGCGTTTTTTCTCAGAAGTAACTTGACAAAACTGAATATGTTTGATATAATCTATAGCCGTTGTCTCTTAAGTCACTAGGAATTTGTCTTTAGCTACCGCAAACGCTCAATTGCTGGCTTGTTTTCCTAGCGGCTGGAGATTAAAAAGATTGAAGGGGTGATATTCGGCAGATTTTTAAGTTTTTGAGTTAAGAATGCAATAGCCCCTAACGGGGCTTTATTTATGTCCGAAACCTGGGCTTTTTTATATTCCGGGAGGTATCGAAGTGCCGACAATTAGCCAATTGGTGAGAAAGGGCCGAAAGCGGGACAAGAAGAAAACGAAATCACCAGCGTTATCGCGATGTCCGCAGAGGCGCGGTGTTGTTCTGCAGGTGAAAGCTGTTTCGCCCAAAAAGCCCAATTCAGCTCTCAGAAAGGTTGCCAGAGTTCGATTGACAAATGGTCGTGAAGTTACATGCTATATACCAGGCGTAGATCACAATTTGCAGGATCACTCCATCGTGCTGGTGCGTGGTGGGAAGGTCAAAGACCTATCGAATGTAAGGTATCATATTGTCAGAGGTACTCTCGACTCTGCGGGAGTGGAAAATAGAAGACAGGGCAGATCAAAGTATGGAGCAAAAAAGCCAAGACAGTGATCAGTAATCAGTGATCAGTAATCAGTGATCAGTAATCAGTGATCAGTGATCAGTAACCAGTGATCAGTTTATCCCTCACTGATCACTCGTGAGTGTAGTACAAAACGAGAAGATTTTTTGTACTTTGATAGGTTTAACACAATATATAGTATTTTTTATTCCAAATACCACAATATATTGAGTTATATATTTATTTCTCGACAGAATTACTCATCACTGATTACTGATTGCTAATTAAGGAGGTTGCAATGCCAAGGCGCAGACAGGTTGTTAAGCGTGATGTTTTGCCTGATCCGAAATATAACAACAAGTTGGTGACCAAATTCATAAACTGTCTTATGTGGAAAGGCAAAAAAAGCACGGCTGAATCCATCTTCTACGGCAGTATGGATATAATAAAAGAGCGGACAAGCAAAGATCCACTGTCCATATTCCAGCAAGCCGTAAGCAACGTTAAGCCTAATCTGGAAGTAAAATCCAGGCGTGTTGGTGGTGCCACTTACCAAGTCCCTGTGGAGGTCAAATCCAGTCGTAAAAATGCTCTGGCAATACGCTGGATCATTGACTACTCTCGTAGCCGCGGTGAAAGGACTATGGAAGAGCGATTGGCAGCGGAACTGGTAGATGCGGCTAATAATGAGGGTGCATCTATTAAGAAAAAGCTCGACACATTCAGGATGGCTGAGGCCAATAAAGTATTCGCTCATTATAGATGGTAAATTCCGGATGCTGGATACCAGATACTGGATGCTGGATATCGAGCATCAAGCATCGAGTATCCAGTATCCAGCATCAAGTATAAAGAATCATGGCTATAGAAACGAAAGTTAGGAAGACACAAGACGCAAGACTTAAGACTCAGGAGTTGA
>Ga0315314_1004515_pt1 | contig 10408 bp, 12 predicted proteins | sample TDP9_MG_FD_203631 | JGI IMG/M metagenome (GOLD analysis project Ga0315314, IMG submission 203631) | Freshwater sediment microbial communities from Lake Towuti, South Sulawesi, Indonesia - TDP9 | ecosystem: Environmental > Aquatic > Freshwater > Lake > Sediment | place: Indonesia: South Sulawesi... | reverse complement strand
CTGGTCGGAACAGAGAAGGAAATTAATCGGGATTTAATCGTAATCGATACTTGGACGGGAAGCTTCGACCGCCTTAAAATAACCCGTCGCCAGGACTGTCCCGCTTGCCTAGGCAGATACGAGTTCCTGGAAGGAAAATTCGGCGTAAGAACTACTTCGCTCTGTGGACAGAATGCCGTCCAGGTATTAAACACCGAAACCAAAGCAGAAAAGCTCTCTTTCAAGGAACTAGAGGCTCGCCTTAAAGTGGTGGGGGAAGTTACCTATAACAAGTTCATGCTACATTTTAGAGTCGATGGTCAAGAAATGGTTATCTTTCCTGACGGACGGGCTATCGTTAAAAACACCACCGACGAGTCACTGGCCCGAGGGCTCTATGCCAAATACATTGGAATATGAGCGTGATACCATGATTTACCTAGATAATGCAGCGACATCCTGGCCTAAGCCAGAAAGTGTCTACCAGACCATGGACGAATTCTTGAGGACAAAAGGCGGTAATCCTGGTCGTGGTAGCCACAGTATGGCTGTGGCGGCTAGAGAGACGGTTGAAGAAACGCGGCGGCTTGTGGCACGCCTTATTAATGCCCCGGAAATGGAGCGAGTCATATTTACTCTAAATTGCACCGATGCCTTGAACCTGGGGCTAAAAGGACTGCTTCGGCCAGGAGACCACGTAATCACCAGTTGTATCGAGCACAATTCCGTAGTTCGCCCTCTTAGAAAGCTCGAACAGCAAGGGGTCAAAGTAAGTAGACTACCGCCTTCCCCGGAGACTGGAGCTGTGTCCGCCCGGGATATTGAGGAAGCGATAACCAAAGACACCAAACTGGTAGTGATTACTCACGCCTCTAACGTGACCGGGGTCATTCAACCTGTTGAGGAATACGGGGTAGTGGCTAGAAAGCATAACCTAATTTTCATGGTAGATGCGGCGCAAACTGCTGGTAAATATCCTATTGATGTCCAAGTGGGTAACATTGATTTACTCGCCTTTTCCGGGCATAAAGGACTACTAGGACCTCCGGGCACCGGGGTGCTTTATGTGGGCAACCGGGTTAACCTTGATTCATTGCGTGAGGGTGGCACCGGCTCATATTCGGAACTAGAGGAGCAGCCAGCTAACCTGCCTGATAAGTATGAAAGTGGCACGGTCAATAGTATCGGCATTAGTGGGCTTGGCGCTGGACTGAAATATATCTTCAGCCAAGGTTTGGCGCGGATTCGTACCCATGAGCGATGCTTGATAGACAGGCTAATCGAGGGTTTATCCAACATACCTGGATTAATTCTTTATCGGGCTAAAGATAGGTGTGAACAAGCACCTGTGCTCTCCTTTAACATCGAGGGATATGAGCCAGGGGAGGTAGAAGCCATTCTGGACCAAGCATTTGGCATCAAGGTGAGGGCAGGGCTTCATTGTGCCCCGGCGGCTCACAAGACCTTGGGTACGTACCCGTTGGGTACCATACGTTTAAGTCCGGGATACTTCAATACTGTGGAAGAGATTGCTCTGACGCTTCAAGCCTTGGAGAAGATTGTGGAGGCGAGAACGCTATCATATAAAGCTAGGGAGCACAGTTTAGGACGAGTTGCCAGACTAGGATAAGGAGGAAATCAACATGGCAGAGATAGTCCAGAAAGAGGATAAGCTTCAATATAAGACCATAGAAATACCTAAGCTAACTAGAGGCATAGCCAGGGACTCTACCGAGCTAATCGGAAACACACCCTTGGTCAGATTGAACCGAATAACCCAAGGGTTGAAAGCAGAGGTGGTGGCAAAGCTTGAGTCTTTTAATCCTGTAGGCAGTGTGAAGGACAGGATTGGGGTGTCAATGATTGTGGATGCTGAAGAGAAGGGGCTCATTAATAAAGACACGGTTATCATTGAGCCCACCAGTGGCAATACCGGCATTGCCCTAGCCTTTGTTTGCGCTGCCAGGGGATATAAACTCGTGCTCACCATGCCCGACACCATGTCCTTGGAGCGGCGGCAACTGCTGTCGATTTTTGGCGCTGAGCTGGTGCTAACCCCCGGGGCAGAAGGGATGCCTGGGGCAGTTAGGAAAGCTGAGCAACTGGTGGCTGAAAACCCAAACTTCTTTATGCCCCAGCAGTTTAACAATCCAGCCAACCCAGAGATACACCGACTGACTACAGCCGAGGAGATTTGGAGAGATACTGAGGGGAAAGTGGATATTTTAGTCTCGGGGGTAGGAACCGGAGGGACAATCACTGGAGTGGCTGAGGTGATAAAGAAGAGGAAGCCTGAATTTAAAGCTATTGCTGTTGAGCCGGCTGATTCCCCGGTTCTTTCCGGCGGGAAGCCAGGAGCCCATAAGATTCAGGGCATAGGGGCTGGTTTTATCCCCGACGTCTTGAGATTGGACTTAATTGACGAGATTATCAAGGTCACCAATGAAGATGCCGGAATAATTGCCAGAAGATTAGCCAAAGAGGAAGGGATATTGGCTGGCATATCCTCGGGAGCAGCAACTTGGGCAGCATTAGAGGTAGCCAAAAGGCAAGAAAACAAGGGCAAGCTTATAGTGGTAGTTCTACCCGATACTGGTGAGCGCTACCTGTCCACCTGGCTTTTTCAAGGGTATTAGCCAGGGCTGACAAATATATGAAGTGCAGGTAGAAGGAGGGGATTAGTTTGTTCAAGACTTTAAGGGAAGACATTAAAACAGTATTTGCTAGAGACCCGGCGGCGAGAAGTGTGCCAGAGGTAATATTCTGTTATCCAGGATTACGTGCCTTATGGTATCATCGTGTAGCTCATTTTCTCTGGCGCCATAGGCTTAAATTTCTGGCTCGCTTCTGTTCTCATACTAGCCGCTTTCTAACCGGTATCGAAATCCACCCCGGAGCCAAAATTGGCCGGCGTTTCTTTATAGACCACGGGGCGGGGGTAGTCATCGGAGAGACGGCAGAGATAGGAGACGATGTACTGCTCTATCAAGGAGTAGTGCTTGGTGGAACCAGTCTAAAGAAGGAGAAGCGCCATCCTACAGTTGGCAATAACGTGGTAATGGGAGCCGGTGCAGTAGCTTTAGGCGCCATAACTATAGGAGACGGAGCCAGGATTGGCTCAGGCTCGGTGGTAATAAAATCAGTTCCGCCTGGGGCTACGGTGGTGGGAGTCCCGGGAAGAATTGTAGAGGATCACCGTCAGCCACTCTTAGACCTAGAGCATGGGAAGTTACCAGACCCGGTAGCCGAAGCTATAAGGCTTGTCTTAAAGGAACAGGAAAAGTTGGGAGAGCGTCTGAATAGACTGGAAAGCTTAAGCGGACTAATAGTCCCTGAAAAAGATGAACTGAGGGACAGGAGAAAGGAAATTGTGAGGGAGTTCAGTGAAGGAGGGGGGATATGAGATTTGAAACGATAGCCATTCATGCCGGGGAGAGGCCAGATGTAGCCTTCGGCGCCGTCTCAGTGCCTATCTACCAGACATCGACCTTTGTCTTTGAAGATGTAGGCAAGACGAGAGGCTATGACTATTCCCGCACGGCGAATCCGACGAGAAAGGTTCTGGAAGATACCATTGCTCAGCTTGAAGGCGGCAAGGCAGGGTTTGCCTTTGCTACTGGTATGGCTGCCGAAGCTACTGTTATCCACCTGCTAAAAGCAGGCGATCACGTAATATCAGCAGATGATGTCTATGGGGGAACCTATAGGCTATTTCAGAATGTGATGCGCGACTTTGGGCTGGAGTTTACCTTCTTGAGGATGGATAGTAGTCAAGCGCTTGAGGGAGCGATAAGGCCCAATACTAGAATGCTGTGGCTGGAGACCCCTTCTAACCCCCTGCTAAATATCACTGATATCGAGATGGCGGTTGATATTGCCAAAAAGCATGACCTATTGACAGTGATGGATAATACCTTTGCCACCCCCTATTTCCTGAGACCTATTGACTTTGGCGTTGACCTGGTCGTCCATTCTACAACCAAGTATCTCAATGGGCACTGTGATGTTGTTGGGGGTGCCGTGGTAACCACCACTGATGACTTAACCGAGGGGGTTCAATTTCTCCTCAATGCCATGGGAACCTGTGCCTCCCCCTTTGATTGCTGGCTGGTGCTTCGGGGAATTGAGACTCTCCCGGTAAGAATGAAGCAACATGAGGCGAACGCGTTTGCCGTAGCCAATTATCTTAAACGGCATCCTTCAGTGAATAAGGTGTTCTATCCTGGGCTTAAGTCTCACCCAGGACATGAAATCGCCAAAAGGCAGATGAAGGGGTTCGGTGGGGTGGTGTCATTTCAAATAAAAGGGGGGATTGAGGCAGCTAACAACTTTTTGAGAAGAGTCAAGGTCTTTTCCCTGGCAGAATCGCTTGGTGGCGTTGCCTCCCTTGCTGAACACCCGGCTACAATGAGCCACGCTTCGATGCCAAAGGATTACAGGGAAAAAGCGGGAATCACCGATGAGCTAATCAGGTTGTCGGTTGGGTTAGAAAATGTTGATGATTTGATTGAGGATTTATGCCAAGCACTAGAGCCTAGCTGAAGGAGTGGAGCAGTGTCATACGCTAGAGTTTTGCGTTGTCGAAAATGCGGGCAGGAGTATCCGTTGCAGCCTCTCAACCTGTGCGACTTCTGCCTTAGTCCGTTAGAGGTCAGCTATGACTATAAGTCTATGGCTAGAGGGCTAAGTCGGGAGAAGCTAGGTAGAGGAGTGCTGAGCATGTGGCGTTATCGCGATATGCTGCCGGTGGAGGGCAAGGAGGTGGACATCGGCACCGGCTTTACCCCCTTGGTTAAAGCCGATAACCTGGGGCGTGAGCTAGGGCTAGACCGGCTCTATATTAAGAATGACTGCCTTAATCCAACATACTCCTTCAAGGATAGGCCGGTCTCAGTCGCTGTCACCAAGGCGCGGGAGTTTGGATTTAACACAATAGCTTGCGCCTCAACGGGCAACCTGGCGGCTAGCGTAGCCGCCCATGCCGCCAAGGCGAATATGAAAGCCTGTGTTTTTGTTCCTTCTGAGGTAGAACCGGGCAAGCTAGTGGGAGCGGCAATCTATAACCCGGTTCTGGTGACAGTCGATGGAAGCTATGATGATGTTAACCGTCTCTGCGCCCGGCTGGTGGAAAGATATAACTGGGGTTTCATTAACATTAATCTCCGACCTTACTATGCCGAGGGGAGTAAGACCTTAGGCTATGAGGTGGCTGAGCAATTGGGGTGGCGAGCCCCTGACTCAGTGGTAGCTCCGGCTGCCTCAGGGCTGCTCTTTACCCGGATATGGAAAGGTCTGGATGAGCTAGCTATGCTTGGCTTAATCGAAGCAGTTAATACCCATATGTATCTCGCTCAGGCTGCTGGCTGCTCGCCCATCGTTAACGCCTTTGAGGCGGGCTCCCTCCATGTGCACCCAGTAGAGCCTGATACTATTGCCAAGTCCATAGCCATGGGGAACCCGGCTGATGGCTACTATGCGTTGAGGGTTGCCAGGCAGTCAGGGGGTGGCGCCTGCGCTGTCACCGATGAGGAAGCAATTGCCGGGATGAAGCTGCTGGCTCAAACTGAGGGTATCTTTGCTGAAGCGGCAGGCGGGGTAGTGATTGCCGGGCTCAAGAGGCTGGCAGCCTTGGGGGTAATTAAAAGGAACGAGCTTACCGTGGCTTTTATCACTGGGGCAGGACCCAAGACACAGGAAATAGTGTCAGACATCGTTCAGCCTTTTACTGTCCAGCCTAGCCTAGAATCATTTAAGGAGGTACTCGGTGCGCGAGTTTAAGCCTATCAGCAATATTAATCCCAAGAAAAATAAAGGGGGGCTAAGATGGTCAAGAGACGAGTAATGTTTACCTTTCCCCAAGAGCTTATTAAGGAGCCCATCATTTATACTCTCAGCCACCAGTTCAAGGTAGTGACCAATATTCGGCGCGCTGATATATCCGAGGATAAAGGTTGGGTGGTACTGGAGCTGGAGGGAGAAGAGAAGGAAATCGAGCAGGGCATTGCCTGGGTAACTGCCAAAGGGGTGAGGGTTGACCCCGTTATTGGAGATATTGTGGAGGGTTAAGCGGTGAGAAGGATATACCTTGATTATGCTGCCACGACACCAACACATCCCGAGGTAGTGAAGGCGGTGCTGCCCTATTTTACCGATGCCTTTGGTAACCCTTCAACCATCTATTCCTACGGTCAGGAGGCAAAAGGAGCTATTGAGGAGGCAAGGAGTAAAGTTGCCGACCTTATTGGTGCCGAGGGCGAAGAGATCGTCTTTACCAGCGGGGGGACAGAGGCAGATAACTTTGCCTTAGAGGGTGTAGCTTTCGCCAACGAGCCCAAGGGGAATCACATCATTACTAGTTCCATTGAGCACCACGCAGTCATAGAGACGTGCAAGTTCTTGGAGAGAAGGGGGTTCAGAGTAACCTACCTGCCGGTAGATGAATATGGCTTGGTTGCTCCTGACGATGTCAAAAGGGCTATCACTGATAAGACCATCCTTATTTCAGTAATGCAGGCTAACAATGAGGTGGGCACCATAGAGCCGATTGCTGAGATAGGTAAGATTACTAGAGAAGCTGGAATCTATTTTCATACCGATGCAGTGCAGACGGTGGGACATATCCCGGTAGATGTGAATGAACTTGGGGTGGATTTACTCTCCATGTCAGCACACAAGCTCTATGGTCCTAAGGGGGTTGGAGCATTATATATCAAAAAAGGGACAAAACTGATTCCCTTTATGCATGGAGGCGAGCAGGAGAGAAGGCGACGGGCGAGCACCGAGAACGTCCCTGGAATTGTGGGCTTTGGCAAGGCTGTAGAACTTGCCCAGCAGGAAATGACCGAGGAAGCAAAGCGGCTGAGTTCCCTTCGTGACCAGCTTACTAAAGGCCTCCTCGAGCGGATTGACCGCACTCGCTTAAACGGTCACCCCATAAAGAGGCTACCCAACAATGTCAACATAAGCGTTGATTTTGTCGAAGGGGAGTCAATGCTTCTGAATCTTGACCTCGAGGGCATTTGTGCTTCTACCGGCTCAGCCTGCAGCTCATCAAGCCTTGAGCCATCCCATGTGCTCCTGGCACTGGGGCTCTCCCCTGAACAGGCGCATGGCTCCTTAAGGTTTAGTCTAGGGAAATGGACTACTGAAGAGGAGATAGGCCGAGTCCTGGAGGTTCTGCCCAAGATTGTAGCTAAGCTCAGAGCTATGTCGCCGCTTCTGAAGAGCTACAGATAGGAGAGAAAAAGATGCGTGATGTATGGTCACTATATAGCGAGAAAGTAATGGAGCACTTTAAGAACCCGAGGAATGTAGGCGAGATAGAGAATCCAGATGGCATCGGACACGTGGGCAACCCGGTGTGTGGCGATATCATGGAGCTTTACATCAAGGTAAGTAATGACACCATCGTTGATGCCAAATTCAAGACTTTTGGCTGTGGAGCTGCCATCGCTACTAGCTCTATGGTGACCGAGATGGTAAAAGGCAAGCCTATAGGAGAGGCACTGGAAATTTCCAATCGGGCAGTGGCTGAAGCCCTAGGCGGGCTGCCGCCAATCAAGATGCATTGCTCGGTCTTAGCCGAGGAGGCTCTTAAATCAGCCATTGAGGACTACCTCGCTAAGAGCTGTAGGAAAGAGAATAATGCGAATGAAATGCCTGCTGAAGTAGGCTCAAACACAAAAAGGAGGTGCTAAGGTGGCGCAGAAGTTCAGTCCAGCAGCTGAAAAGGATATAAGCAGCGCTATAGTCAGCGAATTTGCCGCTCAGTTTCAAGAATATGTGGAGAGCGACTGTATTATCGTCGGTGGCGGTCCCAGTGGGCTTATGGCAGGTAGGAATTTGGCAAAAGCCGGCAAGAGGGTCCTTATCGTTGAACGGAATAACTATCTGGGGGGTGGCTTCTGGATTGGGGGGTTCCTGATGAACACGGTAACCGTAAGACATCCAGGAGAGAGAATTTTAGACGAGCTTGCTATTCCGTACAAAGCGGTTAATGAAAACCTATGGGCGGCTGACGGTCCTCATGCGTGTTCAAAGCTTATTGCTTCAACCTGTGATGCCGGCGTTAAGTTTCTCAATATGGTGAACTTTGACGACCTAGTCTTAAGAGAAGATAGTCGTGTTGCCGGGGTTGTGGTTAACTGGACACCCGTCTCAGCATTACCAAGGGAGATAACCTGCGTTGACCCCATTGCCCTGGAGTCGAGAGTGGTTATCGACGCTACTGGTCATGATGCTCAGGTGGTGAAGAAATTGGAGGAGAGGGGGCTAATCAAAACCAAGGGTTATGGTGCTATGTGGGTAGAGAGGTCGGAGGACCTAGTCGTCGAGCACACCGGAGAGGTTCACCCGGGGTTGATTGTCACCGGCATGGCGGTAGCAACAACCTATGGACTGCCTAGGATGGGCCCAACCTTTGGGGCTATGCTCCTATCAGGAGAAGCCGCGGCTGAGATTGCCCTAGAGAGTTTGAGATGAAAGTCCGCCGAATAGAGGAGGTCCTCCTATACGATGAAGGTGCAGCGGAAAAATTGAATGTAGAGGAGGTCGCCGAATATTTGAGCCAGAAGCTAGGGAAAGCACAAGTCACGGTGATAGGGAATCCCTTTGCTTTTTGTTTAGAGAAAACTCCATATTATGCAAGAAAGCTCGCATCTATCAAGATTCAAGATGTGAGCCGGAAGATAGCCCCCGGGCAGGAGGGAGCTCTCTATGGCGAGATTTCGTATGAAGAAAGAAGGATTCTAGGAAAAACAAAAGCCTTCGGAGTGCTCTACGATGGTTTTCAACTTCAAAGAGTCTTTTCGGAGCTCATAGCGCGGGAGGAGTGCTGTCTTGGGGTTGTTCACATCTTCCTTACCAACCGTTTGTTTGCTACTTGGGAGGAGAGTGACAGACGCTACCATGCCAGGACAAGCATGTATGGCGTCCCCTCGGTTATCTCAACTACCGGGCTGGTAGAGGCGCCGGCTAAGCCAAGGGAGTACTACCTTCTTAAGCAGCAGTATGAGGTGCTGGGAAAGGACCTACTAGAACTCAAAGAGGGCTTAAAGGCGAGTTTCATCGATTACGAGGATGAGCGGCTGACTGAGGTTATAAAGGGATATGCAATGCAGGCGGTTTTCTACCACCTTGTTGGCGACCCTTTTTGCGAGGATAAGGGTTGTCGGCTATATAACGCCCATTGGCAAGAGGAGCTCATCTTTGCCCAGCTTAAAAGCGGATACGAGTTTTGTGGACGGCATGCCAAAATCTTAAACGGTTTACGTAGAAATTGAAAGTGGGCATTGAGGAGATAGAGGTCAAAGAGGATAAGACCATAAGAGAGCTTATGGATGAACTCCAGCTCTCCTCTGTTCCCATCCTGGTGGAGGTGAGTGGGAAAATTTTTTATCCCGATGAGATAAAAGACAGAAGATTAAGGAAGGGGGATAAAGTAGCATTAATCCCAGTGATAGCGGGGGGATAAGTAAAGTGAATGAGGGAGAGAAAATTCTGGAAACCTGCCGAACCGTAGCTCTGGTAGGGCTTTCAGCCAACTCCGAGCACATAAGCTTTAGAGCCGCTCTTGCTTGAAAGAGCAAGAAACAAAATTGCCCTGGTGACGCCCAGGGCGAAGGATATAGAGGGTGCCCATAATAGTTGCTATCTGTAAGAGCAAGAAAAAAGGTACCAAGAAGGAACCTGTAGCAAAAGGTGTCCTCAAGGAAGATTATGGTCTTGTCGGCGATGCTCATGCCGATTGCTGTACTCACCGTCAGGTGAGCCTGCTGGCAATTGAAAGTATCGATAAAATGCGAGGCCTGGGCGTTGATGCCCACCCTGGCGATTTTGCTGAAAACATCACTACTGAAGGAATAGATTTAGTCTCATTGCCTGTCGGAACCCAGGTCTCTATAGGAGAAGAAATCGTCTTAGAGGTTACTCAGATCGGCAAGGAGTGCCATAGTGGATGTGCCATATATCTTGAGGTAGGCAAGTGCATTATGCCCAGAGAGGGAGTATTTACCAGGGTAATCAAGGGGGGAGTGGTGAGGGCAGGTGACACAATAAGGGTAAAGGAATATCCCGATACTTGTTTCCAAGCTTGCCCCGATTAACCTTGGATGAGATTAGCCGATAACTTGGGTAACTCTCATTGGCTTTGTCCGGAGAGGGAAGGACGTCTTTATCCCGGCGGAGGATAGTTACCGATGGAAAATGAGCACGTGGAACTAACTGGCGAAATTTTGAGTCTCAAGAAAAGAAGAAGGGCTGTTATCCTCGCCCATAACTACCAATTGGGCGAAGTCCAAGACATAGCTGATTTTGTCGGTGATTCTTTAGAATTGAGCCAAAACGCCGCCAAGACAGATGCCGAGGTAATTGTGTTTTGTGGAGTTCATTTCATGGCGGAGACAGCCTCTATCCTCTGCCCAGATAAGAT
>Ga0315314_1004513_pt1 | contig 10411 bp, 8 predicted proteins | sample TDP9_MG_FD_203631 | JGI IMG/M metagenome (GOLD analysis project Ga0315314, IMG submission 203631) | Freshwater sediment microbial communities from Lake Towuti, South Sulawesi, Indonesia - TDP9 | ecosystem: Environmental > Aquatic > Freshwater > Lake > Sediment | place: Indonesia: South Sulawesi... | reverse complement strand
GACAACTATCGACTCATTCTCGAGCTGAAGAAAATGTGGGTTTTGGGAAATGAGGCTTGATCAGATAGCGAGAAAAGCTCGTTTAGAGTCTCTTCCCGCTGAAGAAGACATTTGCGACCTTATTTTCGATCATGGAAAAACAACGCAGGCATGCCGTATTTTCTTGGATTGGCTTAAGGATCATGGCGGATCAGCTTCAAGGCATGAAATCAGTAGGTTTGGATGGGATTTGGAAACTGGCAAGATCAGAAAAGGTTTCACGTATAGCCGGAGAAACTTCTACCGGTGCATGTTTAGACGTCTTGTCGACTTGGGCTTCATTGCCCTAACCAACCGTTTCGAGGAACGGCGTATCATCCGAAAATACGCGCCGATCATCCAGCCTATCCCCACTAGACCACCAAGCGGTCACAATTTCTTTCATCTTATTTGGCAGCTCTGCCAAAAATGGAACCAGGAATGGAGAGATAACTATTGAGATAGGCGATCAAGGAAAGTCTTTCAAAGGTTAGGGAAAAATACTTGTTTGTTTTTCTAAGCGAAAAGAGAAATTTAACAAGTTCATAGGGAGATAGATGGACGCTTCGACCCATCAATCCATCTTCGATGGAAAGATTATTTCATACGCACCCAACAGGAAAAAGAATAAAGGAAAAACCCTGAGAAGAGCATTGAGATTTTAGCTGATGCTATTGAGAGAAATAAGGATGTCTATGCGTTCGAGAAGATGCTTGAAGCGAAGAGTTCAACTGAACTTTAAATACTAAGATTAAAGATGACTTAGAACATAATATTGGGCAACAGTTTCCTTTAAATCATTAAGATATCTTTCGCAAAATCTACGTATTCTCAATTAATAGGTTTGAACTTCGTCTCGTCTACGATTCTAAGGATCTCTAAAATGCCTTTAGGTCCTAGTCTGTGTAGTGCTTTGGCAATCTTCATACGTTGACTTTCTTCTTTTATCTCTATAGCTCGGATGAGGATAGGAACAACTTCTATTCCTATCTTACCAAGGGTTTCTATAATCCGTTCTTGGAGTTCCTCATCTGGTGTTTTGAGCGCTTCAATCAGGGCAGAGGCAGCAGATATCCCTATACTCGCTAGCGCATCAGACGCATTCCATCTTACAGCGGAGTCGGGGTCTTCTAGTGCTCGGACGAGTGTGGGGATGGTCTCTCTAGCTTGAGTTCCCATCTGCTTTAATGCGTATGCGGCTCTTCTGCGGATTCCTACATCGGGATTTTTGAGGGCTTCAGCGAGAGCATCTGCTGCCAGAGATCCCGCTTCAGCCAAGGCTTCTACTACAAATTGATAATAACCTTCGTCTTTGAGGGCTTTCATTAAGAGAGGTATAACATTCGGTGCTGAAGCCAGTCTCCCCAATAATCTATAAACTGGTCCCCTGACAAACTCGTCTGGGTCCTCTGACGCTTTGATAAGTGCTGGAAGAGATTCGTAGTCTGACCAACCAAGCTCGACTAAAGCACGGGCGGCTTCTCGGCGAACATTTACTGAAGAATCTGCCAAAGCCTCAACTAGAGCTTCTATCGCTTCAGGTTCTCTTGTCCCTAGTCGTCTTAGAGCTTCTATAATGTGAATTCTAATTTCCTCATCCTCTTCTCTCATGAATTCATGTAAAGAGGGGAGCAGAAAGGGGATTGCGAATTCACTCTCTGACCCGAAACTGACTATGGCGTCGATGGCCGCCAAAGTTACGTTCCATGAAGAATCAGTAAGTATCAAGTTTGTCAGCTCTAGAAGTATCTCATCTTTGAATTTGTCGTTTGCGCCTAAACAATGTCCTATCTCACTGAGTGTTCTTACCACCGCTGCACGCACTCTCCAACTGCGATCATTGAGAGCTTCAATGAGCACAGGAACAGCATTTCGAGCTTCACCTCTCAGTTCCATCAGTGCTTCAACAGCTCTTTCACGAGTGCGAAAGTAAGGATCTTTCAACTGTTCAATTAACGGTTTTACTTTATCATTCATTTCATCAATCTCCAAAGGATGTCTGTATGAAATCTAACTTTTAATTTTCTTAGAAAGACTACAATTCATCTTGTCTTGACCTTTTTAGGTTTTTCTCAGACCCCATATAGTAAATCGTTGTTTATTCGGGAAAGGATTGCACGAAGAGGTCTTCTGGCGGAAGAAACTTCTGGCACTTGATCTGGCATACAATAATCGCAAATATTGAAGCTAGTCAAATACCCCAAATACTCTTTTCCGCTTTATTCGCATCTTATCTCCAAATCGAATATATCAACTAGACTTTTAAGGAATCTGTTTCCGTAACATTATCCTTGAAATTCAAAGTTCCGAAGGAAATGCTTTCAAACCATTGCGGCTTTTCCACGGTAGGAACCTCCAAGGTTTAGATTCGAATATCCGTTTTTGGATACTTTCCAGACCGACTCCCACAGTGGAACACTGTTCTTAGCAACCCCCTCCAGCGGAATAGTGTTCCTACAACGTTCGGGAAGTCGTGAGGCAAAGAACGTCGCTAATACTCCTCAACGCGCTATTGTCGCTTGGCAACACTCTTCGCCTCAACGGCGGGAACTTGCTGACCTACTCAGGAAAGTTCGCTTAGAAGAGTTAGAAAAGACTGAGACCGGATCTCGGCAATTCCACAAGCGGAACCTGATCCAACAGCTTCTAATTCCCTGCCAAACTTTTTGCATAAAACAGTCTTGCCGGATATGGCCGTAAACATGAACCTTTGCACTTATGCCCTCATGGAGAACAGGATCAAAATACCTCTTAAGTTCCCTCAGATGGCTTTCCCTATGAGGTAGCCAATTAGAAATAGGCCTGAAAATTCTGCAGAAATCCTCGTATCACTTCTCTAACGAAATCACACTCAGTGTTCCTTCCTTGACTTAGATCCAATCCTGCATGCATAAAAATTCCAAAACCATATCTTACAAATGCAACCGGATATACCTCTTGGCCTCCTCTTTGGGCACGAACTAAGGCAATAGCAGTTGGGCTTACAGCGGGATCTATCGGTCGAAATGCATGGAGTGTGTTCCCCGCGTAGGCACAATTCCAGAAGTGGTTATCTGTAGGATTCTGATAGATTTGTACAGGAATTGGTCCTACGAGATTGGAAGAAGGGACGTCCATAGCGACCATAAAATCATAATCCCTTTGAATAAGATTGTCGACGAGTAATGTTGTACTTAGAAGTTGGACTTGAGGTCTCCCTTGAATCATGACTATGCGAAGAGCAACGGGATAGTTGGGAACAACAGTGCTCACATTATTTTGCCTTCCTGTTGTAACATGATGATAATACGTGAAAGGCATTCCGCCACAGGATATAAAAACTCCGCCAGAAAAGATGTAATCTCTGATTAGTTCGTATCCTGGAAGAATATTGGAAGCTGAAGGTTTCTCTGGATAGGATTCTCCAAATGGATTTATGACGCAAGATAGAGAATTATCTAATTCTGATACAGCCCTTAATCTAGGTCTAATGTTCGGTATTCTTGAAAGATAGCATACCCAGATTGCACGACCACAACCGTCAGCGTAGGGCGCGTTACTACATCTTATCTCGCTCCGAGAACGGGAAAAAGCACCATTCAGAATTCCCACCAATATTTCGGGTTGTTGCAGTGTCATCCTTCGGTGAATGATCGCCAATTCATTAGCAATAGTAAATGAATGACGAACTGCTCGCTCTGCTGTTGTTCGATTATAGAGCCTAGAAGGCGGCAAACCATTCTGCTCATCCCCGTACCGCGGTTGAACCCTCTGTCGTGGATTTCTTTGCCAACCTGAATTATGTCTCCGGTATATTGACCGAACTTGACTGAGAATGCTTGACCGCCCATAGTTTTGAAGAAATGCAGAAACAACGGCGAAGTCTTGAAGATTTGGCAAGTGTCTCTGTGGATAATTTCCATTTTGCAGGAAATGGATAGCTTTCCAAAAGAATTCTAGAACTTCGTACATGTTCCATAGGCATTCGGGATACCTGCAGTAGGCCAGATCAATCATGCCCATTCGATAGCTAGAGATACACTTTCTGTAGAGGTGAAGGTATTGAGGATTTCTAGATCGTCTAAGAACGTCTAACATGACGATATCCCACTGAATAGATGTCTCCCTTCTCGGACTATAAGATTTCTGATAAGCACAGCTATCGGAAAAGATTTATATCTGAAGACTTCTATGCCACCAATCAGCATACTTCTTTGTGCCAGAAAAAGAGCGGAAGGTCGTAAAGGTCGTATAGACCTCTACAGAAATGCTCCGCAACAGTTCGACTGCAACTAGCAAGGCTTTGGAAATCTGTCCTTTTGGCGTCTTGTATGAGCTTCAGCTTTGCTAACGCTTTTCTTACATGGCTATCTGGAATACAGCAAATTGCTGGATGATACTGGTACATTCCAGTATCTCTGAATTGAATCCTGATTTCCCTAAATACGAGGAAAATCTTTATTGTCAGGTAAGCTTCCCTTCTAGGACTGTTGAACAGATCCCACAAATGCCTCAATCGCTCTAAATCGCATTCTTCATTGCCTATCTTCGGAGAATCTAATATCTGCTTGATTTTCATCCAAATATTCTCACTTGCGATAAACATCAACAGATTGAGGATAGCGCGTGTGTGCTTGAGGTCTCCGATTTCTTCGAATGCCAGGTGTTCCAATAGTTCTTTATTTCTGAAAACTGTGGCTACTTTGAGATTCGAAAGAGTATATTCATCCTTTATTTTTCTGAAGATTTTCTCGCCTATCTGCGTTCTATAGGTCGGTGGATTATTCCAGAGAACAGCAAGAACAAATAGATGAAACAGCTCCTCTTCATCAAGTGTTCCTTCACAATTCAATGTTATCCCCAATTTTTCAGCCCAGGAAACCAGCTTGTGGTCTTTCGCCCATGCACCATATTCACGTATGAACCACTGGGCAATTTCATTACGGTCAATCAATTCTCTTCACTCTCTGCTCTAATGATTTTCGCCTTTTCTTTCTTTTCTTTTTCTGGGACTCTTCATTGATTTGCTCATACCAATACCATATTCCCATCATGTCGTCTTCTCCCATCTTCTTGATCTCCTCATATGTTACGGGGTAAAATCGGCGTATCTCCAGAGTTTCTCTACTGCGCCGTCTTCGGGCTCATACATGGTCTGATCATCTTGCGGTTCCATTATTTCTTCGTACCCGTAAGGCAGGTCTTCGCCCCATTCACGGTATTCCTCTTCATAATCGATATCTGGATACTCATATTCATCACCGACCGCAATGTTTGAAATCTCCTCTTCACATTCATCACTGGGCTCCACAACGACTGATGACCCAGAATACCACAGCCCTTCGTTAATGTTGTGCAGTAATAGAAACTGTGCTAGCCTCATGTGATTGTAAGAGTCTTCTACAATATACTCGGAAAATTCTTTGGAAACCCCTTGTCTCTCCTTCAGCCATAGAGAAAACGCGTCCTTGCCGGAGTAAGCGAGTTTAGTGTTAAGATAGAAATACCCGTGCCCGTCGCAGGTTAGTTGCTCGATCGCTTTCTTCAGTCCGCAGAAGAGCTCAGCCATAGTATGGGCTTTAAAAGCTATCATCGTGTCATAAAGACTGAAGTTTTGAATAATGCTTGATAGAAGAAACCCCAGCGGATAATATCTTCTTAGACGGCTGTAAAGCAGAGGAAGATCAAAGTCAAGCAAATTGTAGGAAGTCAGAATGGCATTCTGGTTCTTCTCCAAGAAAGCGAGAAAATCTGCTATGATTCTCCGCTCTTCTAAATCTGTGAGATCTCGTGCCACGAATAACTTTGAGTTAAAGTGAGACATCAAACCCAGATCTGAAGACGCGTGAACAGAGAATGCAATTATGTGGTCATCGCAGGATTCGATGTCAAACGCTACTATTTTTGTCGGGCTTCCATCAGCACTAGGACGCGAACACAGACTATTAATAGCTCCACTCAAAAAGAAGGAACTTGTTATTCGTGGTTCGTTGTTGGGATGTTGACTGAAGATAGGATTATCCTGCTCAAACAGAATATTCCGAGAATCTTTTTCTTCATTCAATGGTTCAAGCGTTATTTCAGCATTTTTCTCAGGAACCGATTTTGGGCATTGTATGTTGTTTCCTTCTAATAGTTCTTTAATACAGCATATACATACACCAGCAAAGGGATCATAACACTCTTCACAAATGATCTTCCAGCATCTGCCACAGTAAAATAATTCGTTCGCAGGATTCCCACATTTTTCGCATTTCTGTTTTGGAGAAGCCATTTTCATCTCTTTTTTCACCCTAATCCATTAAATTGTGGAAGGACCAGATTTTGGAAGGAGTCACAGACGATGCCCTTATCACCGACTCAAACTTGCCATTTTCACGAAATGACCATACAAAAGATTTGATAACTAGAGTGTCGCCGTCGAAATCCCCTACAAGCTTCCCCTTTAAGGGGATAACCACTTCGTATCCGTGTCTATTCTTGGATAGAACTAATGATTTGCTCTTTTGCAGATAAGAAATGATCGCGGCTGGGTCGCTGCCCCTCTCTTTCATTCGCCTAATGGCATGCTTTGTGAATCCGATATTTATGCATCGGACTTTATCCGTCCACATGATTATTCCCCAGAATATCTTTATTAAGGAGACATAGATAAAACTGATTAAGCATAATGTAGCATAATGTGTTTAACATGTTTAGCTTGTGAAACCATGAGAGGCATTGAAGAGATCGTGCATATTGTTCCGTTGGGTCATGAGATTGATAGGGCAACTTTACCTTTTGAGAAGCTAAGGGCTAACAGGGTTCATCTTCTAGCCGTAGTTGAGAGCGAAAAATATTCCCCCGAAATGCTAGATAAGCAAAAGGACTTTCTGAGCTCTGTAAAAAAGAAGCTGGAAGAAAAAGGGATAGAGGTACAATTCTCGAACATTGACATGTTCGATATACTTGAAGTCATGAAAAATGTTTCAGCGATAATTATGAAGGAAAAATCTGAAAGAAACATTGTTTACGTTAACATTTCTGCCTGCGGCCGACTGTCTTCTGTTGGAACCGCTCTAGCTGCTATGGCCCATGATGCAAGAGTTTACTATGTTGTTGCTGATAGATATTCCAAGACTGAAGATGAAGAGTTGAAGCACGGCCTTAGTATTTGCGAAAAACTGGATATGATATTCCTAGAAAACTTCAAATTTGCCTTGCCAGACGCAACGGATTTAATGGTTCTGGTTAAGCTTTGTGAGAAAGAGAGGGGAATGAAAACGAACGAAATTATTGATTTTCTTAGACAAAGATCTGTTGAGGGTTACGAAAAGGACTATAAAGAACTGTTTGGGGAGAAGAGGAGAAAATTGTATATTGCATACTTGATGAAACTCAACAAGGGAATCCTTAATAGACTTGAGAAAGACGGTTACATAACCAGAGAAAAAACCGGGAGATATAACACGATAAAGATAACCGAGTCAGGAAAATACGTCGCTCACATAAGTGGACTCTTGCCAGAGCACCTGAAGTAGATCAAAAACATTTCAGATACAAAGAATTCCGTTATTGGGGATCAACGGAATCGAAATAAGAAAAAGGGATTCAGTATGAATTACAATGTGGTAACTCCCCGATCGGCCTTATAATGTGGCGGGATAAGCCCTCCACTGTGGCGGAAATACTGTCCCCATCTCTCTCCCGGGTTACCACTCCTAGGTTAGGATATCCTCATGCCTCGGTAAAACCAGAAAAAAGAGGTTTTTGGGAGATATCTCAGGTTCAGCATCCTTGAACACCGGGTGTTAATATTCCTTAAGTTCTATAAGTTTGGGCAAACGAACTCGCTAAGATACCTCTCGCACAAGTTCTCCTAGAATTGGTGAACTGTTGGTCCGATATTGAACTCTTGCTCTTCCACTTTTTTCGCTTTCAGATCTAAGATTAAGGACCTCGTCAATTTGGGGCCTCTTCCCTAGTCAACCCAACATCATTAAAGCTGGTCTTCAACGCGTCATTGTCGCCCAGTAACACTCTTCGCCTCAACGGTAGGAACTTGCTGACCTGCCTCTGGTTCTGTCAACTCCCAGCCTATGTCCTTCATGATGTTTCGGAATTCGTCAACGCGAATTAAACCAAGTTCCGCAGCTCTGATTAGGTCTGCAATGATTATTTCAGGTTTCTCAGGCATACCCCAATTGAGTCGTACAGCCACCTTCTTCGGATCAAAGCCTGCTTGTTCCACTACTGGATCGAAAATCTCCTTCTCGACAACCCGTTTCATGAATCTCTGCAAAGCCATGACTTTGCGTTCAGCAACTTCAACAGCCGCTGTCGCCGAAGCCTCAGTAAACCCGGGTGTACTAATGAGTTTGGGGATGGGTGTGTGGCCTCCGATGATGATCTGGTTCCAGATATGGTCCAAGTAGCTTTGGAACTGTGTCCTGGGGTCAATCTGAACCGTCTTTATGTCAGCGGGCTTGTTATAGACGAACCGGGCGCCAGCCTTAGGCTTCTTTTTGATAACACTCTGGTAATTACTCAGCTGATCGTCGCTGATTCCCTCAAAGATCCAGAGCTCGTCTGGTCCAGCGTACTTCTCGAATATCTCCGGCAGCATCTTCTCTATGCGTGCTTTCATCTCCAGAAAGCTCATCCGCGTCTCCCCGTTAACGTTCATCTCCTCGAGGAGGGTCCTCAGTACCCCCGACCCAAAGGCCTCTCCATTTACTGGATTCCAGTAGAAGTGAATAACCCTCTCGGGCGCCAACGTCTTCCCGCCATGGGAAGCTGACTGCACATAACCTTGGACGTTGCCGTGGATATCACGCCTAATCCGGCTTACGCTTGTCAACGGAAGAATTCTCAGGTTCACGAGCTTCTCAGGTTCGATTTTTTCCCAGAAACTGTTCCCTACCGCTATAACTTCTCTAGCACCTATCTGCAGCATGCCATCGAGATCTACCTGCTCGCAGAACTCGTCCACAGCATTCTTGGCTTCCTCGGCGCCCTCATGCTCTTCGGCTGTGGTGTAGAAACCCATCCCCACAACCTGATCCGACAGGAAATCTACAATGGCTCTACACGCCGGATCCTTCAGGTAAGCGTTTATGCAGTCTTGAAAGGATACGTCTGGCACCTCGCCATAGGCTGTTTCGTGAGCAGCCAACAGCGTTCCTTGGCCGCCGCGAAACCGGTTAACCGCCTCCCGGACCCCGCGTATGATCCTCGACATCATGTGATCCTCCTCAAGAGGGGCGCGGTCTGTTCCTTCTTCAGTTGTGCAAGAAGATTCTCGATCGCACGTTCAATAAAGTGTGACCTAGAACGGAACTCTTTCCGATTTCGCCACTCTTTGTTGACTTGGTCAAGAAGGCCCCTATCCAATGCTATGCTGATCCGTTCCTTATTCAACGCCGTTCGCCATAATGTTACGAGTTTCATAATTTAATATTTGTTATGAACTTCACAACAGCCCTTATTTCCAATTTCAAACTAGATTATATATTTGTTTGTCGTTTAGGCGTTGATTTGATGCCTTCCGGAAAACGGGCTGACTTCGATTTTGTGAAGCAAGGCAGGGAAAGTTTCAGCTGGGTGGGCGAAATCCAGCCTCATGAGAAGAACCTGATCCGTGGAAAGGCCATACACCCAGTGAAGACGTACCATCCCGAGGATTGGGAAACCCCGATGCGGGTTTACCTCGAGGAAGAGCTCGAGAAGGCTGCGCATAGCCTCGTTGACAAACCGTTGCTTTTAGATCATGTGCAGCCGGTTGACGGGAAGGTCTTAGCCGCTCAGTACGAGGACGGAGCAATCGAGTATGTCGCGGAGCTGAATGATGAACAGGTTCTGAATTGGGTCCGAGACGGAGCCATAAAGCATTGTAGCATCGATTACTATGCCAACATGGAGCAGGTTAATGGCTTCGCTCCCAGAGGCATACAGTTCAAACATCTCGCCCTTCTCAAAGATTTTGAGCCGGGAGATCCCGCCAGCTCCGTCGAAGTTTGGGAGGCCGTCATTAAGAGGCTGAAAGAGGCGAAGATGAAGGAGCAGGCTCAGCCGCAAGAGTTCATCTATTACCTCGTTAAGGACCCTGCGGCCTTTCTCGAAGACCGTTTCTCCACCACTTGGATCGATAAGGTAAACGGGGTCCAGGCGATCTACGGTCGCCCACGAGAAAACCCCGAGAGTTCTCAGCCCATGGCCCTGCTTTTCATGAAAGCGAACGGCTGGACTCTTCAGGGCATTCAAACCTGGCTTCATGATCATCCGCAGTACGCGGAGCCTTCTGCGGCAGGTGTTCAGGCAAGCCCTACACCGCCGACTCAAGGAGGACTGATCACAGAAATGAAAAGGTTGGGAGAGGCAGTGTGGACCCGTGCAAGGATTAATGATTTGCCGGATTCCGCCTTCGCCATAATTT
>Ga0315314_1004512_pt1 | contig 10412 bp, 8 predicted proteins | sample TDP9_MG_FD_203631 | JGI IMG/M metagenome (GOLD analysis project Ga0315314, IMG submission 203631) | Freshwater sediment microbial communities from Lake Towuti, South Sulawesi, Indonesia - TDP9 | ecosystem: Environmental > Aquatic > Freshwater > Lake > Sediment | place: Indonesia: South Sulawesi... | reverse complement strand
CTGTTGTTGCTGACATAACTGACCCAAACATAGTTGATGTTATAAGTGGTTTTTTGCCTAGTTCAGCTGATGTTGTGACGTCTGATGTTTCGCCTAATATTTCGGGTATTTGGGAGGTTGACCATGCGAGGCAGGTTGATTTGGCTAGGCGGTCTTTGTACATAGCAGTTAGTGTTTTGAAATGTGGTGGCAATTTTTTTGTTAAGGTTTTTCAGGGTGACTTGCTAGACGATTTTGTTTCTGAGATGCGTCGGCAGTTTCGTGTTGTGCGTTTGATTAAGCCCATGGCTAGTCGTAGAAAGAGTAGTGAATTGTTTGTTCTTGGTCTGAAAAAGGTTTAGGGTCTGGAAACATTGAAGGTTATGGTAGTGGCAGTGTGGCTTCGTTTAGGCTTTTTTCCTGCATTTTTTCGGCTGCGTATTCGGTGAGTTCTCTGAATTGTTCTGGTGTGAGTATGTTTTTTGCTCGGGCGAGGATTTCGAGGCAGATTTCTTTGAATACTAGGTCGGCGCTTCCCATTTTGGCGTCGTCGATGAGTTGTTTGCAGGCTGTGAAAATTGTTTCGTTCATGGTTGTTTGCTCCTGTTTTGATTGTGTTTGAGGTCTTTTTTGTATGGTTTTAGTGTCCTAATAGTTTGCGACGTTTGAATATTGATTTGGAATAGTTAGACTGACTCAGTTATGAATGATAGTTTGATGGTCTATTAGTACGAGTGTGAGAAAATTTTTTTGTGTTGGTAGGAGTTCGATTTTGTTTGTGTTTTGGTTTTTGTTTTTATGCTGGTTGGTGGTTTGGGCTCTGTTTGACTGTGGGTTTAGCGCACTTTCTATGTTGTTAAAAAGTGAGGTCTAATGTTGTTCAAACGTGACGGTTAGGGCTGAACCTAGTGGCCTCATCATCCAGCATGGCTGTTGCTCTGGGTTTGGACAGTTGTCGTTGTACACACAAGACTGCAGTGTACGACTTCTTCTATGCTGGTTTGCCTAGTTCAATTTATAGTAACTTCTTCTTGTTTCTCCAATTTGTTTTTGATGGTTGATTTTATTTTAGAGTTTTTCTGAGATAGTTGATGATGTTATTTACCAAGGAGATTTTTTCCTTCCAGTTTGTTAGCGATGTGATGTGTCCGGCCTTCTCTGATAATATGAATTCGTGTGGGTGTTTCATTTCTTTGAGTTTCTTGACGAATTTTTCCACTGGTTGTATTGGGCATCTTGCGTCTTCTTTTCCCGCCATGATCATGACTGGTGCTTTAATGTTCGAGATGTGGGTTATTGGAGATCTGTCTTTTAGTAGCTGTCTTTTTTCTGGTATGGGTCCTCCCCACAGCATTTCGTCGAAGATGCGGAATGCGGCGTCTTCTAGGTCGTAGGATTCGAGCCAATCGGTGACTGGAACGAGTGAGACTCCTGCGGCGAAGGTTTTGGGTTTCTTTGTGAGGGCTATTAGAGTCATGTAGCCGCCGTAGGAGGCGCCCATGATGGAGATTTTGGAGCTGTTGATGTCTTTTTGTTTGCGAAGCCGCTCGGCTCCGAAGACAAGGTCTCCTAGGTCTCCGCCGCCTGCGTCTCCTATGTCCATGTTTCGGAAGGCTGCTCCGTACCCTGTTGAGCCTCTGAAGTTTGGGGCGAGGACTGCGAATCCGCTTTGTGAGAGGCAATGCAAAATGTCTGTGTCTCCAGCCCAGCTGTCGAAAACCTGTGCCCATGGACCTCCGTGGGCGTAGACTATAGCTGGATGGGGAGGTTTTCCAGATGCTGCAGGTATGTACCATCCGTGGATGTTGCGTCCGTCGAACGACTTGTACCAGACTGACTGCGGCTTGACTAGGTTCGTTAGGTCGAATCTGTAGTTTTTTGGAGTCAGTAGGCGGGCTGATTTGGATCCTAATGTGTGTAGGTAGATTCCTTTTGGGGAAGTCATTGATGAATGCATGGCGGCGATTTTCTCGTCTTTGCTTAGTTTGAAAGAGACTATGCTGCCTGCGGGGAATGGCAGGGCTTTTTCTTTTTTTCCGTTTATTGGGTGCCCGTGAATGGTTGTGCGGCTATGTTTGCTGACGATGTAGTAGACCTTGTCCCCCCTAGGGTTCCACAGTGGTTGACCGAATTCTAGCACTTCTTCCTCTTTGTCAAGTTGTAGGAATGTTCTGTCTTCGGTTTGGAAATCTTGGATGACTACTTGGCGTGTACCGTTTGCATCGCTCGTGTAGGCGAGTTTCTTGTCGTTCGGTGACCATGTGGGAGAGAGGTCTATGGAGTCTTCTTTGATTCTGTGGGTTATGGTGTCTGATGGGTCTTTTCTGTTCACGACTAATATCTGCATGCTCTTTGGGCTTGTCTGGGCGTCGCAGGCAATCCATTTTCCGTCGTTGGAGTATTGCACAGTTCCGATTGGTGGAGTCTGTTCCTTCAGCATGAAGCATTCTCTTGTCTTCACGTTTATTGTTTCCAATCCGCAGGACTTCATCGATGCAGCAGTTCGTGTAATCTCCTTACCATTTGGATGCCAGTCGTATCCGCCCCACATTCGGTATGGAGTTTCAGTTATGCGCTCTGGTTCTTCGCCTTCTAGCGGAAGCAGGTACATGTGGAATTCTTCATTTCCATCTTTGTCTTGAGGGAAAACCAATTGGCTTCCCTTTGGCGATATGCGTCCTTGAAGTACGTGGTCTTTTCCTTTGGTCAATTGGGTCGGTTTTGAACTAGGCTTAGCACGCAGGGAATATAGTTGGAGGATTCCTGTTTCGTTAGAGGAGTAGACGATCAGCTTTCCGTCTGGGCTAAAATCAAACGTCATGAACATGTAAGGAATTTTCAACAAGTCGGAAATCGAAGCAGAGATTTTTACCACCCTTAGCGATTTTGCATATCTTTGTATATGAGTCTTGCCTCATCTCGATTTAAGCCTGAAGCGCATGGTTCAAGAAAGCTTAATTAATCAAAATTCGATTTTAATCAGCACGGCATCTTAGCCCATGTAGCCCAGGTAGTATAGTCCGGTCTAGTATAGGCGGCTGTCGCCCGCCCGACCCGGGTTCAAATCCCGGCCTGGGCGCCACTTCGCTCTATTTCATGCCGAGCTTCTTGTTCTGCTCTAAGAGACTTATCGCCTCCAAGAGGCGTCTTTGGCGCGTCTCTTCCTTTTTTGCGCTCGTAACCCATCCAACGAAAAGTCTCTTGTAACCATCGGCTAGATTGTTGAAATTAACTAAGGCTTTTTTGTTTGCAGCCAGTTGTTTGTGCAGGTCTGGAGGGAAAGCAAGTTCCTTTCTTATTGGAGTTGGTTTAAACCATTCTCCGCTGTTCTTTGCCTCTCTTATCCTTGCCATTCCCACCTCTGTCATCCTTCCTTCCCTAATCATTTTGATGACTCTTTTTTTGTTTGATTCCGACCATTTGCTATTGCTTTTGCGTGGTGTGAATTTTTGGGCAAACTTCTCTTCATCAATCTTTTTGACTGTGCTGTCTATCCACCCGAAGCATAGTGCTTCTTCAACTGCGTCATCGTATGGAATTCTAAGTCTGCCCGCGTGTTCTTTGTAATAGATTAACCAGACCTCTTTCTTAGTGTCATGATTCTTTCTGAGCCATGCACGCCATTCATCCCTATTGGTCACATACAACTCTTCAGTTGCAACCATCTAATTTGACCTCAACTCATGTTTTATCAAAAGCTGGCGGGGCTCTTACCCCAAGTAAACAAGCAGCCTTGATGATAGCGACCTGTTGAACTTTCGTTTCACCTTCTCTACAGGTTCCCCTAACACGGTTATTCGTTCAAGGTTGCATGTTCCCAGTCCTTTCCTCTCAGCTAGGACCAAATGTTTAACATCGGTTGGTGATATGCCCATTACAGCAGCGCCTACTGCGTCAACTGCAACTGGGTCTGTGCCAGCTATAACTAAGTTCATTTCTATCGGGTTGCCGCTGTTTTCGTGTCCTTCGCCTGCGATTACACCGTCTATGACGGATAGGCTTGGTTTAACGATTGAAGCCAGATCGACAATGTTTTCGTTAAGGCTTAGTCCAGCGTGCATTGTGCCTTTCGAAGCCAAAGCGCCCATCATATTCTTGAGGCTCAGCGTGACCGTGGCTATCCTGTGAGGCTTAAGCTTAGGAACACTAATTATAGTGCTCTCCAACGCTGTTTTGGCAATCCTAACCTTCTTAAGCGACAGTGGATTACGTGGATAAACCTCAACAAACTCATCCTTGTTCAAGTCGACCAGTTTAACGCCGTATTTTTCAGCAACCTCGTCAACGCCTGCAACCTTGAAGGCTTGAAAAGTGTCTGCGAACCCACTGCCCTCGCCTATGATAATCTCTTCTCCATTGTTGTGCTCTCTCAGAAACTTGACGATTCCTTCTACGACTCTGCTATCCGTCGTGACTCCTGTTGAAGGATGCCTCGAATTCAAGTAGTTGGGCTTGATCAAAATCGGCTTGTTGCTGGAGAGAGCAGCTTCTACGTCAGACTTTATCATTTCAAGAGCCTTAACCACTGATTCGACAGCGTCTGTTCCCTTCACAATAGCAACTCTGCTCATCTGGGCACACCATTAGAAGATGTCATACGTCATACATAGATTTGAACCTATCTTTTCCACTCTGAAAACCGATTCTAAATATTGTTTTGGGTTTCATAACTCCTAAAGCAGCCCACGATAAAAGCATGAGTAGAACCGAGATGTCTTCTGAATCGGAAGCAGCAAAGAGGCGGTTAGACGCTGAACGAGTCACCTACCTAGCCGAAGGCTTCCTAAACAGGCTCGGATACAGACGCTCAGCACTGCGCCCCAAAAAGGTCACCCTCGAGGGCGAAAAATACATGGTCGAAGTCGATGTTCAAAAACGAACAGCCACAGTGCAAGTTGACCTGGCAACAGGCGAAATCAAAGGATTCCAAATCGAAGAGACAGAACAAACAAGCTTTCCACTATCACGGGGAACCATGCTCCTAATAGGCGGCGGAATCGGCATAGTCGTCGTTGCCCTGCTAGCTATGAAGTTTCTTGGCTTCTTTTAAGGGCAATCGAAATAAAGCGCATACATTCTTCTAAACTGTCATGAAGCTGCTCCTCAGCTGCACCGAGCTGGGACTGGGACACGTAACCCGCCTCATACCACTCGGAAAAAGACTCGCAGAAAAGGGACACGAACTCCACTGCTTCTCAGGAGGAGTAGCCTACGACCTGTTAAGAAGAGAGTTCCAAAACGTGTACCCATGTACACCCGTATCTTGGTACGAAACCAGTCGTGGAGTAATCGTCTCAGCGTCCGTTCTGAACATTCTATTTCCCCTGCCCTACTTCAACCACGAAAAAAACAGACTCGAAATCAAGAGTCCAAGCGGGCAGGAGACAGTCCACCGCTACTACGACCTCAGACGACACATTCGAAAAATAAAACCCAACCTAATCGTTTCTGACGGCGACATGCACGCTCTCCGACTGGGACACAGGTGGAGGATTCCATCAGTCTACGTAACCAATATCATACGACCAAGCTACGCCTTCTCTCCACTGCTCACACCAGGCGAGAGGTTCACCGAACGCTACGTAAAAAAATGCACAAGAATAATCGTGCCCGACAACCCCGAAAAAACCATATGTCATTACAACCTCGGCGATTTAGACACGATGAAAATCAGAAACAAAACTGAGTTCGTAGGCAGCTTCCTCGACATGACCCCTCAAAAAGGCGGTGAAAAACACATCTTCGTACCCATAAGCGGACCATTGGGCACCCGAGCCAAACTTGCAAGAATGACAATTCCAACCCTCGTAGCGATGGAAACCAAGAGCATCGTCAGCCTAGGCGAGCCCCACAACCCGCTGGTTAAGACAAAGGGCAACTGCCAAATCTACGGCTGGCTAGACGCAGAACAAAGAAGAAGATTCATGAGAGAAGCCAAGGTGGTTGTTTTCAGCGGCGGCCACGGAACATGCTTCGAAGTCATAAAACACAGGAAACCCAGTGTCTGCATCCCAACTCAACCGGAGCAGATGGGAAACGCCAGAAAACTACAAGAACTGAACTGCTCCCTTCTAGCGAAAAACCAAGAACAGTTCACCTCAGCCCTCAATGAGATAGAAGGCAACATAGAATTCTACAAACGAAACGTTGAGGAACTAAGCAAGTACTCTAGCAGGTTTGCGGGTTTGGACGGGGCAGTTGGAGTCATAGAGGATGGTCTAGAGGCTTAACCAGTCAAAAAACAGTGGTAATAAAAAAGAGAGAAGGGTTATGCTGATTTTTTAAGGTTCTGTAGGCGGTTCTGTGGGCGTCCTTGGCTCAGGCGGTTCTGTTGGGTCTGTCGGTGCAGGCGTTAACAACGAAGCTGACGGAATAGACGTGCTTGGCTTTATCCTTCGGATGAACACGGCTGAAATCATGGATCCAGCGGCAGCGACGAGTGCTAGAACTAGAGTAATGGCCTCCATTTGAAATCCTGTTGTGGTCACTTGGGTTTTGACTGTTCCGAGGTCGCTTGAAATAGTGGCTACGTTCCCGTCTATAGAGGTGACTTCAGCGTTGATCGTGTCGGTGTTTGTCTTTAAGGTTCCTATGTCTGACTGTATTGTGGCTTCTCTTCCTTCCACGCTGACCAGTCTAGCGTTGATGGCTGTTAGGTTGGCTTTTATCACGCCTAGGTCGGGTATCACGATGGTGCCTACCTTGTTTTGAACATCGATCAACTGGGCATTCTGTGAGGTCAGTGTTGGGCTTAGGAGGAAGCTGCCCGAGGCGGCGCCGAAGGATTCAACCAAGTTTGTTGTGTAGCTTGTCTCAACTAGCAACGTGTATGTGCCCTGTGGAGCGTCGTTGGGAACTGAGTACGGAATCCTATACAGTCCTGTGGCTGCTTGCACAATGGTTACGGTCAAGTCGAGGCTTGAGGTTCCGCTTGAGTAATAGAGCATTGCCTTATCAACTGTGGCGTTGACGAGTCTTCCGTCGAAGACTGTTTTCACATAGAACTCGGCGATTTCTCCCCTGAAGTGTATAGAGCCAACGTTTGCTTCCACGTCTATAGGCGTGTTGTCGGCAATCGTCAAGGAAGCGGATGCCAATTTCTTAGGCTCAGAGAACGGTCCTCCGAGCATTGCATAAGCGCCTACGGTGTAGACTCCTGGTTCAGTAACGGGAACAATGAAGGAATACTCAAACGAACCGTACTCGTCCGCCATTAGATCCTGACTCATCCACATCAGGTCGATTAGGCTGGTCATTGTTATGTCTTCCAAGTACAGAAGGACAGGCGCTCCTGGTTGGAAACCCATGCCATTCGCGGTGACTATGGAAGATTCGAAGGTTTTTGTAGGAGTTAATGAGAGAATAGGCGTTGGAACTGCAAACGGTGCAGTAGCTGTATTTCCAGTGGCATCCGTTGCGTTGACCGTGTATATTCCATTGGGCACGTCGGGAACTAAGAAGGCTGTCCAAACTGAGCCATCAAATCCTGTCGTAAGAAATGGATACGGTGTTATATCAATCGAATCGAAGCGTACGGTGATGTTGATGTTGGATGCGAACCCAAAGGCACTGAAGAAAATCAGAGTCGTTGGCGCACCACTCATTGGCCACATGTTTAACTTTGGAACCATCTGGAAATCGGCTGAAGCGGTGTTGCCCCACTCGTCAGTTGCTGTTACAACGTATATTCCATTAGACATCGGAGGAACATAAAAGCTGGCTTCAAAAGACCCTAGGAAATCCGTTTGAGGCTCAGGCCACGGCGTAACATCCATCCAGTCGAACGTGAGAGTTATGTTGCTGACACTTTGAAACCCGTCGCCCTTGACTGAAACCCGTTGGTTGTACGACCCCTCTGTGGGAGTCAAGATCATTCTGGGCTCGATTGTGAAGCTCGTCGAGGCTGTGCTGCCGCTTTCCACGTCTAGAGCCATTAGGTCGAATGTGCCCACTGGAACCGCCGGTGCCGTGATATTGACGGAGTAGACTCCAGTTGCATTGGCGATGGTTGTTGCTAAGAAGATCCAGTAGACGTAGATTCTTACCTCGCCGTTTTGAGTGGCGTTGGTTCCCCAAACAGTTACTGTACTCCCAACGGGAGCACTCGATGGTGAAACATAGATGGTTATTGGAGTGGCAGCATTAATAGACGGTATGTGCATAGTCGCTGTGAGCATTAGACTGGCATAGATTAGCATGTATACCTTAATAGCGGTTGATTTTCCCCAAAATGTTTTCTTGAACATTGATTTTTTCCTCTTTTTTTGAATGCGAACCAGAATCAGCCATGTTTGTTTAAAGTGTTTATGAACTCAGAATTCACATTTGAAGTAAAGAGACGCTTGAGATAGAGTCATTGTAGTCGGCTTCTAGCTGAAAGTGAATTTTACATTCATAAGCTTCTTATTTTTATAATCATCTGAACTCTTGTTTTGAGACGTGAAAAATTATGCAGAAGAAAATCTTGCTCGGAATACTGCTACTGCTGGTCTTCTCAGTAAACGTATTGATAAAGCCATCTTCAGCTGCCGATACGTTGCAACCAAGCGACTTCAAACTTGAAAGCTTCAGCAAAACGGTTGACTTTTTCGACTATGCGCGGGCCTACGCTGCAGCTTATGGTAAGGTTCCGCCACTGGCAAACGAGCACGCTTACCTGTACCAGGTCTACATTAACGTCAGTGGATTTCAACTCTTCTACAGCGGCTTGATCAACATTACAGGCAATTTGGGCGGAGCGATAACGATTCCAGTGCAGAGCTTCTTGGAGCATTATAAGACGCCTGGTGGCAAAGACGTGCTCATGAGCTCATCTTTTATAATGTTGATGGCTTTCAACGACACCGCTACTTCTCTGTACCCAAATTCACCCGACAGAAACGACAACCTCTACGCATCTTTCAGCCTTGGATTTGATTTGAGCGCATTCGGCGCAAAAAGACCCGCTTTAAACAGCAAAACCACTCTAATTCCTCTAACTCGCACAGGCGACACTTGGAGTTGGGGCATGAAATACACTAACCTAACCGCAATCTGGTGGAGAATGGACATCAACCCACTAACTCCGGGCTACAATCCATTTCCGATAGCTATCACAACCTATGACGAGTTGACTTTCACTTACAATTTGGCACTAGACCCGACGGGTCGCACAGCTAAAGTGACAGCCAATTACGTTATTGGCAGAATGACCAACCTGTGGCTGTTCTACTGGTTTGGCTTCCTCCCAATAATTACGCATTATAACAGCACGGGCTACTACGGGCTAGGTGGGAACAGAATATCCAGTGAGACCATATACCAATATCTTGAGAGACAACGCATAAAAATGAGCATAATCTTGTTCCAAAACTCGCTGGTTCTCGATAAAATCGCAAAGAGCACTTTTAACAACCAGAATGTCACCGACGCCGAGGTTGACGTAAGCAACAGCGCAATACAGACAGAAGCTGAAAATCAAACAGGTGGAGAAAAAGAAACAATTTTCAAAGCCGACTTTGGCACAAAGAAGCAGTATAAACTGTATAATTATACAGCCGACCCAAGCGAAACAACGTTCAGCACGTATGATTCAACAACCAGAACTGCGCCTAGATCGGGATACGCAAAGAACCCCTTGTTCAGCATTCATGTGGGCTTATTGAAGTATGTGCCATTAATAGTGAAACAGATTGATCCGCCACTGTTTGAAAAAGCCAAAGACCGCATGTTGAACATGACGTACGCGGACTACTTCTACATCACAGCGTATCCAAAGTACAGCGGGTTCAGAGTCGAGCACGACCCAACCTACACAGCTTATGTGCTCTTCACTCCCACAGCTGGACTGCCAAACCTGATCTGGCTTCTATTGATCGGCGGCGTGATCGCCGTTGTCTTCATCGGAGCTGTCTTCGCTCTCAGAAAACGTGGAATCAGAAGCCAGCCTATCCAAGAACCTCCAGCTCCACCTGCTCCACCAGCGCCTCCTACAGTGATCACTTGAACTCTTCCTCCTCTTTTTTCTTCGCTTTGTCTTGTCATCTCAGCGGAAGGACAGAATTGGCAAGGTAAAAGTTTATAGGCTGGATGTGTTGTTTACGTTTTAGCACCCCATGTATAAATGGGGAAAACCCTTGGAGACCCGGTTTTTCGGGTCGGATGACACCGGCCCGCTGGAGGAACCTCCCAGTTTGAAAGAATTCCGCAGTATCCGTTCATTTATTGATGTTTATCTAAATGAAAGTGTAAAGAGGACGGAATAGTATTGGAAGCTTCAATTACCCAAGACGACTTCCTCATGCTTCAGAAGGCGTTCTTCAGAGAGAAAGGCTTGGTTAGGCAACACTTAGACTCCTACAACGAGTTCATCGAAAAGGGCTTGCAAGAAGTAATCAACGAGATTGGAGAAATCAACATCGAAGTGCCAGAGCAACCCTACAAGATCAAGCTCG
>Ga0315314_1004511_pt1 | contig 10415 bp, 6 predicted proteins | sample TDP9_MG_FD_203631 | JGI IMG/M metagenome (GOLD analysis project Ga0315314, IMG submission 203631) | Freshwater sediment microbial communities from Lake Towuti, South Sulawesi, Indonesia - TDP9 | ecosystem: Environmental > Aquatic > Freshwater > Lake > Sediment | place: Indonesia: South Sulawesi... | reverse complement strand
CCTGGTGGAAAGGATAACCATTTCGAGACTCAGAGAGAACTTATGAAAAACCTACTTGAGCTTATATCTGATATAAAGGTGAAGACGCGAAGGAAGAACGAGGAATTTCGGGAAGACTATGCAGAGCTCCAGGAATTGAGAGATATTATCGATAGAAAAGAGCCGAAGCAGAAGGAGAAATATCTTGACAGGGAACTCATCCAGGCAGATAAGATGATTACCCTTGGGCAGTTAGCTGGTGGTGTTGCTCACGAGCTGAACAATCCTTTGACCGGCGTTTTGGGGAATGCGCAGGTCCTCCTGAGTGAGATACCTAAGCATAACCCGTGGTACGAGGATGTAGAGAGAATTTATCAGTCGGCAAAACGATGTAAAGAGATTGTTGCCAATCTTTTGACTTTCTCCCGTCAGCAGGAGTTCAAATTTGAGTTGGTAGATATTAATGAGGTTATTCAAGATACGCTCAATCTTTGCGAACGCGAGCTGGTAGTGGAGAACATCAAAGTGGTAAAGGAATTCACTAAAGATCTGCCAAAAATTAATGTTAGTATTCTCCAGATGGAACAGGTATTTCTCAACCTGATTGTTAATGCCCGCCAGGCTATGGCGGAAGCTGGAACGCTCACCATCTCCACGGGATTGGTGAATACAGGGGATGGGTCACAGGTAGAGGTGGTATTTGCTGACACGGGAAAAGGGATTAAGAAAGAAGATCTACCCAAAATGTTCAAGCCTTTCTTCACCACAAAGGAAAGCGGAAAGGGTACGGGACTGGGACTTTCCGTTAGCCGGAGCATTGTAGAGAAACATAAGGGCACCATTAAAGTGGAAAGTGAGGGAGAAGGTAAGGGAGCAAAGTTCACCGTAATCCTGCCATGCGAAAAAGAAAATTCGCATTACATTTAGGAGAAAATTATGGTCAAAGAGCGAATATTAGTTGTGGATGATGAGGAAGAGACGAGGAATGTGTGTAAGAGGGTGCTAACCAAAGAAGCATACTTCGTCCAGGTAGTGGAGAGTGGAGAGAAAGGTCTGGATACAATCCAAAGAGAGAGTTTTAACTTAGCACTCATTGATTTGAAAATGTCCGGTATGGACGGAATAGAGCTTCTAAGACAAATAAGGACTAACTACAAAGACACGGAGGTAGTCGTCATTACCGGACATGCAAGTGTGCAGTCGGCCATTCAAGCGATGAGGTTGGGAGCTTATGACTATGTTACAAAGCCTTTCGATGTGGCTGAATTGAGTTGGATAGTCAAAACCTGTTTACAGAAAAAGAGTTCAGAAAAGGTGGAAATAAAACGAAAAGAGTTAACAATATTGAGACAGTTGAATAGAATTGTTACTGCCTCCGAGAGATTGAATAAGAAATTGGAAGAGTTTCTTGTGCTTGCCTGCAATTTGTTACCAGCTGATGTTGGCTCGTTTATGTTTGTTGATGAGAAGAGCAGTAGGCTACAGATTGTAGCTTCCTTTGGACTTTCCGAGAAAATAATAGAATTAATTAAGCCGAAAATAGAAGAACTTTTCAAAGAACTGAAAGAAAAAGAAAAGCCATTCTTAGTGCTTAGTGAGCTTGATGACTATTCGCAATTTGACCATATGGGAGTTAAAAAGAAGGTTATTTCAACAATTTCTACACCCTTGAAGATAGGGGATAATGTGATTGGAGTAATGAATCTTACCCAGTTTGAAGACTCTCCTTTACGATTGGGAGAAGAAGATATAGAAATGTTAATGGCACTTGCCAAGATGGCAACCCTAACCATTGAAGATGTAACTTTTAATAAAGGGTTGCTTGTTCAAACAAAAGCGTTGGAAAAAGCAATTGGGGAATTGGAAAGTATGAGGAGCCTGGGGTCGAAACTCATCACCAGTCTCTTCTTGGAATCGAAGGAGAGAAGACCGCACTTGCCTGAGAAATTGGTAAGGATTGGGGAAATTGCCCAATTGGCAGGACTTTCTCCTTCAACGATTAGATACTACACGGAAATTGGACTATTGAAAGTGGCTGGGTTCTCCCCAGGTGGATACAGGCTATACGAGGTAGATGAGACTTTGAAAAGAATAGCAAAAATCAGACCAGAAATTGAAAAACGCAAGACCCTGCAGGGAATCAAGGCTGAACTGAATAATGAAAATATAGACTGGAAAAAAGAAGAGCAGAAATGAACATATATGTCTTATTACCAATAGTCTCTATGACTATAAATTTCACCTTAGGGTGCTATCTGCTCTATAAGAATTGGAAGCATAGCTTAAATAGAATTCTGGCCTTAATATTTTTCGCATTTGTTTTTTGGTCTTGGGGAGAAGCTGGTATGAGAGTCGTCTCAACTGTTGAGGGCGCAAGATTTTGGCAGAATTTTTCAGGCTTTGGTTGGCTATTCATAAGTAGTCTATTTCTTCATTTTATGCTGATCTACTCAAAGAAGAAGAAAATATTAAGGAAGGGATTAACCTACTTAGTTCTTTATACACCTTCTGCAGTATTTTTTTATTTAGTATGGAAGACAAATTTGATTATTCAGGAAATAGGGGGGTTCCGCTGGGGATATTATGACATACCAGGCAAGGGATTCTTATTCTTCGTAGCTTATCTTCAAATCCCCTTCTTTTTAGGGCTCTATCTCTGCTGGCAAGTTTACAAGAAATCCTCCAGAATGCAAGAAAAGAAACAGGCAAAGTGCATCTTTATAGGTACCCTGCTCTCCATTATAGTTGGTTCAGTCACTGACGCTATCCTTCCCATAGCGGGTATCCCTATAATAGGATTAGCGGCTAGTTCTAACTCTATATTGGCAATGTCGATTGTTTATGCTATTCAAAAATATAAATTGATGGGTATAACACCCCAGTTGGCGGCAGAGAAAATTGTCAATTCTATGAACGATTCATTAGTTGCAGTTGACTCTGACGGAACTATAGCTATGGTAAATAAGGCAACAGAAGACCTTTTAGGCTACAAGGGAGAAGAGTTAATTGGTAGACCTATTGAAATACTATTTGAAGGAGATAAAAATAGACTGGAAAACCTGTCCAAAGGCGAGACTATTAAAAAATTCAGAATGAGATACTTAGCTAAGGATAAAAAGTCTATTCCAATCAGCCTCAGCGTCTCGGAAATTCGAGACAAATTCGGAGATTTTATTGGTAAAGTCGTCGTGGCAAAAGATATGCGAGAAATTGAGAACCTAATTGTTGAGCTGGAGAAAGCAAGGAATAATCTAGAAAAGAGAGTGAAAGAGAAAACCAGACAATTAGAAGGGTCAAGGAATGACCTTATGTTGAGATTAGAAGAATTGGAAAAGTGGAGGAAAATAACAGTGGATAGGGAAGAGAAGATGATTCGGCTCAAGGAAGAAATAGAAGAATTACAGGAAAAGCTGAAATAAAATAGTCTAAGGAGGCTAGGTTAGCGTTTTTTCCTTTAAGCTTAATTTATCCCAAATAGAGGTGAAAAATGGAAATCAAGGAAAAAACTAAAGAACAACTCATTAAAGAAATAGAACTCCTGAAAAGACGAATAATAGAGCTTGAGAAGTCGGAATTTGAGCGTAAGAAGGTGGAGGAGCTGCTGCGTGAAAGCGAGGAGAAATTCAGATTAGCATTTGAGAATGCGAAGGATGCAATCTTCTGGGGAGATCCCTTAACCGGCACGATTACCAACTGTAACAAAGCAGCAGAGTCCCTTTTGGAGAAAAAGAGAGAGGAGATTATAGGACAACATCAAACAACAATGCATCCACCCCAGAAAGCAGAATTTTACGCCAATATGTTCAAAAAACATATAGAAGAGAAAGAGGCTATTGACGATGAAGCAGAGGTAATAACCAAAACAGGAGAAATAAAATCTGTTCACATAAGTGCTTCTGTAACTTTAGTGGGAGAAAAACAAATAATCCAAGGGATATTCCGCGACATTACGCAGCAAAAGTGGGCCGAGGAAGCACTGGCTAAAGAACGGAATCTATTGCGCACTGTGATAGATAACTTGCCCGATTATATCTACATCAAAGACGCCCGCGGCCAGTATATTGTCAGCAACAAGGCGCATGTTCATTTCCTGGGAAAGAAAACGCCGGAGGAAGTCATTGGGAAGACAGTTTTCGAGCTTTTTCCACGGGAAATGGCGGAAAAATACGCCGCGGATGACCAGAAGATTATTTGGAGAGGACAGCCAATGCTTAACCGAGAAGAACGCTCCGTAGACCAGAAAGGCAACAAACAATGGAATTTAACCACCAAAGTGCCTTTGCGGGATAGTGACGGGAAAGTGGTGGGTCTGGTGGGCATTGCCAGAGACATCACCGAGCGCAAGAAGGTGGAGGAAGCGCTGCGGGAGTCGGAGGAACGGTACCGCACGCTTGTTGAGAACGTACCCATTGGGGTTCATAGAACTATACCTGGAGCCAAAGGGAAATTTCTGATAGCAAATCCCACCTACATCAAAATGTTCGGCTTCAACTCAGAAGAAGAGCTCAAAAAAATAAGCGTCGCTGATACGTACATGACCCCCGAGGATAGAAAGGCATTTTCAAACAATGTCTTGGCCCAGGGAAGCGTTTCTGGGGTGGAACTACCATTACGAAAGAAAGACGGGACTCCTTTTTGGGGATCGGTTACTGCCAGGGTGGTGTATGATGAGAATGGAAAAAACCCTTATTTTGATTGCACGATTATGGACATCACTGAGCGCAAGAAGGTAGAGGAAGCGCTGCGGGAGTCGGAGGAACGGTACCGCACGCTTGTTGAGAACGTACCAGTTGCAGTTTATAGAACTATACCCGGACCCAAAGGAAAATTTCTGATGGGAAATCCCACCTGCCTCAAAATATTCGGCTTGGAGTCAGAAGAAGAGCTCAAAAAAATAAGTGTAGCTGATGTGTACATGAACCCTGAGGAGAGAAAGGCGTTTTCAGACAACCTCTTGGCCAAGGGAAGCGTTGAAGGGGTGGAAATAGCTTTACGAAAGAAAGACGGGACTCCTTTTTGGGGATCGGTTACCGCCAGGGTGGTGTACGATAAGAATGGAAAAAATCCCTATTTTGATACCACGATTATAGACATCGCGGAGCGCAAAAAGGCAGAGGAGGAACAAAGGAGATTGATAAAGGATTTAGAAGAGACAAATAAAATTATGGTTGGCCGCGAGCTTAGAATGATTGAGTTAAAGAAAGAGGTTAACGAATTGACTCAAGAATTGGGAAGGTCAAGGCCGTATGAGGTATGACTTTATTTGAAGACTCAAGATTTAAGATAAGTTCGACCAGCATAGAAAAAATATTGGGTAGATTCTTGTGGAATTTTAGCGTTTTTGCTTTAAATAGTATGCTAAAGAGAATATGTGTGGAAAAAACAAAGAGGCTAAAAAATAGAAGAAGCAATTTAAGCGTAGATAATAATCGGGAAGAATCTGTATGATCTATATTTAGAGGAAGGTGATGACAAAACACTAATGAGTTTCTTGCCTTTTTTACATTTTTTTAGTTTTATCTTATTTCTTGAGTTGATGATTTATATATTAATAAAGGATCCGAACTCCTTATTGAACAGGTTATTTGCCGCTTTTCTACTTTGTTTTGCTGTGTGGAGTTTATCGGATATTTTTATCCATAATCATGCTCTTTCAAAAGGTACTATCGTGTTATGTAATAAGTTTGGTGCTGTCGGATGGATTGGTTTTAGCGCTTTTTTTCTATGGTTCTGTCTCGTTTTTACTGAAAAGAAAAAAATATTGAAAATAAAACTTTTTTACATAATTATTTTTTGTTTGCCTTTGTTACTTATTTATAGACATTGGACAGGTTTTTTAGTGAAAGATTACAATAAAGAATATTTTGGGTGGGCAATTGTATGGGCAGAAACAGCCTGGACCTATCTCTTCTATCTTTATTTAGTTTCTTTTATGGGAATAGGACTTTATGTAGTTTTTGATTTCATGAAAAAGACAGAAGATATGGTTAGAAAGAAACAAGCACAGATAATTTTTGGCGCAGCAATCCTTCCTCTTATAATGGGTATGTCAACCGAAATAATACTTCCAAAAATAAATATCTTTGTCTACCCCGGTATAGGTAGTTCCGTTACGCTTATCTGGGCATTGGGAGTAGTTTATTCTATGATTAGATATAAGTTTTTAACCATTACGCCTTCTAACGCAGCTGAGAATATTATTTCTACAATGGCAGAATCTTTAATTCTTTTGGATGCAGTAGGGATAATTGTTGATATAAATAAAGCAACCGAGGATTTGTTGGGATATCAAAAAAATGAAGTAAAAGGGAAATCTTTTGATTTCCTGCTTCCAGAACATTTGCAAAAAACCTTGTTAGATAGAATTATTAAAGGTGAAAACATTAAAAGTTACGACATTGTTTTTAAAACGAAACATTTAGAAAATATTTTGGTAAGTTTCTCAAATTCTTTGCTAAAAGATAGTGTGGGCAACATAGCTGGTATTATTGGTGTAGCAACAGACATCACTGAGCGCAAGAAGGTAGAGGAGGCTCTCCGGGAGTCGGAGGAACGGTACCGCACGCTTGTTGAGAACGTACCAGTTGCAGTTTATAGAACTATACCCGGACCCAAAGGAAAATTTCTGATGGGAAATCCCACCTGCCTGAAAATATATGGCTTAGACTCGGAGGAAGAGCTCAAAGAAATAGCCCCGGCTGATGTGTATATGAACACTGAGGAGAGAAAGGCGTTTTCAGACAACCTCTTGGCCAACGGGAGCGTTACTGGGGTGGAACTAGCTTTACGAAAGAAAGACGGGACTCCTTTTTGGGGATCGGTTACTGCTAGGGTGGTGTATGATAAGAATGGAAAAAATCCCTATTTTGATTGCACGGTTATGGATATCACCGAGCGAAAGAAGGCAGAGGAGGCTCTCCGGGAGTCGGAGGAGCGATACCGTACGCTCGTTCAGAACGTACCCATTGGGGTTTATAGAACTACACCTGGACCCAAAGGGGAATTTCTGATAGCAAATCCCACCTGCGTCAAAATGTTCGGCTTGGAGTCAGAAGAAGAGCTCAAAAAAATAAGTGTGGCTGATGTGTACATGAACCCCGAACAGAGAAAGGTGTTTTCAGACAACTTCTTGGCTAAGGGAAGCGCTTCCGGGCTGGAACTACCATTACGAAGGAGAGACGGGACTGTTTTTTGGGCATCGGTTACCGCCAGGGTAATGTATGATGAGAATGGGAAAAACCCTTACTTTGATTGCACGATTATGGACATCAGCGAGCGCAAGAAGGTGGAGGAAGCACTGCGGGAGTCGGAGGAGAGGTACCGCACGCTGGTTGAGAACGTACCTGTTGCGGTTTATAGAACTATACCCGGGCCCAAAGGAGAATTTCTGATGGGAAATCCAACCTGCCTCAAAATATTCGGCTTGGAGTCAGAGGAAGAGCTCAAAAAAATAGCCGTGGCTGATGTGCACATAAACTCCAAGAATAGAAAGGCATTTTCAGACAATCTCTTGGCCAAAGGAAGCGTTACTGGGGTCGAACTACCATTACGAAAGAAAGACGGGACTGCTTTTTGGGGCTCGGTTACCGCCAGGGTCGTATACGATGAGAATGGAAAGAACCCTTATTTTGATTGCACCATTATGGATATTACCGAGCGAAAGAAGTTGCAAGATGAGCGGGAGAGTTTAATTAAAAAACTTGAAGAAAATCAGAGATTGCTTAAGAAGCAAAATCGGGAGCTGGAAGATTCCCAAAGGGCGATAAAAAATGTGGCGGAAGATCTTAGGAAGTCAAAACAGGTTCTAGAAGAACGAAAGGAAGACCTTGAAAAGATTAATAAGGAACTAGATGATTTTACCTATATTATTTCACACGATTTAAAAGAGCCACTAAGGTCTATTGATGCCTTCTCTAAATTTATACGGGATGATTACAATGACAAATTAGATGAGGAAGGCAGAAATTATCTTGAACGCGTAAGGGCAAATGCCAGTAGAATGCAAAGTCTCATCGAAGATCTTCTTGAGATTTCACGCATCGAACGAAAGAAAAACCCCTTTGAGGAAGTTGAAACAGAAGAACTTGTAAACGAAGCTAAGCTGAGGCTTGAATATGCAATAAGAAATAAGAATGCCGAGATTGTCGTTAGAGATAAATTGCCAAAGGTTTTTTGTGACCGTGTCAGACTTGCAGGGGTATTTGTGAATTTAATTTCCAATGCCATCAAGTTTAATGATAAGCCAAACCCATGCATAGAAATCAACTGCAGCCCAAAAGGTATTTTTTATGAGTTCTATGTTAAGGATAATGGACCAGGAATAGAGGAGCGATATTTTGATAAGATATTTGAAATTTTTCAAAGGCTCGGAAAAAGGGGAGATCGAGAAGGAACTGGGGCAGGCCTAACGATAGTAAAAAAGATAGTCGAGATGCACAAAGGCAGGATATGGGTAGAGTCCAAAATAGGGGAAGGAGCAACATTTTATTTTACTATACCTAAGGAAAAAGAATTTATCTTAGGTAAGAAAAAGATTGGTGAGATTCTAGTAGAAAAGAAACTGGTAGCCGAAGAGGAAGTTAAAAAGGCGTTAGAAGAACAAGAAAGGATGGGTTAAGAAACACACAGATGATCAGTGATTTAGGGGGGTGTTAAAATGACAGAAAAAACAAAGATGACCAAGATACTGCTGGTTGAGGATAACCCTGATGATATCCAGATAACTCAAAGGGCTCTAAAAGAGGCAAAGATAATTAATAAACTATGGATAGTAACGGACGGACAGGAGGCCTTGGATTTCTTGCAGCACAAAAGTCGATACCAGGATGCTGCTATTGCACCCCGGCCCGGACTGATACTCTTAGATATTAATCTACCCAGGGTTAATGGTCTGGAAGTTTTAGAGAAGATAAAAAAAGACTCTGATTTAAAAAGAATACCCACTGTAGTACTAACTGTGTCCAGAAGAGATGAGGATATAGTAAAAGGCTATAACTATGGCTGTAATAGTTTTATCCAGAAGCCGGTTGAGTTCGAGAAATTCGTAGAAGTGGTTAAACAAATAGGCCTGTATTGGGGATTGTTGAACATTGCTTCCCCTGATGGGTTAGAAGAATAGTTTCCACTGAAAAAATAAGTAAACGGACCTGCCTGCTGCAGGCAAGTTTTTTAGAATCTGTGTATAGAACAAAAAGGAGTTTTCAATTTATGCCAATGAAGATATTGGTGATTGAAGATAATCCAGACCATGCCTTGCTTACCAAAAGGGTATTGGAGAAGGCGAACCAAGGCTACCAGGTGAATTCTGCAAGGGAAGCCGAAGAGGGGTTTAGGATGATAATTGAAGAAAGTTACGATTTGGTCATCTGTGACTATCGCTTACCCGGCTTAAGTGCCCTGGATGTACTAAAGAAAATGAGTGAAAAACGACAGGATTTGCCTTTTGTCGTTGTTACTTCCTCGGGATCTGAAAAAATCGCAGTTGAGTTAATGAAGGAAGGTGCGTATGATTATGTGGTCAAAGATTCCTCCTATGAAGATGCTCTGCCTATAGTTATTCAAAGGGCAATAGATACATATAATGCAAAAAAAGAAAAAGAAAGATTAGAAAAAGAATTAACAGAATCTAATAAGAAGTTAAAAGAGATGTATGAGATAAAGAGTAGTTTTACGTCAATGGTATCGCACGAACTAAGAACCCCCTTAACGGCTATTAAAGAAGGTATCGCCATAGTGTTGGATGGCTCAGCTGGAGAGATAAATGCTGAGCAAAGGGAATTTTTGGATATGGCCAAGAAAAATGTTGATAGGTTGAAACGTCTCATAGATGATGTATTAGATTTTTCAAAATTAGAGTCGAAGAAAATGGTTTTTAAAATGCAGAAAGGCGATATTATCCAGACGATAAAAGAAGTAGCGGCTGTTCAGAAACCGGTTGCTGAAGAAAGGAATCTTTATTTAAAGGCCGAATTAAATGGCAGTATCTCAAAAATAGAATTTGATTCCGATAGGATAAATCAGGTACTTAACAATCTTGTAAGCAATGCTATCAAGTTTACGAAAATAGGAGGAGTTACCATCTCACTTTCTGAAGATAGGGAAGAAAATACTGTGGTTGTTTGCGTTAAAGATACCGGAGAGGGGATAAAAAAAGATGATTTGCCAAAATTATTTCAGAAATTCCAGCAGTTAGGAGGACCTAATCAAAGAAAAACTGGAGGAACGGGGTTAGGACTCTCTATATCCAAGGAGATAATAGAGCAGCATGGGGGCAAGATATGGGTTGAATCTGAATATGGCAAAGGCAGCGAATTCAAATTCATTCTACCAATCAAGAAAAGATATAAAGTTTTGGTTATTGATGATGATAAGGCAGTTCTGGATATTTGCGAGGCGTTTTTGAAAAATAATGGCTATACTGTTTTGCGGTCGGAAAG
>Ga0315314_1004510_pt1 | contig 10415 bp, 8 predicted proteins | sample TDP9_MG_FD_203631 | JGI IMG/M metagenome (GOLD analysis project Ga0315314, IMG submission 203631) | Freshwater sediment microbial communities from Lake Towuti, South Sulawesi, Indonesia - TDP9 | ecosystem: Environmental > Aquatic > Freshwater > Lake > Sediment | place: Indonesia: South Sulawesi... | reverse complement strand
GGAAGAGCCTGTGGAGGGGGCTGCGTGAAGGCGAGGAAGGGCCCTGGGGCCACCTCCAAGGTCCGCATCTCCCCGGATAAGAGGGCGTGGCGCACCTCGCCCATGCCGGGCCTCATCGCGCTTGTGACCACCTGCGATCGCCAGGGGAGGGTCAACGTCGCTCCCAAGAGCTGGCTTTCGATGATCGCGTTCAAGCCGCCGACCGTCGTGCTCGGATGCAATGTGAAGCATCGCACGGCCAAGAACATCCTCGCCACCGGTGAGTTCGTCCTCAACTTCCCGCCCGGAGCGCTCTCCCCGGCCGTCTGGTCGATGCCAGATATGCCTGGGCCGAGGAGCGTCGAGGCCCTGGGGCTCACCCCAGCCTCCTCCCAGAAGGTCTCGCCGCCTCGGATTGGGGAATGCCGCTCCCACCTCGAATGTCGCCTTGTCGGGTCCAGGCGGTTCGGCGCGGAGATCGCGCTCTTCGGCAGGATCGTGGCAGCGTCGCTCGACCGCGGAGCGCTCAAAGGGGACCCTGAGGCGCGGTACCGAGCCTTGGACCCGATCTTCTTCTTGGAAGACGGGCTCTTTGCGCCGCTGGGCAGGCCTCGGCGCGTCCGAGTCAGGCGACGTTGAGCGGCCGCACTGCGGGCCCCAAGGTTTATCACGCCTCGCTGACATGGATGGCTGGGCTGATCGTATGGCCCGGGATGCACCCTACCAGTACCGCGAGACCTCCGAGCTCGGCCCCTCGGCAAAGCAGCTCGCCAAAGCCGCACGATACCGCGCGAAAGCCGAGCAGTTCAGAGCCCAGATCGCGAACTACGAGCGGAAGATCCGCACCATCCAGCGCAAGATCGCCGAACTTGAACGCCGAGCCAACGAGCTCGCAGGCCCTCCACGCGCATAGGCCGCGCTTCCCGCGCGGAACAGAAGGCCTGGAGAGGAGGCGCGGGGAGAGGGATTTGAACCCTCGGGTCCTTGCGGACACTGGATCTTCGTCGGCGCGCCAGCTCCTGGCGACGCCATAGCAATCCAGCGCCCTACCGAGCTAGGCGATCCCCGCGCACTGAACGGCGGAGAGAAGAACAGAGGAGAGGCGTAAAAGGGTTTGGAGCGGCGGCGCCGTCCCAGCGCCCTCAGCTTGGCAGGACGATGAACAGGCCGCGCATGCCGAGGTCGTCGTGACCCGCGACCATGCAGACATACATGAAGGTGCCCGCCTGGTCCGCGGTGAACGTCGCGGAAGCCGACTGGCCAGTGGTGAGGAGCGTGTCGATCTCCGCATCTGGGAACGGCTCCATGCCCATCATGTCATGGATGCCGAAGTTGTGGGGGGCGTCGCCCACATTCGTCACGGTGACCTTCACGCGGTCGTTGAGGTGGACCACCAGGGTGTCGTTCTTGACGGTTCCGTTGTAGATCGCCCAGCCTCCGGACGCGCCGGAGTCCGACAGGGTGAGCGTGAACGTCACATCCACGGCCTCACCCCCGCCTGCGAGGAGGAAGTAGCCCCCAACCGCTGCGACCACCACGACGATGCCCACCAGGCTTGCGATGAGCCCTGTGGACCTCTTCTTCGGCTGACCGCTGGGTGTGGGCGTTGCGGCGACAGGTGTCTGTGCCATAGGGTTGGCCTCGCTCCTGCGAGCCCAAGCCGCCCCCTTGGAGCTTCGCCCTGAGGGCGAGGGGAGGTCGCATCGCCGCAGGCTCTATCCGCTATCGGGCCATAGGCGCCCAGAAGCTGAGAGCATCATGGCCCCGACGCCATCTCCGCGCTTGGGCTCCTTGATCCCGCGTCTCACCCCGTGGTCGAGCGTCGGTCGCAACGCCCTGGTCCTCATCGCGTTCCTGATCTTCTTCGCACAGCTCTTCCATGCGGGGAACGACCTCCTCGTCGGCCGCCATGAGGATCCGGAGACCTCGCCCCCAGGTTTCGGCATCCTCGGCAGCCTCGCCATCCTGATGATCATCGGGTTCGGCGTCCTCGTCGGCCTCATCGTGGGGCTGGGCGAGCAGATGGAGGCCCGCAGGGCAGGAACCGCCGCAGTCTGGCGCGCCCTCCTCGACCACGGCCCTGCAGGACCTCCGGCCCTCCAAGATGCCACGGCGGTGCTGCCGAAAGCCCTGCCGCCGTCGCCGCGTCTCAGGCTCTGGACCGTCGCTGCCGTGGGAGGCGGCATCTGGACCGCAGGCTTCGTCCTGGATGCGGTTGAACTCTACCTCCTCGCCCAAGGGGGGCGCTCGCTCCTGGGCGCTCTAGCTGGCACCTTCGAGGATGAATGGGGCCTGTTGCGGGCCATCGAGCTCCCCTACGCGCTCTTCTGGGGGGCCGTCCTCGCGCGCTATGAGGCCCGCCAGCTCGCCCGCGACAGCCAGGCGGAGGCTGCCACGACCGCGCTGGACGAGAGCGCGGTGGCCATCGCGGTCGTGAGAAGCGGCATACTCCGCTATGCCTCGTCAGGCCTCGAACGACTACTCGGGGTCCGGAGCATCGCGGGAGAGCCCGCGGAGCTGGGCGCTCCCCTGGTGGCCTTCGCCGCTCGGGCCGAAGCGCTTGGGCAGGAGGAGACGCCAGCGCCGCTGAGGGGGCCGCTTGAGCTGGATCTCCCGCGGCGCGGTTGGACGCTGCGCCGAGAAGGGGTCGCCGTCCAGCTCCGTTTCGATGGCCTGCCTTCCACCGCGCTCATCTTCGCCCCGACATGAGCCGCTCAGATGAGCGGGCGACCAGGTGCCTCTTCGGCCCCGCCCAGGCCCTGTCGGAGGCCGGGCCAGCGTTCTGTCCAGTGGAACCGGCGTCGGCCCCGAAACGACAACCCTTAAGTAGCTCATCCTCTCTTGTACAAGAGGCCCAAACCCCACGGCAGCAACGGCGATGGCTGAGAGGGGGGCGACAGCCCACCGATGACCTGCCCGGTTCCGCTGCCGCGGAGAGAATGGAGGAACGAGAACTCCGGTCGATCGGCCGTGCCCTCTCGCTTCTGACGCTCGATGAGGCGATCAGGTCCGAAGAACGCTAAGACGAGAGGGCGACCGAGATTTTAGGTCGCATTTCTCTGTAGCAGGGACTGAATGTCGCGGTGCAACACAGGCCTCGCTGATCCTTGCAAGATCAGCACTTCGCGATCCCACAACCACAAGTTGGGAACGGTCGACAGGACCGGTAAATTCCGGTTGATCCTGCCGGCGGCCACCGCTATTGGAATACGATTTAGCCATGCGAGTCGAGAGGTGCAAGACCTCGGCTGACGGCTGAGTAACACGCGGATAATCTGCCCTGAAGTGGGGGATACCCTCGGGAAACTGAGACTAATACCCCATAGCGCTGGGATGCTGGAATGCTTCCAGGGCGAAAGCTCCGGCGCTTCAGGATGGGTCTGCGGCCTATCAGGTCGTAGGGGGTGTCATGGACCCCCTAGCCACCGACGGGTAGGGGCGTTGGGAGACGGTGCCCCCAGATGGATTCTGAGACACGAATCCAGGCCCTACGGGGCGCAGCAGGTACGAAAACTGCACAATGTGGGCAACCACGATGCGGGAATTCCAAGTGCCCTCGCTATGCGAGGGCTGTTCTCCTGTCCAAACAACTGGAGAAGGAAGGGCCGGGTAAGACGGGTGCCAGCCGCCGCGGTAATACCCGCGGCCCGAGTGGTGGTCAATATTATTGAGCTTAAAGCGTCCGTAGCCGGCCTGGGAAATCCTTGGGTAAATCGGGCCGCTTAACGGTTCGACTTCCGAGGAGACTGCCAGGCTCGGGACCGGGAGAGGTCAGAGGTACGTTCGGGGTAGGGGTAAAATCCTGTAATCCTGAACGGACCACCAGTGGCGAAGGCGTCTGACTAGAACGGATCCGACGGTGAGGGACGAAGCCCTGGGGCGCAAACGGGATTAGATACCCCGGTAGTCCAGGGTGTAAACGCTGCGGGCTTGGTGTCGGGGGTCCTACGCGGGCGCCCGGTGCCGGAGAGAAATTGTTAAGCCCGCCGCTTGGGGAGTACGGTCGCAAGACTGAAACTTAAAGGAATTGGCGGGGGAGCACCGCAACGGGAGGAGCGTGCGGTTCAATTGGATTCAACGCCGGACAACTCACCAGGGGCGACGATTACATGAAGGCCAAGCTGATGACTTTGCCTGATTTTTCGAGAGGTGGTGCATGGCCGTCGTCAGTTCGTACCGTAGGGCGTTCTCTTAAGTGAGATAACGAACGAGACCCTCGCTGCCAATTGCGAGCCACCGGTCCGCCGGTGGTGCACATTGTCGGGACCGCTGGCGCTAAGCCAGAGGAAGGAGAGGTCAACGGTAGGTCAGTATGCCCCGAATCCCCTGGGCTACACGCGCGCTACAAAGGGCCGGACAATGGGCTCCGATGCCGAGAGGCAAAGGCAATCCCGAAACCGGCCCGTAGTTCGGATTGAGGGCTGTAACTCGCCCTCATGAAGCTGGATTCCGTAGTAATCGCGGATCAACATTCCGCGGTGAATATGCCCCTGCTCCTTGCACACACCGCCCGTCAAACCATCCGAGTTGGGTCTGAGTGATGATGCCTCTCCCTGGGGCGTTAGAACTCAGGTTCAGCAAGGGGGGTTAAGTCGTAACAAGGTATCTGTAGGGGAACCTGCAGATGGATCACCTCCTAAGTTCTACGGTCTGGCCCTACCAGACCGGAACGAGTGTGCAGTAGTAGGCTTGCGGCGCACCGCAGCGCCTCATCGAGCGTCGGTTTGGGCCCCATTTCCCCTTTCCCTTGAGCGAATGCCCTCGCCCAGGGGAGGAAGCCGCGCTGCGCCTTCCCTTCACCAGGGGGAGCGAGGCAGGGGCACTCCTTGCTCGCGGGCGAACCGCTCGAGGTTGTCCCAGAAGGCCTCCGCAGTCTGGTAGATCTCCTCTCGTGGCGTCCGTCCGTAGCGCAGGTCGCGGATCACCTCGTAGCCACGGGGCACCGCGGCAAACCGCCGATGAGCGGTGAAGATCTCATTGTCCGAGCGAAATGGCGAGCGGTTGAGCGACGCGACGGCCCATGCGGCGTAGAGCGTCAGCCACACCGCAGCTTCGCGCAAGCCTTCCTCATCGTACCGCTGACGGCAGTTGCGGAGCTTCCCGAGCATATCACGTCCTCCGAGCAGCGCCAGTTCTGCCGACTTGCGGAAGAGATCCGGAGGGACGCTGCGGGCGAGCCCTTGGAGCCTGGGGATCTGCTGATGGGGGTCGTAGATCGACAGGATGTCCAGCCATCCTCCGAGTCGTTCAGGGAATGCAGGTACGGGCTCTCGAAGCTCACGTTCGGCGTCAGCCAGCAGGTAGGTGTTCACATAGACGACCGTCTCTCCGACGAGATGCGAAGAGGGCGGCGGGAAGAGTGGCGAGTAGCTCAAGACGAGCACGTCGACATCGGAATGCGGCCCCTCGTCCCCGCGGGCGACAGATCCATAGATCCCTACTGCGGCGACCGCAGGGCCGAACCGTTGGACGAGGGCATTCGCGAAGGACCGCACGAGCGCAACGCGGGCCTCGTGGTCCATGGGGGCGGCATCGTCGTTCTCGCCTGAAAACCTCGCGCCTCTTGCCGCGCGCTTCGTCCCTTCAGCCAGCGCAGTGGAACGAGCCGTTCATCTGAGTGCCAAGCCTTTAAGCCAACCTCCTCTGTTGGGAGGCTCCCGTGAGGCCATGAAGTACATCATGGTCACGGGCGGGGTTCTCTCAGGCCTCGGGAAGGGGATCACGGCCTCTTCCATCGGCCGTCTCCTGAAAGCCCGAGGGCTCAAGGTCACCGCGATCAAGATCGACCCGTACCTCAACACCGATGCGGGCACGCTCAACCCCTTCGAGCATGGCGAGGTGTTCGTGCTCGACGACGGCGGAGAGGTCGATCTCGACCTGGGGAACTACGAACGGTTCCTCGACGTCTCCCTCACGATCGACCACAACATCACCACTGGCCGCGTCTACGCCGCGGTCCTGGACAAGGAGCGGACGGGGGAGTTCCTCGGCAAGACCGTCCAGATCATCCCCCACATCACGAACGAGATCAAGGACCGCATCCGGCGCGTCGCGGAACGGTCGGGCGCGGATGTCTGCATCGTCGAGCTCGGGGGGACGGTCGGGGACATCGAGTCGATGCCATTCCTGGAGGCGGTCCGCCAGCTCCACATGGAGGTGGGCGATGCGAACTGCGTCTTCGTCCACACGACGCTCGTCCCGGTGCTCAGCTCCGTGGGCGAGCAGAAGACCAAGCCCACCCAGCACTCCGTCAAGGAGCTCCGCTCCATCGGCATCCAGCCCCACGTCATCGTTGCGCGGGGCGAGCAGCCGCTCGAACCTGCCGTGAAGCGGAAGATCTCGCTCTTCTGCGATGTGCCCTTAGAGGCAGTGGTGAGCGCGCCCGACGCGCGCTCGATCTACGAAGTCCCGCTCATCCTGGACGCCCAGGGGCTGACCGACTTTCTCCTCCGCCACATGCAGCTGGGCCCGCCCGATGGAGGCTTGGTCGACTGGCGGGGGTTTGTGGACCGCATCCTCAACCCCAGTGCGGAGGTCACCGTCTGCGTAGTCGGGAAGTACACCGATCTCGCCGATGCGTACCTCAGCCACATCGAGGCCTTCCACCACGCGGGGGCGGAGGCGGGGGCGCTAGTCCATCTGACCTGGCTTGAGGCCGAACACATCGAGACCGCCGCCAATCAGGCGTTGCTGAAGTCCGCCGATGCGATCCTGATTCCGGGAGGTTTCGGCGAGCGCGGCATCGAGGGGAAGATCAAGGCGGTCCAGTACGCCCGCGAACACCGCATCCCCTTCCTCGGGGTCTGTCTCGGCTTCCAGCTTGCCACCGTGGAGATCGCTAGGCACCTCGCTGGACTGGAGCGGGCGAACTCCTCCGAGTTCGATCCTGATTCCCCGCATCCGGTTGTCGACCTGTTGCCCGAGCAGCGCGGCGTGACCAAGAAGGGGGCGACGATGCGGCTGGGGGCGCACCGCGTGCTCCTGGAGCGCAACTCGGTCGCCTCCGCCCTCTACGGGGGAGCCGCGGAGATCTTCGAGCGGCACCGACACCGCTACGAGATCAACCCCGCCTACATCGAGCAGCTCCAGAAGGTCGGCTGGCGCTTCGTCGGATGCAGCGAGGATCGGCGGCGCATGGAGGTGGCGGAGCTCCGAGACCATCCCTTCTTCGTCGCGAGCCAGTTCCATCCCGAGTTCCGCTCCAGGCCCGGAAAGCCCGCCCCGCTCCACCTCGGCCTGCTCCGCGCTGCACTCGCTCGGAAGAAAGCCGCGGGATCTGGAGAGGCTGCGGAGATCCCCGCGCCGATGCCCGCCTCCGCCTGACGGGAGCCGACGGGCACGGGGGGATCGGCTCACGGATGGCTCGCTGACAGATCGGCGAGCGGCCCGAGCGGCGGGGGGAGGCCCCCTTGGGCTCGCTCGATCGCGAGGTCGAGGGCAAGGGCGGCGAACGACGCGAAGATCTCCAGGGTGGCCACCGACTCGGCGGTCGGGATCTGTCCATCCACAGGGTATTCGGGATAGATGACGCCTAAGAGCTCCCCGTGGCGGTCGCGGATCGGCAAGATGAGTGCGTCGTAGTCGCTCCATCGCCCTCGTTCACGCGGCGGCGGCCCTCTCCAGCGCTCGAGCTTCCCGACATCGATGAAGAAGTACTCCACAGTCTCCCGTGTCGCCTCCTCCGCGGGCACATAGAACGCCTGACGGGAGATCCGATGCCGCTCGTTCATCTCCGCAGCGACGATCGAAGGCGGAATGCGGACATCCTGCATCCGCCGCCGGGCCTCCTTGGGAATCCCAAGAGTCGCCGCTGTACGGAATGCCTGGCCATCGGGGGTGCGGAGGACGATAGCGACGGCTTGGAACCCGAACAGGGTCGTCACCGCCTCCATGACCTGGTGGAGGATCGCCTCGGAATCGCCGCTGGTCAGCAGCAGGCTTGAGAGGTTGAGCATGCGGCGGAGCCGCTCCCCTCGGACCGTCGCCTCAGCTAGCCGGGCCGCTTCCACCTGGCTAAGCCGCGCGTTCTCGATGGCGATGGAGGCGAGGTTCGCGAAGAGCCCCAGCGCCTCCACGGTCTCCTTCGAAGGGACACGGCGGTCAGTCGGGTCGTCGGGGGAGAGGATGCCGATGAGCGACCCCTGACGATCGATGAGCTTGAAGGCGAGCCGATCCTGCTCATGCCACCAGCCGGGACCTGAGCGGGGCTGTCCTAGAGCCTCAGGGCCGAGGCGGTAGAACCACTGATCGCGCGGAATCCGCGTGGCTTCGCCGGGCACGAAGTAGGCGTTCGCGGCGACCTGGTGAGGGTCGACCAGATCGCGGAGGACGAGCTCCTCGGGGATGCCCTCTGCGAATCTCGGCGGGATGCGCGCAGCCCCTGCGGCATCGCTCGCAGCGGCCGAGCAGAAGACCTTCTTCGCAGGGTCATAGAGCAGGATGCTCGCGCGCCGGAATCCGAAGGAGGCCACGACCACTTCGACGATCCGCTGGAGGAGGGGGGAAAGCTCTCGGATCAGGAAGAAGGACTGCGTGATCTCGAACGCCTTCTCCAGCCGGTCCGCCCTCGCCTGGCCATCCCGCGCTGCGGCGGTGAGCTCCGTGAAGAGCTGGGCGTTCTCCACAGCCGCTGCGCCGAGGTCGGCGTAGAGCATCGCGATCTCGAGCTCCTCCTTCGAGAACGTTTCGCCTTGGGGGCGATAGAGCTCAAGGACGCCGACGATCCCCGCGTGGCCCCGCAAGGGCAGCGCGAGCAGGCTCAGATGCGTCGGGGGAACCTGCGGGATGGGCGGGACGCGCGGATCGGCATCGATGTCGGCGATGATCTCGGGCTGGCCCGTCCGCGCAACCACGCCCGCTATGCCCGCCTCAAGTCCGAGTGCGGACGCCGCATAGAGCTCTCGAGCAAAGCGCCCGGCCGCGTACACGGTAGGGAGCGTCCCTGCGCTTCGGTTCGCCGCGAGAAACGAGAGGCTCGCATAGGGCACGAGCAAGGCCAGCTGCTCAGCAAGGGCCCGGTAGATCGTACTCGGATCGATCGCTTGCCTGAGGACGGAGGCGGTCTGCCTCAGCCCCTCGTGCGCCTTGACGCGGCGGCTGAGTGACTCCACCGCCCAGACATTGCCCATGGCGATCGGGAGAACCAGGAGAACTGTCTCCAGCTGGCGACGCTCCTGAGCCGAGAGCGGCGCCGCCGACCGCCTCGGGCCTACCAGTACAAGCCCCGAGAGCCGACGCTGCGTGCCAACGGGCGCGACGAAGCACCGGGCAACGACAGCAGGCGCCAGCCCAAGAGCATCGCCGAGGTGGGCCTGAAGTCCCGAGGGGATCCGTCGGAAGCCCCCCCGGCTGAGGGCGCGGCCGACCTCAGGCGAAAGGGGCACGACTGCGAACTTCAGCTGCGATGCGAAGGAGCCCGCAACACCGAGCCAGTGAAGCGTTCGGCCAGCCCGGTCCATGAGGCCGAGGGCGGCCCCGGCCGCCCCCGAGAGGGCCGCCACGTGCAACGCGAGCTCGTCGAGGAGCGCGGAGAGGTCCGCGCCGCCCGCAGGGGCGGCGAGCATCGCCTCCCAGGTGGGCGACTCCTCACTCAGATCGCTCGTCACGGAACGGAGAGGGACGGTGGCTGAGCCCCCCGTCCTCCGAGAGCGCTTCGCGCGCGGCAGAGGCACCTCCAGTCTGCCCTCCGTTCTCCTCCAGGCCGTGCAGCCCCCCGACGGCAGCGCGAGCCACAAATAGATTTCGCGCTGCACACTGCGCGCGGAAGCTATTTAGCCAGGCAGCCCTCTCGTCGCCTCTGGCATGGCTGAGGAAGAGTTCGACTACGAGGAGCTGCTCGACCGGGCGAAGGAGAAGCTCCCCCATACCTTGGAGTCGCACGACCGCTTCAAGCTCCCAGAGGCCGACGTCATGCTCGAGGGGAAGACCTCGGTCTTTCGCAACTTCATGGACATCGTCGAGGCGATGCGACGAGAGCCCGACCACTTCCTCGGCTATCTGTTGAGGGAGATCGGCACCGCCGGGGTCCTGGAAGGCCGACGGGTCGTCTTCAAGGGGAAGGTGAGCACGGCTCAGATCGCCGAGCGGCTCACGAGCTACCTAGAGGAGTACGTGATCTGCACCGAGTGCAACAGGCCCGACACCCACATCGTGAAGGAAGGACGGATCCCGATCCTCGTCTGCGAGGCCTGCGGAGCCCATCGGCCTGTCCATGTCCGCAAACCCACCAAGCCGGTGGAGGCCCCGGCCATCCAGGAAGGAGGCGTCTACGACCTCATGATCGAGGACATGGGCAAGAAGGGCGATGGGATCGCGCGCAAGGAGCAGTTCATCATCTATGTCCCGGGCGGCTCGAAGGGCGCCCAGGTCCGCGTCAGGATCGAGAAGGTCTCGGGGACGGTGGCCTTCGGCCAGATCGTCCGCGACTGACCCGTCCT
>Ga0315314_1004508_pt1 | contig 10418 bp, 9 predicted proteins | sample TDP9_MG_FD_203631 | JGI IMG/M metagenome (GOLD analysis project Ga0315314, IMG submission 203631) | Freshwater sediment microbial communities from Lake Towuti, South Sulawesi, Indonesia - TDP9 | ecosystem: Environmental > Aquatic > Freshwater > Lake > Sediment | place: Indonesia: South Sulawesi... | reverse complement strand
AAGTGGATGCTGCAGCAATACACAAAGCTGGAATGCCCATGGGAATGTTTGGGCTGATGGACTTCGTGGGTATAGACGTCGGAGCCAGCGTGGCGAAATTCATGGACGAGAGATGGCCTGGATTCGAGATGTGCCCGCTCCTCAAAGAGAAAGTTGAGAAAGGAGAACTAGGAGTAAAAACAGGAAAAGGCTTCTACAAATATCCTGAGAAAAGATGGATACCACTCGACCTGCCTTTGGAAAAAGCCGAGAAATTTGATCCCTTGACCGCATCTTATGTAAATATTAACGTTGCAGCAGAATTGCTGAGGGAAGATGTGGCTACCGCAGAGGACATCGACAAAGCAATGAAGCTAGGCTTCAATATACCGTTAGGCATGCTAGAATTGGCAGATACTGTAGGCATAGATGTTGTGGTTTCGAAGCTGAAGGAATTCGAGAAGAAGTATGGACCGTTCTACAAGCCTAGTCCACTGTTGGAGAAAATGGTGAAGAAGGGCAAGTTGGGAACAAAGACTGGGGAGGGCTTCTACAAATACTGAGTGAAGAAGACTATATGCCCCCCTTTTTTATTTATGATTAAGGTCACTCGCCTATTCGTGAGAATCATTTACTCTCTCTATCCTAGATTTCCCATATTTTCAACGTTGTCGGTGAAGTTGCAGTACGTAGCCAACGTAATCATAGGCCGTGTTGTTTCCATTCTGGCTTGCGTTTCTCTAGGAAAGCCTTGGCGCCTTCGCTGAACAGGTCGCCTCTCATAAACATGGACGCCGCCATCTCTGCCTCTATACGTAGAGCCTCTTCAAGGGGACGCCCAGTTGCCCTCATCATAGCCTCCTTGTCTGATCTTAGGGCTCCTTGAGGAAGTTCACAGATAGTTTCAGCTAGTTCGCGAGCTCTATCCATAAGCTTCTTCTGGGGCACAATCTCTGTAACTAACCCGATACGCAGGGCTTCTTGGGCGTCGAAGCGTCTGCCTGTGATGATTAGTTCTAAGGCTCGCCCAAAGCCAACTATGAGGGGAAGCCGTACGGTGCCTCCGTCAGCAAGAACGACGTTCCACCGTCGCTCCAAGAAGCCAAACTCAGCGTTGTCGGATGCGATGCGAATGTCGAGGGATAGGGCTGTTTCAAAGCCTGCTGCGAAGCAGTAGCCGTTAATGGCACCAATAGTGGGCTTGAGGATATCCAAACGACGAGTGTAGCCGCAGGGTCCAGGCGAGTTATAGAGGGCAACCCGCGCCTTGTCATAGTCCATCAGTTCTTCGAGAATGCCGGTTCCGAGGGCGGCGTCTTTTAGGTCCCATCCGCTGCAGAAAGCTTTGTCTCCGGCGCCTGTCATGATGGCTACGAAGGCGTCTTTATCGTCTCGGAAAGTCTGCCAAGCCTTTTGGAGCTCGGTTGCAGTCTCCCAGTTGATGCAGTTGCGAACCTCAGGACGGTTGATGGTGATGGTTACGACGTGACCATCCTTCTCATAAAGAATATTCTTATAGGACATGGAAACACCTCCTTTCAATTTTCTTCTCCAACAAACTTCTTAGGATATGGAAACTAGAAAATAAAAAGGGATGATGGTTAGAAGAGCAACTCCTTATTTATCCAGTCGGGGAACCACTTATAATGTTCCAGCGGTTTCGCTTCCTTCAGTCCCTTGTACGTCGCCTTCGCCAACGCAATAGCGCCTCGTCTATTCCTGTACAACTTGACGAGTCCTTTAGCCTCAAGGGATTTTAACACTTTGTCAAGCTGATCGTCGCCTACGCTTGCCAACCAAGATTTCATGTCCTCGCGGCTCATGTATATGCCCGGATTAACCCGATAATCTTCTGCCAGAATCTCGAGTATAGCTTTCTCGCTGATTTCTTTAGTAACCTTTGGTTTAACGGTTGAGATTGGAACTCCCAACTTTTCGTGTACACGACGCAGCGGCAATTTCAAATCCTTCTCCATAGCTCGCAGTCCTTGCCTATAGAGGACTATTCTCATGACCTCGCTGGTTCCAGCGGCTATTGTGTTGACCTTTACATCTCTAGAAATGCTTTCAACAGGATAGAACTTTGTCCATCCATCTCCGCCCATGACCTGAACCGCATCGCTTACAAGTTCTTCGAAAGCCTCTGAGGCGTAGAGTTTGGCGCTGGTTGCCTCCAGAATCGCCTCCTCTTTCATATCCATTAAGTGGGCCGCGTGATAAACAAGCAAACGAGCAGTTCGCAGTTTCGCAATCATATCGGCGATTTTAAACTGGTTGACTTCAAAGTCGATGGTTGGCACGCCAAATTGAATTCGCCTCTGCGAATGGGCAACAGCATATCGGAGGGCTTCTCGCATGGGACCCAAAATTTGGGCGCTGTAGACAGTTCTCTCGAAGTTCAGTCCATCCATAAGTATCTTCCAGCCGTCTCCCTCGTTTGCCAGCCGATTTTCCACAGGCACTCTTACATCATTAAGGTCTAGATACCCGTTTGGAAAGCCTAACCATCCAGACAGTTCATTTATCCTTTCGACCGTGAAGCCAGGCGTGCCTTTCTCAATGATTAAAGCGCTTAGATGCTTATACTTGGCTTTATCCTCAGGACGATCGCTGGTCTTTACGTATACTAGATAGATGTCGGCTACGCCTGCATTGCTTATGAACCTTTTTTTACCGTTGACAATGTACTCGTCGCCCTGACGCGTCGCTGTTGTTTCTATGCCAGCCGCGTCAGAACCAACGTTAGGCTCGGTGATACAGACTGCTCCCATCAGCTCGCCCTTGGCAACTTTGGACAACCACTTTTCCTTCTGTTCATCGGTACCAAACGCGAGCAGTTGTTCTGTACCGCCGAACATGGTTACGGCGTAAGCGTCTGTTAAGGCAGAGCATACACGAGCGAGTTCTTCAGCTATGATGCAGCAGCCTGTTACGCCTACTTCTATTCCTCCAAGTTCCTTTGGAATTATGCCTCCGTACCAGCCCTTTTTTCCAATTTGTTTAATGAGGTCAGATGGAAATTCTTTCGTCCACGCTATTTCCTCTCCCCGCGGTATGTTTTCATCTGCAAATTTCTTAGCCTCCTCAGCAAGCTTCTTCTGTTTCTCATTCCACCAAGGAAATTTTTCCACCATTGCCAACACCATAAAGAATAGGAGTTGGACCGTGAAGACACTTAAAGGTTGCTAAATGCCATCAATGTTATGATGAGTGTGCAGAATCCAACCAGAAATTGAGTGGTTCAATTTCACTTACCTTGTTTAGAAGCTACACCCCATAAGATGAGAACAATTCCCGCAACAAACAACCAAAGAGCATTAGCAACCAGATATCCTGGTGGAACCGACATCCCAAATAAGATAAAGATGATTATTAATGAGCCAATTATCAACATAATCATTCCTATAGCAATAACCAACTTTCTCATAATCTAACCAGAAGCAAAACAATTTAATTTAACTTACTTTTTAGGGAAGCAAACTATCTTGTTCTTTCAAACTCCTTTAGAAGATGGGGAAGAACATCCCGAAGGTCTCCTACAATTCCCACATCAGCCACCTGAAATATTGGAGCGTTTTCATCATTGTTTACGGCTACAATAACTTCAGAGTCAAGTATTCCCACCGTGTGATGCATTTCACCCGAGATTCCTAGGCCTATGTAAAGTTTAGGCCGCACAGTCTTGCCGCTCTGTCCAATCATCTGCTCCTCAACTATCCAGCCCTCATCCAAGGCTGGTCTTGTCCCTCCAACAGAGGCTCCCAACAATTCAGCTAATTCTCTAACTGGTTTGAAGCCTCCCACTGCCCGCATACCCCACCCTCCCGCAACAACTATTTCAGCTCCTTCCAGAGGCTTTTCCCTCGGCTTCTCCTCAACCATCCGGATCGTTCTAGCCCTTAAATCGTCCTCCGTGATGTCTACTTCAACCTTCACAATGTCGCCCCTCCTTGACTCATCTCTGGCTGGCTTCCTAAAAACCCCGGGCCTTACTGTAGTCATCTGAGGTCTACGGTTTGGACAGACTACAACAGCCATAACTTTCCCTCCAAAACCAGGCATGATTTGTCGAAGCTGACGTTTTTCGTCTATTTCCAACTTCACCACATGAGCTGAAAGCCCGGTCTCCAATTTCACCGCCACTCTTGGGGCTAAGTCCATCCCAATCGCCGTCGCCCCTACAAGGAGGATTTCGGGTTTATGCTGGTTAACTAGGTCGGTCATCACCTTAGCATAGGCGTCGCTTTGATAAAATTCGAGGAGCGGGTGGCTAATCAGGTAGATGTTGTCTGCACCGTAGGCTATCAGTTCTTTGGCTAACTTACTAACATCATGCCCGAAGAGTATAGCCGACAGGTCGACACCAAGTTTATTAGCTAACTCCCTCCCCCCACCCAAAAGCTCTAGACTAACATCCAACAACTTCCCTTTCCTTTGCTCAGCAAAAATCCACACGCCCTTAAATTCCTCGATCATCTCACTCCTCCAAACTCAACAATCGTTAGATAACTCCCAGCTCGTGCAACCTCTGAACAAGCAACTTGGCTACCTCTTCTGGTTCGCCCCTCAAAATCTCCCCCTTTCTCCCTATTTCCGGACTGAATATATCCACCACCTGTGTTGGGGATCCAGCCAACCCGATTCTTTCCTCCTCAGCTTCAATATCCTTAGGGGCCCAGACTTTAACCTCCCTCTGATGGGCCTCCAGAATTCCAGAAACCGTGGGAATTCTAGGAACATTAATTTCCTTAGTTACGGCTATGATGGCTGGTAGGGTAACCTCAACCACCATGTATCCATACTCTATGGAGCGTTCAACCCTCGCTGTCTTCTCCTTTGTAAACTCGATCCTTCTAGCTCGTGTCACATGTGGTATATTCAAAAAATCAGCCAGTTGGGGTGGAACTTGTCCGGTGCTTCCATCCACCGTTTCGTTCCCACACAAGATCATGTTGAAACCTTCAATCCTCTTTATAGCCAACGATAATGAGTAGGAAGTCGACAGGGTATCGGCTCCCGCAAACGCCCTATCACACAACAGTATAGCCTCGTCGGCTCCCATGGCTAAGGCCTCCCTACACGCAAGCTCAGCTTGAGGGGGACCCATGCTTACCACGGTGACCCTTCCTCCGTACTCGTCTCGAATTCTTAACCCTTCCTCTAGTGCGTGTTTGTCTAAGGGGTTGATTACGGCGGGTACGTCCTCTCTTCTTATGGTTTTCCTAATGGGATCTAGGGTGATTTTGGATAGTTGTTGAGGATCGGGAACCTGCTTTATACAGACAATGACATTCAGGGAATTCAAGGGAGCACCGTTTACTTTAAATAAAAAGTAGGAGGTGTTAGGCGTACTTCCTCAGAACGTCCCTCACCATCACTATCTTCATGATCTCTAATGTTCCCGCAGCCGATACGAGGGGCCAAGCATCCCTAAGAAGGCGTTGCGGAACATATTCCTTCAAAACACCGTAGGCTCCAAAGATGTCTATCAGTTTCTGCGCGCACCTTACAGCTGAGTCGGTGGACCAGAATTTCGCCAAGGAGTTCTCAGCATCGCATCTAACGCCTTTATCTCTTAACCAAGCGGCGTAGTAAGCTGTCCACCTGCTGACTTCGTAGTCCATGTAAATATCGGCTATTAACCACTGAATGGCTTGAATATCTGCGATGGGCTTTCCATACAAGGTTCTCTGGTTGGCGTATTTCACGGCTTCTTCAAGGCATCTGTGCACAATTCCTAACGCTGCTGCTCCAACTCCGGGTCTGCCGACGTTGCCTATGCAAGATAGGGCTATTTTTAATCCGTCTCCAGGCTTTCCGATCATGTTTTCTGCGGGTACCTTACAATTTTCCAGCACTATTTCGCCAGTGTTGCAGCCTCTTAATCCGAATTTGTCCTCTTCTCTGCCGGGTGTGAAACCGGGCGTGTCCTTCTCCACTATGAAACAGGTTAGTTCCTTTTCGCCAGTTTTGGCTATGACGCCGCATACGTCGCTTATGTGGGAGTTTGTTATGAAGCATTTTCTGCCATTGATAACGTAGGCTTCTCCTTCCTTTTTTGCCACTGTTTGTATGCCCATTACGTCGGAGCCGCCTACTGGTTCTGTGAGAGCCAAAGCTCCTATTTTTTTGCCGCTGGCCATGGAAGGTAGCCACCTCTTTTTCTGTTCGTCTGTTCCAAAGTAGATAATCGGAGATTCGCCTAAGTGGTGTATCTGTAGCGTGTTAGCCATTGCAGCCGACACTCTTCCTATCTCCTCAAGTATCATTATCCTGGCGAGGTGGCCTACGCCTGTTCCACCATACTCCTTCGGTATTAACAAGCCTCCGAATCCAAGCTCGCCCATTCTCTTTACGAGGTCCATGGGGACTTTGCCAGTTTCGTCCATCTTGTTTACTTTTGGCGCGATTTCCTTTTCAGCGAATTCCCGTGCTGTTTTCCTGAGCATTTCTTGCTCAGGAGTGAAGCTAAAATCCATCCGATCACCTGTAGACGTGGTACGTTTCAGAATTGTTTTAACCTTTTCGGAAAAGCTATTCGTGTTTTTCGCATAACTCCAATAAAACACCTTTTGTGCTTTTGGGATGGAGAAAAGCGATTTTCATTTTGTGAGCGCCTATTCTCGGCTTTTCGTCTATGAGTTGAACTCCTCTTTCTTTTAGTTTCTGAAGGGCGTCTTCAATATGGTCGACTTCTAAGGCTATGTGGTGGATTCCTTCTCCCTTCCTTTCAATGAACTTGGCGATAAGCCCATTAGGATCAGTGGACTCTATCAATTCGATTCTGCTTTCTCCCACGGGGATAAAAGCGACTTTCACCCTTTGTTCTTTTACTTCCTCTGTTCCCTCGATTTCTAAACCAAGACTTTCGCTATATAATTTCATTGCCTCGTTCAGATTCTCCACGGCAACGCCGATATGATCTATCTTCTTCATCATCTTTTTAGACATTTCAACGCCTCACATTTTCCTTAATATACTTGACTATATCCTCAAGGGGTGTGCCCGGACCAAATATTTCCGCTATGCCAGCCGCCTTTAACGGCGGTATGTCCTCGTCAGGTATTATGCCGCCGCCAACTACTAAAATGTCGTTAGCTCCCTTTTCCTTTAGTAGCTTCGTTACTTTGGGGAATAGGGTCATGTGGGCGCCAGTTAGATGGCTTAAGCCTATCACGTCGACGTCCTCCTGTATGGCTGTTTCCACTATTTGCTCAGGAGTTTGTCGAATTCCAGTGTAGATTACTTCCATCCCAGAATCTCGTAGGACCCTGACTATAACCTTGGCTCCTCTGTCGTGGAGGTCTAGTCCAGGCTTCGCTATTAAAACCCTTATCCTCTTTTCAGACTGCATCTTCATTTTCCTCCCGCAGGGATTCTCAAACGATTGTCGTGGCTTTATATTCGCCAAAAACCTCTCTCAGGGTGTCAGATATTTCTCCGTTGGTTGCGTAGGCCTTAACCGCTTCAAATATGTATGGCATCAGGTTCTCTTGGCCTTCAGCAGCTTTTCGAAGTTTTTCAAGGGCTTTCTTCACTTTCTTTCCATTCCTTTCTGTCCTCACTTTTCTTAGCCTTTCTATCTGTCTTTTTTCGGCTTCAGGGGCTATTCTCAGAATTTTGATCGGCACCTTGGCGTCCGTAACGAACTCGTTCATGCCTACAACTATTCTTTGCTTATTTTCTATTTCTCTTTGATGCCTATAGGCGCTGTCTGCAATTTCTTTCTGATAGAAACCCTTCTGAATGGCTGAAGTTGCTCCTCCCATTTCGTCTATCTTGTCAATGTATTCCATGGCTTCCTCTTCGATTCTATTCGTCAAATATTCCACGAAATATGACCCGCCCAAAGGATCAATCGTGTTAGCTACTCCGCTTTCGTAGGCTATTATTTGCTGGGTTCTTAAAGCGGTCATTACAGCGATCTCTGAGGGTAGGGCTAAAGCCTCGTCGAAGGAGTTAGTGTGCAAAGACTGGGCTCCACCAAGAACAGCAGCCAACGCTTGTATTGTCACCCTAACGATGTTGTTGAAGGGCTGCTGCGCCGTTAAAGTGCATCCAGAAGTTTGTACATGGTATCTTAGAAGCAGAGATGCTGGGTCTTTAGCTCCGAATCTTTCTTTCATGATTCTGGCCCATATTCTCCTAGCGGCTCTAAACTTGGCGATTTCTTCAAAGAAGTCGTTGTGACAGGCAAAGAAGAAGGATACCCTTGGAGCAAAACTGTCCACGGGAAGTCCCCTTTCAACAGCGGTTTCTACGTAGGCAATACCGTTCGCCAAAGTGAAAGCCAGTTCTTGAACCGCTGTTGCTCCTGCCTCTCTGACGTGATACCCGCTCACGCTTATGGTGTTGAAGTTTGGAGCATTTTTGAAGCAATACTCAATAATATCGGTTACCAACCTCATGGAAGGCTCAGGTGGGTATATGTATGTGCCGCGAGCCACATACTCCTTCAAGATGTCGTTTTGAACGGTTCCCCTCACACTGTTTAGGGTGACTCCCTGCTTTTCAGCTACGGCGAAGTACATGGCAAGCACCTGAGGGGCGGTGGCGTTGATGGTCATGGACGTGCTTACTTTACCCAAAGGGATTCCATCAAAAAGAATCTCCATATCCTTCAACGAACTTACAGGAACCCCTGCCTTACCAACCTCTCCCTCTGCTAGGGGATGATCAGAATCGTATCCAACCTGGGTGGGTAGGTCGAAGGCGACGCTTAAGCCAGTTTGCCCCTGCTCAAGGAGATACTTGTACCTTTCGTTGGACTCCTCGGCTGTTCCAAAACCAGCGTACTGCCGCATAGTCCAAAGGCGTCCCCTATATCCAGTTGGGTAAATTCCCCTCGTAAACGGAAAATCGCCTGGAAAACCCAAATCTCTCACGTAGTCGAGGTCTTCCACATCCATGGGAGTGTACAACCGTTCAATAGGCATGCCCGACACGGTTGTGAACTCTTTTAGACGCTCTGGAAATTTTTCAAGCGTTTTGATTAATGTTCTTTTTTCCCAACGCTCCTTTTCTTTCACCACAGAAGCCAATTTTTCCTTGTCAAACATCCTGTTTTCCATCCGTTCTGCTTCGTTTGGTTAATTCAGAGACAAACAGATATGCTTTTTGCGCAAGGAAGTTTCGGTGGAAGAAGTTAAAGCGTTAAAGTCGCTACTGTCTAATTGGTTTAAACGTTGAGGGAAACAAAAATGTCGCTCACTCAAAACTTGGAGGAGCTACTCCGCTCCTTAGAGAAGTTAAAGCCAAAAAAGTTCAGCGTAGTTGTTATGCCCGACTTTTTCTTAGATCGCCTAGTGACATACGAGGGAGACGTTAAACACTTTTCCAAAGCCATAGCTGAGGTTGCCAAGCGCAAGGGAGGAAGCATCCACGGCATCAAACAACTCGAGTTGAGGGGTGGAAACGCAGCCAACACCACCGCAGCTTTAGCAGCTTTAGGCGCCCAGGTTTATCCCATCATCGATACGAGTCCGTTAGGGCTTCACCTGCTCAAGTTTTATCTTGATCCCTTCGGGGTGGATCTTTCCCACGTGAAAACTGGTGGCAAGATATCGCTAACCACTGCCATAGAGCTAAACCATGAAGGCGAAAGAGTTAACGTCATGATGAGTGATCTTGGATCCCTTTCGGAATTCGGTTTAGACAATCTCACCTCCAAGGATTTCCAGGTCTTGAGGGAGGCCGACTACGTATGTATTTTTCACTGGGCTGGAACTAGGCTTTGGGGAACCAAGCTGGCTGAAGGAGTTTTTAGTTACGTTAGGAAGAAGGGGAAAGGAAAAACCTACTATGATACTTCGGATCCAAATCCAAAGAAAGAGGACATCCCAAAGCTTGTCAAGAAGGTTCTCTTAGGAAACCTAGTTGACATATTCAGCGCCAACGAGAACGAAGCCCTCTGCTACGCCTCTCAGCTCGATAAGAAGGTGAAAAGCCTTCGAAAGACAATGAAACTTGACGAGTTGGCTAAGGAATGCGCCAGAATCTTAGCAAAGAATCTTTCAGCTCGGGTTGACTTGCACACAACAACCTTTGCCGGATCGTTCGCCAGAGACTCGGAAGTCATGGTGCCAGCCTTTAAAGTTTCTGTTCTGAGGGCTACCGGGGCTGGAGACGCTTGGAACGCCGGAAACATCTTTGGCGACGCTATTGGGCTCCCAGACTCTTGCAGACTAACTTTGGCAAACGCTGTGGCTGCTTATTATATTTCGAGTCCTACTGGGGAGCATCCCACACTGCCCAAGTTGATTGATTTTTGCTCCAAACAATCGACTATTAAAGATTAGACTTTGTACACAATGTTTCCTTTCGCTATAGCCATGTAAACACTTATTTCGTCATCGATTATCACAATGTCGGCATCTTTATCGGGCTCTAAGCTTCCCTTGTTTTTGTCAACGTTAATAACCACTGCGGGATTTATGGTC
>Ga0315314_1004507_pt1 | contig 10420 bp, 9 predicted proteins | sample TDP9_MG_FD_203631 | JGI IMG/M metagenome (GOLD analysis project Ga0315314, IMG submission 203631) | Freshwater sediment microbial communities from Lake Towuti, South Sulawesi, Indonesia - TDP9 | ecosystem: Environmental > Aquatic > Freshwater > Lake > Sediment | place: Indonesia: South Sulawesi... | reverse complement strand
GTGTTAGCATTTTCGATCAATGGGATTACAATGATGTACGGTTGGGAATAAATACGGACCCGCCAATTGGAGGTTTCTGGCTTAGGTTTGCTAAAGATGGTGTAACAACTGATTTTAACTTAGGTATCGCAGACGTTCAATATCATACATATAAAATTGAATATGATGGAACCAATGTAAAAATCTACATTGACAATATACTTAAAAAGGCCCTCAGCATAGTTTTAACCGACATAAAAATTGCTCTACATACAAATGCCAGAGCGATTGGTGATACTGTTAGTGCCCAATTTGATGGTATAACTATCAGTAATATAATAACATTTGCAGAGGATTTCAATGATGGAATTATAGACCCGATATGGACTATGCAAAGAGCCGACTGGATGAGCATAACAGAACAAGCAGGTGTTTTAGACATGTCTGGGACCACCACTCAACAATTTTGGATTAATGGTGGTACGGCAGAACTCAAGATTTCAGACCTTAGAATACCGACCACTATCGACATCGGCCCCGACACTTTAAACTTGAAAAGCAAGGGACGGTGGATTACTGCTTACATTGAGCTTCCTGAAGGCTATGACGTTGCTGACATAGATGTCTCTTCAATATTGTTGAACGATATTATTTCAGCCGAGTTAATGCCTGTTGCCATTGGAGACTATGACGGTGACGGCGTTCCAGACTTGATGGTTAAGTTGGACAGAGCATCTGTCATACGTTTTGTCTCAAGTGTCACAGCAACTCCACCAAAGTTCAGTGAAGTCACACTAACCATAACAGGCAAACTTAAAGACGAAACACCAATTCAAGGAAGCGACTCAATAGCCTGCATTATGCCAAGAAACGGAAGATTCATTCTTAGATAAAAAAAAGATTCATACAATAAACCTGAAGACACCACCATAATCCTTCTTCTTTCCACCATCTGTTTCATGGTTGAGAAAGAAGTCTTTGAATGGATAAGAACTGGACAGAAAACCATTGAGCTTAAGAAGTTGACCTATTAAGACATGTTTTTTCCTAGACCTAATAATTTAAGGAGAAATGTTCTAGGCTGTTTTTCTTTTTCGTTTTTTGTAGAGTATGAACGTGTGTCCGCGAACTTCTATAAGTGCAGAGCTTGTTTGACTGGCAATTTTTGTGGCAATGTCTTGGGCTTGTTCTGTTTTGAGTGCTGTTTTTTGGATTTTTGCTTTGACCACTTCGCGTTGTTCAAGTTGGCGGTTGATTTCGTTAATCATTTGTGTTGTTGCGCCTTCTTTTCCAACCCAAATCGTTGGTTTTTCAGCACTCAACTTTCGTTTCATTCGACGCTTCATTTTACCTGTTAGCATCAAATTTTCTCTCCATCTTCTTTTGACTCTTACTCTTTAAGGGTATGCGTGAAATTTTGCCACAAACCATACATGTTATGACCATGTGGGGTTCTCTTCTTTGCTGAACACGGACACGACAGTTGACGCCTGGATAGATAAAGCTTTTACAGTGCCTACAAACTAGGCGCCTGTACTCTGTTGGCAGTCGCAGTCTGGTTCTCATGGCGATTTTTCGGGCTATAGCCACGTAGCGCTGAGCCAACTCGGGTTCATCTTGAATCTTCTCCTTAGCCAAACGAAACAACGTGTGAATGCGCTGCAAAGCTATCTGTCGAGTTTCATTCATACGTTTAGCCGTCTCCAAGCCATGATTTCCATTAAGTTTTTATTGAGATAGGCTTTTCCCTACGCTGTAAAGGTGCTACGCCTTGTTAATTCTTATTTTGGCTGAGTCAGCGCTTGAAACCATGCCTGAACGGTTGTGGAGCTATCTCGCCATAAAGAGATATTCCAAATCATGCGGAAAGCACCCTCGGTTTGTTGTGCTTGACCGTTCATATCATCACAGAGCCATGAAATCTTTAGAGCAGAGTGCAAAGCGGGGGCGACCAGACATCGTTCACTTTGCCCTACTCGAGGCTTTAGGCTCACCACTCAACAAAGAAGGGTTGCTCCAAGTCTACGTGCACACAATCAATGATTCTGTAATTACTGTGAACTCTGAAACACGTCTACCCAGAAACTACGACCGCTTTGTGAGTCTGATAGAACAACTGTTCGAGTACGGGAGGGTTCCGCCGCAACCAACCCAAACCGCACTACTTACATTGGAACGCAAAAACTTGGCGCAACTGATTCGAGAGGTCAAGCCGTCTTATGTCTTGGCTTTCACCAGAACGGGCAAGCCTCGCACTTTGGAAGAGGCAATTTCAAAACTCTCGGGCGAGAAGAGACCAGTCGTGGTTGTGGGCGGCTTTCCAAGCGGACATTTTTCAGAAACAACGCTGAAGCTGACTAATGAAACAGTCTGCATCGACCCAGACATGCTCGAAACATGGACGGTTACTTCCAGAGCCATATACGAATACGAACGAGCAATTTCTCTTCCAAAGAAAAGGCAAAGGAAAACTCAACCGTTCTTTTCTCACAGGTTTAAGTGAGAGCTCATAGAGATAAAATGCGACGGTTGTGAACAACCTGCCTACAGAAAGGTTGAAGAACAGCGCTTCTGACCCTGCATCCAAAAAATGGAAGATAAGGCATTACCTTAAGCCAGGGGATATAGGCTATCTCACATATCTCCACGGCATCCTATATTCAAAAGAATACGGCTACGACCAAACCTTCGAAGCGTATGTCGCCAACGGACTCGCAGAATTTGTCCAAAACTTCAGCCTAGACAAAGATCGAATCTGGCTGGCGGAGATAAACAATCAGATTATAGGTTCCATTGCCATTGTCAAGGCTTCAAAACACGAGGCTCAACTTCGCTGGTTTCTTGTTCATCCAAACCATCGAGGGCTTGGTCTCGGGCGAAAACTCATAAAGGCGACGCTTCAGTTCTGCTGGGCGCACGGGTACAAAACCATATTCCTCTGGACAACAAGCGAATTAAACGTAGCCCGTCACCTCTACCTAAGTGCTGGCTTCAGAAAAACCGAGGAAAAAATGCACATGATTTGGGGAAAGACGATCACTGAAGAAAGGTATGATCTGCATTTACGAAATACTTGGCTCAAACATTGATGCGCAACAAATTTTGGCTATATTCCGAGTGCTGCGAAAACTTCTGGGTCTGGTTTCATCAAGCCAACATTTGGAAGCTGCTTAATCAGTTTCTTCATTTTCGGGTTGAGGCGCAGTGCTTCACGAAACGCTTGGATGGCTTGTTTCTTTTTGCCCAGTTTTAGGCTCAGTATGCCTAAGTCGATGTGTGCGTCGTCAACTTTTGGGTTCAGTTTAATAGCCTTTCTCACAGCCAACAAAGCGGCTTCAAACTCGCCCTTAGTCAACTTGTCTTCGCTCTCGTCGATTAGGGAATAAACCCTGTGCAGCTTGAGCAAGCGTTTCAGCTCTTCAATCGGGTTGCGGTGGTCTTCAACCCGCAGGTCGATGCGTCTGTCTCCGTAACCCGCGCGTCCAAAGCCCTTCTTAACCACGAGCAAGGAAGCCGATTGTCTTCCTCTGGCGTCTCCTCCTGCCTCGTCTCCGCCTTGAAGCGCCGCAACCAGCCTGTCGGCTAAGTCGCCTTTTGTAGATTCAAAACGTCTGCCCATGTTTTGGACAACCTCTTCGCTTTCTAGGATGTTTCCTTGAGCCGCATAGTGCTTTCCAACCTTGCTTCCAGCCCATTCCAAGCATTTCTTTCCCGTGAAAGCGTTGGCGTTGCCCTTTGAATCGATTATGCCCAGTTGTCTGTATTCTTTCGCTTTGTCACCTTTTGTTAGCTTTTCAATCGCTTCATCAACCGTTAACCCTTCTTTTAGCAGTTGTAGTCCTCTGGGTCCGTAGGACACGTTAACAAAAGACTGGGTTGCCACAGCGCCTACTTCGGCTTCCGCCCATGGAACAACCGAGCCAACGGAGAAGTAGCGGGAGTGAACAGCCACCCCCAATTCTTTTGTTGAAGGGTCGATGGCAACTATCGAGAACGTGGAAACCAACGGGTGTCTTAAACGTTGAAAATGGTTCATGAGGAATAATTGGTTGAGCCTTTGTTATTTGACTCTTTTGATGCGCATGTGCGCTGGTTTATTTGCTGAGAGCCACAAAGACTATTCCGCCCAAAACTAGGACCGCACCCAAAACAAAGATAGTCGCGGGGACCTCCGCAAATATTAGTATGCCGAGCAAGGTGGCGCCGATGGGTTCAAGCAGAGCCATGGTTGCTGTTTCAAATGATTTCAGATGCGAGAGGGAAGAGAAGTAGAAGGTGTGCGCTATTGCTGTGGGCAGCAATCCCATTCCGATGATCAGCAAAATCAAACTTGGTTGAGTGGGAAAATTGATGTTGGAATTCGTTACTGCGGCGCCTATTAGAACGGCGAATGCCGAAACAACATAGATTGTCAACATGAGGCTTAACAACGGCAACTTGCGTCTGGTGTCTCGACCGTAGCTCAGGTAGAAAGCCTCAACAACAGCCGCAAAGATGGCTTCTAAGTCTCCCTTCAAACTCATTGCCCCGACTCTCGATGAAATGTCTCCAAAGGTGATAACGCTCACGCCCACAAAAGACGCCAAAATGCCCAAGACCGCCAGACGAGACGGCTTCAGTTTGAAGAAAAAGGAAGAGACAAACATGGACCATATAGGCGTGGTGTTCACCAACACAGTGGCATTTAAAATAGTGGTGTCAGACACGGCTGAAACAAAGAATATGAAGTGCAAGCCCAAAAGAACCCCGAGAACCAGAATCTGTGACAGGCTTTTTCTCAAAAGGTTCCGAACCAGAGGTCTTTTCAACACAATAAGTAAAAGAGCCAAAAAGATTGAAGCGATTATTAGGCGCCAGAGGGCTTTCGAAAAGACGTTAAAACCTTCCAGAAGCCGCAGAAATATGGCTCCTGTGCCGAAGAGTGCACCCGCTGTTATCCCCTCTAAAAGAGCAACCTTTCTGTTTCTCTTTGACAGACTCTCAACCACCACTGCCCATACTCTTAGACTCTGCGCCTACCCTAACTTTTTCAGCACTTAATACGATAGAAACTCTAATAACACATTCGAATCAAAACTTGCAGAGGGGAATTCATGTCCGAAATCGGAAAGAAACTTCGTTTGGACAGGATAATAGACCGAAAAACTGGAAAGACGGTCATCATAGCGTTTGACCACGGGTTTGAGCACGGTCCAGCAGACTTCCCACCAAAGGTCTTAGACCCCAAGGCGGTTGTGAGGGCGGCTGCACAAGGCGGAGCAAACGGCATCATGATGCACAAGGGCGTCGCCAAATACACAGCTGAAGAGTGGGTTGGCAAAATCCCGCTCGTTCTCAAAATTACAGGCAGAACGAGATTGATGCCCGAAGAATTAGCCATACAGGCGCATGTGGCTTCGGTTGAAGACGCGGTCAGTTTGGGTGCAGACGGCGTGGCCATCACCATTTACGTGGGTTCTAGCAACGAGCCCAAGATGCTCGAAGATTTTGGTCGAGTGGAGGCAAGGTGTCGTCAACTAGGCATGCCCATACTCGCCTTAATGTATCCCGGAGGACCAGGCATCAAGGACAGATACAAAGTGGAATACGTGAAGTACGCGGCTCGCTTAGGCGCCGAGTTGGGAGTGGACATAGTCAAAACCTACTACACTGGAAGCGCTGACACGTTCCGAGAAGTCGTCAAAGCATGTCATCTGCCTGTTGCGGCTGCCGGTGGTCCACGAAAAGAAACGGCTGAAGAAGCCTTAGAAATGGTGAAGGAGGTCATGGAAGCAGGCGCCATCGGCGTCACGATAGGAAGGAACGTTTGGGGTCACCCTGACCCTGTAGGCATGACTAGGGCAATCCGTAAAATAGTTATGCAGAATGCAAGTGTGAAAGATGCGCTGAAAGAGCTGCGCAGCTCTGCCAAACTCAAATAAAGGCTAGGGCGAGGTTTTAAGCAGGTTTTCCAACAATTCGGTTAGTTTGGGTGCTGCTCTCACAAGGTCCATGCTGGTTATTATTCCGATAAGTTTGTTGTCCCTGACCACTGGCAGCTTTTTGATGTTTTTCCTTGCCATGATTCTGGCTGCTTCTTCTATGCTTGCGTTTTCGTCGATGGAGACTATTGGGGCTGCCATGATTTCACGGGCGGTCACGGCGTCTGGTGGAATGCGGGGCTGAACAATCTTTGACATGATGTCCTTGTGGGTGATTATTCCGACAGGTCGCTCTTCTTGAACCACGATGATGCTGCTTATGTCGAACTTGTTCATGGTTGCCACGACCTCTTGGACGCTTGTGTCGCGTCTAACCACCCTCGGGTTTTTGGTCATCACATCTCGAACTAAAACTAATCCAGCCACAACGAATCAAAACTCCCCTTAATTATAATTGAAAATTAGTCTGCCTTGAAGGTTTTAGTCTTTTGGTTTGACGAGACCCATCAGTTTGGGCATTAGCTCAGAACCGTGCTCTAAAACGCCTAAGCTTCCCTTCTTGCACGCTTTTTCAGAGAACTTCTTAACCTTGTCGCCCTTGATTTCGTTGCCCGATATCAGCAGTGGAACTGGGTCGTCGCTGTGCGCCTTCAACTTGCACGGCGTGGAATGGTCGGCTGTGACGCAGACAACAAAGTCGCGCATGTTTATTTTTGGTAGGAGTTCTCCGAAGAAGTGCTTGTCTATTGTGGCTATCATCTGAGTCTTCAGCCTGAATTTTCCGTCGTGTGCAGGTTCGTCTGGACCCTTGATGTGGACGTATAAGCAGTTGTACGAGTCTAGGAGTTTAAGCAGTTTTTTGACACGTAACAAACAGTCGTGTTTAAGGTCTCCAGACGGAGGGGGCAGGTCAACCAGATGCATTCCAGCCAGTTTGGATATGCCTCTTTCAACGGGCATGTCGGCGAGACAGGCGAAGCGCACATTGTATTTTTCATTGATGTTGAAGAAGTTGGGTAAAAGATGTCCTGCATCGCGTGTGAGTATCAGATTCGCCTTCAGTTTGCCCTCGGCGACCCGCTTCCTGTTTATCTCGTGGTTTTCTAAGACCTTGTGGGATTTTTCTACGAACTCGTTTACGAGCTTTGCTGAAACTTGGGCTTCTTGGCTGTTGTCTATGGGCTCGGCTTTTTTTACAACCATCTCAACTTTGGTTTCTGCCACGTCTATGTCTTCCATTCTGGTGTAGGCTGGATCGGTGTTTGAGATCTTGCTTGAGAGAGGTTTATGTAGGCTCTTGATGACTAAGACGGCTCTGTGCCCAATAGTGCTCCTGAACTCAAAGCTGGCTGGATGCGTTTCCAGTCTCAGTTTTTTGTTTATAGCTTGGCTCAGCATCCTCACTTCTTCTGATGTTAGGTTTCTTCCGGCTCTTCGGTTGATTATTTCATTGTCACGACCAAGCGTTGCGAAGTTGCAGCGGAGGGCGAGGTCTCCGTTCTTCATGGGTAAGCCTGCGCCTATGGCTTCAAGAACACCTCTGCCGGTTGAGTATTTGAAAGGGTCGTAGCCGAGAATGGATATGACGGCAACGTTGCTCTCAGGTGCTATTCCTTTGCCAACAGTGTACATGAGTCCTGTTTTTCCGTTTTTGGCTAGAAAGTCCATGTTTGGTGTCTCAGCCGCGCCCAATGGGGTTTCGTTTCCTAGCTCTTTGATGGGTAGGTCGCCCATGCCGTCAACGACCACGTAGATAAGCTTCAACTTTGGCATCCTCTCGTTGCATGCTCGCTTTCTATTTGCTTAAATGAGGAGACTTTGACGAATTAAAAATTGCCTAAAGATTCATGAGGAGAGGGTATTCTATGCAACAAGCATAACGTTGAAGAAGGAAGAGGGGGTTTCATTTTTCTTTAGAGAGAGAAAGGAGCTTAAGAAAACGGTTTTTTCTTCATTAACCCCCAAATAAAAAGCAGAGCTGAAAGAGGAATTTAGATATTTAGTTCAGAACGGTTGCAATCATCACCCTGCAATGCAAACGTATAGTTTGCTTTTCCAAGCAGTAACTAAGAAAATTATGTGAAAATTCTCAAAACAAACATGCTATGTTTATAAGTTGGAATTTGTAGTATGTGTAAGCCTAGTTCAACCTGACGATATAGTTTAAGAATTGAAGGAGTAGGGAGCGCGGTGACCAATGGACCTAACATGGCTTGCGTTGGCAGTCGGAGCCCTTGCAATGCTAGTCGTCGCCTACCTAGCTTGGTCCATCGGCAAGGAAGACGCTGGAACACCGCAGATGGATGATATCGCAGGCTACATTCAAGAGGGCGCCGACGCCTTCATAAAAAGGCAGTACAGAACCATCACAATTTTTGTTTTGTTGACGCTTATTCCATTAACCATATTCTTCAAAGACATGAGAGTAGTCATCGCCTTTGGATTTGGCGCCACTCTGTCTTTGCTAGCCGCTTACATAGGCTTGAGAGTTGCCGTGAAAGCCAACGTGCGAACAACCAACGCCGCGAGAACTTCGTCGTTAAAGGCTTTCACTCTTGCCTTCAGGGGCGGAGCCGTGATGGGTCTCTCGGTTGTGGGTCTCAGCCTAATAGGAGTAAGCCTGCTCTTCTGGCTCTATCAAGACCCCAACTTAATTGTGGGCTTCGGCTTCGGCGCCAGCCTTGCAGCCTTATTTGCTCAACTTGGCGGGGGAATATTCACAAAAGCGGCTGACATAGGTGCGGACTTGGTGGGTAAGATAGAACAACGCATTCCCGAAGACGACTTCCGAAATCCTGCGGTAATCGCTGACCAAGTCGGGGATAACGTGGGCGACTGTGCGGGAAGGGGCTCTGATCTCTTTGAATCCATAAGCGATGACTACATAACAGCCATGATTTTGGGCGCCTTTCTGCTCAGCCCGCTTGGAATAAACGCTTTAATGTTCCCCTTGATGCTTGGGGCTTCTGGGATTTTGGCAACAATCGTCGGGGTTTTCGTTATCAGAGGATGGAGAAAAATAAGACCTATAATGTCTTTCAGCATCGGTCTCTTTGCCACAGCCCTCTTTTGCGTGATAGGCGCGTATCTTTCTGTCATGACATTGCTAAACGATGTGACAGTATTCTTCGCCGTTGTAAGCGGCTTATTGGCGAGTCTTGCCGTGGGCTTAGCAGTACAATATTACATTGGGATAAATGGGAGACCAGTTAGAAAAATAGCTGAATCTTCTGAACGGGGAGCAGCAATTAACATTATAACAGGTTTGTCATATGCGTTTCAGAGTCCATTCATGCCCTTTTTGTGCGTTTTGGCAGCCATGCTGTTCTCTTATTTCATAACCAACGCTTCGCTCTACGGGATAGTTGCCGCCAACCTTGGAACCGACCTAGCCATAGGCATCATCATGTCGAGCGATGCATTTGGACCCATAAGCGACAACGCCGCGGGTATAGCGCAGATGTCTGGGATAAAGACGCTGAATGGAGGGACTTTGGAAGAGCTTGACGCCATGGGAAACACCACAAAGGCTTACACAAAGGCTTTCGCCGCGGCTTCAGGCACCTTTTCAACGGTTGTGCTTTTTGCAACCTATGGACAGATTGTGAACCTCAACTCGGTTAGTCTCGGTTTGTTAAGCCCTGTTGTCATTGCGGGGCTCTTGCTGGGTGCTGCCCTTCCCTTTTTGTTCTCTTCTCTGGTGATAGGAGCCACGGGAAAAACAGCCCTTCAAATGGTGGATGAAGTTAGACGACAGTTCCGAGAGAACCCGAGCATCATTGAAGGAAAGGCTAAGCCAGACTACGCTCGCTGTGTAGACATCAGCGCAAAAAACGCATTAAAACAGATGATTGCGCCGGGGTTGCTGGCTGTTGCCTCCCCTATAGTAGTTGGGTTATTGCTAGGAAAATATGCGTTGGGTGCAATGCTTCTGGGAGGATTGAGCACCTCCGCCCTTCTTTCGCCGTTCTTCACTTTTGGAGGAGGCATATGGGACAACGCCAAAAAGTTCATTGAAAGAAAGTTTTGGATGAAGGGCACGCCTACCCACATGGCTGCGGTCACGGGCGACACGGTAGGTGACCCTCTTAAAGACGTTGCAGGACCATCGCTTAACATTTTCATGAAACTCACCAACATGACGGCTCTATTAATCGCTCCAATACTGCTACTACTTTAAAAAACTCAGCTTACGTTTGTGTCATCTTTGACAAACCTTAAGGACTCATTGTAACGCACAATTGAAATACGGTTCTAGCAATTATTAACTAAATCGAACGTTTCAGGACGAGACTAAAGATTGCAGCCAACCGAACTTGCCCAAGGCGGAACAGTTGCGGAAAAATCTTTTTTAATCTTATTGCTAGTGGGCATTGTTGAAGTCTTTGTGGGAATATTCTCATTAAGCGTTGCTCTAATCGCTGACGGTGCCCTCTCCTTCGCCGATGCCGCGGTTTCTCTCATCGTTTGGGTTGGTTTACGCTTGTCGAGGAAGGCGCCAGACGGCAAATTCCACTTTG
>Ga0315314_1004506_pt1 | contig 10422 bp, 12 predicted proteins | sample TDP9_MG_FD_203631 | JGI IMG/M metagenome (GOLD analysis project Ga0315314, IMG submission 203631) | Freshwater sediment microbial communities from Lake Towuti, South Sulawesi, Indonesia - TDP9 | ecosystem: Environmental > Aquatic > Freshwater > Lake > Sediment | place: Indonesia: South Sulawesi... | reverse complement strand
AAAGCATAATAATTCAGACAGGAAACTTGTTATTTCAGTGTTGCTGAGGGAAATTGAAAAATGAGCATTTTACTAACTAAAGACCAGCGGAAACAACTGATCGATGAGTTGAACAAAGGTGTAGCACGGGAAATAACTGCGATTATCCAGTACTCATATCACCATGTGATGGCGGAAGGAATCAATAGCCCTGCGATATCAGAAATGTTCGAGAAAGTGGCGCTCGAAGAAATGCAGCACTTGGAAGAATTCTCTGACAGAATCAACTACTTGGGCGGAGTGCCAACGACGAAACCAAACCCAATAAAAGTTGGAGGCACACTTGAAAAGATGATCAACGATGACCTGCAGACAGAATACGAAGCCATACGATTATACAAGGGGCAAATCGAAGTCGCCAGACAAATAGGCGACACAACAACTCGCCTCATGCTGGAAAAAATCCTATCCACAGAGGAAGAACACGCCGACAAATGGGAAACAGTGCTCAAGAAGCGACCTAAATAATCCCTCTCGCTCCCTATTTTTGTCGTAAAATGCGAAACTCAGTAGGCGACTATTCCAGTCCTTCTCCGTACATTTGACCCGGCGCCAACCACTCTGGAAACCTCGACCTTAACAGAAGTCGAGCCTCATAGCACAAGTGGCACGCATCCGCATAGCTTGATTCGTGAGGCAAATCGAATCGCCGAACCAATTCTGCCGGACCACCTTCTACAAGACATTTCACAACTGGATGAGATGCTGCATCATAAGACTGGATTATTTCACGGAATGAATGTCTCCAAGCGTTCCCAATGGAAAGTCCTTGGCACACATGAACATACCCCAACGGGTCAACATGCACTCTCTCTGGAGCATCCAAGTGCTCATACGGACATTTTGTCAGCTCAGTCCAAGGTTGGCTGGGCGCTTTCTCCAACAGCTTCTTTGCCGCTCTTCCCCTATACATAAGGGTGCCCGCACTGCCCGGCAGTCCTGCAAGTTTCTGAGGCATCTGAGCGGTGGCCATTATATCAACAGGAATGCCCAGTTGACCAGCTGCTTGAACACCGTGTCTGACTCTGTCAGCCATTGAATCTTCTCCATGATAATAGTCGCTGCTTAGTCCTAAACTGGCGATGCCTAGCTCTGCCAATGGTCGGAGCCATTCTAATGCGTCTTCAAGGCTTGTAGCCCAGTAGGCATTTGACAATACTCCAACCTTGAAGCCTAGCGTTTTAGCTTTTTTGACACCATTGACCATGATCGGATAATACAGGAAAGGTTCGCCGCCTTCAAACCAGATCCATTCAACGTTTTCCAGCTTCTTTGCTTCACTAATCAGGTCATCAACCTGCCTGAACGTCATAGTTTCGAGGTAATTCGGGCTGCTCCACGCAAAACAGTGGTCGCATTCCTGCGTACACTGATACGTGAGAAGCAAATGCATTCCCTTTAGAACCATGAGTCAGTTGCCTCAATCATGATAAATAAGCGGTTACATATAAGAACAAGACGCATCTCTCAACATTCAACAGGGACAGACGATGGCGAAGCTTCTCGTTATCTTGTTGTCTCCATCTACTGAATACCAGAACGCGGACACCGTTTACGAGTTGTCAAAAGCCGCAGTTGACATGAGCCATGAAGTCACTGTTTTCTGCGATGCAGACGCCACGTTTACTCTTTTGACAAGACAAACCTCTTCGGACAAGGCATCACCTGCGGGCAAAATGGCTGAACTGATCGCAAAGGGAGTGAACGTTCTTGTTTGTCGAGAAAGCGCAAGGCTCAGAGGCATTGATGTCAAAAGGGATTTTGTGGAAGGCGTGGTTGAAAGCAGTCTGGGCAAGTTGGCAGAACTGATGGAGCAGCATGACAGAATCGTTTCATTTGGATGAAAGACAGGTGAAAAGCCGTTGGTAAACAAAATCCTTCTCGTAATTAAAAGCGCTCCTGACGAAGGTGTCAGAGCAGCTGAGGGCCTCCGCATGGCTACAGCTATGATTGCAATGGATGTTCTGCCTCAGGTCTTATTCATGGACAATGGCGTTTACTGGCTAGTCAAGAATCCGACTCCCAAGGCTGCTGGGCTCGCATCTAAAGAACGATTGAAAACCATTTCAGACCTGATCGGGTTTCATGTCCTTTCGGATTCGTTAGCCCAGAGGAAATTAAATCAAGATGACCTAGATGGAGATTACCCTTCAAAGAGCCTGTCGCTTCAGGAAGCTTCCCAGTTATTTGAACAAAACCAAGCGGTAATAGCATTTTAGGAGGTCCCTTGTATGCTCATAATCCTAAGCGAATCCATCAACGGCGGAAGCCAAAACGCCCTTCTTAAAATCGCGGCTGAATCGGCTAAGAAGGATGATAAAATCGCCATCTTACACATCCAAGATGCATGCACAGCTGCAACGTCAAGCAAATACTGTGATCGCCTTCTGCAAAACAAGATTAAGGTATACGCATTGGAGCCCGACATTGAAGCACGAGGATTGAAGGAAAAAATATGCGCGGGCGTTAAGACCGTCGACTACAAGCAATGGGTGCATCTTTTGACAAGTGATCACAACAAAATCGTGTCATGGACTAATTAGCGCTTGGCTTCGATCCACCAGATCCAACCTCTGTGTTCAGGCGACAGCTGACCCTTAACCAAGCCCTTCAGTCTAAGTTTATTCAACAGCACTGGCAGACTGTCAGGACACCAAACTAGGCGTTTTCTGATTTCGCCTTCAACATCTCTCGTCGTCAATGGCTTTCCCGCTGTTTTCAAAACTGACAAGATCAGTTCGAGAGATTCTTCCTCGGTCAACTTGTGTTCGTTCAAAGCCTTCGCCGCATTATTCTTTTGAATAAGGTTTTTAATCAGTTTTTCGTGCTTCATCGTGCCTTTCTTTTTCCAAGAGCTCAAGCCATCCCGGAATCCTGACATTTTTGGGTATATCCCAACTGTCTGCAGGCTTGAGATCTAGAACCGGAGTCTTATCAAAAGCATCCAAGCCCTTCAAGAACAACACATTGTCTCTTCGCTCTAAGAACTCAACCAAAGTTAAGCCCACAGGGTTTGGTCGAAAAGCCGTTCGAGTGGCAAAAACGCCCACCAAAGGCAAGTCTGTTCTACCCCGTGGATGCACTTTAAGCGCTTTTTCTTTCTCTTTGACTTTATCCATATAGAATATGACGAACAGATGAGAGAAATCCTCTATGCCATCTAGTGCTTGAACCAAATCCCTACGAATAACAATCTTGGACACAAGGCTTCTGTCCTTCACATCTTCCTCTTTAGATGCGCGGCGTACGTAGCCAATTGATTTCATTTTGACTTCTTTGATAGACATTCTTATTCACCATGCAGCCCTGAGTTGTTTCAGACTAACATTGAGCGACGCCTAGTGTATTTAAATCCGACAACTGAGACTCTTATGATGGAGCGCCATTCTATGATTATCGAGCAGTTGCAGGGCATAGGCTGGTTGATTATCGGAATAATATTCGGGGCTGCCATTGCTTATGCTACTTGGCGACATCAATTTAGGTTCCCAATATACAGAGCGTGGCTTGTGTTGTCGTTCATCAGCATGTTTGTCGTTGATTCTTTTGAGGGTCATGGGCTAGGCGCCTTATTTGTGTGGGCATCCAGCATAATTGCTGTTTCAGTAATCCTCGACATCCTTACATACCGTGGCAAGGAGTTGAACGACAAGTTGGCAGCAACATCAGTTCTCACCGTCATAGTGGTTGGAGGCATCTTAACTAACGCCTACATGCTTCTCACGCCGATAAGCCCGGTGGCAAGAATATTCACGCTCGCAGTGTTCATACTCTTAGTCGCACCCTTCTTATTCGCTTAATAGTACACCTTAAAGGAAGAAGAGAACTCTCAAGAAAGCTTACTAACATTGGGTTTCTTTCAAAAGAAGCTTGACTGAAGTTTTTGAGGGCACATTACATCTTTAAAAGAGATTGCCGTATATTTTTGAAGACGAGGTAGGAACTTCTTTATGATTAAACACGACGTTGTTGTCGTGGGCGCCGGACTGGCTGGGCTTCGAGCCGCGATTGAAGCTCAAGAAAAACGTGCAGACGTCGCTGTTCTCTCTAAACTGCATCCATTGCGGTCTCATTCAGACCAAGCTCAGGGCGGAATAAACGCCTCGCTGAGCGAGAATGACAGCTGGGAGAAACACACTTTCGACACGGTTAAAGGCAGCGACTACCTCGCCGATCAAGATGCAGTTGAAGTCATGTGTAAAAACGCGCCGAGAGCTATAATTGAACTAGAGCACTGGGGCGCATTGTTCAGCCGTTCAGAAAGTGGTCGAATAGCTCAGCGTCCTTTTGGGGGCGCTGGCTTTCCACGAACGTGTTTTGCAGCTGACAAAACTGGACATGTTTTGCAGACAACGATTTTTGAGCAGGCACGAAAGAATGGCGTTCAAATGTATGAAGAATGGTTTGCAACATCGCTTGTGGTTGAGGACAACATTTGCAAAGGGTTGACTGCCATTGAAATCGTTACAGGGGAAGTTCATGCTGTTGAGGCTAAAGCTGTGATCTTAGCTGCAGGCGGCGCGGGTCAAGTTTACAACAAGACCACAAACTCGCTTTCAACGACCGGTGACGGCATTGCTCTAGCATATAACGCTTGGCTTCCAATAGAAGACATGGAATTCGTGCAGTTTCATCCCACCTCACTATATGGCTCGAACATACTCGTCAGCGAAGGCGCCAGAGGAGAAGGCGGCTACTTGGTAAATGCCCAGAACGAGCGCTTCATGAATAAGTATGCGCCTGATAGAATGGAGTTAGCGCCCAGAGACATTGTTTCCCGTGCAATAGAAACCGAGATCAGAGAAGGTAGAGGCTTCGCAAACGAGTATGTACATTTGGATCTGCGGCATTTAGGCGACGCAAAAATCAACGAGAGGCTACCCACGATTCGAGAACTCGCCATTTACTTTGCAGGAGTTGATCCTGTGAAGGAGCCGATACCCGTTCAGCCGGCGCAACATTACACCATGGGTGGGGTACCAACCGACTTAGATGGCGCCACCCCAGTCAAAGGCCTGTACGCTGCAGGCGAATGTGCGTGTGTCAGCGTGCATGGCGCCAACCGATTAGGCGGCAACTCCTTGCTTGACACTATTGTCTTCGGCAAACGTGCTGGCGTTACAGCAGCTGCATATGCGAAAGAGGCTCCGTCTGTCAATTTCCCTGAGGAGGCTTTAACGAACGATCAAAAGCATATCGACATGCTGTTGAACCGCAAAGAGGGTACGAAAGCGTCAGAGATCAAAAGGGCGCTGGGCACTACTATGTTTGACAAAGTGGGCATTTTTAGACATAAACGCGATTTAGAGGTAGCTTCCAAAAACGTTGCTGCTCTGAAGCGGCAGTTTGAAAGCGTTTCAATTATGGATTCAAGCCGCAGGTTTAACACCAGTCTAATTGAAACATTGGAAGTTGGCTTCGAGCTAGATCTGGCTGAAGTCGTTGTAGCCGCTGCGTTAGCTAGGAAAGAAAGCCGGGGAGCTCACTATCGAACCGACTTTTCAAAACGGAATGATAACAAATGGTTGAAGCATACTTTAGCTATTCGAACGGTTGAAGGCCCCAAATTGTCGTACAAGCCCGTGACAATTACACGCTTCAAACCAGAGGAGAGAGGTTACTAGAAATGAAGACTGAGGAAGCCGTTTTTCGAATCTTACGGATCAGTCCGGAAAAAGACGAAAAGGGCCGTTACGAAACGTATCGGGTAAGAATCGACAGCCGCATGACAGTTTTGGACGCGCTTGAGGACATTAAACATGAGCAAGATGCGTCTCTGACTTTTAGGCGATCGTGTCGAAGCGGCATCTGTGGCTCATGCGCTTTGAAAGTCAATCACCTAGCTAAGCTCGCCTGTAAAACACGAGCCGTAACTGAAGTGGAAAAATGCGGCGAAGTACTAGTTGAACCCATGGAAAACATGCCGCCGATAAGGGATCTAGTTGTCGATATGAGCGGGTTTTGGCGCGAAATCGATAGAGGAGCTCCGTGGGTTGAATGGGACAAGACCTTAGAAGGCTCAATAAAAGAAAACCTACTCACAAACGAACAGCAGCTGATTTCGAGCAGATTAGCTGACTGCATCATGTGCGGTTGCTGCTTCTCTGACTGCATCTCAAGAGTCTTCGACAAGAACTTCACCGGACCAGCTTCTCTCGCTAAGACTCATCGGCTCGTTGTCGATCCCAGAGACAAGCTGGGGATGAACAGGGTTAAAGAACTAGCCTCAATGGGCTTGTGGTCTTGCACGCACTGCTACTTCTGCTGGTCTCAATGTCCAAGAAATGTAAGACCCATCGTCGCCATCTCCACTTTGAGAACCTTATCATTCGGCGCTGGACACAAAAGTCAAGGCGCGCGTCATGTTGAGGTCTTCATGAACTCAGTTGAACGAACTGGCATGCTTAACGAAGCCGCGCTGTATTTGAAAACAATGGGTTGGGCAACTCTACGTGACCTAGACCTAATACTGAGAATGGCAGCCAAGCATAAGGCGCCTCCACTGTTTCCGCAACCTGTACCCAAAATCGAAGAGATTCGTTCAGTATACCGCCTAGTTCGAGAGGTGAAACCGAAGTGAAATATGCTTATTATCCCGGCTGCGTCGCCAAGTCAACTGCAACTGAGCTCTACAACTCCACAGCTTTGGTCGCACAAAGACTCGGTATTGGGCTGGTTGAGCTGACCGCGGCATCATGTTGTGGCGCTGGTGTCATAAACGAGGGTGATTCCTTCTTGAACATTGTGTTAAACGCACGCACCTTTGCGATGGCTGAAAGCATGGGTTTGGACATTCTAACAATCTGTAGCACATGCCAAGGCGTCATGAGTCAAGTGAAGTGGCAACTGGACAACGACCTGAAACTGCTGGAGAAAACCAACGAGGCTTTGAGCAAGGTCAACGTGAACTACCAGGGCAAAGTGAAGATAAAGCATCTTTTATGGGCATTAGCTGAAGACTACGGACTTGAAAAACTCGCACAGCAAGCTGTCCAACCTTTAGAAGGTATGAAAGTTGCGCCTTTCTATGGCTGCTACATCCTTAGACCCGCTGAAGCACTTCAGCACGAAAGCCACGAGAAGCCCACTTCATTTGAACAGCTGATAACAGCGCTGGGCGGCGAACCAGTCGAGTATGATGGCAAGACAAAATGCTGCGGTTTTCCCATCCTGTTTGTTCAGCGCGACGCAGCATTTGGAATGGCTGCAGCCTACTTAAACAATGCGAAGAAGGCACAAGCAGACTTCTTGGTCACACCTTGCCCTCTCTGTCACATTTCACTGGATCTATACCAGAAGAAGGCGCAGAGCCAAGCTGGGTTAGAAATCAACCTTCCCGTGATGCATTTGTCTCAAATGGTGGGTTTAGCCTTAGGTGCCACGCCGACAGAACTTGGGTTTTCTAAACATATGGTTTCTATGGTGAATGTTCTTAAGCACGTGTAGCGGGGCTTTCCTTGCACGTGTTGAGGACTTGTGCGATTCTGGGTGGGCGAATGAGACCGTGAAACTCCTCAAGAAAATTCTACAATCTCTCAGGACGCTGGCTCTGCTCTTATGTGGCGTAGACTATCAAATAGAAAAAGACACCTGAGCCGAGACGAAGAAAACTCCTCTTAACCTCCCCTTTTTCTTCATGTGAAGCATTGACTCAGAGAGGTTCTGCGTGAATTGTAACTACGGCTTCCCTGAACCTTCTCTTGATCTCAGCCTCAACATGTGACGCAGTGTCGTGCATAGCCTCAACTGATATGCCTTTGTCAAAGACGCAATCAACATTGATGTAGCGCCTTTTTTCACTCACATAAGTTACAACTCTTCTAGCTCTTCTGATATTTGGATGCGCCTCAACAATTTGCCTAATGACTCTTCGCACATCCGCGTCTTCAATCGCGAACTCTCGGCGTATAGTGGGTGCGGATGGTTCAATGTGAACCGTGACGTTTTCAATGTTAGCGATCTGTCGAGTCAGGTTCGCTTCTATTCTCTCAGCCATGTCGTGAGCTTGCTCAATAGGGAGTTGCGGGTCAACCAATGCATGTAGCGTGATGTATAACTTACCACCTGAAAAAACGCTCGTCAAATTGTGAACCCCACGGACTCCTTCAACCGCTGTTGCCAAACCCTCAATCTGCTTCGCAACGGTTTTCTCGGCTCCGACCGGCTCGATGTGAACCGTGACAGACGAGTCGCCGTAAAGGCGAGTTATGTTGTTCTCGATCTGCGATGCAACATCATGAGCCTCGGTCAACCCCATTGAGCTAGGTACACATATTGTGGTTTCCACGAACGTTCTGGTGCCAACTTTCCTGACCTTCAATTCTTTGCACGTTTCGACGCCTTTAGTACGTATAATCTGCTTTCTAATTTCAGCGACCACGCTTTTGGAAATGGCGTCACTTAGCTCAAAGCCACTGGTGCGAACCAGTCCTGCGCTCAGGTAGATCAGCAAAGATGCCAACACAATGGAGGCTGCAGCATCTGCTCTGTGATCAAAGCCAACATAGGCCAGTCCAAAACCGATTAGAGCGATAATTGTTGATGCAAAGTCTGAAAGAGCGTGGTAAAGGCTTGCTCTTACTGTGAGGCTGCCTTCATCTCTTCCCCATAATGTTCCCATCCTGAAAACGTCGACTGCTAATGTATAGCCCACAGCCCAGAAACCTATTGGGAGGTGGTCAATTTCGACGTTGTATTGGATTCTTGTTGCTGCTTCTATTATTAGAAAGGCTGAGAGGCCGATGAGCGCCACTCCTCCGATCAGGCCGCCGATCAGTTCTATTTTGCCGTGACCGTAAAGATGCTCTTCGTCTGGAGGCTTCAATGAAAGCTGAGTCGTTACGAGGAGTATGAGCGTAGTTACTGTGTCGAACGCCGCATGGGCGGCGTCGCTTAGGATGGCAAGGCTGTTGGTGAGCAGTCCAACGATGCCTTCGAAAACCACAACGCTGGCTATGGCAATAAATGAAAGCTGCAGTACTCTGATCTTTGTCGAGCTTTTTCCAATGTCCATGCCGCAGTCATGCATACACATTTTGCATTGAGATTTAAGGGTTAAGGTCTAGCCCTATGGGATAGAGTTTTAAATTCCAAGAAATGTAGCATATTGAAGGTTGAGTTGGTTCATGGTCTACGCCACCATAGACAGCATCCTAACTGGAAGGTTCAAAGGCAAGAAAGTCAATGTGCGAGGATGGGTCTACCGCAGGCGGGAAAGTAAAGACACCGTTTTCCTCGTGATACGAGATTCCTCAGGTGTTCTACAGGCTGTAATCAAGAAAGACAGCCGAGCGTGGGCGGCTGCTGAAAAAGCAACAATAGAATCCGCTATAATGCTGACTGGGGCTGTGAAAGTGGACAAGCGTGCACCGGGAGGCTTCGAGATAAGTGCAGACAAACTCGAAATCATAGGATTATCTGAAACTTTCCCAATCGCTAAGGACAAGAGTGAAGAGTTTCTCCGAAACGTGCGCCACCTGTGGCTACGAAGCCGCAAGATGAACACAATAATGAAGATCCGAAGCGAGGTCCTAGGCTACATTCATGAATTCTTTGGCCAACGAGGATTTGTTGAGGTTTCTCCACCGATGTTCATCTCCAGCGCAGTAGAAGGCGGCGCCACTTTATTCGGCGTGAAATATTTTGACGACACAATGTATCTGACCCAAAGTGCCCAGTTGCATTTGGAAGTACTGATTTACTCCCTAGAGAAAGTATACTGCGTAGCCCCGTCATTCAGGGCTGAGAAAAGCCGAACAATCCGGCACCTAACGGAGTTTTGGCACGTTGAATCCGAAGAGGCTTTCTCCACACTCGATGACCTCATGAACTTAGAAGAACACTTAGTAAGCCATGTCTGCCAAAGCACCGCAAAAAAATGCAAGACCCACCTTGAAGCCTTAGGACTAGACCCAAAAGAACTGACAAAAATCAAGGCGCCGTTTCCAAAGATCACCTATGACGATGCAATTCAACAGCTCAACAAGCAAGGCTTCAAGATCCAATGGGGTGAAGACTTTGGCTTTAATGAAGAGCGAGCCATAACGCAGGAATTAGGCGGACCTGCATTCGTGTATGCTTATCCAAAGATGATCAGAGCGTTTTACGTCAAAGCCTATCCCGACAGGCCTGAGACAGTGATGTCTGCTGATCTCCTTGTGCCTAGGATTGGTGAGCTGTCAACGGGGGGCGCCCGTGTCGACAGTAAGGAAGAAATGCTTCGCAACCTTCAGGAATCCGGCTTGCGCTCGGAAGATTATGAATGGTATGTCGACTTGAGACGTTACGGAAGCGTGCCTCACACAGGCTTTGGAATGGGAGTTGAGCGTCTTTTGACTTGGATGCTTAATCTTGAAAGCATATTCGATTCGGTTCCGTTTCCCC
>Ga0315314_1004505_pt1 | contig 10424 bp, 11 predicted proteins | sample TDP9_MG_FD_203631 | JGI IMG/M metagenome (GOLD analysis project Ga0315314, IMG submission 203631) | Freshwater sediment microbial communities from Lake Towuti, South Sulawesi, Indonesia - TDP9 | ecosystem: Environmental > Aquatic > Freshwater > Lake > Sediment | place: Indonesia: South Sulawesi... | reverse complement strand
AACGAGTGTCTTCTCCGCGCCAAAGCATTGTACAACCATCTGAGCAGCCCAGCAGAGTACATCAGAGCCACAAGCGACCTAATCGATTACGGGTCGACACCCATTCTTGCAGGAGACAGAATCTGGGCTACACTGCCAAACGAGAACATTGACGGATACTACCGAGTCATAAGCGTCGAATACCGCTTAATCGCAGAAACCCAAACATTAGAAACTACTCTTGAACTCGGTAAAGAACCTCCACTACTCGCCGACTATCTCTACGCTCTAAGAAGCAAGACGGGCAGCTTGGCTCGCTACAAAATCGGGAGGATATAGCAGTGCAGAAACATATTTTGAAGCAGATTAGAGCGTTACAGTGCGGAGCTCTCATCCGCGTGGAATGGGTGGACGCCAGCATAGGCAAAAGCATGGTTGGCGGAACCATCGATGTTCCAGTCGTCAGCTACGGCATTTATTTAGGCTGCCTCGGTGAGAAACATCAACACATAATTCTGGCTCAAAACAGCTTCCGCTACTCAAACGGCCTATACGACGTGGACTACACAGCCATACCAATCAGCTGGAGCCTGAAAATAGCCGTCGTAAGCGAACGAGAAGTCGACGCAGCAATTGCTCAAGCGTTGTTGACATCATTCTTGCAGGGTCGATGCCGCACACTAAAACGGAGAACAAGCAACCATGGTCCATAAGACATGGAAGACAACCGAAGAGAAAGAGCTCATTGACGAGTTCAAGAAAGCAGGTTGCACTCCGTCTGCTATTCCTACATTGGCTAAACGCTTCAACCGCTCGCCTGACGCCGTAAGAGAGAAACTCAAGCGACTTGGTCTAAATGTTGTTGGGGCAAAACTCGAATTAACAACAACATTTGAAATACCCAAAATACTGCCAAGCCTTGAGGAAGTTTTACTGCTTCTTGCAGGCGCACTGAAAAAAGCTGCAGAGCCAGGATTTGGCAAAACCGAGCTGCAACGACTCGAGACAATCGCGACATTGTACAAGGCGTATGAAAGCGGACTCGAGAAATACGTCAACTACCGCCAAGTCGAGGCTAAACTTGTCGAGTTGGAGAAGAAATATGCGGAATTGGCCAGACAAAAAACCAAGAGCGATGCGACCAAACCAAATACTGCCCAAGTGGTTCAACCTTCAGCAAAGTGAGCGCATAGTCGAGGAAGCTGAAGTCGCCGAGGCTCAGAAGCTGAGCGAACACCCTGTTCAGTTTTTCCGCCAAGTCGTGGGATTTGAACCCACAACTTACCAAATCGAGTTTATCAAACTATTCCAAGAGAACCAGTTTCTCGCATCTCGCTGGTGCAGGCAAAGTGGAAAAAGCTGGATTGTTTCGGCTTTGCTCCTTTGGTATGCTGTCACCCATTCCGACAGCTACATCGCAATAGTGGGACCCAGCTGGAGACAAGCCAAACTGATCATTCGCAGGATTTCCTATTTTGCGCGAAATCTTCCTCCAGGCATGTGCTTCAAACCACTGAAAACCGTTATCCGCTTCACTAACGGGTCAGTCATTGAAGCTTTTCCAAACAATCCAGACACAATAAGGGGACCCACACTGCACGTAGTCTACTGCGACGAGATGAACTTCCTACCAAACGACGAAGAAATGTATGACGCCATACTCTTCACGCTTGGCACAACAAACGGCAAATTCGTGTGCAGCAGCACTCCTTGGAACCAAGACTCAATCTTCTACAAAATCTTCTACCACCAAGACTTTGCAGACTTCGCCAGACACCACGTCTCTTGGCAACAAGCTGTTGAACCGCATGGACCGTTGAAAAAAAGCATACTCGAAAAGATTCGCAGACAGTTTGCCGAAGATCCTTGGCGATGGAAAAGGGAGATGGAAGCCGAATGGGCAGAAGATGAAACCACATGGCTGCCTCAAAGCCTCATCACGAAGTGCATCGACGGCAACTTGGAGCTGTGGAACTTTGAGAGCTACCAGCAAGGCAGGTTTTATGCTGGTCTTGACCTGGGAAAACATCAAGACTACAGCGTGCTAAATGTGGTGGAAGAAACCAGCGGCAAATACTTTCTTCGACACTGGAAGGTTTTCCCGCACGGAACAAAATATGCCACCGTCATTGGCTATCTTAAGACTTTGATGGACAGGTGGAAACACATTGAGCGAATCAGAGTTGACATAACAGGCGTAGGCGAATACGTCGTTGAAGACATGCAAAACGCTGGCTTAGAAGGCGTTGAAGGCGTTACCTTCTCACTTCCGCGCAAACAGGAGCTGGCAAGCCTACTCAAACAACGCATGCTCGACGGAGCCTACCACTTTCCATTCGTTGAAATGAGGTTGTCGCCAACGGTCTTGCTGAGTTATGTCGCTGAACTCAACGTCGAACGCTTTGAACTCAGAAAAGACGGCTCCATCGCCTTCTCACACCCACAAGGCCAACACGACGACACATTCTGGTCGACCGCCTTAAGCCTATACTGCTCAGTCAAAATGACACCAGAACCCTACTTGGCGGTGATTCCATCGTGACAAGACAACGAGAGTTCTTCCAAATCACCAAATATGCCCGCAGATACGACAGACGAGAAGACAAATTCGTAATCAACATAAGCTACGAAACAGCTGCTCCCCAGCCAACTCAAAGAGTTGTGGCAGTCGCAGAAAGCTTTGGCTTAGGCTTGGACCAATGGGAAAAATTCGTGGTTTACGATGACGTGGAGCTGAAGGTTGGACCAACAGACATCGTCTACATCAGCGGGGAATCAGGATCTGGCAAGTCTGTTCTCTTGAAGGCTTTGGAGAACGACATCAAACAAGACATGGGCTCAACCACCATAAACATGGCAGATATCCAGCCTGAGATAGACAAGCCACTAATCGAAACCGTCGGCAAAACCATCGAAGAAGGCTTAGAGCTGCTGAGCAAAGTAGGCTTGAACGATGCATTCCTTTTCCTACGCACTTACAAGCAGCTCAGTGACGGACAGAAATACCGCTACAAAATAGCCAAAATGATGGAAAGCCAAGCCCAGTTCTGGATAATGGACGAGTTCGCCGCTACACTTGACAGAGACACAGCCAAAATCGTAGCATTCAACGTGCAGAAACTCGCCAGACAACAACGAAAAGCAGTGTTAGCTGCAACAACCCACACAGACCTCTTCGAGGACCTGCATCCATCAGTACACATTCACAAGCGATTCGGAAAAGAAATCCAAGTCAACTACTATCCAAACGAGACCCTCAAAGAATGCAGCCTCCTAAATCAAATACGCATCGAAGAAGGAACTACAGCAGACTACAAGGTGTTAGCTGCCTTCCACTACCGCAGCCACCACATCGGAGCCGTACGCAAAATCTTCCGAGCCACCCGCGAGAATGAAATCTGCGGAGTCATAGTCTACACCTATCCCGGCATAGGCGTAGCTGGACGCCTCAAAGTCTTGCCCAAACTGCCTATTTCAGAGCTAAACCAAAAGCTGAGTAACATCATGCGAGTCGTAGTTCACCCAAAATACCGCACCATAGGCTTGGGACAGAAGCTTGTAAGAGAAACCCTAAGCCTTGCAGGAACGCCATGCGTGGAAACAACTGCCGTTATGGCAAAATACAATCCCTTCTTTGAAAGAGCAGGCATGACAAAAATCCAAGAAACACCGCCGCCCAAGAATGCAATAGTTATTCAAGAAGTCTTAGCACGATTGGGCTTCAACACAACACTGCTGAGCAGCGAAAAATACTCCATGTCTCAGCTCAAACGTCTAACAGACCAGGAATTATCTATGGTTAGGCAAGTTTTCTCAAAGAACGCTCACCTTCGCTTCCTCAAAGAATTCTTCTATCACCAACCCTACGGAAAACGCGAGTTATACCAACAATATGTGCAGACCGCAAGCTTGGAAAAACTCGCAAAACTCATCCACGTAACAGCATTGCTACTGCAAACTAAAGTCTACCTCTTCTGGAGCGATATTGCGTCAACGTAGGAAACTATCATTATTCTGATAATATCACGGAGCTCTTGAGAGAGAATTATTGGGTGGTCCATACAAAACCAAAGCGGGCCATGTCACGGCTTCTTCATGTTTTCGACTGATCGATAGATGCCATCGCGCATTTTGCAGAGTCTGACCAAAAGTGTCCTCTTCCAAGATTCTATCATAGAATCTTATCGCCAAAGCACGCACACCATTTAATCTTTAAAAGTGTAGTATGAACATTAGATCAATCGTTGTGTCTGAGCTGTATGTTATGGTGTCGGAAATGTCAAGTAAGAGTGTGAAGTTTGGCATTTTTCTGCCGCAAATTCCGTCTTCCGCGGATCAACTCGCAAATATTGCCAGGGTTAATGAGGAAGCAGCCAAGGTTAGTGAAGAAGCAGGATTTCACTCTGTTTGGGCTGGAGATCACCTGGTGCATACACACGTGAACATTTTTCCAGAGGTGTGGACTATTTTTGCCGCGGCAGCACTCGCCACGAAGAGAATACTTCTCGGAACCTGCGTTACGGACATACATAGATATCATCCTGCTGTTCTGGCTCAGAAGTTAGCAACCCTGGATCAAGTCTCAGGCGGACGTTTCATATTGGGATTAGGAGCCGGCGTCGCCATGAACTTGGAGCCATTCGGAATAGAATGGAAAAAACCAGTATCAAAGCTTGCGGAAGCTGTCAAAATCATGCGAAGGTTGTGGGCAGGAGAGAGATTTGACTATGAAGGAGAGTTTTGGAAGCTTAGAGACGCGTTCCTGCAAGTCAAACCACTCCATTCAAAAATCCCCACATATTTTGCAGCTAATAGCCCTCGCATGCTGAGGCTCACTGGGGAAACAGCTGACGGCTGGTTGCCACTTTTTCTAAGCCCAGAGCTGTACAAAAAGCGTTTGAATCTAATCAATGAGGCAGCTGGAAAGGCTGGCAGATCGCTGGACGACATTGACACTGGACTCTATGTCAGCACATCCATTGCCGACAAAGCCGAGGACGCGTATAGGCAAATTGACTCCCTAAAGTCGTGGATACCTCCAGAACTCCTGAGGGAAGCTGGCTACGGAGTTGAGTTTCCAGAAGAATTCAGTTCGATGTCATATGTAAATTGGCTTCCAACAAACGAGTGGAAGGAGAAAATCAGCAGATACGGAAAGCTCGTGCCAAGAGAGGCTGTAATAGAATTCAATATAGCAGGCACCACACAAGACTGCATAAATAAGATAGAGGAATTCGTCAAAGCTGGAGTCAAGCATTTCCTCCTTGAAAACGCCGGACCAAACCCGAGTAAAGTGAGGGAAATATACAGCAAGGAGATCACGCCTCGATTCGCGGAATGATTTGAGAACGGACACAGGGCAGCGCGTAACCGCAGCAACATCAACGTCACTAAGAGGAAAAAGAAAAGGAGGGTTAGTTGAGGGCTTTCCGTCTCAGTTCTCTAAGGTACTCTGCGTATTTTGGATATTGTTGTTCAGCCAATGAAACCAGCTCAGCATAATGTCTGGCGCCTACGCCTTCGGGTCTTCGTCCACTTAGAAACTCTGCCACGTCTTTGTCGACTCCACTTTTTCTCATCAGGTTATAGGCAAATTTCTGGACATGCTTCGGTCTGAGTAATCTTCGAGTTTGTTGAAACCGTAAGTATCCCAACTCCGTAGGTTTATCCTCGCCCATCTCGTTAATCGCTGTCAGAGTTTCATCCGTCAGCATAAGCACCCAAGTATGCTTCTGTGTTCTTTCAATGTCTGCGTTATAACGCCACGTATCGTCATCAGCTTTTCCCAGTTTGTTTTCAGTCCAAGAATTGATAATCTCGATAGCATGCGTAGGTCTAATGGCGCCGTCTAAGATAACGTCATAAAAGGTGCGATACTTAGCTGGAACCCTTCGTAGTTCTTTAAGCAACTCAATTATGGCTTCTTCCTTTGGCACTGTTCTATCCGCGTTAGCCCTCGGGCATGGGGGCATAGTATCCATCAAAGCTTCAATCACTGTCTTTGACCAGCCGTGTGAACCGCAGAATTTCAGTAGATTCCTAACACCGAACCAGAAGTGCCTTCTTCCTGGAAAACTCCCTGCAAACACCCTGTCAATATCCTGTGCACTGGCGATCACGGGTTCATGCTTATCCAAGATGTTCCTCAAATCCTTAACATATCGCTTTCCAAAGCGTCCCTGAGCCCATACAACAAAATCATCCTTAACTTCGCTCCATACGACTTTGTGGTCAAGGATGGCGGGCTCTGGACCCGCTGACGAGAGTTCGAATCTCTCCCGGGCTACCAAACTCTAGAGTGTAATTTATACGATTTTGCCGAGGGTTTCGCTCATCTCCCCTCTTTTTTTGTTTTGTTTTCGGTTGGCGGGTGAGTTGAGTTATGGCTGAGCATGCTCAGGAGAGAAGTTCAAATTTTTGTCGTTCAAAGTTCAAAGTTAAAATGAACTTCAAGACTGTTCGAACTCGCCTTTTGCCGATCCTGAAGTATTTGGAGGCTGGCAACTATCCCGCTAAGATTTCTCGTATGTTGGGGTTGAGTAAGTCCCATGTTGCTTATTATGTTAGGAAGCTTGAGCAAGCGGGTTTGGTGAGGCGTGAACGCCGCAGCAACATTGTCGTTTACTCTGTGAGTCGTAAGGGTTCAAATTTTCTCACTGGGAGTGAGGGTGCGCTGTTTGGTTCGGGTGTGTGGCGTTTGCACGCTGCCAAGTATCGTTATGGAGTTGTGGCGGACGGTGCGTGGCCTGCAGATTGGCGTAGAGTGGCAAAGATGAATTGGACGGCTTTGCTTGGGTTAGAGGGCGGTGTTACTGTGGAGAAGACGCCTAGTAGTGTGATTGTTCATGTGGAGACGTTGTATGGTCGCAGTCCAGCTCAGCTATTGGACTTGGCTAAAGGACTGGCTGATCGTACTGCTCGGGCTTTGATGCAGAAGTATGATTGCAGGCTAACTGAAGGGAAGTTGTGCAGGCGTCCGCATATTGCTGTTGATGATCCTGTGGCTGAGTTCTTGAGTAGGTATTTTGAGATTAGCGCAGGGGAACGGAAGATTGACAGGTCTGAGGGCTTGGGCGAAATTGACCATTTCACGTTAGATGGAGCTGTGGATTATCTGCTGATGCCTGAACGTGTGAAAGCCTTAGAAAGTAAGGTTGATGCAATGGCTGCTGACCTTTCAGATTTGTTGAAGACGTTTCGCGACTCACCTGGGGGAAATGTCAAGCATAGTCGCAGTAAAAATGTCAGCTATGTAGCGTAGGGTTATCGTGAACGGTGAAAATCAATCCCCTTTTTTCTATGCATCGTTTAATTAGTCAGTTTAGGTCTTCCTTTCTTATCCCAGAAGAAAAGAGGAAGATCATACAGTTCGTATTCGCTTGTGCAGAAGTGAGACGAAACTATTTCACTCGCTTTTACGTAGTCATAAATACTGGTTCCCAAGTCCTCAGTTAGTTTCAGTTCTTGAAGGGCATTTCGAACGTGTCCGTCGGGAACGCAACAGATGACTGGGTCATACTGATATAATCCTGTTCCTCTGAACTGTATCCGGATTTCTCTGAAGATTAGAAATAGCTTAACCTTGAGCCACGCATGTTCTTGCTTGGCTGGGTTAAAAACACCGTATAGTCTCATGAATCGATCAAGATCTACCTCTTTAACGCCAGCCTGAGGCATGTTCAGTATTTGTTTGACTTTGACCCAAACCTCCTTGGATTCCGTTTCGCCCTTCGCCAGAAATGACAGTGTGTTGAAGATTTGTCTCGCTTTATCCATCTCAGGATCAAGACTTCTAAGTTTGTCAGCTATGGTTTCGTCTTCTGCTGCGAGTCGAAAATTTTCAAGTGTATATTCGCTCTTTATCCTTGTGAAAACTCTTGCTCCTGTCTCAGCATTGCTGGTATTGCCATTATTCCAGAGAATCGCGAGAACGAATAGTTGAAATAAACCGTTATCATCAAACACCCCATTTTTGGTTAGTTTTATGTCAAGTTTTCCTGCCCAAGACCTTAATTTGGTATTCTCTATCCATTCTGTATGGTTTTTGACAAACCACCGCGCTATTCTACGGCATTCGTCAGCAATCATTGTTCATTTTTCCCTTTCCTGTAGGTTCAGCGGAACAAAATTGCCCGATGTCTCTTTACCATAGTCAATTAGTACTAGCTTGAAGACTCTGCCGACTTCGAAGGAAGGCTTGGGCGTGCCTTTATAGAAGAATATGAGTACATTCTTGATGTTATCTTTTGATGAGAAATTCTTGCAGTGGTCAAGCAATCTGTTTAGCACGAATTCAAGGTTTGTGGCGAGCAAACTATTAACATGAGCTATTTTTTTCCCTTTGAAGTGGAAGTTGTCTCGCTGTTCTTTTTCAAATTGCGCCCAATTATTGGCATATTTGGCACTCCAGTGTGTCAAATACCATGCAAAAATCTCATGTCGCAAAGTCTGTTCTCTTCTGAGAGTCAGTTTCTCCTCTGTGAATTCGGCGAGATTGTCCCACTTACTTTCTATCAGATAAATATTCTGTGGAGATGCAATAATTGCGTCAAACTCTCCGAATACTGCACTGCTTTTCTTGCTTTGCCTGCCAAAACTGGGTCGATAGAAAATGTAACAGTCTGACAGGCGAGTCTCGTCATCAAACTCTTGCAGAATGTGCGAAACGCGATGTTTCAACGCCCAAAAGGTGAGCGCATCTTCTCCGTATCCGAGTAATTCAGTCATATCTTATTATCATCTTTAGCTCCTTTTTTCTGAAGTAGGTTTAGATGTTTAAGCTCATTTCACTTCTGCAAGCACTCTCGATATTTCTTGTGTGTTGATCCCTATTGCGATTGAAGCTTTTTCAATGTCTTCTTTTGTGAAGCCCTGTATTGTTTTTCTTGTTTTGTCTTCTGAGTGGATGGAGAAAAGCTGTTTCTTGAGTTGTTGCAATGGGATGTCAGAGAACCAGAGGAGGGCGTAGATGTCGGCTATGTCTTTGATTCTTTTGTGTTCTTTGTCGCGGTGGACTACGGAGTTGAGTTTCATTGCTAGAAGCACGTGTGTTTTTGGCATCAACACATTTGTTCCGAGGAGTTTGGCGGTTGTGCTGAGTCGTTTGGTGAAGACTAAGGAGAGAAGGGGTTCGTCTATTGGGACGAATCCTAGGACTGGTTTGATTTTTGGGTGAATGTAGTCGACAACGGGGTCAACGTAGAGGTTGAATATTTGATATTGTGGGAGTTTAGTTGACTCTGCCTGTGTCAGTTCTCTTCCAGTTTCTAGGTGGAAGTCTTTGATTAGCCTGAAGCTTACGGATCTGAATCCCATGTTTTCGATTTGACGGATTGCAGTGCAAAATTCTGACTTTTTTAGTTGTTGTTCTGTCCAGTTTTTGTCTATGTGGAAGCCTATGTCGATGTCTCTTGATCCAACGTAGTTTCTGCCTGTGGTCTTCTCGAAGTTTTTGTTTACTATGTGGTAGGCTGCCCAGCCTCCTAGGAGGCAGATGTTGCCTTTGATTAGTTTGAAGACTTTTTTGAGATATTTTTCTGAGATTTGTATTTCAACTGGTTCGTACAATGTCTTTTACGACCTTTTCGAGTAGTTTTTCTGCTGCTGTCACGCAGACGCCGCCTTCTTCAAACAAGTCGACTATGAGTTGGGGGAGTGAGACGATGTTCAGTCCTCTTTGTTTAAAGGAGCGGTAGAACACGTGGTCGTCTGTTATGAGTAGTCGCATGTTGCCTTTTCCTACGAGTCCTTCTTTTGTTATGAGTTCATGCCATTGTTCACCTTCTTCCGCCCTTATGTATAGGTCGATGCGTGAAGGGAAAAGATAGTTTTGAACTATGTTTTCGGCTTGATAGGTTGTCAGGGCATATTGTAAGCTGGTTTGTTTGAGCAGACTGAGCGGATCTCTGTGCATGTATTCTTTTCTGTCAGCCTTCGTTTTTACCTCTAACCAATATTTGATGAGGTTTGGGTAGTCTTTCACTTTTGTCTTGTTTACGAGCCCTTTTGCTTCTAGTTTTCTGAGGAATTCATGCACCCACGGGAACGAACATTTAGCCTCTTTGGAGATTCGGTACATGGTGAGCTTGCCCGTTGGCTCGTTTAGGAGTATCCTTATTATGCGTTCTCGAATTCTGCCTCTCTGGTTCATTGTGTTCATCCTCGATATATTGGTAAGGCTTTTAAGTAGTCGTTTTACCGATATATAGGTAAATCCGAGAGTTTAAATACGTTGCCTATATATCCTTCGAAGTAGAGCATATGTTGCTTCGGTTGGCAACTATGAATTTTCACATTTCTTAAAGTAGTTATCCCTTTTTGGGCATACCACGTTAATTTTGGTGAATGCTAGTGGCCAAGGTGCATGTTGAAGTAATTAGGCTTCCGTAACATCTCAAGACCTACCCCCTAACCCTCTAGAGATTTCTACAATGAAACACATCAGG